>ERZ1673694.925-NODE-925-length-12648-cov-4.234734_pt1 | contig 12648 bp, 12 predicted proteins | sample MGYA00580224_ERZ1673694 | MGnify/ENA primary metagenome ERZ1673694 (study PRJEB41218, sample SAMN15661778) | gut metagenome | host: Homo sapiens | place: Canada: London | collected 2015-08-20/2019-03-30 | study: EMG produced TPA metagenomics assembly of...
GAAGATATATCATGAATGCAATAGAAGTATTAGCCCAACAACAAGCAGATGAAATCTTGCAATTGGAAATTGCGTACGCAAATCTATATCATGCCTATGAGCGTGGGAGTAGAGACGAAATGATATCTGCATATAGCGCAGCCGAAGCTATTATCGGCCTACATAACAGGATATTGAATGAAACGAAACGAATTTTATGGTCTAAAGGAATCACTACAGACATACGACCTTGTTCAATATCGCTCATCTATGATGATGTAATCTTGAGGTCTAATATTGAAGGCTGTCTTAACGTGTTGCTGGCAGAACTTCAATCAAGGCACTTCTATCGTTCTAACAATACATATGCTCAACGTATGTTATATCGTCCCAATCATACGTTTCGTCAAGATGAAGTTTTGTATGAGTCCAATACCCGACAACTCAAGGTCGCTGATTTGCTTGCCGTTGCTAAGTACGCAATCGGTGTTGCCGAAGCAATAGAGCCGAGCAACAAGCTATATGCACAGGCAAATGGGGCAATTAGCGTCTTACAAGGGATTGATACTATACTCAATAATAAACCGGAAGATAAACCGACAAACAAGATGTTGCATTTGGCAACCAGTTTTATATCTACGGTCGTAAAATCATCACTTAGAGACGATGACGCCAAACGAGGAGTGACAGCAACAGCAATAATGATCGATTTGGCGATCGATTTCTTTTGCAAGAAATAAAATAAAAGCGAAATGGATAAACCGAAGAACCGCATAAAAGAGGTGCTTGAAGAAAAAGGCATCAAGCAGACATGGTTAGCCGACAAACTCGGAAAGAGTTTTTGCATTGTCAATTCTTATGTCTGCAACAGACGTCAGCCAAGTTTGGATGTGTTATTCCAAATTGCAAATATCCTACAAGTTGATCCGAAAGATTTAATCAGCAGCAAATAAGCCCAAACATATGAAACTATACGAAATTCTCAAAGGTTCCGAATACAGTCTGGATCTGTTCAACCAAGACGCCATCATCGAATTGGAAAACCGAATCATTGAACGAACCGACAAAAAAGGTAAAACCTATCCGACTGTATCCTGTCTTATTCGCAATAAAGAAATTAAACTAACACCGGAAGAAATTGTTCGGCAATTATACACAGCTAAGCTGATAACCGATTACGGCTATCCTAAAAGTCGATTGGCTTTTGAATATCCTATTTATTTCGGACGCGAAGCCAAACGTGCTGACATTGTGATTCGAGATAATGATGATGCCAATGTCGCATATATCATTGTAGAACTTAAAAAGCCCAAAGCAAAAGATGGTCGAGAACAGCTGAAATCTTACACCCATGCGACGGGTGCAAGTATGGCCGTGTGGACAAACGGGACGACGATAGCCTATTATCAACGTCAGAATCCGAACTATTTCAAGGATATTCCTAATATCCCCGATGTACACCAAACATTGGAGGATATTCTGCAAACTCCATTCACGATGGATGATTTGATTAAGAACGACAAGCTGACCAAAACAGGTAAGTCGCTAAAAGATCTTATTCTCGAAATGGAGGATGAAGTTTTGGCAAATGCTGGCGTTGATGTATTCGAAGAGGTTTTCAAACTGATATTCGCCAAATTGCATGACGAACAGATCGGAGCAACAGATAAAGATTACAACCTTGAATTTCGCAACTCCGGACAAAGTGATATCCAGCTGAAAGATAAAATAGAAAAGCTATTCAGAAAAGCCTGCAAAAAATGGCCCGGTGTATTTGCCGAAGACGCCAAGATAGCTCTGACTCCGCCGCATTTGTCGATTTGTGTCTCCTCGCTTGAAGGCGTAAAACTTTTCAATTCCAATCTCGATGTGGTGGATGAGGCGTTCGAGTATCTGATGAGCAAAAGCAGCAAGGGTGAAAAAGGCCAATATTTCACGCCCCGTTATGTGATCGATATGTGTGTAAAGATGCTGAATCCGCAAACGCACGAAACGATGATCGACACGGCGGCTGGAAGTTCAGGTTTTCCCGTTCATACTATATTCCATGTATGGAAACAGATGCAGATAGTCGCCAATAAACCCGTAAACCATCTGTTCACTGCAATGCCGAAAAGTCATGCGGAAATAGAATACGTGCAAAATAACGTATTCGCCATCGACTTCGACGAGAAAGCTGTCCGTGTAGCTCGAACATTGAATCTGATTGCAGGAGATGGACATACGAATGTTTTGCATCTGAATACGCTGGACTGGGCACGTTGGAATACAGTTACAAAGGATGAAACATGGATAGATACCTATAACGAAGGTTTCAAGAAATTGAAACAGTTGCGCGTCGGCAACGATTTTGGACAATTCAACTTTGCTGTCCTGATGGCGAATCCTCCGTTTGCCGGAGAAATCAAAGAAGGCCAGATCTTGAGTCGCTACGATTTAGGAATGAAAAATGGCAGGGCTCAAAAAAGCGTCAGCCGCGATATTCTTTTCATCGAGCGCAATCTCAATTTTTTGAAACCGGGCGGTCGTATGGCAATCGTGTTACCACAAGGTAGATTCAATAACAGCAGCGACAAGGCCATCCGCGAATATATTGCCGAACGATGCCGTATTCTTGCCGTCGTGGGGCTGCACGGAAACACGTTCAAGCCGCATACCGGCACCAAAACGAGCGTTCTGTTCGTTCAGAAATGGGACGAGGTACTATGTCCGAAAGTCAATGATTACAATATTTTCTTTGCCACCCAGCAGAAAGAGGGCAAAAACAACAGCGGCGATAAACTCTATTGGAAATCGGACAAGAGCGGCACGACGACCGATCCGAAACTTGCGCTTTGCGATAAGTACGGACATCCCGTTGTCTATCATGATCTGCTCGCAACGGTAAATTACAATTGGGATGAAGAGAAAAAGTGTAATGAGATAGAGCAGATTACTCCCAACGGCATTGCCGAAGCGTTTGTCGAATTCGCCAAGAAAGAACAACTCTCTTTTTTCGCGGATGCCCCTTCGATAAAGTAAGATACGAGGCTTTATTGGAGGGGCTGGAGACAAAAGAGAAAAGCCTAAGTGAAGTATTAAACAATAAGGATTTTAGAATCGACAGTTCATTCTACACAAAAGAGCCCAAGAAAAATCCGAATCTAATTTATGCTAAAATCGGAGAACATCTGACTTTATCGCAGTATGGAATATCCATCGAAATGAACACGAATTCGATAGGATATCCTATTTACCGCATGAATGAGATTCATGATATGTTATGCGACCTTGATGTTGATAAATGTGCCGATATTACAGAAACTGAATACAACAAATTTGCCTTAAAAGACGGAGATGTGCTATTTAATCGAACCAACTCTTTTGAATGGGTAGGTAGAACGGGCATATATTATCAAAATGATGATATACAGCGTACATTTGCTTCTTATCTGGTAAGACTTAATCCCAAAGAAAGTATTCTTTCCGAATATCTATGCGCCTATTTAAATTGCAAATATGGCGAATGGGACATAAAGCGCAGGGCAAGGCAGTCGATCAATCAAACCAATGTGAATCCGGAAGAAGTTAAAGAAATTGAAATTCCGATTCTAAATATTGATTTACAACGAAAGATTCAAGAATGCTTTACGCGGGCAAACACTTTAAGAGTTTTATCGAAAACGACCTATTCAGAAGCCGAATTGATATTGCACGAAGAGTTAGATATTGATTTGTCTGCTATGATTAGTACAACCGTAGCTCAGAAACGATTTTCCGATTTTGTGAATAGCGGACGGTTGGATGCGGAGTATTATCAACCAAAATATGATCATATAACTAAAAAAATATCCCAATACCCATTAGGACAAGACAATATTGGAAATTTGTTTATTCTTCGAGATAGAAATGCTGTGCCGGATAATGATATTCAGTACAAATACATTGAATTATCAAATATCGGAGTAAATGGTGAAATTACAGGGTGCACATATGAATACGGTTCAAATCTTCCGAGCAGGGCAAGACGTATCGTCCATACTGGAGATATTATCATTTCTTCGATCGAAGGTTCTTTGCAAAACTGTGCAATTATAACAGAAGAATACGATGGCGCATTATGCTCTACCGGTTTTTATGTTTTATCTCCACGAATAATAAATTCAGAAACGTCATTGGTATTGTTTAAATTCTCAGCGATTCAGGCGTTATTAAAACGCGCTTGTACTTGAACAATATTAACAGCAATGAATAAAGATGAATTTGCGGCTATAAATCTGCCTGTAATAAACAAGGATATTCAAAATAAGATTGCAGATATTATTCAGCAAAGCACAATATTACGTGGTGAAAGCAAACATTTATTAAACCTTGCCAAAACAGCTGTTGAAACAGCCATCGAACAAGGAGAAAATGCGGCAATGAATTTACTCAATATTTAATTAGATAACGATTATGAAAATTATAGATCTCATAGCTATTTTCGGCGCATTAGCATGGCTTCCGCAAATAATATCGTGGATTTATTACTGGCTGCAAAAACCAAAGATAAGTGTTTATCATGAAGAAGAGGCGGAGGTCGGTTTTATTAAATTCGGTAATGCTTTCAACATTAGGTTATCTTTTTTAGCTCGAAGAAAACACGCTTTAATCGACAATATTGAGTTATGTATAACGGATAAAGATGGCGCCAATCATACGTTTAAGTGGATATGGTATAGTGAAACGCTATATGAACTTCAAGCCCCGACCGGCAATGCGACTATGGCTAAACAGCAAAACGCCATAGCGATCAATGCCTATAAAGATGTATTGATAGAAAAGTTTATAGGTTTTCAATCATCGTCATTTCTTGATGAAAGAAAACAACTTGCCTACAAATTAAATTCATTCATTGAAAATCAAAGAACTGTTGGCCGGATTGATGCAGATACAATAAAACGCTCTAATGAATATAATGAGTTGTTGAGACTTTATAAAAATTCGATGATTTGGAAGACGGGGGATTATTCTGCCATATGTAAGATTCATATTGCAGATACCGATACTTATATGCAACATTCCTTTAAATTCAGATTGTCTGATATTGAAGTAGAAACGCTTAAAAAGAATATTGAATTTGCCCAGAAAATAATAGATGTGGAATTTATCAACCCACAGCAACAAATAGAAGGTACTTGGTTATGGACAAAACCGAGTATAATAAACATGTAGTTTCTTCATAATATGATTAACTTCGACGAATACATACGCCAAGGCGAACCGCAGCAACGGGAAAAGGGTTATGCGTGGCAGACCGCAATCGGGTTGCAGGCAGTCGATGGTCTGAAACCCTCCGATTATCTTATCGAGACTGCACGCAAATTACCGAGAAAACCTTTGCTTTTACGCTTGTCGGGCTAACCTCGATCCATCGTCGGATTTTCGACGGTGTATTCAATTTTGCCGGTCAGATCCGCGACTATAATATCACCAAAAAAGAGTGGGTGCTGCGTGGTGATACGGTGTTGTATGTTTCCGCACCCGACCTTCGCAATGCGATCGAATACGACTTGGAACAAGAACGCCAGTTCGACTACGCCAAAGTGGACAGAAATGGATTAGTGAGTCACATTGCCAAATTCGTATCGGGGCTGTGGCAAATCCATCCGTTCGGTGAGGGAAACACCCGAACGACTGCCGTATTTACAATTCTCTACCTTCGTTCTATGGGCTTTGACGTAACAAACGATTTGTTCGCCAACCATTCGTGGTACTTCCGCAATGCGCTGGTACGCGCCAACTATCAGAACGTGCAAAAAGGCATCATGCGTAATTCAGAATATTTGGAGCGTTTCTTCCGTAATCTGTTATTAGGCGAAACCAATGAGTTGCGGAATCGGTATATGGTTGTTGATGTACCGGAAGAACTTGTTGCTGAGCAAACACTGCACGAAGACCGTACAAGTACCGAACAACCTACCGTACAAGTACCCGAACAAGTTCGCGTTTTGCTGATAGCCTTGTCAAATGACCAATTATCCTTAAAAGGATTGATGGAAAAAGTCGGACTAAAACATCGCCCGACATTTTTGGAGAACTATATAAACCCTGCTTTCGAGGCCGGTTTCCTCAAGGTGCTATATCCCGACAAGCCCAATCATCCGAGGCAAAAAAACTTGCTGACGGCAAAAGGCTTGGCACTGTATAACGAAATCAAGAAAATGCAATAGTCTTGATAATTGTTATCGTTTGGGATTTCCCCATCCTTGATAATGACATTCTTTTGTGACATTTTTATCAGATAGCTTTCGGTATCCAATGCAGCTTCTTGCATTAGGCATTTGCCAAAGCTATCTTTATTCGGGCTTGCCTTGTGTCCACGAAATTCTTTTCGGGGGAGCCTAATACCCCGACCGACATTTGTCGTCGGGAGAGTTGCCACACAAACTGCAAGCATAGGCGGCAAGATTGTCCAATGCTATTCAAAAATGAGCGATGAATTACGGCAAAACCATTACGACGTCAAAGAGACAACAAACAGACACCTGGTAATACGTCGTCTCTTAACCCACATATCCATAAAAAAGGGGATTGAAAAAGAACACCGCTGTACATTCATTGTGCTTCAGCGGCGTTTTTATAAACAATACAGAGTTTATTGGGATAGAAGTACCGTGAATATGGAAAAGCACTATGTACGGTTTAACCAAACATAGTGCTTTCCATTTTGCGGGAGATTATCGCTTTATAATTCCAATTCCTTGATGATTCTTTTTATTCCGCAGATGACCGATGTCTTGTTGTTTCTGACAGCGGAGAGTGCCGATGAAAGACTGGAAGCGGTAATGAACCGTGTCCCGTCCTTGGATTTCAGGAACCGCCCTTTGTCCAGAACAGACTGCCAGCGGGATTGGATGAATGAGTTTTCGAGTAGCGCATCGAAAAGAATAACCACATGGCGAAGATTATTCACCCGGATATGAAAGTCCTTCTTGCAGGACAAGAGAGCTTCCATATCCTCGGTGCAAACTTCTGAAACGCAAAACAGATGATAAGTATTGGCACAAAATACCTGTCATCTGTTCTTGGGTGAAATTGCAGCCGAAAGAAAGCAGCGGGGCTTTGATAAAACAATCGGTAGAATGTGCAATAGGTGGCGGCAACGGTTCCGACCGGTCATACGTCCTTCGCAACTCCATACACTTCTCAAAGGAGAAGTCGGATGCGGCAAAAAGAGGCTGGATAAGGTGGGCACATTCAATCAGTAGCCCCTTGACGATGTGGATGTTCATCTCGTGGCAGTTCCGGCAAACTGCGTTATTGCAGTTTATGTACCGGTGGCTGTTTATAAAGTCATCCACGTAGCGGCCATACCGCTTACCCTCCACAACCACATCCTGAAGATAGAGTTCTCTCGCTTCGGAAAGCAACTCGAATAGTTCTTCCGCTACATCCTGTTCGGTAGCGAAGTGGGTTCGGTGTTGCTTCCCTTCAAAAAAAGAGAAGACTTTTTGATTTGTTCTTTCATGTCAATTAACTTGCTTTATAGTTTCAGTTCCTTGATGATTCTTTTTATTCCATAGGCGACCGATGTCTTGTTGTTTCTGGCGGCAGAAAGTGCCGATGAAAGATTGGAAGCGGTAATGAACCGTGTCCCGTCCTTGGATTGCAGGAACCGCCCTTTGTCGAGAATCCTGGCGATTCTGTCCTGCGACACGGGCAGATCGAGTTCCTGCGAGAGGGTGCGGATAAGGATTTCTTATTCATAATTAACCGATTCGACAATCGAATTTCAGACGACTCCGGTTTGTGTTCTGCAAATCGGGCATCCTGCTTTTCATGCCTTCGGATTTTCCACCTTTCATGCTTCGGTTCATTGAAAAAACGCCTGCGTATCGACTTCAGACTCTTCTGGATGGAACGTGGTGGCGCAGGACACCTCACGCCATGCCTCGACATCCTTTCGCTGTGCCTCGTGGTGCGTTTCGAGCGTCTCGATGGCATCCGCACCTACGGGCAGATGCAGGGGCGGTTTTTCACTGTCGGCCGCTTTCACGACCAGTCTTCCCAACACTTCGGGATTGCCCGGCTCTCGACCGTTCATGTATTTCACGAAACCGCTCATCCGCTCCCGGAATGCGTCGTAGTCCGCAATGGGTCGCGCGGGAAGATGATAGGCGGAATTGAAATTCATGAAATCCGTGCGGAACAGGCCGGGAGCGACGATCGTAACCCGGATGCCGAATTGTTCCGTCTCGAACGCAAGTGCCTCGGAGAACCCCGTAACGGCGAATTTGCTCGTGTGGTAAATGGATGGTCCGACACCCGAATATCCCGCAGCGGACGAAACATTGAAGATGTGTCCGGCATGTTGTCTGCGCATGACCGGTAAAACGGCACGGGTAACGCGCATCAGTCCGAACAGATTGGTCTCGAATACGTCACGTATCTGCCGCTCGTCCGACTCCTCGAAGTAGGTGAATTGTCCGTGACCGGCGTTATTTACCAATACGTCGATGCGTCCGAAGCGCTTCACGACCGCTTCGGCCATCCGGTCGAACACCGCCTGTTCGGTATTCGTCACATCCAACGCATACGGAAACAGCCGCGCTGCCCCGTCTTCGATATGCGTTGTTATTTCTCCGCTGCGCGAGACCGCCGCCACGCAATGCCCTGCGGCGAGCGCCGCCTCCATAATGGCATGTCCCATGCCGCGAGATGCTCCCGTAATCAGCCAGACTTTAGCCGTAGTATGTTGTTCGCTATTCATAATTCCCTGTTTATAAGAAGTTTGCAAAACCAATCAGCACGCACGCTGTCAGCAAGACTGCGATTTTCCAAACCGACGCCTTTTCCTTGTAGAGAAAAACGCCGACGAAAATCATCACGAGCGGTGAAAATGCCCCGTTGAGCGGTATGAGAAAGCTTAACTCGACTCCCGAATCGATAATACGGTTCATCAATACGAGGCATATCACCTGCATCAGTATAGACAGAGCCGTCGGTATCGGTCGGGTAAATCCCTGTGTCCGCGGCCAGATTGCCGTTGCTCCCAGGGAGAACATCGTCGCAATCAAAAATAGTCCGATTGTGGTTGCAGGTAGGCTGTCCATGATGTCTGCTTATTTCATTTTACCTGCGATGCCTATCAGGGCGCAGGCCACGACAAGCAGCGTGATTTTCAATGCCGATACACTTTCCCCGTACACGAATATTCCCAGCATGCTCACGACAAGCGGTATGACTGCTGAACCTAACGGTATCAGAAAACTGAGCGCGACACCTTTGTAAAGCATCCGGCAAAAAAGCAACGAGCCGAGCAATAAGGTCAGAATGGAGGCCAGTGTGGGCCAGAACTTCGTATAGCCGGTCGTCAGCGGAAAGAGGGACATGCCGACAATTTGCAGCACGATGGCTCCCGAAAAAAGCAATACGGTCGTCGGCAACGCCGTTTTTTGATGTTCGATTCGTTTCATGCGGATTTTCATTTATTTTTCGACAAATGTAGCGGTTATGCCAAACATACAGGATAAACAAATCCGTGTTTGTATGATATGAATCCGTGATAATGATGCGATAATCCGCATTTTACATTACTTTTGCCGAATGAAGGACAAAAACGGAATCATACATTGCAAAACACCGCAGGAGTTCAACCGCATCATCGGAGTCAAGACCTATCATCCGTTGATTTCTGTTGTCGACTTCTCGCAAATCGCCGAATACAGCCATCCGCAAGGCTGGAAGCAGGACTATTATGTCATAGCACTCTGCCGAGGAAACTCATCGTGCGGTGTGAAATACGGTCGTAACATGTACGATTACTCGGACGGTACGCTGGTCTTTACCAGCCCGGGACAGACGGTCGTTTTTCCGGAGTACGGAGAACCGTTCCGGCCGGCAGAGGACAATTGGGCCGTCATGGTGCATCCCGATTTCATCCGGGGGACGGCACTGGGGCGCGACATCGGAAATTACGTATTCTTTTCGTATGAACTCCACGAGGCGTTGCACCTGTCGGAAGAGGAAATCGGACATGTGTTGGGTATTTTTCGTCACATCGAACGGGAGCTTCGGCAACACATCGACGAACATACACCTGAAATAGCATGTGCCTCCATCGGCTTGCTGCTGAGCTATTGCCGCAGATTCTACGATCGGCAGTTCAAGATGAGGCATCGGGACAACATGGATATCGTAAGCCGGTTCGAGAAACTGCTCCGCGATTATTTCCATTCCGATTCCCTCTCGAAAAACGGGTTGCCGACCGTGAAATATTTTGCCGACCGACTGAATCTATCGTCCGACTATCTGACCGCCGTGCTTCAACGCGAAACGGGCATGAATACCCGAAAACATATCCAGAATCGAATGGTTGAGACGGCGAAAGACAAACTGGCACTGGATGAACGCCCGATAAGCCAGATTGCATACGAGCTGGGATTCGAGTATCCCCAATACTTTACCCGCCTGTTCAAACGACAGACGGGAATGACGCCGGCGGAATATCGCAGACGAAAGTAGTGCCGGTACAGCGTTTTCAAGGAGTACCCGATTATATGCTATCGAACCTACAGGATTAAGCCATATTTTGTCCCCGACCGCTATACCGAGCGTTCATGTGCTGTTGGGGTTATTTCGTCCGGGGCGGCACGAATGTGATTTTCTTCGTCCCTTTCGAGGTGGCGTACTCTTCCAGACGAGTGGAGTAGAACCGTCGTGGCGGAATGTCCTTGACGACGAAGGACCCGAATCCGGCCGATTTCACGGGCGGGTCAAGTTCCTGCGAGACGGTGCGGATAAGAGTTTCCTTTGTTTATGTTATTTATATTTCCTACTACTCGATTAAGGATTATCAATATCTACTCAATATGTTTATTGTTTTCCTACATTAACAACAAGTGAGACCTCTATAGATTAGTTTGCTTTGTTTTTCCCCTATAGGCACCCGGATTAAAGTAAACCTAATTCTGTTTGCAATCTGACTGTATGTAGATGTAAAAACAGCCCTACTTTATACTTCGATTGCATGGGTCAATCGAACAATCCGTTTACCAAATTAACGGCATCATCCTTTTTCTGGTTGATGATTTTTGCGTACACTTGCGTCATCTTTACATCGGCATGGCCGAGCAGCTTCGAGGTGGTATAGAGGTCTGCTCCAAGCGTCAGCATCATCGTGGCGAACGTGTGCCGCGCTGTGTGAAATGTAAATCGCTTATCTATTCCTGCGGCTTTCGCCCAAGGTTTGATAAGCAGGTTCATCATCGACGGACTGGGTAAATCGAACACATGGTCGTCTGCTGTCTTGTCTCCTCGTTCCGGCATCCACTTCAACGCTTCGGGAGAAAGCGGCAGATAAATCGGTTCTTTGGTCTTCTGCATGGACACTGCCAACCGATATTGTCCTCTATCGACGAAGACATCTTTCCACTTCAATCCGACAATATCGCTCACACGCAATCCGCAGAAGCAGGAGAACAAATAAGCGGACTTCACAGCCTCGTTATTCATCGGAGTGGCAATCAATGCCCGCACTTCCTCGATAGTCATATATGACCGTTTACTCTCCGGCAGGCGAATTTTGTCCGAATTATTGATTTTGGTAAACGGATTAACCTTTATAATCTCCGCACGAACGGCTGCATTCAAAGCCCCGTTCAGAATACGGTAATAGGTGTGGAGTGTAAAGTTCGACACACGTTTCCCTTTGGGACGATATTCCGTCATCAGATAATCGAGATAGTCTTGACAGAATGCCTTGTCTATCTGATCCATTGTCATCCGCTCTCCTGCATAATCTTTCAAGATGCGAATGGTAACCGAGATTTGGTTTCCGTCTTTCTTTTCCCGTTTAGCCTGATTCTCTTTATACGTATTCATCCAATCGAGCAGGAATACCTTTTCCCTGTTCTCAATACCCGCTTCTCCATTCGTCAATTCAATGATGCGCTTCGATTTGATGGCATTGGCTGCGTCCATTGTAACCTGATTCCGTTTGCGGGCATTATTATCCGTTTCCGGGATGATATACATTTTGAGGTATTCGTATGTCCGCTTTCCATCGCGGTATATATCCAGATACAGACTCTTGCTTCCGTCACTTAACGGCTTCATCCGAAGACGGATTGGTTCTTTGACTTTCGTCGGCTTCTTTACTCGTGGCATAAGCAATTCCTTTATTCGTTATTTCTGTTGCAAAGGTAGGAATAATAATCCGAAACAAGGAACAAATAAGAAACAAAAATGTACCGAATAAGAACCAAACAACCGAAAACAATGAAAGCAACTGAAAAGAAATACATCCTTATAAATAGCTATAAAACAGGTATTTATTTTTATTTGTTTGGTTGTTGTTTTCATTTTAGATGTGTATTCTATAAATCTGGAAAATTTCAATGAGTCAAGGAAAGCAATAGCACTCATCACTTGTATTGGTATGTGAATCTTTACTCCATACTGTACAAGTGTGGGGTATTGTTTATTTGACTCAAGGTTTACCAGAACCTCCATCCAGATAAACGAACGGCTCCACACTTTCTTTTTTGTATAATCCGCAGTCGGGGCCGGGGCGAAATAGATCTTCATTATTAATGGATAATTTATTGCAAGAGCTGCATGAATATGCAGATTCGGTTATTTATCATGCTCAGCATGGTAAATATGACAGATTTCCGGCTATTGCCACCCGAATGTATAATTATGTTG
>ERZ1673694.937-NODE-937-length-12484-cov-4.961702_pt1 | contig 12484 bp, 9 predicted proteins | sample MGYA00580224_ERZ1673694 | MGnify/ENA primary metagenome ERZ1673694 (study PRJEB41218, sample SAMN15661778) | gut metagenome | host: Homo sapiens | place: Canada: London | collected 2015-08-20/2019-03-30 | study: EMG produced TPA metagenomics assembly of PRJNA649273...
GAAACAGAAATAGAATAAAATGAACTATATGAAAAGATTTGCAGGGTTGGTTTGCGCGGTTGCGGCCGTAGTTTTTTTCGCTTCGTGCAGCAAGGACAAGGAATCGGGAACGATCGCGTTCGATTCTCCGGCCGTTTTCCTCGAGGCGGGCGACGAAGCGACGGTGGGCTTTTCGGCCGCCAACATCGAGAGTTTCTCGATAACCGGCAAACCCACGGGCTGGAACGATCCCATTATCGACGAGGCGAACCGCACCATTACGGTCGTCTCTCCCGTGACGTTCGATGACGACGCGGTCAAGTCGGGTTCGGTGACCCTGACGGGCAAGGTGCACGGCGGATCGACGGCCTCGGCGACGCTTTTCGTGGGCGTGGTCGACACCGAGGATATGAGCGGTAAGCCGGCCAACAGCTACCTGGTCAACAAGAAGGAGACCAACTACCTGATCGACGCCATGTACAAGGGCGATCTGACCGAGCTGGCGACCTCTTCGGTCGATGTCATCTGGCAGAGCCAGTCGAATCTGATCCAGTACCTGGAGATGAAGGGCGGCAAGGCGTCGTTCTACGTGGCCGCCGACAGCGACAACGGGGACAGGATCAAGGAGGGCAACGCCGTGATCGGGGCCTACGACGCCGGCGGCACGCTGATCTGGAGCTGGCACGTATGGGCTGCGGACTACGATCCCGATGCCGAGGGCGGTGCGGTCGATTTCAACGGCTATACGATGATGACCCGCAACCTCGGGGCGCTGGCCGACGACAATTCGACGGTGGAGGACATCCTCGCCTCGTACGGACTTTATTACCAGTGGGGCCGTAAGGACCCCTTCATCGGCCCGGCCTCCTACAACGCCAGCAACGGGGCGTCGGCCAGCATGTACAACGGCGCCGGCAGCCGCGTCTACCTGCAGACGGCCGCTTCGAGCGCCGAGACGGGTACGGTGGCTTACGCCGTGCAGCACCCGCTGACCTTCATCACGGGCGTCTCCGGTTCGGAGAACGACTGGCTGTGGAGCGCGCATTCCGGCGATTTGTGGTCCGCATCGGAGAAGAGCGCCTACGACCCCTGCCCCTACGGCTGGCAGGTGGCTCCGTCGGACGTTTTCAAGAATCTGGAGCTTGTCGGGACCCCCACGGCGGCCGATGCCGACAAATACGGCTGGGGACTGACCGATCCGGAGCAGGGAACCTCGTCGCTGTTTATCGGCGCAGGACGCCGCCGCTACGACAACAGCACGATCCTGAACGTCTATAACCCGGTTCCGCCCGTGCGCAGCGTGGCCGAGGAGGCGCAGCCCTGGGAGGGACTTTATTGGACCGCAGGGACGCTGTCGGGCACGAAATCCCCGGCCTTCCACTTCTGGTTCGAGAAGAAGACCACTACCGGAGGACTCGAAAACAACGTCCCCTACGCCCGTGCCAACGGCATGTCGGTGCGTTGCGTGAGGGTGAAATGATGAGCCGACACCCGCAGGACGACGATCTGACGGACGCCCCGGGCCTGTTGGCATCGCTTTTCAGCACCGACGACTGGCCCGGAATCACGAAATAAAATCGCTCCATGCTACGGAATCTTTTTGCCTTTCTGTTGCTTTGCTGCGCCGGATGCAGCGTCGGGAACGCCGGAGAATTGCGTGTTCTGCAACTCAATATCTGGGGCGACGCCACGGTAGTGCCGGGGGCTTTCGACGCTCTGGCCGACGAGATCGCCCGTCTCGATGCGCATGTCGTCGCCCTGTGCGAAGTCAACAACCACGACGGCGTGACCTCCGAACGGCTGGTCGAGGCGCTGAAGCAGCGCGGACAGACGTGGTACGGAGCTTCGGGACGCTGCACCGGCGTGCAGGGAACCGATGTCTGCGTGCTGTCGAAATATCCGATCGAAGAGGCCGTGACGGGACTTTCAACCGTTCCGGGCGGTGTCGATATGAAAGTGCGCCTCGACGTCAACGGGTACGATGTCCTGCTCTATCCGGCCCATCTGGATTATACGCATTACGCCTGCTACCTGCCGCGGGGATACGACGGCGTGACGTGGCGGAAACTGCCGGCCCCGGACAGCGATCCGCAGGCCGTCCTGCGCATGAACCGTGCGTCGACGCGCGACGAGGCCATTGCGGCGTTCCTCGAAGAGGTCTCCCGAGAACGGGCCGACCTGATTCTGCTGGCCGGGGATTTCAACGAGCCTTCGCACCTGGACTGGACCGATGCGACGCGCGCAATGTGGGATCATGACGGTTGCATCGTTCCCTGGGACTGCTCCGTGATGCTCTACGGAGCCGGACTCCGCGACGTATACCGGGTGATTCATCCCGATCCGGCAACGCATCCGGGCTTCACCTATCCGTCCGACAATCCGGTCAAGGCGGTCCGGGAACTGACGTGGGCCCCCGAGGCCGACGAACGGGACCGCATCGACTTCATCTATTACCTGCCGGGCGGAGCTTTCGAGCCGCAGCGGGTCGAGGTCGTGGGGCCGTCGTCGTCGGTCGTGCGCAGCGAGCGGGTCCGCGAGACGGGCGGAGATACGTTCATCGAACCGCTCGGCGTATGGCCCTCGGATCACAAGGGCGTTTTGGTGACATTCAAACCGGTTCGGAAAAATTAAGATTTTTCATATGCTAAAAGCCCGCATCGAAAGTGCGGGCTTTTTATTTCGAACACCTCTAAATATAAAACAATGCGCATTCTGACAACGGCGCGGTCCTTTCAATTCTTGATCGAGTCGCACAGCGGACTTGATCGAATGATACCGTTCCCTTTCGTGCTGGTAAAGGATACTGCGGAAGAAACCGAACGGCGGGCCGGCATCGAGGCCGGCCCGTTTTCGTTTGGTATAACAGTTGCGGGGATAGCGGTACTAAAATTCCGGACATGAAAATCAAAACAGGAAAAGGCTCCATTACGCTCGTCGTGCTGCTGGCGATCTGGTCCGTGTCGGCCATTGCGTCACTGCCCGGACTGGCAGTCTCCCCTATTCTGGGCGATCTGAACAAGGTGTTTCCCAAGGTCACGGACCTCGAAATCCAGATGCTCACCTCGCTGCCGTCGCTGCTGATCATCCCCTTCGTGCTGCTCTCCGGAAAACTCTCCGAGGGGAGGGACAAACTCAAAATCCTGATCGTCGGGCTTTCGATTTTCTTTTTGAGCGGCGTGGCCTGCCTGTTCGCCCGCAGCATGGCATGGCTCATCGTCATCAGCTGCATCCTCGGCGTCGGCGCCGGCATGGTCATCCCCCTCTCGACGGGTCTGATCGTCGACTATTTCACGGGCGACCGCCGCGTCCGGCAGCTGGGCTATAGTTCGGCGATCAACAACCTCACGCTCGTCGTGGCGACCGCCGTGACGGGCTACCTGGCCGATGTCGACTGGCACCTGCCCTTCCTGGTCTATACCCTGCCGGGCATCTCGCTCGCGCTGTCGTTCTTCCTCCGGCGCAGCCGCTCCACGCCCGAGCCGGAGCAGAGCATCCAGATGCGCCACAAGCGGATCGACCGGGGCAAACTCGTCGGGCTGATGCTTTTTTACTTCTTCGCCACTTACGCCGTGCTGGCCATCGCCTTCTACGCTTCGTTCCTGGTCGACGACTACAAGATCCGCAGTTCGTTCTCGGGCGTACTGATCTCACTGTTCTTCCTGGCGATCATGCTTCCCGGGCTGTTTATCGACCGGATCATCCGTGCGCTGAAGCAGAATGTCAACCTCGTGTCGCTGGGGCTGATCTGTGCGGGGCTGCTGTGCGTGGGCATCTTCCGCGACAAGACGATGCTCGTCGTCGGGGCGCTGCTCACGGGCTTCGGCTACGGGGTGATCCAGCCTGTCATCTACGACAAGGCGGCGACCATCGCCCCGCCCCGTGCCGCAACGCTCGCGCTGTCGTTCGTCATGGCGATGAACTACCTTGCGGTGATGATCTGCCCCTTCATCATGGACATGTTCCGCCATCTGTTCCACACCCACAGTGACCGTTTCCCCTTCTTCTTCAATGCCGCGCTGGTGTTCGCGCTGGCCGTCGTCACCTGGTTCCGGCGCAGGAATTTCACGCTCGGACTCGACGAATCGTACTACAAAAACTGACCGAAGGTCTTGTGAATAACATAAAAAGTTTTATTTTTGTGCTTAAAAGTCACGAAAATAAACTTGAATGATGAAAAGACAACTCCTTTTTGCCCTCCTGGCGGCGGGCCTCGCCGCTGCGTCCGGCTGTGCCGATAAACGGGATGCGGTTCCCGGTATCCGGATCACGCCTTCGATCAAAACCCGCGTCACGGGACTCCATTTCGATACGGGCGACTGCATCGGCCTGACCGTCACGAAGAACGGTTCGGATTACGTCCGGAACCATCCGATGACCTACGACGGCTCGGCGTTCACGGCTTCCGGCCTGCTGTGGTACAACGACCTGAACGAAACCTCGACGCTTACGGCCTATTTCCCCTATTCGGCGTCGGGCGTTCCCGACGAGTTCTCCGTGGCGCAGGACCAGACCGCGGGCTGCGCCTCCTCGGACCTGCTGGGAGCCGTGGCGAAGAACGTGACACCCTCGGGCGCGCCCGTCGGGATGCTGTTCTATCACCTGATGTCACAGCTGACCATCGTCATTACCAATGATTCCGATGCCGCGGTTTCGGGTGTCGCCGTGGGCGGATTCGTCCCGACGGCCTCGGTCGATCTCTCCGTGCCGACGGCTGCGGCGAAAGCCGGCGCGGCGGTCGCTGAAATCAAAACCTTCGAAGTGACGCCCGACGCCTCCTACCGTGCGATTCTCGTGCCGCAGCAGGGGGCGCTGACCGTCACGGTCTCCACGCGCGACGGCAAAAGCCGCAGCAAGACCCTCTCTTCGGCGACGCTCGAAAGCGGCCGAAGGTACGACATGTCGGTGCTCGTCACCAACATCGACATCGAACTGAAGCTGAGCGGCGAGGTCAGCGACTGGGACGACGGAGGTTCGCTCGACGAGGGCAACGGCGGAGAGTCTTCCGAACTGGAATACGGCGGCGATACCTACCGCACGGCGAAGGTCGGCGGACAGGTGTGGATGGCCGAGAACCTGCGTTACCGGCCTGCGGGTACGGAGATCGGCGAGGGCGTATGGTATCCCGAGGAGGGGCTTTCCGCGGTGGCGGAAAAGGGACTGCTGTACGATTATGCGACGGCGACGGGCGGCGTGTCTGTCCGGTCCGGAACGCCGCTGCGGGGCATCTGCCCCGAGGGCTGGCACATTCCGGCGCTGGCCGAACTCGAAGCGCTCCTTGCCGCCGGGCCTGCGGCCGGATTTTTCAGGTGTGCCGGGTACTGGATCGTGAACGGCACGACGACCCGGTACGGAGACGCCGACAAAGGCTATCTGATAAGCAGCGAGGCTACGGCCGAACGGAGCGGTTGCCTGGCTTACAGCACCACGACCGATCCGGTGACCGATGAGGTTCCCCTCGGATACGGCCTGTCGGTCCGCTGCGTGAAAGACGACGCCGCGCGGTAGGAAATGGAAAAGGTCCCTGGCAAGGGACCTTTTTCTGTTTAATCGCGGTTCAGGAAGAAGATCGGGATGTTCGCCAGGAAGACGTCCCTGCCCGAAAGTTGCGCCCTTTTTTCGAGCAGTTCGCGCAGCGGAATTTCGCCGATCACGTAGTTGCTCTCCTCGCTGATGAACTGTTCGTGGATCTTCGAGAAGTTCAGAATGCCCTGCACGTCGGTCTCCTTGTAGCGGGCGTAGATTTTCAGCGTGATGTCGGTCGTGTAGTCGGGTTTCTCGATGTAGTTCATCTTCTTGTATTCGTAGCGGTAGTTGTTCAGCCGCGCCATGATGTCGCTCAGGATCGACGACGCCGTGGGCAGGCTGCCCGCACCCTTACCGAACATGAACTGCCGGTCGTAGCACTCACCGCGGATCACCACGCCGTTGTATTCGTCGTCGACGCTGTAAATGTACTTGGCGGGCGTCACGAACTCCGGCATGACGAACATCGTGAAGTGCTCGTCGCTCACCTTGACCACCTGCGCCACCAGCTTGATTTTCACGTTTTTCTCACGGGCATACCGGATGTCCGAATCGTGGATCGTCGAGATGCCGTAGGTGAAGATGCGTTCCGGGGCGACGTAGGTTCCCAGCGCATGCACGGTGATGATCACCAGTTTGAACAGCGAGTCGTAGCCTTCGATGTCGAACGAGGGGTCGCTTTCGGCGAAACCCAGCGCCTGCGCCTGGGCGAGGGCGTTGGCATAGGTGTCCTCGTGGTCGAAGACGCGCGAGAGGATGTAGTTCGACGAGCCGTTCAGGATGCCCTTGACCTCCAGCAGCAGGTCATTGTCGTAGTACTCTTCGAGGTTGCGGATCACGGGGATCGAGCCGCACGACGAAGCGTCGTAGAGCAGCGCTACGTTGCGGGTTTTCTGAATCTCGATCAGCTCGGGAAGGTGCTTGGCGAGCATCGTCTTGCTGCCCGACACGACCGGGATGCCGCGCAGCATGGCCCGTTTGACGATGTTGTAGGCGGCATCGGCGTCGTCGATGACCTCCACCACGAGGTTGATGTTCTGGTTATCGAGGATGTCGTCGACCGAGGTGGTGAACAGCGAAGGGTCGACTTCGACCTTGCGCGGCTTTTTGGGGTCGCGGACGCAGATTTTCACGATTTCGGCGTGGGCGTTCTTCGATTTGCGCACCACTTCGTAGATGCCCTGTCCGACGACGCCGAATCCGAACAGTCCGATTTTGATTTTGGTCATGGGGTATCCGGTTTTTAATTGTTCATAAAAGGTAGCAGTATGTCGTTCAGCTGTTCGTATTCGACGAGGAATCCGTCGTGGCCGAACGGCGAGTCGATTTCGTGGTATGTGCTGCCGGGGATCATCGCGTGCAGGGCGCGCATCTCCCCCGGGGTGAAGATGATGTCGGTGGTGATGCCGACCACCAGCGTCCGGGCCGTGATGCTGCGGAGCGCCTGCTCCAGCCCGCCCCGTCCGCGTCCCGCGTCGTGCGTGTCGAAGGCGTCGAGGATCGCGTAATAGGAGTAGGCATTGTAGCGGCGGCAAAGTTTTTCGCCCTGATACTGCTGGTAGGTGCACGCCCGGTGCACCGCGGAACACTCCTCGCGGTCCTGCTGGGTGAGGTTGTAGCCCTCGGGACCGCGGTAGCTCAGCAGGCCGATGGCCCGGGCCGCGGCCAGCCCTTTCATCCCGGCGTCGTCGCGCGGCTGGCCGAAGGTCGTGTCGGCCTCGATGGCCATGCGCTGCGTCTCGTCGATGGCGATGGCCCAGGGCGAAGCCTTGGCCGCGGTGGCGATCAGCACGAGCCGTTCGATCCGCTCCGGTTCCGCGACGGCCCACTCCACGGCCTGGAATCCGCCCACCGAACTGCCCACCAGCGTTCCGATGCGCCCGATGCCGAGCGCGTCGGCCAGCAGCCGGTGCGCCCGCACGATGTCGCGGATCGTGAAGGGTGGAAAATCCTTGTACCAGGGCCGTCCCGTGGCGGGATTCACGTGCAGGGGGCCCGTTGTGCCGTAGTGCGACCCGATGATGTTGGCGCAGACAACGAAATGGCGCGCAGGGTCGAGGAACCGCCCCGCCTCGACCGTGTGGGGCCACCAGTCGGCGACGTCCGAATTGGCCGTCAGTGCGTGGCACACCCATGCCACGTTGTCCTTGGCGGCGTTCAGCGTGCCGTAGGTGTGGTAGGCGATCCGTAGTTCGGGCAGCGTGTGGCCCGTTTCGAGTTCGAACGGTCCGGGGGCTGTGTAGATTCGGGGTTCCATCAGCCTATTTGTGAAAAAGCCTGTTCGAAATCCTCGATAAGGTCGTCGGCGTTCTCCAGTCCCAGCGAGATGCGCAGCAGCGTGGGCGTGACGCCTGCCGCCGCCAGGTCGGCGTCGCTCAACTGTTTGTGGGTTGTCGACGCCGGGTGGGTGACCACGGTGATCGAGTCGCCGATCATGGTCATGTTGGCCGCCAGGCGGAGCGATTCGACGAAGCGCACGGTGCTTTCGAGCGTGCCCTTGAGTTCGACGGTGAAGACCGCCGACGAGCCGTAGCGGTAGTATTTGCGGGCGTTTTCATGGCTCGGGTGCGTGTCGAATCCCACGAAGCTGACCCGCTCGACCTTCGGGTGGCTGCGGCAGTACTCGGCCAGCTTCCAGGTCGATTCCACCTGGTGCTTCACGCGCAGCGAGAGGGTCTCCAGCCCGATCATCATCAGGTAGGAGTCGAACGGCGAGGGGCAGCACCCCAGGTCGCGCAGCCCGTCGACGCGGCATTTGACGATGAAGGCCGCGGGGCCGAACGCCTCGTGGAAATTCAGCCCGTGATACCCTTCCGAAGGCCCGTCGATCTGCGGGAATTTGCCGTTCGCCCAGTTGTAGCTGCCGCCGTCGACGATCACGCCGCCCATGGCCGTACCGTGGCCGTTGATCCACTTCGTCGCGGAGTCCACGACGATGCTGGCGCCCCACTCGAACGGGTTGCAGAGGTAGCCCGCCGCGCCGAACGTGTTGTCGACGATCAGCGGAACGTCGCGCCGTCGGGCCAGGCTGCCCAGCGCCTCCAGGTCGGGGACCGCGCAGGTGGGATTGCCCATGCTCTCGGCGTAGAGCGCCTTGGTGCGGCTGTCGATCAGCGCCTCGAAATCCTCGGGACGCTCGCTCGGAGCGATGCGGCAGTCGATGCCGAGCCTTCGCAGCGACGTGCGGAACTGGTTGTACGTGCCGCCGTAGAGGAAGGGCGAGGCGACGATGTTGTCGCCCTCGGCCGCCAGCGAAAGCACGGCGATCAGGATGGCCGACATGCCCGAGGAGACGGCGAGCGCCCCCACGGCCCCGTACAGGGCGGCGATGCGCTGTTCGTAGGCCGTCGTGGTGGGGTTTTGCAGGCGCGTATAGATGTTGCCGCCCTCGCTCAACTCGAAGAGCCGGGCGGCGTGGTCGCAGTTTTTGAACCGGTAGGCCGCCGTGGGATAGATCGCCACGCCCCGGGCGCCGGTGGGTTCGTCGGGTTGCAGGCCCGCGTGAATCTGAAGGGTTTCGAAACGGTACTTTTTTGAATCCATGGTATGCTGTTTATACTGTCGTTAAAAATCCGATAAAAAAATCCGACCTCTACGAAGCCGGATTGTGTCATTTTCAGTGCATGAAGGAGCTACACCCGGCGAAAACGGTTGCACATGCACATGGACATCATCATCGTGCCGCGGTGTTCTCCGCGGCGCCGGCAGTCGTATGTTGCAGGGCTGGTCATTCGCTTCTGTTGCTCTTTCGGTGCAAATATAGGAAAATTTTTCGGAAATCCTCTTTTCCGGCCGGAATTTTGTTTTTCAGCAAAATTGAACTTTTTTGTTGTATAAATGGGCGAAATTTTGCAGTTGAGAAAATAATACCTATATTTGTTGCGAAGACTATGTATCACATTTTGAAAATTTAACGATATGAAAAGACTTTACACGGCTTTGATGGCGGTGGCTATTGTCGCTTCCTCCTGTCAGAAAGATCCTGGCGGAAGCCCCGACACTCCGGATGCACCGGGGGCTATTCCCGCCGGTTTCAACTGGAAAACGACCTGGGACGTGAACGTTTCGGTCTCGGCTCCCGTCGTGGAAGGAACGACGCCTTCGTATGCCGTGATCCGCATTTACTCCTCGCCGATCCTTTCGGAGGAGAATCTGGTGGCCCGGGGCGTGGCGAAATCCGCGGCGCCTTTCCGGTCGGCGTTTACGCTGCCCGCCGGGACTGAAAACCTCTATGTCCAGACCACCCTGCCCGACGGCACGAAGTCGGTGAAGATGGCCGGAGTGCACGGCACGGTCGCCGTGACGGGCGCTTCGATGAAGGCTGCCGCTGCGCCGAAGATCCGTCTGGCGGCCAATACCCGGGTCGAAAGTTCGATGCCCGCTTATCCGACGATGGACGCACCCGATGTGGCGTCGTTCGATCCCAAAGCCGTAATTACCGCGATCGAGAGCGGCAAGAACTACCAGCTGGGAGCAAGTTGGGCATTTTATGCCGCTCCCGAATACCTGATCCCCGCCGGAGCGGAAGTTGCGGGCGAGATCGATCTCAACGGCGGGTTCAGCCCCTATCAGACCCCGGTTCTTTATGTGGCCGGCAAGCTGACGCTTTCGTCGCTCAATATCGGACGGGCGAAACTGGCTGTGCTGCCGGGCGGCGAGGTGAAGATCGGAACCATGAATATCCAGCCTTCCGCCGCCGCCGAGGCCGCGGTCTATGTCTTTAGCGATGGTAAGCTGTCCGTTGAAAAACCCAATGTCAGCGGCAAGTGTATCGTGAACAACGGTGTATTGACGGTCGATGGCAAACTCGACATGAATAACGGGCTGATCATCTACAACACGGCGACAGCCGTGCTGACCGTGACCGACGAGATGAAGGTTTCGAACTCCGCGCGGATCTACAACGACGGAGCCGTTACGGTCGACGATCTGAAGATCAATTCCGACGGCGAGTTCCACAACTGCGAGAACGCCCTGCTCGTCGTGAATGACGAGTGCGAGTTCGAGCGCAATACGACCATTTACCAGCGCGGCCGGGCTTCGATCGAAGAGATGACCGCCCGCGGTACGATCTGGGTGAACTGCCATACCTCGGTGAACGAACTGGAAGCCCAGGGGGCGGAGTTCAATTTCAGCGCGAATGCCGGACTCGACGCCGGAAGGGTCGAATTCAACAATACGAACGTGTCGATGGCCAGCGGTGCGATCTTCACGATGGAGGAATACAACATCGACGAGAAGGGCGGCAAGAACAATTTTACGTTCACCGGCGACGCTGACCCCAGGGCCGTGGTCCTGATTTCGGAGAAGGCGTATACCCGCAAAGGGCATGAAACCTATTTCTCGGGAGCGATCGAAGTCGTTTACGACAATGATCGGGATGAGGATTACACGATCCGGAAGAATTATCTTCTCGACGGCGCCGTGATGTCGGCGTCGCAGACGACGGTCATCACCGAAAATGGCTGCAACGGAGGAAAGGACCCTGTAAATCCCGATCCGGAGCCGGAACCCGACGAGTATGAGAACGTTCCCGGACGTACCTATACCTATTGCTTCGAGGACAACTGGCCGTATTTGGGCGATTACGACATGAACGACGTGGTCATCGTGAGCCGTATCGACCGCATGACGTCGAAAGACGGCAGCAAGGTCTCGGTCCTTACGATCAACTGGGAGCTGCGTGCTGCGGGAACCACCTACGACATCGCCGGAGCCGTGCAGATGGACAAGGTGCAGACGTCGGACGTGGCCAACGTCGAGTCGTCGCACAAGGGTTTCGGCAGCGGCATGTTCGCTTCGCAGGGACTCGACGCCGACAGCCCGTATGCCGTGATTCCGTTCTTCAATAAGACGGAGGAGCTGTTGAGTGCCTCGAACACCTGGAAGGGACACCCGGCCGCCGCAACCCGGAAACACATCACGACGGTGACTTTCTCGCAGCCGGTGGACATCGCTTCGGTGCTGGATTCGGAGATGAACTTCTTCATCACGCCGAAGCAGCGCACCAGCGAGATTCACATGCCGGGCTATGCGCCGACCGCTTCGGGGATCATCGGCAAGGGTTCGTTCCTGCCTTCGGAACCTTACAAGTTCTTCGTGACGGAGGGCGACCAGCTCAAGAACAACTACATGATGTGGGCACTGGTGATTCCGGGAGAGTTCCGCTACCCTGCCGAGACGAACGACATCCGCGGCGTCTACGAATACTTCATGACATGGGCCTCGTCCAACGGAACGGAGCACACGGAGTGGTATCGGGAAAGCGCCGATGCCGACAAGATCTATTGAGAAGACGACCTGTCATGGAAAAAGGCTGCGAATCATTCGCAGCCTTTTCCGTATCCGGAAGATACCGGGCGGAGACGCCTTGCGGTGTCCGGTGGCAATGCCGTTTCCGGGCGTAAAAAAGCCCCGCAGTAAATCTGCAGGGCTTTTACATGCGGGTTGTAAACCTCACGGTTTGCGGTCGATCAGTTCGATGCCCTTCCGGGTCGCCGCGCCGCGGAGTATCGTCCGGCAGAAGAGCCGGAGTTCTTCGCGGACCGTGCCGTTCAGACGCAGGTCGAGGATCGTGCTCATCAGCTGCTCGGCAAACGCCGGGGCGTCGATTTCGGGCAGCAGGAGCTGTTCCTCACGGCAGGTTTCGAGGTAGTCGGTCAGTTCCCTGCGCCAGAATTCCCGGTGCTCGTCGTAGTGCTCCGCGAAGATGATCTTGCGGCGGATGTCCGACAGAAAACTGTGTTCTACCGTATAGAGGTTGTCGATGTACTCGTTCGCCAGCCGGAGCACTTTTTGCAGCGGATTGCCGCCGCGCCGTTTGCGGCAGGCGACGATGCGTTCCTGCTGCTGATGGCTCATGGCGTCGAGGCATGCGCCTACGAGGTCGTTCTTGTCGGTGAACATTTCGTACAGGGTGCGTTTCGAGATTCCCAGCGTCTGCGCGATCTCATCGACCCGGACGGCACGGATGCCGTTCCGG
>ERZ1673694.941-NODE-941-length-12440-cov-4.271538_pt1 | contig 12440 bp, 9 predicted proteins | sample MGYA00580224_ERZ1673694 | MGnify/ENA primary metagenome ERZ1673694 (study PRJEB41218, sample SAMN15661778) | gut metagenome | host: Homo sapiens | place: Canada: London | collected 2015-08-20/2019-03-30 | study: EMG produced TPA metagenomics assembly of PRJNA649273...
GGTGAGGGAGAGATGAACCGAGCTTAAGTCCCCCTTGGTGACAAGAAGCGTTACGCCCACCACGGCGCAGAGCATGCAGCCCATCTCAAAGACCCGCACACGTCTGTGGGCAAAAAGCGCGAGGTAGAGCACCATGAATAAGGGCGTCATCGACTGGAAAATGGTCGCGGTGCCGGCGTTAAGGTAAAAAATCGCGAGGAAAAACGTGAGTTGCGACACTCCGATCATGATGCCGCAAAGCGTGATGTCAAAGGCGTCGCGCTTATTTTGCATGGGAGCAAGAGCCGCTTTTCCGCGCTGCAGAAACAGCAGAATCAGAAGAATGCTTCCGGCACAAAGAAGCCTGAGACTCACAAGGTCCCAGGGTGTAAAAGAAAAGTGCTGCAGGACGTTTTGACCCGCAACACCCATCGCGCCCCAGGCGCTTGCACCGAGTAACGCCAGCAAAATACCTTTGGTGGAATTGGATAACTGCATTCCTGCACCGTCTGCCTTAACGAAAACGGGCGGATGATATTACGAAGGGCGGCAGCGAAAGTCCGGCGGCGTTGATCTGAGGAAAACGTCCGTCAGATCGGTGACATGTTTTTCATGGCCTTTGCAATCTGCGCGTCTTCGGGCGTCAGATAACGGCTTGTGGTGCCGATTGAGGCGTGGCCCATCGCGTTTTGCACGACGTTGATGTCCATGGTGCGCAAGGCACAGGAGGCAAAGGTGTGACGCAGCCAGTGGGTCGAGGCGGCCCGGAGTTTGGCGGCGTCTGCGGGACTTTTGTCTTCAGCGGCAAGCGCAGCGCCCTCAAAGAAATTTTCCAGTGCCCTGTACAGCCCCGAGCGCGAAATCGCGGCAAGGCTTGCGGGGTCCTTTTTTCGCCCGATCCCGAGACTGGCGACAAGCGCTGTTTTTGGATCGGCTTTTAAAACCGGGGGGAGGTCTCTGAGGCTGAAGTAGAGATTGATGGCGTCAAGCGCTTCGCTGCTTACGGGCAGCCGCCTTACCTTGTCGCCCTTGCCGACGATTTCGATCACGAGAAGATCATCGTCGCCGATTCGCCGCGTCACGAGCCACCCGGCTTGGGCGTGAATGATTTCAGAGGCGCGCATCCCGAGGCCCTTACCGAGACAGAGCACCACGCGGATGCGGGCGGAAGCGAGGTTATCCGGAAGGCTGTCGAGGTATTCGAGCACGTCTTCCCACTGGGATTCAGACAGCGACCTGTCGGCAAAATCGCGCGGGGCACCTTCGCCCGGCAGAAGCCTCACTTTGCCTGAGACCTGATCAAAGGGGTTGTATTGCAGATAGCCGGTTTTGACGAGAAAACTGAAGAGAAGCCGGATCACGGTTAGGCTTGTTTTGCGGCTTGTGGCGGTTAAGGGGCCGTTATAGGGCCGCCATGCCGGCGACGTTCTTGCGGCATTTTTCGGGCCGATCCAAAGTGCCTGAGGTTCTTTCCAGAGTTGCTGCCAGACGGCCGGATCCGTGCGCCCGAGGCCTTCAAGCCACCGGGGAAAAAGGGCGGCGTCTTTGGCGGTGATGGAACTTAAGGCAAGTCCCCGCTCAAGCGTGCACCAGAGAATAAAGCGCTCGGCTTCCTTGCGGTACTGCGCGCGGGTGTTGGAATTGACGGCGCGTGCCGCGAGCCATTGGTTCACGGCCTCAAGGTCGTTGCCGGCCTCAAGCATCCCGCCGCGACCGACGCGGTTGGTGCCGAGGCGGCCCGAGAGGTCGCCCGCAAGCTGCATTTCTTCCATCGGCCGGACAGCAAGAGCACAGTCTGAAGCCGGTTCCCGGGTTTTAAGCGATTCAGGTGCTTCGCCCGGCGGATAAAAGCGCGCGGTGATTTCTCCGAGGCCCGGAACAGCGCTCTTCATCCAGTCAATGAGCGCCACGGCGTCTTCGCGTGAGAGTCCCTGCAGCTGCCGGTACCAGTTGCCGCCCACGTTGGCGGCACACTCGTAGAGATCTTCCGGGGTGAGCAGCCCGAATTCGGTCAGTGGCGCCGCCACACGATGCGCGAGATCCGCGGGCAACACGTCAGCCAGGGCTGCCGTTTCGATGTCATCGTCCAAAACCTCAATACCGGCCATGATCTGCATGTCTTTGGCCCGCGGACTGATGAAAAATCAAAGCCCGCGCGCGTTAAAATTGAAACCTTTGCATCACGGACCGCAACGGTCCGTATCCAAACAACAAACAAGTCTAATTGTAGGTGGGAGAAGAACGTGTCGCTTGCTGCATTTGATCTGACGCTTGAAGGCGCACTGCATCAGGGTACGACCTCAGAAGACAGTGCCGTCTCCAGAACCATTATCGGCATGGACCGGCTGCTCACCAATGCAACCCGTGCGCTCTACGGCTACCTTGTGGATCCGGAAGTGGATGTGCGCCGCAAGGATAAGGCGGGGGCCTATGAGATCGATCTCGGGTTCAGGAGTAACTTCGGCATGGCCCGCCGTGCGTGGCTCTCCGGTCAGAGCCGGTACGAAAATCCGCAGCCCGCGGCCGTGATGCGGGCTTTGGGGTGGTATCAGAAGGATCTGGCAGAACCCGGTGAAGCCGAAGTGGAAGAGGGTACGCAGACCGGGCTTGTGCCGCTTTTACTGGCCATGGATGGGCGCGAACCCGACCGCATTGACCTCGTGGGTGACAAAGTTGACATTGAAGCGGGCGATCAGCTCTGGCATATCACGAACGACGCCTACCGCCTCTGGCGTCACATTGAAGTGCGCAGGGGCCTTGCCGAGATCGCCAAGGCTCTGGCTTCCGCGGAAGTCTCCCGCATGATCATTACGGACCGCAATGAGAACGCCGAACTCTGCAGGCTTGATGCCCGCGCGGTCTCGGCCCTTGCCATGCCTGAGCCGCGTGACGTGCTTTTGGTCGATGAAACCCGCACGATGGCTCTTGCGCTTGCCGCGCCCGTTTTCTGCAATGACCGCTTCTGGACGTTCGTGGACGGTGCTCAGACAATCAGGGCCCGTATGTGCGACAAGGCCTTCTTAAACATCATCGATAACGGCGTGTTTGCTCTGAAGCCCGGTGAAATTCTGGTCGTCAACATGCATGTCACGACCGTGCAGACTCCCGAGGGCCTTAAGAGTACGTATGACATCGTGCGTGTGGTCGATCACCGCAAGCCCGGCCGTCACCTGCCGATGCCCGGCATCTAGTCTGCTTTAAATCCGGGACATCACGTGAAAAACCGTATCCGCGTACTGGCTGTCGTTGTTGTTCTGCTTTTTATCGGTGTTTACGGCGCCGTTAAAGCTGACTTTGCCATCAGCCGCAGCACCGCGCCCGCGCAGGCGCCCGACGCCGTGGAAAACATCGCTCCGTTTCTGGATCCGGCGCTCACCAAAAGCATTGAGCGCGCCACCGTCAAAATCGTGTCCGGAGAAAACGGAGACGGTGAGCGCGAAGGCATGCCCACTTATGCCCTTTCCGCACCGATGCGCGTGGGCATCATTACCGAAGCGCAGCTCGTGGACCGCGGCGAAATGGTGCGTTCCACCCTTGAGCAGCTTTATCACACCTTCGGGCGCGACAATGTGGAGGTTCTGAGTTACGGTAAAAAAGATCTGCAGGAAGAACTGCAGTCCGGGCGTCTGGATTTTGTGCTTGCCGATTCCGCGTTTTACAGCGAAATGGAAGCGCTTGCGGGATTAAAGGGCCTGGCAAGTCTCTGGTCCACTGAAACGAGTGATCCCAAGGAAAGTATCGGCGCGGTCTATTTCACCCGCACCGACACCGATATTCTCACCGTGGAACAGATGAAGGGGCGCCCCGTGGCGGCGACATCTCCGGTGAGTTTTGAAGGCAACCTCGTGCCGCGGCGCGATCTGCTGCAAAGAGGCCTTGTGCCCAACGTCCTTTTAAAGGGCGTGGTTTATTACGGCATCAATCCCTTAAACGTGGTGGAAGCGGTGCTTGAGCGCAAGACCGCGGATGTGGGGATACTGCCCGCGTGCGCGCTGGAACATCTGGCCTCCGAGCGCGGCATTCATCCGGACAATCTGCGCTATCTTGGACTGAGAAAAGGCGGGCCCCTGATGTGCGCACGCAGCACCGAGCTTTACCCGAGCTGGTACTTTGCCGTGACGCCCGGAACCGACCCGCAGCTCACCAAGGCCGTGAGCGCGTCGCTTTACGTGATGCCGGGGTTCGGTAAGGGAAGCGACTGGGGCTTTCCCGTTTCCAACCGCGCCGTGCACGATCTCTTTTTCGATCTCAAGATCGGCCCCTACGAGCACCTGGCGCGCTGGAGCTTTGAGCGCTTTGTGCGGGAGCAGACGAGCTTTTTCTTCGCTCTGGTTTTGGGGGTTGTCTTTATTCTCTGCTACGCGTTTCTCGTCTCCGTAATGGTGCGCCTCAGGACGCGCCAGCTCAGGGAAGCGATGGCTGACAGAAGCCGCATCGAAAAGCAGGCCGCGGCCAGCCGCGACCATATCGCCAACCTTGAGCGCACCGGTATCGTCGGGCAGATGTCCACAATGATTGCCCACGAATTGAAGCAACCCCTGGGCGCGATCACGAACTTTGCGAACGGCCTTTTGCGCCGTGCCAAGCGCGGGGCGCTTGATCCGCAGATGCTTACCGAAGTGCTCGAGGAAATCGTGGAACAGGGCACACGTGCAAGCGAAATCGTCAACCGCGTGCGCGCTTACGCCAAGCACCAGAATCCGGAACTCAAGGTTTCGGACATGAGTATCTGCATTGAGCGCGCGATTGAAACGTTCCGCAGAAGTAAACGCACAGACGCCCTGATCCGAAAGGCCGTGCATCCCTATCTCTGGGCTGAGATCGACAACTGGGAGATTGAGCTCGCGCTCTTAAACCTTCTTAAAAACGCAGCTGATGCGCTCGAGGGGCGGCCCGACGCTGAAATCACGGTGCGCGTCTACGCCGAAGACAAGTACTGGCGCATTGAGGTGAAGGATAACGGGGCCTTAATAACGCAGCATGATGTCGATAAGTTCATGCAGCCGCTCGTTACGAGTAAATCAACAGGGCTCGGCCTGGGGCTTTCGATCATCGGCAGCATCGCCGAGCGCCATCACGGGCGCCTTGTTGCCACGCCCAACCCCAAGGGCGGCATGACCTTTGCCCTGGACATTCCGCGCGCGGAGATGCCCGAACATACCGCGATGTAACTGCTAGCGGCCGGCGATATTCCAGAAAACGCCGGCTGCGAGCAGCCAGAAGAGCACGGCGCTTGTGCGGTTCAGAATCATGTAAAAGATCTTTCCCTTCATACGCCGTCCGGCAAAGGCGGCCGTGTAGCTGTAGAGCACATGCACGGCCCAGACGAGCACCACAAACAGTCCGATTAAAAGCGTGATGCGCGGCACATAGTCGTCTTCGGGATGCACAAACTGAGGCAGTAGCGACAGAAGGTAAACGATCAGCATCGGGTTGGTGATCTGCAGCAGGGCTGCTTCAAGAAACTGCGCGCGCTGCCGCCACTGACGCCGGGTCTGCGGCCGGTGCCCTCCAGCTTTTTATGGCCATCCATACCAGAACCAAGGCACCGATCGTCTGCAGGCCGTAGAACGCGACCGGTGTGGCGGCAATAACGGCTCAGAGCCCTGCGGCAGAAACGGCCGACATGACGGCCACGCCCGCGGCGTTGCCGAGCGGGCAGATCCAGGCCCGCGGCCAGCCGTAGCGGAAGGCGTTTGCAATCGTGTTTAAGATGCCCGCGCCCGGTGTGGCGCAGGTAATGAGCGTGACGGTGACAAAGAGCAGAAGATCGGACATCGAGGACTTCCGGCAAGAGGTATAGCTTGTCTTCCGATGCTACCCGTAAGCCCGCATAATTGCACAGGAAATTACGCTTTAGCGTAAAAGAGTGGGTATTTCGTGTGAGTAACATCAAAACAAGTTGAAAAGCGGGGTTTTTGCAGGTGCTTCACGCAAGTTGCTGCACGGCTTGAAGCGCACTTTTCTTTTGCCTACGATGCCGCGTTACCGAGCTCTTCTGCGGGCTCAGAAACCTATCCTATTGAAACAGGGAGAAACCATGTCAACAATCCTTACCGCACCGGCAAAGTCCGGTGAGAAGCGACGCCTTCAGCAGGTTTTGGGCGCTGTCATTGCCTTTGCTTTTCTGACGACATCTTCACATATCGCCGTGCCCGTGGGGCCGGTGCCGATGACGATGCAGACGCTTGCCGTGACGCTCACGGGCGTCTTTCTGGGGCCGCGTCTCGGGGCCGCTGTGACCGCAGCCTGGGTTGCCTGCGGCTTTTCCGGGCTCCCGCTTTTTGCGATGGGTAACGGCGGGCTTGCAGCCATGGTGGGGCCCACGGCCGGATACCTTTACACCTTCCCGGTCGTAGCTTTTGTGACGGGATTTTTGGCCGGTAAAGGCGGATTTCTCCGTACGCTTGCCGCGATGGTTGCGGGTAACGCCCTGTGCCTCGCGCTGGGTACTGCCTGGCTTGCCGCCGTGCTGGCAATGCCCGTAGCCAAGGCCGTTGCCGTGGGTGCTGCGCCCTTTGTCGTGGGCGGACTCTTAAAGAGTGTGCTCGGAGCGCTTATCGTGAAGGCTGCACGCCGCTGATAGGCTGAGCTCAAAAGTCATCAGTTCCGAAAAGGCTGTCCGTACGCGCGGCGGGCGGCTTTTCGGGACTTTCTTTTGTTCCTGCGCAACCATTTGAGATAAACGCCGTATTGACGGGAGGGCGCAGGATCTATAATTTCATACTGTCAAATTTTAAATTCCCGGGTGAGCGGCAGCGCACGTGCGTCTCACGCTTTTTCCGGGGTGTCTGTTTGCCGGCGATCGTCAGATTCTCGTCGGTTTTTTTAAGAGTGCACACACAATGTCTCAAACGATTCTGCAAAGTGTTCCCGTCGGCGAGAAGGTCGGCATCGCTTTTTCGGGCGGTCTCGATACTTCGGCAGCCCTGCGCTGGATGAAGAACAAGGGCGCGTTCCCGTACGCCTACACGGCGAACCTCGGCCAGCCCGATGAGGACGACTACGAATCGATTCCGCGCCGCGCGCTCGAGTACGGTGCCGAGAAGGCGCGCCTGATCGACTGCCGTCCGCAGCTCGTCGCTGAAGGCATTGCGGCCATTCAGTCCGGGGCTTTCCATATCGCCACGGCCGGGATTCCGTACTTCAACACCACGCCGATCGGCCGTGCCGTCACCGGCACGATGCTGGTTGCAGCCATGCGCGACGACGGCGTGAACATCTGGGGCGACGGCTCGACCTATAAGGGCAACGACATCGAACGCTTCTACCGCTACGGTCTTCTCGTCAACCCGAATCTGAAGATCTACAAGCCTTGGCTTGACGTTCAGTTCATTAAGGAACTCGGCGGCCGCGCCGAAATGTCGGCCTTTTTGAATGCTGAAGGTTTCAACTACCGCATGAAGGCTGAGAAGGCATATTCCACCGACTGCAATATGCTCGGTGCCACGCACGAAGCCAAGGACCTTGAGCACCTCAACAAGTCCATGAAGATCGTTGACCCCATCATGGGCGTGCGCTTCTGGGATGAGTCCGTGAAGATCGATCCGGAAACAGTGACAGTGCGCTTTGAAGAGGGCATGCCCGTTGCGTTAAACGGCAAGGAATTCAAGAATGCCGTCGAACTCATGATGGAAGCCAACCGTATCGGCGGCCGTCACGGCCTCGGCATGAGCGATCAGATCGAAAACCGCATTATTGAAGCCAAGAGCCGCGGCATCTACGAAGCCCCGGGGATGGCGCTTCTTTACATTGCCTACGAGCGTCTCTTGTCGGGCATTCATAACGAAGACACCCTCGAGCAGTACCACATCAACGGCCGCAAGCTCGGGCGTCTCCTGTATCAGGGCCGCTGGTTTGACAGCCAGGCCATCATGTTGCGTGAAAGCGCGATGCGCTGGGTTGCGCGTCCGATTACGGGCGAAGTCGACCTTGAACTGCGCCGCGGCAATGACTTCACGATCCTTGATACGCGTTCTCCGAACCTCACCTATGAACCGTCGCGTCTGACGATGGAAAAGGGTGACTCGATGTTTACGGCCGTGGACCGTATCGGTCAGCTCACGATGCGTAACCTCGACATCACCGATACGCGCGCCAAGCTGCAGACCTATGCCAAGACCGGGTTGCTCACGGGCGGTGAAGGCTCTGTGGTTCCGATGTTGACGGGCCGTAAGGAGAAGTAACGCATGGTAAGGATGCTGCAGAGCCGCGATCGGGAAACTCTGCAGTGTCCGGCAGTAAATGTAAACAATTCTCGGTCACCAAAACGCTCCTTCGTTGACGGCGGGTGTTTCTGTTCAGTCAGAACGCTCCGCGTGACGGAGGAGTTTTTTATTGTTTGTTTTAACGGCGGAGGCAACGCTCGAAGGCGCCTTCGTAGGGAATGACTGATATCAAGAATCCGGCCGGGCAGGAGACGCAGGTTTTGACTGCAGCCCCGAATTCCGAATCAACGGGAGATCTGAATCTCAAGGGGAAGGAAACACTTCAGGAATACTCTGGTCACGACAACGGTGACGCAGACTACAACCACGCCTCGCAGGGGGTGCGCTTCAGTGTGCTGGGCCTCGCGGTTGTTTTGACGCTCGGTTTTTCCGTGGTTGAGTTAATCGGCGGCCTCTGGGCGAATTCACTGGCCCTCGTGGGTGACGCAGGGCACATGGTCACCGATTCCGCAAGCCTCTTGTTTGCCCTCGTTGCAAACATCATTTCCCGCAAGGGCGTGGACTACAACCACAGTTTCGGTCACGGGCGCATTGAGGTGCTTGCGGCCTTTGTGAACGGCATCGCGATGCTTGCCGTGGTCGTCTGGATTTTTGTGGAGGCCCTTGACCGCATCCAGAATCCGCCGCCCATTGCCGGGGGTTCGGTCATGATCGTTGCCGTGATCGGTCTGCTGATCAATATTGCGGTGGCCTGGTCTTTGTCGCGCGATCAGAAAAACGTTAATACGCGCGCGGCCTTCGTGCATGTGTTGGGTGACCTTTTGGGGTCTGTGGCGGCAATCACGTCGGGCGCTCTGATTTATTTCGGGGGCGACAGATTTGCACTGGCTGACCCGATTCTCTCCTTTGTCGTTTGTTTCCTCGTGCTGCATGCGACCTGGGGCGTCTTTAAGGACACGACGCGCGTGTTGACGGATGCCGTTCCCGAAGGGGTGAATTATCAGGACGTGGGCGACGCGCTCATGAGCGTTAAGGGTGTCGTGGAAGTGCACGATCTGCACGTCTGGACGATGGCTCCGGAACATTCCGCCGTGATGGCGCATCTGCATCTGGAACCCAACTGTGACTGGCCTCTGGCGTTAACCGAAGCCCGGGCGCTCATCCGCGAACGTTTTGCGATTGACCACATCACGCTGCAGCCGGAAAACGCCGATATGGAACGGCAGTGCCGCTGGCGGCCCAAAGACGGCTGCCGCTTCTGCTGCAGCCGGCCGGAAAACAGCGACTGCCCGCATCAGCGCGCTGCGTAGTCATCGGAAAGATATATAAAAACGGACGGCCCGGAAGCGTTTTCCTTTCGGGCCGTCTGTTTTTTAGAACTGAGGTCAGCAGAATTTATCCGCGCAGCCGCCGGGCTTTGCCGGGCAGCCCCGCCATCCAGGGGTAGGCGGCTTCATGTTCACGCCGGAAGGCTTCAATGGCTGCCTTGTCTTTTATCGTCGCTTCGAGCATGTCAAGGCCCTCAAGCAGCATCGTCTTGTGGCGTTCCGCAACCGTAAAGGGGACCGTCAGGCCGCCAGCCGCGGAAATGGTCTGCGCGGGCAGATCAATTATGAGTGAAACCGGCACGGCGTCCGAGAGGACGCTTAAAAGTTGCGCCGCATCCTCAGGCGTTACTTTGGCCGCAAGCAGTCCGTTATTAAAGCAGTTGGAATAGAAGATTTCACCGAATCCGGCGGCTACGACCGCGCGGATTCCGAACTGCATCAGCCCCCAGACCGCATGCTCGCGGCTTGAGCCGCAGCCGAAGTTCGGACCGGCGACAAGAATTTCGGTTTTTTCAAAGCCCGGCTTATTAAAGACACAATCCGGATTAGGCCGACCGTTGCCGTCAAAGCGCAGGTTATAGAGCAACCCCTGCGCAAGGCCCGATTTGTCGATTCCGTGCAGAAACTGCTTGGGCATGAGCTGATCGGTGTCGATATTGTCGGCGGGAAGCGGTGCGGCTACGGCCGTGAGCGTTGTAAATTTTTCCATGGCGTTAATCCTCACAGGCGTTTTAACGTTCTCGGATCGGTAAGCACACCGGTCACGGCTGCGGTAGCCGCGGCCGCGGGACTCACAAGGTGCGTGCGGGCGCCCCGCCCCTGGCGGCCCTCAAAGTTCCGGTTGGCGGTGGAGGCGCAGCGCACGCCGGCCTTCAGTATGTCGCCGTTCATCGCAAGGCACAGCGTGCAGCCGCTCTTGCGCCATTCAAAGCCGGCGGCCTTAAAGATGTCGGCTAAACCCTCGCGTTCGGCCTGACGGCGCACGCGCATGGAACCGGGCATCACCTGGGCGCGTACGCCCGGCGCCACGTGACGGCCCCTAAGAACGGCAGCGGCTTCCCGAAGGTCCGAAATGCGGCCGTTGGTGCAGGAGCCGATAAAAACATGCTGCACGGGGGTGCCGGCAGGAGCCTGTCCGGCTGTAAGTCCCTGATAGGCAAGTCCGCGGCGTGCAGCCGCCTGCGCCACGGGATCGGTGAAGCTCTCGGGTGCGGGAATCGCTTCGTCAAAGCGCACGGCCTGATCGGGGCTCGTGCCCCAGGTCACCATGGGAGCAACTTCTGAGGCATCAAGCGTGACTTCTTTATCAAAGTGCGCGCTGGCGTCCGTTGTGAGCGTTGCAGCGTAGTCTGACATGGCTTTGAACTCATCTTCGGTCATGCCGACTGCATGGTCTTTGACCCAGGCCAGCGCTTTCGTGTCCGGTGCAATCAGTGCCCCGCGGGCACCGGCTTCCACCGTGAGGTTACAAAGCGTCATGCGCTCTTCAACGGTGAGCGCCTCAACGGCACTGCCGCAGTATTCAACGATCATCCCCAGGGCGCCGCGCGCGGAGATTTTGCGCAAAACCGTGAGCACGAGATCTTTGGCGGTTGACCCCTCGGGCAGTTTTCCGGTAAGCGTGATGCGCATCGTGCCCGCCGTGCGGTAGACAAGCGTTTGCGTTGCGAGAATATGTTCGATTTCCGATGTTCCGATCCCGAAACCCAGGGCACCTAAGGCACCGTGCGTTGTGGTGTGGCTGTCGCCGCAGATCACGACCATCCCCGGGCGCACGAGCCCCTGCTCATCCATTACGACGTGCTCAACACCCTGATCCGGATCGTCGGGGCCGTAAAAGGCGTCAATACCGAAACGGCGGCAGTTGGCTTGAAGCGTCTCGGCCTGAATGCGGCTTTTCTCATCGTAAATGCGGCGCGGTGACTCATCGATGCTCGGAAGGATGTGGTCGACCACACACAGATGCGCGTCAGGTACCGGGACAGTGAGTCCCCTGTCAACGAGCCCGGCACAAGCCTGGGGCGACGTGTATTCATTGGCAAAGTGCACATCGCAGTAAAGAAGCACGGTGGCGGCGTCGATACGTTTGACGGTGTGCGCAGCGACGATTTTTTCGTAGAGCGTCTTGGGCACGGGTTGTCTCCTAGTGGTTCATGTTTTTTGTGAGTATAGGCCCGGGCCATAAGCCAAACCGTTGCCGGGCTATTGGCTATTATGTCGACCAAGCAAAGACAACCATGCCGGAAGCGCTTTCTATGGAAGACATTCTCATTAACTGCACGCCGCGGGAAAACCGCGTGGCGGTGATCGTCGACGATATCCTTGAAGACGTGCATATTGAGCGCACGCAAAGCCGCGGGCTTGTGGGTAACGTCTATAAGGGGAAGGTGATCCGGGTGCTGCCCGGCATGCAGTCCGCCTTTATCGACATCGGACTTGAGCGCACCGGGTTTCTCCATGTGATGGACATCGAAAGCGCGCACGGCCCCGACGGCATCATGAAGCCCATCGAAAAGATTCTCTGCGAGGGCGTGTGCCTGATGGTGCAGGTCGCCAAGGATCCTATCGGCACCAAGGGTGCGCGGCTTACGACCACGATTTCGCTTGCAGGCCGCAAGCTCGTTTATCTGCCCCACGACAACCATATCGGCGTGAGCCAGCGCATTGAAGATGAGGCGCTCAGAGAGGAACTCAGAAGCCGCGTGACGGCCCTCAGGCCTGAAACGGAAAAAGGCGGTTACATCGTCAGAACCTGCGCCGAAGAGGGGGCTCAAGACAGCGAGTTTCTCGAGGACATGACTTACCTTAAGCGCCTCTGGAGCGAGATTGAGGAAAAGTGCTCGCGTCAGCCCGCGCCCTCGCTTTTGTATGAGGATCTGTCGCTTTCGCAGCGGGTGTTAAGGGACATGGTGCAGGCTACAACCCGAAGGATTTTGGTTGACAGCCGCCGCACCTGTGAAAACCT
>ERZ1673694.945-NODE-945-length-12395-cov-5.817666_pt1 | contig 12395 bp, 10 predicted proteins | sample MGYA00580224_ERZ1673694 | MGnify/ENA primary metagenome ERZ1673694 (study PRJEB41218, sample SAMN15661778) | gut metagenome | host: Homo sapiens | place: Canada: London | collected 2015-08-20/2019-03-30 | study: EMG produced TPA metagenomics assembly of...
CGATCTGGTGCGAGGTGGGCTACCTGCCCGCAGCCCACGGCTCGGCGATCTTCACCCGCGGTGAAACGCAGTCGCTGACGACCGTTACGCTCGGCACGAAACTGGACGAAAAAGTCAAGGACGAGGTGCTCGTACAAGGAACCGAGCAGTTCGTGCTCCACTACAACTTCCCGCCCTTCTCGACGGGCGAGGCCAAGGCCGCCCGCGGCCTCTCGCGCCGCGAAATCGGCCACGGCCACCTGGCATGGCGCGCCCTGAAGCCGATGATTCCGCTGGGCGAGGACAACCCCTACGCCGTGCGCGTCGTGTCGGACATCCTCGAGTCGAACGGCTCGTCGTCGATGGCCACGGTCTGCGCCGGAACCCTCGCGCTGATGGACGCCGGCGTGAAACTCCGCAAACCCGTATCGGGTATCGCCATGGGGCTGATCTCCGATTCCGCAACCGGCAAATGGGCCGTGCTGTCGGACATCCTGGGCGATGAGGACCACCTGGGCGACATGGACTTCAAGGTGACAGGAACCAAAGACGGCATCACCGCCACGCAGATGGACATCAAGGTCGACGGACTCTCCTACGAGGTGCTGGCCGCCGCGCTGGAGCAGGCCCGCAAAGGCCGCATGCACATCCTCGGCAAGATCACCGAGTGCATCGCCGAGCCGCGCGAGGACTACAAGCCCTGCGTGCCGCGCATCGTGCAGATCGTCATTCCGCAGGATATGATCGGTCCGGTTATCGGCCCGGGCGGAAAGGTGATCCAGGACATCCAGAAGACCACCAACACCACCATCACCATCACGGAGGTGGACAACAAGGGTATCGTGGACATCTTCGGTATCGACAAGGAGGCCCTCGACGGAGCGCTGGCCCGCATCAAGGCCATCGTAGCCATCCCCGAAGTGGGCGAGACGTACCACGGCAAGGTCCGTTCGATCGTCGCCTTCGGCGCGTTCGTCGAGATCATGCCCGGCAAGGACGCCCTGCTCCATATCTCGGAGATCGACTACAAGCGTTTCGAGACCATGGAGGAGACGGGTCTGAAGGAGGGCGACGAGATCGACGTCAAACTGATCGGCGTAGACCCCAAGACCAACAAGCTCAAACTGTCGCGCAAGGCGCTTCTTCCCAAGCCCGAAGGCTACGTGGAGCGTGAGCGCCGTCCGCGTCCCGAGCGCGGTGAGCGTGGCGAGCGTCGCGACCGCAGCGAACGCCGTGAGCGTCACGAGCACAAAGAGGAGTAAAGAAGACTGTTAATGTGGATATTTCGGACGGAAAACAGCGCTTTTTTCCGTCCGGAATATTGCATAATCAGCAAGAGTTTTCTATATTTGCGCTGTTCCGCGGCCCGGTAAGCACCGGCCCTGATGGACGAACGAAGGAGGGACGAAGGAGGGATGGAGGACGGACAGAGGGCGAACGAAGGGCGGACGAAGGGCAAACGAAACGGAAAAAGAGGCAAACAAATTCAAAATAAACACATTAACTTTTACCTATTATGAAAAACTTAATGAAATTGAGCGTTGTGCTCGTAGCTGCCGCACTGGCATTCTCGAGCTGTAACTGCTTCAAGAAGATGGCCAAGAACCGGGACGACATCAAGCTGACGGTCACCCCCGAGATTCTGACGCTGAACAACGGCACGGTTGCCGCGGACATCAATGTGACCTTCCCCGTAGAGTATTTCAACAAGAAGGCCATCATCAAAGTTACCCCCGTCATCGTATTCGAAGGCGGCGAAGTAGCCGGCGCCACCAAATACTACCAGGGTTCGAAGGTGGACGAGAACTACGCAGTCGTAGATATGAGCAACGGCGGCAATTTCACGCAGCACGTCGAGTTCCCGTACGATCCCCGCATGGACCAGTGCGCCCTGCAGCTCCGCGCCGAGATCAAGTGCCCGAAAGGCAAGGCCAAGGAGTTCGTGCTCGTCAACCTGAACACCGGCGCCATCCCGACCAAGGAGCAGGCTGCCGTGCTGGCCGGCAACGACGCCGCAGCCAAGGCTGCCATCGCCAAGGAATTCGGTCTGACGGTGGCTTACGGTCTGAACACCCTGCAGAAGGACCTCAAGTACGGCGACCTGATGGATCAGATGGCCAACAACTACAAGAAGGTCACCACGGTAGTCGACAAGACGGACCTGCTCTACGCCATCAACTCGTCGGTCGTGACGAAGAAGAACGAGAAGAACGCCAACCTCGGCGCATTCAAGGAGAACGTGGACAAGAACCTCACGAACGACCGCGCCACGCAGAACATCGCCGTGAAGGGCTACGCTTCGCCCGACGGTCCGGTGAAGTTCAACGACACGCTTTCGAAGAAGCGCAGCGAATCGGGTAAGAAGGTCGTTGCCAAGCTGCTCAAGGACGCCGGTCTGGACATTGACGCCGCTGCTTACGGCGAAGACTGGGACGGCTTCAAGGAGCTGGTCGAGAAGTCGGACATCAAGGACAAGAACCTCATTCTCCAGGTGCTGAGCCTCTACAACTCGCCCGCAGAGCGTGAGACCGAGATCAAGAACATGTCGAGCGTCTTCAACGAGCTGAAGAAGGACATCCTTCCCGAACTGCGCCGTTCGCAGATCGTCAACAGCACCGACCTCCAGGGTCTGACCGACGCCGAGATCATGGCCGCTTACCGCAACGGCGGCGACCTGACCGTAGAGCAGTACCTCTATGCCGCCCAGGAGCTGGCTAACGGAGCCGGGGAGCAGGTTGCCATTCTGACTGCCGCTTCGAAGAAGTTCAACGACGCCCGCGTATGGAACAACCTCGGCGTTGCCCAGACGCAGGCCGGTGACAAGGCCGCCGCTCTGAAATCGTTCGAGAAAGCCGCCAAGCTGGATTCGTCGAAGGAGTTGAGCAAGAACCTGCTGCTCGCCAACCTGGCTAACGGCAACACCGCAGAGGCCAAGAAGTACGCCGCTGCCGCCGACGCCCAGGCCAAGGCCGCCATGGCTGCCGCCGAAGGCGACTACAAGGCTGCCGCCAAGAACCTCGAAGGCTACAACGAAGCTATCGCCCTGGTTCAGTCGAACGACCTGGCCGGCGCCAAGAAGGCCATTGCCAAGGACAACTCGGCTGACGCCGACTACCTGCGCGCCGTTATCGCTGCCAAGGAAGGCGACCTGAAGACCGCAGAGGCACAGCTGAAGAGCGCCGTTTCGAAGAATCCCGCGCTGGCCCAGAAGGCCGCCAAGGACATCAACCTGAAGGCGTTGAACAAGTAATCGGCTTCATCGATAAAAAAAGAGTCTGGCCCGCGAGGGTTCAGGCTCTTTTTTTGCATCCTGCCCTGCGTACCCCGCAACAAAAGCACAGGTGCATCCGTTTTTCGGTTAAGCGAGTCCGGCGCCGTGTCCGGGCGGCGGCCGATGCCGGACAACCGTTAAAATAATTGGTCCGGAAGCGATGCGGGATCGAATAATTTTTCTAATTTTGTAAAAAACAAGATTGTATGGAATACGCCAACCACCTGAAAGAATACGCCCCGGCGTGGAGCGCAGCGCAAGTCGACGAAGAGGTCGCACGCATCCGCAAGGCCGCAGAGACCCGCAACCACAACACCGAGGTCTACAAATTCTGCTACTCGGCCATCGACCTCACGACGCTGTCGTGCAACGATTCGGTGAAATCCGTCACGGAATTCGCCCGCAAGGCCGCGGAGTTCTACCAAAAATACCCACACATCCCCAACGTGGCTTCGATCTGCATCTATCCCTCGTTCGTCGAGACCGTGGGGCTGGCCGTGGACGGCACACCGATGAAGATCACGAGTGTCGGCGGGGGATTTCCCGCGGCGCAGACCTTTCTCGAAGTGAAGGCCCTCGAGGTGGCGATGGCCGTAGAGAACGGCGCCGACGAGGTGGACATCGTCCTCAACGTGGGGCGCATGCTTACGGGTGAATACGACGAGGCGGCCAACGAGGTGGAGGTGATCCGCACGGAGATGGACGACGACGTGGTGCTGAAGGTGATCATCGAATCGGGAGCGCTGAAAACCCCCGAGCTGATCCGCAAGGCGTCGCTGCTGTCGATGCTGGCAGGGGCCGATTTCGTGAAGACCTCGACGGGCAAGATCGACGTGGCCGCAACGCCCGAGGCCGCCGTGGTGATGTGCCACGCGATCCGGGACTATTACGACAAGACGGGCCGCAAGGTCGGCTTCAAGGCCGCAGGCGGGGTCCGCACAGCGGAAGACGCCGCACTCTACTACACGATCGTCGAGGAGATACTCGGCAAAGAGTGGCTCACGACGGAGTTGTTCCGCATCGGGGCCTCTTCGGCCGCGAACAACATCCTTTCGGCCATCGAAGGCTCGGAGATCAAGTATTTCTAACCGCCCCGAAACCGGCTGGCGGACATCTACGGGGCCTTTCTCACGGACTGACCCGCCCCGATGCACGAAAAACGGCGGCCCCTGATACGGGGGCCGCCGTTTCATACATACCGATCCCGGCTTACGGAAGCGAATCCGTAATTTCGACACTCAACGAGTCGACCGTCCCGGGGGCCGGAGCGCCTTCGGCCGGAACGTCGAGTTCGGCGGGCGAGATCAGGTGCGGGGGTTCCGCGGCCGGCTCGACGCCGTTGAGCAATTCATCGCGCTGCACCATCGACTGGAAGTTGTCGCGCCGGATGGCCGCTACGACGATGATGACAACCACCGCCACGGCCACAACGATACCGATCAGTTTTTTAATCATTTTTATTCGCTTCCTTTAAGATCCCGATGGCGCGTACGACGACGTTGTCCACGGGATAGATGTTTGCGTAAAACCCATTGTCCTCCAACGCCGTATTGCGGCCGATATAGGCCCGGAGCTGGGCCTCGATCAGCTTCCGCGAACGGGCGATGTCGCCGTAGCGCGGCGCAACGCCCTTCCGGGCGGCATAGCGGACGAAATCATCCACAAGGGTCTTGTCGCTGTCGAGCAATGCCTGCAACTCATCGATGGTCTTCACCGCATTGAGCGCCTCGCGGTGACGGTCGGCGTACTCGATTGTGTAGCGGTAGAGGATGTTGCGGCCCGCCACCTCGACGAAATACTTCGTCACGTCGGTCGTATCGGCCGGAATGAACACGTCCGGCATGATGCCGCCGCCGCCGTAGACCACCTTTCCGCCCGGCGTCACCCGCTTGAGCGAGTCGGCGAAATGGATGCTGTCGGCCGAGAAAAACTCGTTGTTCCGGTAACGGTTCCAAAGATCCTCCTCGTAGTCCGCGTCGTCCCCGATCGTGTAGGGCTTCTGGATCGAGCGGCCCGTCGGCGTATAGTAGCGCGCCGTGGTCAGCCGCAGGGCCGATCCGTCGCTGTACGGTATCTGACGCTGTACGAGACCCTTGCCGAACGAACGACGACCAATAATCGTACCACGGTCGTTGTCCTGCAACGCTCCGGCGAGAATTTCGCTCGACGAGGCGCTTCCCTCGTCGATCAGCACCACGACCTCCATGTCCTGCGCCGAGCCTTTGCCGTCGGCGTATTCGCGCAGCTGCTCGTGACGGCGGTCCTCGGTGTAGACGATCAGCTGGCCCTCGTGCAGGAACTCGTTGGCCACGGCGATCGCCTGGTCGAGAAACCCGCCCGAATTGCCCCGCAGGTCGAAAATCAGCTTCGTCACCCCTTCGGCGCGCAGCGACGCCAGCGCCTTGCGGAATTCGTCGAAAGTGGTCCGCGCGAACTGCCCCAGCTTGACGTATCCCACGCCGTCGGCGATGCGGAAGGCCGATTCGATGCTCCTGATGGGAATGACGCCGCGCACGACCTCGACCTCGACCAGATCGGAGATGCTCTGCCGTTCGAGACCAAGACGAACCGTCGTACCGCGCGGCCCGCGCAGCATCTTGACGACGTTGTTCTGGGGAATCTTACGCCCGGCGACAAGCGAATCGCCGATCTCGACAATGCGGTCCCCGGCCTTGACGCCGGCCTTGTCGCTTGGGCCCTGCGGAATGACGTTCAGCACGATCACCGTGTCGGTCGCCATGTTGAAGACCACGCCGATGCCGTCGAACTCCCCTTCGAGGGGTTCGTTCAGGGCCTGCATTTCCGCGGCGGGAATATAGACCGAATGGGGGTCCAGCTCCTTGACCAGCATCGGAATGACGTGCTCGGCGAGCGAGTCCATCGACACCGAGTCGACATACTGGTTCTCGATCAGCGAGAGCGTATAGGAGAGTTTGTTGTTGGGCAGCGCCATGCGGCTGAGCATGCCCTTGAGCTGCGACGTGGTGGTGTTGCGGCCCAAATACTGGCCCAGAACGAGGCCCAGCACGACTCCCGCGGCCAGCAACAGCGGGAAGAGGACGGTGTGTTTCGAGTTTTTGTACATCGTATGATGGCGCCAAAGACGCCGGTTCGGTATTTAAAACTTATCAGGGTTTCGGCTTGTTCTTGAAGGTGTACGAGAGTCCCACGCTCAACAGCGTACGGGTCTGTACGTCGACATTCTGCGCCCGGTTGTAGTAGAGCTGGAAACTAACCTTCGTGGAGAGGTATTTCGTCGCCTTGATTTCGAGCGTATTTTCCCAGCGCACCGTGGGATGGATCGGCAGGCGGGGCTTGTCCTTGATGTCATGCCCGACGCTGGTGTCTTCCTTGTCGGCCCACTTGTCGTACGCCTCCAGGTACTTGGTGTAGTCGCTGATCTTGTTCTTCTGGCCGATGTCGGTAATCCAGCCGTAAAAGGAGAAGATCGTCGTGATGTAACGCAGGTAGCCCGTCTTACCGAATGTGCGGTCGAAACCGATCTCGACCGACGATCCGCCCTCGTATTTCGAGGTCTTCTCGGGGTCCTCGATACCATAGGGATAAGCCGGTTTGATCTCCTTGCCATCGTCGCCCACCTGCCGCATGCGGATCCAGTCGCTTTCGGCAAAGGTGGCGTTCAAGGCGAGCGGAGACATGTTGACCGTGATGGGGAATTTCTTTTTGGGGCTTTTGTAGGTGATACCCAGCGAAATGTCGAGGTAGCCCGGAGTCATGAACTTGCTCTTGAGGTGCTTCTTCTCCTGTTCGGAGCGCGATTTGTAACCGTTGACGAACTGGCTGCGGAATTGCAGGATCGAACCGTAAGTCCAGTTTTTCGCCATTTCGAACGCCGAGTTCACCCAGATGACGAACTCGTCCTGATTCTTGAACCATACGCCTTCGCTGTCCATGATCTTGTTACCGCTCTCGTCGACCATCGGCTTGCCGTCCGGTCCCACGCGCTGCGTCTCGACCTTCATGCGGTTGTAACCCAGCTTGGCATTGAACTTGGTTTCGATGGAAAAGAGGTTCTTCTTGAAGATATGCCGCAGGTTGAAGGTCGCCACCAGCGCAATGGAGTTGTCACCGCCCGACACCGAGATCCAGGGGTCGTTGTACGAAGTCAGCGTTCCCTGCAGGCCGCCGCCGAATTCGAGGTAGTTGCGCTCCTTGCGGATGGCGGCGCGCTCGGCCTTGTAGCGGGCGAGGCTGAAATAATCGGCGTCGACGGACGTGGATTTCAGCCGGTCGCGGAACGTCACGTTCCGCCGCTCGGCATTGACTTCGTCGATTGAAATCTGGGCCGAGGCCGGAACGGAGGACCCGACGAGTGACGCCAGCGCGAGAATCAGGTAAAAATGTTTCATAACGAAGCGATTGTATTTGATTTTCAATCTACAAATTTATGAATTTATTTATAAAAACTTTAACTTTGTCTGAAAGTTAAACGGAAAGGACCAACTATGAAATATTTCGGAGCGCACGTAAGCGCTGCGGGCGGCGTGGAGAACGCCCCGGCCAACGCACACGCTATCGGAGCCACGGGCTTCGCCCTTTTCACCAAGAACCAGCGGCAGTGGGTGGCCAAGCCGCTTGCCACGGGCGAGATCGACGCCTTCCGCAAGGCGTGCGAACGGTACGGCTACACCCCCGCACAGATTCTGCCCCACGACTCGTACCTGATCAACCTCGGACATCCCGAGAAGGAACCGCTCGAAAAATCGCGTGCGGCGTTCCTCGACGAAATGCAGCGGTGCGAGCTGCTGGGCCTCGACCGGCTGAACTTCCATCCCGGCAGCCACCTGCAAAAGATCACCGAGCAGGAGTCGCTCGACCGGATCGCCGAGTCGATCAACCTGGCGCTCGACCGCACGCACGGCGTGACGGCGGTGATCGAGAACACCGCGGGGCAGGGTTCGAACCTCGGATTCCGCTTCGAGCACCTCGCCTACCTGATCGGACGCGTGGAGGACAAATCGAGGGTGGGCGTCTGCATCGACACCTGCCACGCCTTCGCGGCGGGGTACGACCTCCGGACGCGCGAGGCGTGCGACGCCACGTTCGCCGAACTGGAACGCGTCGTCGGATTCGAATACCTGAAAGGCATGCACCTGAACGATGCGATGAAGATTCTGGGCAGCCGCGTCGACCGCCACACGCCGCTGGGCGAGGGAATGATCGGCATGGAATGCTTCCGCTACATCGCTTCCGACAAGCGTTTCGACGGCATTCCGCTGATCCTCGAAACCCCGGACGAAACGCGCTGGGCCGAGGAGATCGCCCGGCTGAAAGCATTCGCCACAGAATAAATCCCCGGAAATCTACGACGGAGGCGCAGAACAGGACGGAAAGCCCTACGACCAACCACCGCCCCTAAAACGGGCCATTCAGACCCGATTCAGGCAATCCAGAATGATCGCCGCGCTTTCGCGCACCTCCTCTTCCGAGATCGTGAGGGGCGGTGAAATGCGGAACGCCGTGTCGCAGAACAGGAACCAGTCGCTCAAGATGCCCTCCTCCTTGAAAAGTTCCATGATGCGGTAAAGTTTTGCCGATTCGCCCAGCTCGACGGCCAGCAGCAGGCCGCTGCGGCGGATTTCCCGCACGGCGGGATGATCCTTCAGCAGCATTTCATACAACGCACCCTTCGTTTCGACCGTTTCGACCACCCGGTTGTCCACCAGGTAATTCAGCGCCGCGAGTCCCGCCGCACAGCAGACCGGATGACCTCCGAAAGTGGTGATGTGCCCCAGCGCGGGGTTCTCCTGCAACGTATCCATCACCTCGTGGCGCGCGACGAACGCCCCGAGGGGCATGCCCCCGCCGAAGGCTTTGGCCAGGCAGACGATATCGGGCGTGACGCCGTATTTCTGCATGGCGAACAGGCGGCCCGTGCGGCCCATGCCGGTCTGTATCTCGTCGAAAATCAGCAGCGCGCCGACTTCGTCGCAGCGCCTGCGCAACGCTTCCAGATAACCCGGACGGGGCGGACGGACACCCGCTTCACCCTGCACCGGCTCGGCCAGCACACAGGCCGTGCGGTGCGTGATGCGCTCCAGTTCGGAAAAATCGTTGAACTCCACGGCCTGCACGTCGGGCAGCAGAGGCCGGAACGCCCCTTTCCACTCCTCGCCCTCGGGCGCGCCCATCATGCTCATCGCACCGTGCGTCGACCCGTGGTAGGCGCGGCGCATGGAGACGATCTCCGTACGCCGGGTAAAACGTTTCGCCAGTTTCAAAGCCCCCTCGACCGCCTCGGCGCCCGAGTTGACGAAATAGACGCTTCCGATCGGCGCGGGCAGCAGCGACGCGATCCTAGCGGCATACTCCACCTGCGGCGTCTCGACCAGCTCGCCGTAGACCATCACATGCATGTAGCGCGCGGCCTGCTCCTGCACGGCGCGCACCACGGCCGGATTGCAATGCCCGACGTTGCTGACCGAAACCCCGGCCACCAGGTCGAAATAACGCTTGCCCCCGGGCGTATAGAAAAACGAGCCTTCGGCGCGCGCGACCTCCACCAGCATCGGCGACGGGGAGGTCTGGGCGACATGCGCCAGAAATTGTTTACGGAGAATCATACTATTATCCATTTATGCGGATTCGGGTCAAAGACGCCGAATCCTCCTATAAATCCAGGGCCATACCGCTGCGCTGCAAAATCGCTTCGGAGTCCTTCACGCTGCGCCGCATCCAGCGGCAGAGCGTTTCGGCCTGTTCGGCGTCGGACATCCGCCAGCCGCCGACCGTGAGGCGCATGCGTTCGGAGAGCGTGTAGATCAGGATCGCCGCCGAGGCCGAGACGTTCAGGCTCTCGACCATGCCGCACATCGGGATACGCAGAAATTCGTCGGCCGAGGCGATCACCTCGTCGGAAATCCCGGCGTGTTCCGTCCCGAAGACCAGCGCGAAAGGTCCCCGCCCGACATCGAATGTCTCGGGCGTCACATCCTCGCGGTGGGGCGTGGTGGCCACGATCCGGTAACCGGCACCTTTGAGGGCGGCAATGGCCTCGCCCGTCGAGGCGTGGCGGCACACGTCGACCCACTGGTGCGTGCCGCGCGCAATGTCGGGATTGGGTTCGAACGGGCAGAGCGTCTCCACGGTGTGCATTTCCTGCACGCCGAACGCCTCGCAATGGCGGATCAGCGCCGCGGCGTTCTGTCCGTGGTACATGTTCTCAGCCAGCACGGTCATGTAGCGCGTGCGCATGGAGACCGTCTTCCGCAAAACGGCATACCGTTCCGGCGTCATGAACCCGGCGAGGCAGGCGATGCGTTCGGCGTCGCGCGCGGCGTCAGGCCCGAAATCGAAATCCGGTCCCGGAGAGTCGTTATTTGCGGTATTTTTCATCTTCGTCGAGTATTTTCAGGTAGCTTTCGTAACGCGGCCAGGCGATTTCGCCCGCTTTCACGGCTTCGACCACCGCACAGCCCGGTTCGTGGGTGTGGGTGCAGTTGTAGAAACGGCAGCCGGGGGCCGCGCGCATCATTTCGGGAAAATAGTGCCACAGTTCCGCCTCGTCGATGTCGATCAGCCCGAAACCCTTGATGCCCGGCGTGTCGATCACCGCGCCGCCCCCGGCCAAGGGGTACATCGTCGAGAAGGTCGTCGTATGACGCCCCTTGTGGTGGCTTTCGGAGATTTCGCCCGTGCGGATGTCCAGCGAGGGGTCGATGGCCTGAATCAGCGTCGATTTCCCGACGCCCGAATTTCCCGAAACGAGGGTCGTGCGTCCCATGAGCAGTTCTCGGACCTCCTCCACGCCCAGACCCATCCTGGCCGACACCTCCAGCACCCGGTAACCGGCCCCCTCGTAGACCGCGCGGAACTCCGCGACGGCCTCCGCGTCCTGCAGGTCGATCTTCGACAGAAGGATCGTCACCGGGACCTTGTAGGCCTCGCAGGTCACCAGGAAACGGTCCACGAACTCCGTGGGCGTCTCGGGCGAACGCAACGACGCCATCAACAGCGCCTGGTCGACGTTGGCGGCGATGATGTGCGATTCTTTCGAAAGGTTCGAAGCACGGCGGATCACGTAGTTGCACCTCGGCAGGATGTCGGCGATCACGTAGTCGCCTCCCTCGTCGGCCTCGCACACCACCTCGTCGCCCACCACCACCGGGTTGGTCGAACGCACCCCTTTCAGGCGCAGCCGGCCCCGGATGCGGCAGCGCACCGTCGCGCCGTCGTGCAGCACGTCGTACCAGCTGCCCGTCGCCCGGACCACTGTGGCTGTAAACTTCCTATCCATCGGCCTCCGTTTTTTCCGTCTGCCGGGGAACCTGCCCGCCGACCCATTCCAGAAAAGGAAAAATGGACTCGGAGAGCCGCCGGACAGGCTTGTAGCTTTTCGACTGCTCGATCGTCTGCGGCCCCACGAGGCAATAGTCCTCGTTCAGCGTGTCGAAGGCCGAAAAAAGCACGCTCAGCACGAGCAGATACTTCAAAACCGATACCGCAATGCCCAGCAGCGTGTCGGCGATGCCCAGTCCCGCAAAGTGAAAGACCTTGCGCACCAGCCTGCCGGCAATCGCCACGACGAGGATCACGGCGACGAGCACCGTGACGAAACCGCCCGCAGCGGCTACTTCGGCGTCGAGCCGCAGCCATCCGCCGACCTGCGCGCCGAAACGCGCGGCGAGCCAGATGCCCGCCACGATCCCTGCAAGGGAGCATATCTGCACAACAAAGCCCTGGCGCCATCCGTTCCAGACGGCCAGCACCAGCACGAGGCAGACGATTAAATCAAGCGTGTTCAATAAGCCGTTCAAATTATCACCGTAAAGATACGAATTTTAAAGAAACGGCCCAAAAAAAGCATACAACGAACGATTAGGCGCAATATATATAAATATAGGTATATCGTCCTAACGTATTACATCGCGCATGTTAACACTCAACGCATTACAGATGCTGCAAATGGTTTTTACGGTAAGATTAGTCCGCCCCGCCTCGATGCGGCTCAAGTTGGATCTTTCCATGTCACACCGGTAAGCCAGCTCCTGTACGGTCAGCTTACGCTCCTTCCTCAACTCCTTGATCCTCGTAGAGATATAAAGGATTTCATCCTGATAATTCATTCCCATTTCAAAAATTTGGACAAAAATTTTGTTGTGCAAATTTTTATATATATATTTGC
>ERZ1673694.952-NODE-952-length-12292-cov-6.772575_pt1 | contig 12292 bp, 10 predicted proteins | sample MGYA00580224_ERZ1673694 | MGnify/ENA primary metagenome ERZ1673694 (study PRJEB41218, sample SAMN15661778) | gut metagenome | host: Homo sapiens | place: Canada: London | collected 2015-08-20/2019-03-30 | study: EMG produced TPA metagenomics assembly of...
GGCGGGCCGCGCCATCCCGTGGCGTTTTCCAGTAATAGGGGGTCATGGCGAACAGCGCCTCCAGCTGCCCGGCAGGCACCGTGATGCTGCCCGAGACTTCCCGCTCCCCGATGGGACGGAAGCCCTCATAGGCCACCTCCTGCACCGGATTTTTATAGGGCGTGTCGTAAAGGACAGCCTTCATCTGGTAGAGGTGCTCTGCACCGGGCACGACATAGATCATCCGTCCGCCCGGGCGCAGCACACGCCGGAACTCTTCCTGTGCAAAGGGCGAGAAGCAGTTGAGCAGCAGGTCGGCCCATCCGGTGCGGACAGGTTGGGCAAAGCTGGATGCCACCGCGTATTTTGCGGCAGGCAGTGCCTTTGCAGCCAGACGCACCGCAGGCTTTGCGATATCAAAGCCCGCCAGCTGCACCGGCCTGCCCGCCTGCGCAAAGGCCTGTGCAATGCAGCGGTCGTACCAGCCCTCGCCGCAGCCCGCATCCAGCAGGTGGAGCGGTGCATCTGCCCCGGCGGAAGCGCCGTACGCAAGGCACAGCTCCCCCAGCGCCCGGCCGAAGATGCCGTAATACCCGGCGTTCAGGAAGGCACGGCGGGCGGCGACCATCTCTTTGCTGTCACCCGGGGCCTTGGTGCGCATACTCTGCACCGGCAGCAGGTGCCAGTACCCCTCTTTCGCCCGGTCAAAGCTGTGGTTCCTGCCGCATTTCAGAGCAGTGTCCCCGGTCAGGGGTTCGCCGCAGAGCGGGCACTGCCAGGGGGCAAACGGCTCAGGTTTCATCGGTGTGATCCTCAATGGGTGCGGTGGCACCGCCGTGGGCGGTCATATACTCTTCAAAGTTGGTGAACTTCTGCTGGGGCGGGCGGCGGCTGATCAGCATCAGGCCCGGGTCCTCGTCCCGTGCGGGGGCGGTGTTCCGACTGCGGCCGCGGGGTGCCTCGCTCTTGGCGGGGCGGGCCGGACGGCTGCTCTGCGCCGCATTGCGGCTGCCCTGCTGGCTCTGGCTGTTCTGGGCCGGGCGGGCATTGCGGCTGTTCCGTTCTGCCCGCTGCTCGGTGCGCGGATCATTGCGGTCGGTGCGCTGCTCGGCACGGGCAGGCTGACCGCCGCGCTGACGCTGGCCGTTCTGGGCCGGAGCAGTCTGCTTTGCGGCAGGCTGCGCAGCCGGAGCCTTTTTGACCGGGCGCAGAGGAGTAGCCTCCGGGGCGCTCACAAAGTGGGGGTCGAATTTGGGCTGGGCGTTGCTGCCGCGGTTGGCCGGCTGCGGGGCATTGCCCTCGCGGCGGGTGCGGCTGTTATTGGAGCGGCGGTTCTCACTGCGACCGCCGGAAGTGCGCTTCTGGTTTTCCTCCATGGATGTTCCTTCTTTCGGTTCGGTATTCTTGGGGCTGGGCTGTTTTGCAGCCGCTTTTTCCTTCTTGGGGGCAGCGGGCTTTTCGGCCTTGGCTGCCTTTTCTGCTTTGGCAGGCTTCTCTGCCTTCACAGGCTTTTCCGGCTGCTCTGCTTCCGCCTTGGGCTTTTTGCCCCGCACCGGGGGCGCAGCCTTGACAGGGGCAGGCACGCCGTCCCAGGGATGGCCGGAGACGACCGGGATCTGGCGGCGGTTCAGCTTTTCGATCCCGGCCAGATATTCCTTTTCCTCCGGGGCGCAGAAGCTGACGGCAGTGCCGTCGGCACCGGCACGGGCCGTGCGGCCAATGCGGTGGACGTAGGTCTCGGGCACCTCGGGCAGGTCGTAGTTGAACACATGAGACAGCTCGCTGATGTCAATGCCGCGGGCGGCGATATCGGTCGCCACCAGCACCCGGGTCTTACCCGCCTTGAAATCCTCCAGCGCCGTCACACGGGCGGTCTGGCTCTTGTTGCCGTGGATGGCGGCAGCGGGGATGCCCTGCTTGTTCAGGTCTTTTGCAATTTTATCGGCCCCGTGCTTGGTGCGGCTGAACACCAGCGCGTTCACCACCTCAGGCTTCAGGTTTTTGATGAGCCAGGGCAGCAGGAACTTCTTGTTGCCCTTCTCCACAAAATACAGGCTCTGCTGGATGCGGTCCACCGTGCTGGACACCGGGTCTACCTTGACAAAGGCCGGGTCATGCAGGATGCCTGCGGCCAGCTGCTCGATCTCCTTGGGCATGGTGGCGCTGAACATCAGGTTCTGGCGCTGCCTGGGCAGCTTGGCGATCACCTTTTTCACATCGTGGACAAAGCCCATATCCAGCATCCGGTCAGCTTCGTCCAGAACAAAGATCTCAATGTTGGAGAGGTCCAGCAGCCCCTGCCCCACCAGGTCGTTCAAGCGGCCCGGGCAGGCAATGAGGATGTCCACGCCCTTTTTCAGGGCTGCGACCTGCGGAGCCTGACCCACACCGCCAAAGATGACGGTGCTGCGCAGGGTCAGATACTTGCCGTAGGCTTCAAAGCTCTCGCCGATCTGCAAAGCCAGCTCCCGGGTAGGAGTCAGGATCAGGGCGCGGATGGCACCCTTTTTGCGGGGCGCGCTGGCAGTCAGGCGGTCGAGCATGGGCAGCGCAAAGGCAGCCGTCTTGCCGGTACCCGTCTGGGCGCAGCCCATCAAGTCCCTCCCGGCCAGCACCGGCGGAATGGCCGCTGCCTGAATGGGCGAGGGGGATTCATAGCCCGCCTGTGCCACAGCACGCAGCACAGGCGCGGAAAGATTCAGTTCGTTAAATGTCATTCTTCACCTAAAATGTTTCTGCATTCCATATAATAGCGCTTTTCCTCTGCGTGCCCCATGCTGAAGGTCTTGCGGGGCAGCACACCGCCCATGACGATGCCCTTGAACAGATCGCTCTTCTCAAAGGGCGGCATCAGGAAAGCCACACCCCCCTGCCTGCACAGGGCGCGGACAGCGGGCTCATCGTGGACATAATCCACCCGGGCCTCGATGTGGCGGGCCATGAAATACTCAATGAATGCGTCAATGGTGCCCACGGTCAGCGGGGCAACGGGATGTTCAAAGCTGAGCACATTGGCCACATGGGGGCCTGCCAGCGTAAAGGACTGCTGTTTTGCATCGCCGAAGCAGATGCCTGCCGCGTGGGAATCGCTCCACGCGATGAGGGCCAGCAGCACGGCACCGCAGTCCACATTGAAGAGGACGCGGTGGATGGGCTCGATCTCAATGGCCGGAGAGTGGACATTGCAGACCTCAGCCAGGCACCAGCGGGCCGGGTGGGTCAGCTGCTGCTCCGGGGTCAGGGTCTTTTTCAGCTCCTCCCAGCAGGCCTTGGCGGAAGCCAGCGAATGGTTGCCGTCGCCCACGGCCAGCGTCAGGGGCGCGCCGCCCTTTGCCTGGGGATACCGGGCATCAAAGGCCTCTTGGCTGCCCAGAACGTTCAGGGCGCTGTCGATCTGGGCCAGCAGGGCGGGATCTTCCACTGCCCAGCCGGCAATGTGGCCGCCGTTCAGCATCAGGTCGCCCTCGTAGACCTTGCGCAGCTGCTCCTTCTTCTCGCCGATGGGCTCGATGAGGGTGCAGCCGGGGTCATCGGCCAGCATCATAATATGGGGCGTTTCCAGCCTTGCCCCCCGGCGCACCGCCATGCGGGGCGGGATGCGGCTTTCCACGGTGTGCTCACTGGGGCGGATGGCAGGCACCGCGCCCTCGGCATAGCTGTATGCCTCCAGGTCGATCCTGCCCACAAGGCCCTGCCGCACCCGGCCGCTCTGCTCAGTGCGCTCCACATAAATGAAGCCGTCCACCGCGCGGGTCAGCACGTTCCGGGTATAATCGTCCATGGCCGCATGGATGGCACTGATCCTTGCATCCACGTCATCCTCTTCCAGATAGACCTCCGGCAGGATCAGGTCCAGTGTGCTGGGGCCGCCTGCGGCGGCCTGCGCAGCCTTTTCCCAATAGGAGCGGTCGCTGGTGAACTGATCGCAGGCCACACAGCCCCACTGCCCCACCGGGATCTGTTCCGACGGCAGCAGGATGTGCGCCGGGGAAAAACAGGGTGTTTTGTTCATAATACTTCCCTCCCTCTCACAAAAACGCAGGGATCACTCAAAATAGCTGGCGGCATCGTCCCGGATGACCACATGCTCCACACCTGCCTCGGTCAGGGAGAGGGTCAGCTCCTCCCGGGCCGCTGCATCCAGCGTAGAGGAGGACGGGACCTTCACCAGCAGGTTCTTCACGCCCAGTTGGGCCGCAGGGGCTCCCAGCTGGCTGGAGGAGCCGGTCACCTCGGCCAGCGAATAACCGTACCAGAGCGTCACCGTATCTCCGAAGCGGGCCTGCCAGGCGGCGATATCCGCAGTCAGCTGCCCGGCACGATCTACACCGTTGGTGGCACCATAATCCTGTTTGGCGCTGGTGGACGAGGGGAACTGGACATTTTCCAGCAGCACCTGATCAAACCCGGCGGCGTGTACTTCAGCGATCAGATCGCCGATATACTGCACGGTCTCAGCAGCGTAGGGGTTCAGCCAGGGGTTGCCTCCGGCGGAAGCCTTGTTGTCCAGCCAAAGGTACTCCTGCCCCTGATACCGGATGGCCAAAGCGTGGTCGGCCCGGGCACCGGCAGGGTCACGGAAGGCAGTCAGCGCAGCCACCGGCACCAGCCCTTCCTCCTTGAAGATGGATGCCACACTCGTCAGCTCGACCTGCGTGGGGGCTGCATTGGCGGCACCCACCGCCGTCTGGGAGGCGTAATACACCTGCCCGGCGGTGTCCTTCAGGGTCAGGATGGCATAGGTCATGCCCTGTGCCTTGAGCTGCCGGGCGGCGGAGCGGATGGCGGCCTCGTCGGTCAGGGTGGTCACATCCACCTCTGCCCACAGGCCCGTCACAATATCAGTGCCCTTGACCTCGGGCTCCGGCTCTTTTTCCGGCACCGAGGAAGCTGCCGGTTCGCTGGCAGCGGTGCTCTGCGTCCCGGAGGATGCACTCTCGCTGACGGCACTGGATGCGGAGAGGTCACGATCCCGCACCACGGTATACCAGGTGTGGGTGGCCCAGTCCAGCACATGGGGCGCGGCCACCCAGGCCGCTGCCAGCACGGCCACCACCAGCACCGCAATGCCGATGCCCTTTTTCAGCCGCATCTCGCGGGTGTAAAAGCTGCGCCGGTAGCGCTTGACCTTCTGGCGTTTGGGATATCTTGCCATAATCAACCACCCTCCTTGGGGTCAACTTACAGGATCACGGAATGGCCGGTAAAGCCGTAGATGGCCAGCGCCAGCACACCGATATAGATCAGGGTGATGGGCAGGCCGCGGAATGCTTCGGGGATGGCCTTGCTGCGCAGGCGGTTGCCCGCCTCGGTCACCAGCATCACAGCCAGCAGATAGCCCAGGCCGCTGCCCAGGCCAAAGCCGATGGACTGCGCCAGCGTAAAGCTCTGGGTGCGCTCCACCAGCACGGTGCCCAGCACGCCGCTGTTCACGGCGGCAATGGGCAGGATGCGGATGAGCAGGCCGCTGCGGGGGCCCTTGACCGCCCGCAGGATGGCGTGCTCAAAGATGCAGACAACCGCCACACAGGCCAGGTAGAGCAGCGGGCGGAGCTGGGCACGGTAGGGCAGGTCCACGATCTGGCTGCCCGCAAAATACGCCAGCGGGGCCACCAGCGTCTGGGTAACACAGAGCAGCAGGGCAAACCACCAGCTGCTGGTGCGCTCGTCACCCACCAGCTGGATCAGGCGCGACACGCCCAGACCACGGGTAAAGATGGCGTTCTGGGCAAACAGGGCCAGCACGGCGTAGGCAAAGGCCACACCGATGGTATTCATCACAGCACTCACTGATCCTGCACCTCCTTCCGGGGGTGCGCAGCCAGAGTGCCGCGCGCCTCAGTTTTCAGGTATTCCTTGTGTTTGCGGGCCAGCGCGCGCCAGACGGCACACACCACGCCCAGCACGATGAAACCGCCTGCCGGCATGGATGCCATGGGCAGGACAGAGCGGCTGAGCTGGATCCCAAACACACTGCCCAGCGCCAGCCACTCCCGCAGGCAGCCCACGATGAACAGGATGAGCGCGTAGCCCACCGTGATGCGCAGACCCTTGGAGACAGCCTTGCGCATGGTTTCCTGCACACGGCCAAAGCGGTAGGTCAGCAGGGGCTCCACCACCAGCATGGGCAGGTAGATGCCCAGCATCAGCAGGTCGGTGCCGAACACGGCGTTCAGAATGGGATAAGCAGCAAGGTAGACCACCGCCGCACTGCCGCTGTACACCAGCGCCCGGGGCAGCAGCTTTTTCTCCAGCTCTTCCGGGGCAGGCTGCTCGTCCTGCAGGGGGAACAGGCGGCTGACCAGACAGGCCAGCATCCGGGAAGGCGTGAGCAGCAGGGCCACAGCCACGGCCAGCATCAAAGCATTTTTGCCCGTGGTGGCAAGCACCACCAGCGGAGCCAGACCCATGCCCTGCATGACAACGGGGTTATTTTTGAACACCCGGTCATGGTGGGCAAACTTCTCCGGATCGCGGGTGATCAGTTCTGCAATGGAACGTTTCATTCAGCGCCCTCCTTTCCGGCCGCAGGGCGGTGCATCAGCTGGTACAGGCGGCTCTCGGTGCGGTCCATCCAGCCGGAAATGCTGTTGACCGTGAGCAGGGCAAAGCAGACACCCGTCTCATACACGCCGTAATACCGGAAGCCCATGGTGATCGCACCCACCAGCACACCGTACAGGATGCGGCCCAGATGGTGGTGGGCACAGGTGTAGGGCTCGTTGAGCAGGAACACCGCGCTGAACAGCATGGCACCGGTCAGCAGCTCGTCCCGCACGCACTGCAGGCGCAGGGCGATGTCCACGCCGTTTACTCCCACCTGACGGGGGAAGAGGAAGGCGATAAGGGCACAGGTGACCACAAAGCTGACAGAAGCGCTCAGACGGACATCCTTTTGCAGCCAAAGGAAAAGCCCGCAGGCCAGAAGGATGAGGGCGGCACCCGTGCCCATGGGGGCGGCGTACTCGCCCAGCACCAGCGAAATTGCGCCGATGTTCAGGCTGCCGCCGCTGCGCAGGGTATCCGAGATGGTGCTGGACACCGGCACGCCGGTGGCATCCCACAGGGGGATGTTGGTATAGGGCTGGGGGTAGCGGAACACCTGCTCCGGCCAGGACACCGCCGCCACGGCGTAGCCCACAGCAGCGGGGTTAAAGGGATAGCTGCCGTAGCCGCCAAACACCTCCTTGCCGATGAGGACACCGGCCAGCACCGCCATAATGACCACATACCAGTCCACCGTGGCGGGCATGAGCAGGGCGATGATGAGGGCAAAGCTCTCGTTGGAAAAATCCCCGGCCCGATACACGCGGCGGCGCAGCAGAGAGACCAGGCGGTCACACAGGTTGCCGGTGAGCAGCGCCGCGCCGCAGAGCAGCAGGGGCCGCAGACCGTACAGGAAGCAGGCCATGCAGAGCAGCGGGATGGTCATAAAGCAGACGTGCAGATAGTACCGCCCCGTCCTTGCAAGCTCCTGCTCCTGCTGCTGGATCAAACGTTCATCCATGGTAAGGCACCTCTCACAGGGCGGCCAGACGGCGCACCGCCGCAGCCGGGTCGGCTGCGCCGAACACGGCACTGCCCGCCACCAGAATATCGGCACCCGCCTCCACACACAGGGGGGCGGTGGTGTCATCCACGCCGCCATCCACTTCCAGCAGGTAGCGGGCGCTCCGCTTTGCCCGCTCTTCCTTGAGCCAGCGCAGCTTTTCCAGCGCCGAGGGCATGAACTTCTGCCCGCCGAAGCCGGGCTCCACGCTCATCACCAGCACCAGATCCAGCTGGTCGAGATACGGGGCCAGCGCCTCCGGCGCAGTACCGGGCTTGATGGTCAGGCCCACCTTGCAGCCCAGTGCCTTGACCGCATCGATGGTCTGCTGGATGTCGTCCTCGCACTCGAGGTGGAAGTTGTACAGGCTGGCACCCGCCTTGATGAAAGGCTCTGCATACTGCAGCGGGTGGCTGATCATCAGGTGGACATCGTAGAATGCTGCGGGCATCCCCTTGTGCAGGCTTTTCAGCACCGGCACGCCAAAGCTGATGTTGGGCACAAAGTGGCCGTCCATCACGTCATAATGCAGCATCTGCGCACCGGCATCCAGCACCATGCGGCAGTCTGCGCCAAGCTGATTGAAATCAGCCGAAAGGATCGAAGGACTAATGATCGTCATTGTGTTTTATACTCTCCGTTATTTTTCAGAAAGATTACACCATCCGTTCTGCTAGAGCACCTGTTTTGGGGCCGGAATACAGGGCGGGCATGGTTACTCTTAGTTTACATGAAAACACGCAAAAAATCAAACCCGGAGCCGTGTTTTTCACGGAAAAGTCTCAAACCTGCCCCTGTATCCATCCAAAATCCATTCCAAAACCAAAAACGACCAGACCGCCCCGCCCGTTTCAGGGGGACAGTCTGGCCGCGGATTCAGTTGACAGGCTTCATGCTGGCGGGGTCCTCCACCGGCACGGGCTGACCGGATTCGTCCGGCAGGCGCTTCATGCCGCTGGGGTTGGGGGGCGTGGCGGGCAGGGTGAACACGAACTGACACCACTCGCCCTGCTGGCTCTCCACACGGATCTGGCCTCCGGAAAGGTTGACCAGCACCTTGCAGATATTCAGGCCAAGACCGGCCCCCCGGGCGTGCAGGCCGCGGGACCTGTCCTCTTTGTAGAAGCGCTGGAACACATAGGGCAGCGCCTCGGGGCTGATGCCCTGACCGGAATTCCAGATCGAGATCTCCACCTCGGGGCCCAGCTTCTCCACATGGAACTTGATGGTGCCGCCCGCCGGGGTAAACTTGATGGCATTGTCCAGAATGTTATAAGCCACCTGATGGATGAGGTCGGGGTCCGCGTAGACCAGCACCTTTTCATCCATGGTCAGGCCTTCCAGATCGATCATGCCGTCGTTGATGCGCTGCTCCGCCGAAAGGGCCACACCGGTAAGCGTCTCCCAGATGTTGAACATCCGGGCGTTCACCTGATACTCGCCGCTTTCCAGCTTGGAGAGATCGAGCATATTCTGGATGAGCCGGGCCAGGCGGCCGGTCTCCTCGCTGACCAGCTGCAGGTAGTGGTTCTGCATATCGGGCGGGATGGTGCCGTCCAGAATGCCGTCCACAAAGCCCTTGATGGTGGTCATGGGGGTGCGCAGCTCGTGGGCGATGTTGCCCATGAACTGGCCGCGGGAATTGTCGTTGGACTGGATGTTCTCCGCCATCTGGTTGAAGGTGCGGGCCAGATCCACCACTTCGCCCTCACCTTCCACGCCCTCAACACGGACAGAGAAGTCCCCGCCGCCAAACCGCTGGGCGGCATCGGTGATCTTCTGGAGCGGGTCGGTCAGCTTCCGCATCAGGAAGGAGGTCAGCACGCTGGCGCAGAGCAGCATGACGCAGGCCGAGAAGAAGAAGTTCGACCAGAACTCCTCCTTGAAGTCGGTCAACCGCGCACCGGAGGAGCAGAGGAAGAGATAGCCGCTGTTGTTGCCCTGGGCATCCTGCATGTGCCGCACCGAGACATAGCTCTTCTCGGTCAGCACACCGTCCAGCGTGCTCAGGGTGTGGTAGGGCTGATCCCCGGCAACTTTTTTCATAAGCTCCGGCCCCACAACATCTGTTCCCACCATCTCGGGGTTGGAGGCAATGAGGACCCTGCCCTCTTCATCGGTAAAAAACAGGTAGGCCTCGGCGCTCTCGCCGATGATCTCCAGCTTGGTGTTCAGGGCATCCAGCTCGGCCCCCTTGGGCAGAGCCGCCTGCTGCACGATATAATCCGCCGCGCGCTGGGTCACATCCGCCACGCTGTCCAGCGTGTCGTATCGCTCCTGGGCAAAATAGCGGCTGAACAGCAGCCACTCGGAACAGCCCAGCACCGCCGTGCCCAGCACCAGCAGGGTAGCCACCATCGAAAAGAAGGTGACCGAAATACTTTTGCGCATTACTGACGCACCTCGAACTTATAGCCCACGCCCCAGACGGTCTTGAGCTCCCACTTGTCGGAAGCGCCCGCCAGCTTTTCGCGCAGACGCTTGACATGAACATCGATGGTGCGGCTGTCGCCGTAGTACTCAAAGCCCCACACCTCGTCCAGCAGCTGGTCGCGGGTGTAAACACGGTTGGGGTGGGAGGCCAGGCAGTTCAGCAGCTCCAGCTCCTTGGGGGGAGCCTCCACCACCTTGCCCTTGACCCGCAGCTCGTAGCTGTTCATGTCCAGCCGCAGGTTGTCGAACTCGATCACGCCCTCGGTGCTCTCGGTCTGGGCGGTGGTGGTGGTGCAGCGGCGCAGCACCGCCTTGATGCGGGCCACGACTTCCTTGGTGTCAAAGGGCTTGACCATGTAATCGTCTGCACCCAGCTCCAGGCCCAGCACCTTGTCAAAAGTCTCGCCCTTGGCGGTCAGCATCATCACGGGGGTGTTGCCCAGCTTGCGGATGCGGCGGCAGACCTCCAGGCCATCCATCTTGGGCATCATCACATCCAGCAGCACCATATCGGGCTTGACCTGATTGAACTTGTCCAGACCTTCTTCGCCGTCGTTCGCGGTGGTGACCTGATAGCCCTCCTTGGTCAGATAAAGCCGCAGCAGCTCGCAGATGTTGGTATCGTCGTCCACGACGAGGATCTTTTCGTTGGCCATAGTGGTTTCCTCCCCAATTCTGTATGTTCCGGCCCTTTCGGGCCTTGTGACAAAGTATTCCACTTCTTATTATACGGAAGAGTTATGACAAAATAAAGAAGGTTTTGTATGATTTTTGGGACGCAGGCTCCGCCGCTCAGCTCATCATCAGCCGGATGATCTCCTCATTGGTCTGCCGCATCCCGTCCTTGCCCAGACGTCCGATGCCCTTGATGGTGGTCTCGATGTCCTTCATCACGATGCCATCGCCGCCCTTGAACTCCTGATTGCACTTGTACATGTTGTAGCCCAGCAGCGCCGCATCCACCGAAGATGCGATCTTTGCGGCGCAGGAGGCCTTGGCTCCGTCGCACACGATGCCGGACACGATGGCAAGGGCATTGACCACCGTGTGGATGGCAGCCTGATAGCCGTCGCCGCACAGGTACACGATGCCTGCGCCTGCACCCGCACCCGCGCTGACCGCGCCGCAGTAGGCAGACAGGGTGCCGATGCCGGTCTTTTCGTGGATGGCCACCAGATTGGAGATGATGAGGGCGCGGTAGAGCTTTTCCTTGCCGCTGTGCAGCTCCTTGGCGTACTCGATGAGGGGCACCGAGCAGGTGATGCCCTGATTGCCGCTGCCGGAGTTGATGATGACCGGCAGCTCGCAGCCGTTCATGCGGGCATCGGAGCCGGCGGCGGCCTTGGCTTTTGCGCGGTTGGAGACATCGTTGCCGTAAGTGGTCAGCAGCACCCGCCCGATGTTGGCACCGTAGTCGCCCAGCAGGCCCTCTTCTGCAATGGCGTTGTTGTAGCGGATCTGCCGTTCCAGCAGGTCTGCCACGTCCCGCAGGTCGGCGGTCTCGGCAAAGTCCCAGATGTCCTGCATGTTCAGCAGGCTGCGGTCGGCGCGGGCGTCCTCCTGCACGTTCTCGTCCAGCAGGGGCACCTCGTACAGCACCGTGCCGTTCTTCTCGATGCGGCAGATGTTGGTGTGGTAGTCCGCGATGCGCACCCGGGCGTAGTCCTGCCCGCAGCGCTCGGTGACGACGATGTCAAACACATGCCCCTGCTCGGTGTGCTCGATGGTGATGGGCACCGTCTGCAGATAGTCCCGGATGGCAGACTTCTTTTCCTCGCTGACCTCCGAGATGACCTCCAGCTCCTTCTCGGCGGAACCGGCGATGATGCCTGCCGCCACCGCCGCCTCCATGCCCTTCAGGTGCCCGGTGTTGGGCACGATGACGCTTTTCACGTTCTTGATGATGCTGCCGCTCACCTGCAGCTGCACGCTGTCCGGCAGCACCCCCAGCACCTCGCGGGCTTTTGCCGCCGCATAGGCCAGCGCGATGGGCTCGGTGCAGCCCATCGCCGGGATCAGCTCCTCCTTCAGGATCTCCACATAAGCCTGATAGCGCGGGTCGTTGCGTTCCATAACATCCTCCTGCCTTCCCTTCTGGAAATCGGTTCGTATTTTAAGAACAGTATAATATAGAACTCCCGCCGTGTAAATCCGTTGTTTTGCGCCCATCCCCTTGCGCTCCGGGTTTTCATCGCGTATAATGATAGTTGTATCGTTATGCAAAAAAACGTGTAAGGAGCGTATTTTATATGAAGTTAGGTATCGTCGGCCTGCCGAACGTCGGCAAGTCCACTCTGTTCAACGCCATCACCTCCACCAAGAACGCGGAGG
>ERZ1673694.962-NODE-962-length-12168-cov-5.595311_pt1 | contig 12168 bp, 9 predicted proteins | sample MGYA00580224_ERZ1673694 | MGnify/ENA primary metagenome ERZ1673694 (study PRJEB41218, sample SAMN15661778) | gut metagenome | host: Homo sapiens | place: Canada: London | collected 2015-08-20/2019-03-30 | study: EMG produced TPA metagenomics assembly of PRJNA649273...
GCCGCTCCTGGTGCAGGCGACCCTGCCCCGCGTGGTCTCCACGGACGAGGAGATCGAACTCCCGGTCACGGTCTTCGCCCTCGAAAAAGGGGTCGGCAAAACCGACGTCCGGGTGACCGTGAACGAAGCGTTCTCCGTGGTCGGGCCGCAGAGCCGGAGCGTCGTCCTCGGCGACGAGGGAGAACAGGTCGTCACCTTCCGGCTCAAGGCGGGCCGGCAGACCGGGATCGGGAAGGTCCGCGTCACGGCGGCCTCTTCCGGCGACAACTCCGCCTCGGAGATCGAGATCGACGTGCGGGAGCCGAATCCCTACGTCACGACCTCGGAGGAGCACATCCTCCAGCCGGGCGAAACGGTCCGGGTGAAGCCCCTGAAAGCCTCCGGGACCGCCCGTCTGGAACTTTCGTCGATTCCTCCGATCGACCTTTCGCGCCGCCTCGAATACCTCGTGCGCTACCCCCACGGCTGCATCGAGCAGATCACCTCGGGAGCCTTCCCGCAACTCTACCTGCCCTCCGTCGCGGAGTGCGACGAAGAGATGTTGCAGGACATCGACCGCAATATCAAGAGCGTCCTGTCGCGGCTGGGGAGCTATCAGCTCTCCAACGGCGCATTCGCCTACTGGAGCGGCGGAACCTCGCCCTCGGAGTGGGGCACGGCCTATGCGGTCCATTTCATGACCGAGGCCGCGAAATACGGCTACGCCGTCGACCGGACGACGCTCGACCGCGCGCTCAAATACCTGCGCGGCAGCACCTTCGACAATCCGCTGACGCTGGCCTACGCACAATACGTCCTCGCCCTCGGCGGCACACCCGACCGGGGTGCCATGAACCGCCTGCGGGAGAAGTCGGCGCAGGCCGGCAGCGACGCGCGATGGCTGCTGGCCGCGGCCTACGCCCTCGACGGCAACCGGAAGGTGGCCGAAGAGCTGACTGCACAGACCGCCAACACGGCGGCTCCGAAGGCCGACCCCTACGACGGAACCTACAACAGTCCCGAACGGCAGATGGCGATCGTGCTGATGACACAGACGCTGTTAGGACAGCGCGAAGCGGCGTTCCGCACGGCCCTCACAATGTCCGACATCCTGAAGAAAGACAAGTGGCTGAGCACGCAGTCGACGGCCTGGATGCTCAACACGCTGGCCAACTTCGCCTCCACGGGACAGACGGGCATCGACGCCCGGGTCGGCCGCGAACAGCTGCGGAGCGCCAAGTCGATCGCCTCCATGCCGCTCACCGCAGAGACCGAGGTGAAGAACACCGGCACGGGCAGCCTCTACCTGGTCGTGAGCCAGAGCTACACGCCCGGCAAGGGCGAGGAGGCGGAAGCCGCGAGCGGCCTGAAGATCGACGTCCGCTACCGGGACATGAACGGCGCGCCGCTCGACCCGCAATCGGTCGCCGTGTCGACGGACTTCTACGCCGTGGTGACCATCACGAACACCAGCGGCTACGAGCGCTACGCCGACCTGGCCCTGACGCACATCGTCCCGGCAGGCTGGGAGATCACCTCCGAACGTGACCTTTCGGCGGTCACCTACCAGGACATCCGCGACGACCGGGTCCTGAGCTACTTCGACCTCCGGAGCGGCGAGAGCAAGGAGATCCCGATCAAGCTGACCGCAGCCTACAAGGGCCGCTACTACCTCCCCTCGGTCTACTGCGAGGCGATGTACGACAACTCGGTGCGGGCGCTCCGGAAGGGCGAATGGATCGAGGTCGTCGGGCAGACGCCGGCCGGAAACTGACCGCACGGCCCTGAAATAACGAAACATCCCCGTAATGTATTGGCATTACGGGGATGTTTTTGCAGACCGGACGGTTATTCGTCCTTGCCTTCGAAGAAATAGGTGGCGTAGTTCAGCCCCGCCGTATCGTAACATTTGCGCAGGGAGTTCATACGGTGTTTGAAGTCGTCGAAATCCTTGCGGTCGTAGGACCAGCCCACCTCGGCGATGGCGGCCAGGCGCGGCAGCAGCATGTGCTTCAGGTGCGGGAACGTGGCGATGTACTCGGTCCAGAGGTTACCCTGCACGCCGAGGATGTAGGAACGCTCCCCGGGCGTAAGCTGGTCGTAGGGGTCCAGTTCGTAGACCTTGCGCATCGGGACATAGCCGCCGATGGCCATCGGCTCCTTCGCGGGAGTCTTGGTCTGGTAGTAGTCCAGGTAGCAATGGACGTTGGGCGTCATGATGACGTGGTTGCCGGCCTTGGCCGCCGCAATGCCGCCCTTCGAGCCGCGCCACGACATGACGGTCGCCGTGGGCGAAACGCCGCCTTCGAGAATCTCGTCCCAGCCGATGATCTTCCGGCCGTGCTCGCGGAGCCACTTTTCCATGCGGCGCACCGTGTAGCTCTGGAGTTCGAATTCGTCCTTCAGTCCCTCGGCCTTGATGCGCTCCTGGCACAGCGGACACTGCTTCCAGCTCTCCTTCGGGCACTCGTCGCCGCCGATATGGATGAACTCCGAGGGAAAGAGCTCCAGCACCTCGGCGAAGACGTTCTGCAGGAATTCGAACGTCGTCTCCTTACCCGGGCAGAAGACCTCCTTGCTGATGCCCCAGCGCCGGCGCACCTCGTAGCCTTCGCCCTTGCAGCCCAGCCACGGATAGGAGGTGAGCGCCGCGACGGCATGACCCGGAAGTTCGATTTCGGGAATCACCGTGACGTAGCGGTCGGCGGCGTATTTCACGATCTCGCGGATCTGCTTCTGCGTGTAATAGCCGCTGTGGGGCGTCTTGTCATACTCGTTCGAGGTGTGGTGGTGGCCGATGAGCGTCTCCTTGCGCACCGACCCGACGCGCGTCAGCTCGGGGTATTTTTTGATCTCGATACGCCAGCCCTGGTCGTCGGTCAGATGCCAGTGGAACTTGTTGAGCTTGTGCATGGCGAGGATGTCGATATACTCCTTGACCTCGTCCACCGTCCAGAAATGGCGGCAGGGGTCGAGCATGCCCCCGCGGTGGGCGAAATAGGGTTTGTCGCTGACCGTCACGGCGGGCAGGACGCCTCCGCCGTCGACGACCAGCTGGCGCAGACTCTGCAGTCCGTAGAACACGCCCTGCGGCGTACCGCCGCGCACCTCGACGCCCGAAGGTGTCACGGCGAGCGTATAGGCCTCGGCCTCCAGCGAGCCGTCCACCGCCAGGCGGATGTCACCCCCGGCGGCGGTCTTCATCACCCCTCCGACGACGGGCGCGACCTCCCCGGCGAAAATCCGGGCCGAGCGGCGCAGTTCGGCATCCTTGCCGACGCCGATCACAGTCGATGCGGTTACGGTGAAAGTCCCCGCGCCGGGCGTTACCGAGAGGGGTTTGGGAACGATGCTGGCCTCGGGTCCCACCCCGAAGGCTGCGCACGACAGACCGACGGCGCACAGCGAGAAAAAAAGTTTCTTCATATTGATTCAGGTTCTGGTTGAAATTATGGTTTCAGTGGAAATTCGTGCGTATGGACCGTCTTTTCGCGGGGACCGACGATCCGGACGCGGATCAGGCTGTCCGCAACGTCGCAGCGCACGTAGCTTCGGTTATCGTTGACCACGACCGGGAACCGCGTACCCTGCTCCCCGGCCGGCCGGAACGAATAACAATGGTCGTGGCCGCAAAGCATCAGGTCGATCCCGGCTTCGTTGAGCACCGGCACGAAGAGTTCGTTCAGGTGGACGCTCCCGTGCCAGGCCCCGGCCGCAGGCGGGATGTGGAGCAGGACGATACGCGCCGAGGCCGTGAGGAACTCCTCCGAGCGCACGGCCTTTTTCAGCCATTCGCACTCCTCGGTGCGGTAGGCGTCGTAATCGGCCAGCCCGTTGTACTCCGCATGGTCGTCGGGCTTGTCCTCGCCGCAGTCGAGCAGCAGGATGCAGACATCGCCGTAGCGATAAATGCCGTAGAACCGCCCGTCCTGCCCGGGGAAATAATCCCCGAGGCTGTCGGCGAAGACACCGCGCGTCTCGTGGTTGCCGCGGGTGAACAGGATCGGGGTTTCGGCGGCGAAAAGCGCGGCCGAGGCGTCGAGGTAGGCCTTGAAAAGCTGCTCCCCGCTCTCGACGCTGCTCGACATGTCGCCGTTGAAGGCCACGAATCCCAGCTCGGAAAAGTCCACATGCTTGCAGAGCCGGGTCAGGTAGTCGGCCTTGCCGTGGATGTCGTTCAGCACGAGGAAGGAGCATGCGGAACCCACAGCCGGGAAGGTGCGGAACCCGTAGGCCCGGCGCCGAGCCGCATCGGCGTCGACGGTCTTTCCGTAGGTGACGTTGTTGACGTCGGGCCACGACTGGACCTCCTGCGAAAAGATCCGGTAACGGTAGCCGGTCCCGGGTTGCAGCCCCCGGACACGAACGGCGTGGAGCGTCCTGCCGGCCAGTTTGCGGCCCGCGACGGTCTGGTAATAGCGCGGCTGCGGGGGTGCGGGCGCAAGGCTGTCGGCGGGAGAGGCCTCGACCCACGAAAGCGCGGGCCTGCTGGTGGTCCAGACCACCGTCACCCCGTCCTGCGACATGTCGCACAGGTAAGGTCCGTGCGTAATTCGGAGTTCCTGGGCGGCGGCCGTCAGTGCGAAAGCCAGCCCCGCCAACACGAAAAGCAATTTCTTCATCCTATTTCCGGTTGATCGCCTCGTCGGCAAAGGTTTCGGTTTCCACGCGGACGGGAAACCGGATTTTACGCCATGCAAGATAGCGATTATTCGCGAAACAACCGCATTAAAGACAAAAAAAGGAGGCGAACCGGTTTCCGTTCGCCCCCTTTTCGTTATTTTTCGCGTTTACTTTATCCGTTCGAGAAGTTCCTCCTTGCGGTCGGAATCCTTGAGCATCGCCACGAAATAGCGGGCGTCGGCCCGGTTGGCGGCCGAAGGGTCGGCCTCGTAAACCTCTACGAAATGTTCGGCATGCGCGGCCAGGGCGTGCCGGCAGTCGAAGTTGACGGCCAGCACCTCCGCGCCTTCCGCGGCCTCCCTGCCGGGCGCCCACGAGAGGCCCGTGACCGTTTCGCCGCCCCCGACGGCGGTGCAGGACGCAGGATCGACACCCGAAACGTTCAAGGTCAGCGACGGATAATAGAAATACAGCCCGCCGGGCAGCGTGACGGTCAGCGTCAGCGCGTCTTCCCCGGCCCGGGTCTCCACGACGGCATGCCGGCGCAGGTAGTTGTATTCGAAATACTCCTCGGGGGCGGGCATCCACATGCAGTCGTCGCCGTCCTTGCCGTAGGTGTTGTTGAGCCGCAACAGCATCTCGGACCACGTGCGGTCGGTTCCGTGCGCCCCGATACTGACTGCCTCGCGCTCGGCTACGGGACGTGCCAGCTGCGTTTCGATCACCCCCGGGATGTCCTTGGGCTGCCAGAATCCCCGCTCGAGCACCGTCTTCACCAGATCGCCCTCCACGGCGAAAGGCCGGAGCCGCCCGCCGCCCGATTGCACGAAAATCGTCTGAATCGGATCATAGCTCATAGCCGCCGTGACATAGGTCTTGTTGCCGTTGGGTTCGGCCAGCATCTTGCATCCGCGGCCCGAAAGGCGGTCGAGGACGATCTGCTGCGCAATGCCGTAATGGCGGAGGATCGAGTCGGGCAGGTCGACCGACGGGGTGTTCATGTCGTGCAGGGCGATGCCGACGCCGTAGTTGAGCATCTCCCGAACATCGCCCCACATCAGGCCCTTCTGCATGAAGAAACGGTAGTAATTGTCCGTATAGCCCGGCTTCACCGTGGCCTCGGCGTCCATGTAATCCCATTCGGGGGAGATCGTCGTAGTGAAGGCGAAGCGCACTTCGCGCCCCGTTCCGTCGGTCGAGCCGAGCGTCTTGCCGAAGCCGTAGGTATCGGGCGGCATGTCGCCGCCGCGCAGGTGCGCCGCCGTATAAAAATAGGTGTCCGAAAGGGGACGTCCGTTGATCGCCGCCCAGGTCGTCGAAAAAGCCGCCTGTTTGCAGTCGTCCTGTGTCAGCAGCACCAGCAGCGACTTGTTGTATTTCAGGGGAGGGATTCCGACCCGCACCTGCGAGAGATCGGTCCCGGGTTCGAACGCCAGCGTGATTTCGGCCGTTACCTGCCGGGGTTCATCGCCGAAGGGATAGACGTATTCCGCGGGGGGGGGAAATCGGGGTTGTCCGGATCATCGGGGTCCGGGCTTACCGGCTTGGGCATCTTGACGCAGCCCGCCAGCAGCAGAGCCGCCGAGGCGAACAACAGGGAAGAGGCGACGAGAGGTGTTTTCATAAAACAAAAGTACAAAAAAACGGACGGGTTCAAAACCGAATCGTATATATTCCGGTAAAATATTCCGGCTGATAAAAAGGCGCTACAACACCGAAGCACAAAACCCGGACGGATCCAAAACCGAATCGTGTGCAGTCCGGCAAAATGCTCTGGCTGATAAAAGGGGCGTTACGTCCCCCCCCCGAAGGTACGAAAAATAGGAGGCGTCAGCGTTTTTTCTGTGCCTTTTTCTTTTTGCGCACCGACCAGCCGAAATGACCCAGCGCCTCGCCCAGCGCGAAATACTCGCCGTGGGAGTAGACGATCGGATCGGCCCGTTCGAGGCAGAACCGGCCCGTCGCCGGGTCGATGTAGGCCTCGTCGGCCTGGACGCCGACCACCTCGGCCACGAACATGTCGTGGGTCCCGAGCGGCAGCACCTGCCGGACACGGCATTCGATGTTGACGGGGGATTCGGCGATGAGGGGCGCGGCGACCTTTTCCGACGGCACGGCCGTCAGGCCCATCTCGCGGAACTTGTCGTAGTCGCGGCCCGAGCGCACCCCGCACCAGTCCGCGGCGCGCGCCAGACGGCGCGTCGTGAGGTTGATGACGAACTCGCCCGTGCGGCTGATGATCGCGTGGGAATGGCGTTCGGGACGCACCGAGATAAAACACATCGGCGGGTCGGAGCAGACCGTCCCGGTCCACGCCACGGTCAGCATGTTATACTCCCCGGGCGCCGCGCCGCAGCTCACCAGCACCGCCGGCAGCGGATAAAGCACCGTCCCCGGTTTCCAGTTCTGCTTCATTCGATTTCTTTTTCGGAACAAAGGTACAGGTTTTTCCTTATCTTTACCGCATATGATCGCAGATTTTGTCCGATACCTCGAAGCCGAACGCCGCTACTCGCCGCTCACGGTCCGCAACTACCGCCACGACGTGGAGCAGTTCCTCGCGTGGCTGGGGGTCGACGACGCACAGTTCGAGCCGCGACGGATCACCACGGACGACATCCGCGAATGGATTCTCTACCGCACCGAAACGGGCCGCGTGAGCGCCGCCACGATGAACCGCGAGGTATCGTCGCTGCGTGCGCTGTTCCGCTGGCTGCTCCGCACGGGAGCCATCGACCGCGACATCATACACCCGATCTCCTCGCTGCGGACTTCGCGGCGACTGCCGGCCTTCGTCCCCGAAAGCCGCATGAGCGGCATCGTCAGCGAATGCGAATACGACACCGAGGACTTCATCCGCGAGCGCAATTCGCTGATCATACTCCTCCTCTACGCCTGCGGTCTGCGCCTGGCGGAACTGGTCGGCATCGACCGCGGCGACTTCTCCGCGGACTTCTCGTCGCTGCGCATCCGGGGCAAGGGAGACAAGGAGCGGATAGTCCCGATCCTCGAATTCGTACGCGAAAAGATTTTACATTACATCGGGTTAATTGAGAGGCAAAATATTTGCATTTCATCGGAAAAAGCACTATTTTTAACACACGAAGGGAAACGCATATCCCGGACGGCGGTGTACCGCACGGTGCAGGAAGAACTGGGCAGGGCGGGCGTACAGGGCAAGAAAAGCCCCCATGTGCTGCGGCACACATTCGCCACCCACCTTCTGAACGCAGGCGCCGATATGCGCGAAATACAGGAACTCCTCGGGCACGCCTCGCTGCAGGCCACACAGGTCTACACGCACAACAGCATCGCCAGGCTCCGGGAGGTTTACGCGAAGGCCCATCCCCGCGAAAAGGGAGGCAAATGATTAACTTTTATAAACTGTAAGGCTATGAACGTACAGATTCAATCCGTGAAATTCGACGCCGACAAACGGCTCGTCGAATTCGTGAATGCCAAAATGGCGAAGTTGGACCGCTTTGCGGAGCGCTCGACCGGAGCCGAGGTCATTCTCAAACTCGATAAGGACCACGAAAAAGGAAACAAATTCGCAACCATCACGCTGCACATGCCCGGCGAGGATCTGGTGGCCTGCCACCAGTCGAAAGCCTTCGAGGAGTCGGTCGACGAAGCCATCGACGCCCTGAAACGCCAGCTGGACAAGTTCAAGGCGAAATTCGAAAAACAAAACCCCACCAACCTTTAATACCTTAACTAACCAACGCCGCGACGGCCGCCTTATCGAAAGGCGGCCGTCGCATTTTTTCGGGAGCAGGACAAACGAAAGAAGAACCCGGTCCGAATACCCTGCCTACTCACCGCCCTGCTCCCTGCGGGCACTGAACCGGGTACCTGGTTTAAGATCAATAAACCCACTCGAAATCGTCGACCTGCATCGTATTCGTCGAACAACCCGTCAGGTAGTCACCGCGCACGCTGGTCGCACACGAGATCACGAGCGAGAACTTATCGGCAGCCGGTTTTCCGGCTTTCTCCACATACCAATCGATCGGAAGCGTGGCCTCGATCCAGCCGGCAGCAGTCTGCGTAATGACCAGATCGCCGTAACCGAGAATCGCCCCTTCGTCGACGCTCTTCATGGTCGCGGGATCCCACATGCCGGTAGGAGCCGTCATACCCGAAGTCACACCGTGCTGGGCCGTCCAGTCGACGACGGCGACGAAAATGCGCGCGCGATCCTGCTTATCCTTGTAGGACGCTCCGTCGGGATCGTTCGAACCCACTTTGTCGATCTTGCCGACCTGCGCCTTATAGCGAACCTTCAGAGCGCGGGGACGCGCCGTCCAGGCATAGGGCTTACCGAAATTGACCGTTCCGGAAAGACCCGTGTAATTGAAATCGCCGGTGAACATATTCCCCGGGGCAAACACGAAGCCCATCACCATTTGCGCGGAAAGAATCGCCGTCCCGGCCTCCGTTTCATCCTCCCGGCAAAGCGGCGTAAAGAGTTTAGGGGTTCCGTCCTCGTTGTATTGTTCGAGGAAAGCATTGTTGCCGCTGTCCCAAAGCTTTACGCCTTCGGGATTGGGATAAGTAATCGGATACTCACCGTTACTGGCATCGAGCCAGATTCTCTTCGACCAGCCCGACATGTCGCCGTTGGGAATCTTATCCCCGGCCGCCGTAGCGAACTCTTTGCTGGCGAGGGTCTCTCCGTCCTTTGCGACACGCACTTCGTAAGTCGTAGCGGCAAAAATACCCGTACCGGCCTGAATGCTGTGAATATCCAATTCGGCATCGTTCTTCGCCGAGGTCCAGACGGGAGCGAGGCTGTACTTCGCACCTTCGACGAGCACGGCGTCGGTCCAGTCGGCGGCGCCCTTTACGCGGTACTGCACGCTGCCGCCTTCGGGAACATTCGCAGCCGTAACGGTCGCGGTATTGGCCCACAGATCGGCATCGTTGTTATAGGTCAGGGCCGCCTTGCCCGTCAGATGGCAGATCAGGGTTTTGGTCGTGCTCTTACCCTTCGCATCGGTCACCTTCAAGATGAACTTATGATCCGAAGTTTCATTGTAAATCTGCGCGATCATCGGAACAAGCGCCGAAATATCGAACGTCAGCGCCGTTTTGCCCGAAACTGCATCCCCGGAAGGGAACCCGAGCGCGCCGAGCGCTTCGGCCATGCTGCCGGGATTCACGAGGTTCAACTCGGTCGCCAAGCCTACCGTAGCGAGCATTTCGGCCGTCAGAGCCGGAGAGTCGATCGTAACCGTAAAGCCCTCAATAGCACCGGGAGCCGTTACCGACACCTTGACCGACATCGGAGTCGTGATCTCCTGCGGTTGGTCGATGTCGCCACCGTCCAATGCAATGGTCGGAGCTGCGGTCAGGTGACATGTGAGCGTTTTGGTCGTACTTTGCCCTTTCGCATCGGTCACTTTCAGGATGAACTTGTGGTCCGAAGTTTCGTGATAGATCTGCGCAATCATCGGAACAAGCGCCGAAATATCGAACGCCAGCGCCGTTTTGCCCGAAACTGCATCCCCGGAAGGGAACCCGAGCGCGCCGAGCGCTTCGGCCATGCTGCCGGGATTCACGAGGTTCAACTCGGTCGCCAAGCCTACCGTAGCGAGCATTTCGGCCGTCAGAGCCGGAGAGTCGATCGTAACCGTAAAGCCCTCAATAGCACCGGGAGCCGTTACCGACACCTTGACCGACATCGGAGTCGTGATCTCCTGCGGCTGGTCGATGTCACCGCCGTCCAATGCAATGGTCGGAACAGCGGGGGGGGGTGTCTCATCGTCCGTGCCGTCATCCCCGCACGCCACGAAGAGGGCGGCCATCATGGCCATAGCCATGGCCATAGACACTAATTTTTTCATAATCATACTATTAAAATAAAAATTCTATTTGCAATTTTGAAGCAAAAATAGAGGACCGGTGCGACGGCGGCAAATTAATTCAATGAACCGCACAACAATCATCACCAACAGCGTTTTTTTAATAACGAACAGAATCGGCTCGCTGAAGGAATATATCGGAAGGAAAGGAGGAGACGCGAAAACGGTCGGGATCAATCCCGGACCGATCCCAAACAAAAAACGGCCGCACTTGCGTGCAGCCGTCGGTTTGGTAGTGGATAGGGGATTCGAACCCCTATGTCATGCGTGAGAGGCATGTATCCTAACCCTTAGATGAATCCACCGGTTTAGTTTTGTGGTGCAAAGATAACGCCTTCTTTCGAAACTCCAAAATTTTCCGGCAAAAACTGTGATTTTTTTCGTTTTTGGACGCCGCAAATGCTTTTTGAGCTATCTTTACAGATAGACATAAAAACGTATTCGCCATGAAATTCCGTACCCTCGCCCTCCTGGCCGCCGCACTGACGGTCGGGTCCTGCACGAAACGCCCCGTCCAGCCGCGGTTCACCGCCGTAAGCGCCGACTCGCTGGTCAGCGGAAACGGTTTCTCCTGCGACTTCGAATACCGCTTCGCCTCGATCGCCAACGCCGAGGACTCCCCCGCCCTCGCAGCGATCGAACGGGCGAACATCGGCCGCTTCTTCGAACTGGAGAACTTCGAAGGGACACCCCGGGAGGCTGCTTCGGCCGCGATCCGTCAGGTCACCAGCGACATGACGCCGCCCGAGAACGCAGCGGAAAGTAGCGCCCGCCCGGCATGGAAGGGCGAAATCTCGGCCGAATCCGAAGGGTCGGTCGTCGACACGCTCCTTTGCTACGTGATCACACGGTCGAGCTACACGGGCGGAGCGCACGGCATCTACGGTACGGAATGTTACAACTATTCGCTGGCAGGCGGTTACGAAATCACGACGGCCGACCTGTTCACCGAAGCGCAGCTGGAGCGGCTCAACCGGCTGATCCGCGAAGATATATGCAAACAGTACGGGGTCCGGAGCGACGAAGAGCTGGAGACGAAAGGATTTTTTCCGGAATACATCGGCGTAACGGAGAATTTCCTCGTCACACCCGAAGGCATTACGTTCTACTACAATCCTTACGACATCGGGTGTTACGCGCTCGGAAGCGTCGAGGTGAGCGTGAGCCGCGAGCAACTGGCCGGACTCTGACGTTCTCCCGCCCGGGAGGAAAAGAAAAAAGGTCCGAGTCTCACGACTAGGACCTTCTTTTTCGGCGGGGAACCACCCCCTCCGAAAATGAGGTTCAATCGGAGGTATTCGACCGCGGAACGAGTACCGCTCCTTTGGTCTTAGTAACGGACAATCCGTTACAACCTGCCGATTTCCTCAACCAACCTAAAACTACTAACCTAAATGAACCTTAAAACTTCACTGCAAAGATAAGGGGGATTTTTCAATTACGCAAATATTTTACGAATATATTAAATATATTTAACAATTTGGTAACATTGGCAAACCAATGAAACTACTTACCCGATTAAGTAAACACTCTCGCAAGTATTTAATCCTAAACCCATTCAACGCAACACCGCGGCCTGAAAACCCCGGTCGGCGGGATTTTCCGAAAACTGGAATCGGTTAACACCGTTGAACAAAAAAACGGGCAAATACTTCGGAAGCCGGGGGAGGGCCGGAAAAATCCGGACGCACAAAAAGAG
>ERZ1673694.963-NODE-963-length-12164-cov-5.275498_pt1 | contig 12164 bp, 6 predicted proteins | sample MGYA00580224_ERZ1673694 | MGnify/ENA primary metagenome ERZ1673694 (study PRJEB41218, sample SAMN15661778) | gut metagenome | host: Homo sapiens | place: Canada: London | collected 2015-08-20/2019-03-30 | study: EMG produced TPA metagenomics assembly of PRJNA649273...
GGACGCCCCGGTGAATTTCAAACGGACGGGCATCGAGGAGCTGATCCTCGGGAACGCCAACGTCAGCCCCGATCTGGTCTACACGATGGATGCCGACGAACTGCCGCTCTACTCCGATTTCCGCATGCCTTCATACGGCGCAGCGCTCTACCACGAATCACGCCTTACGCTGGGCCGCTGGCGGATCACGGCCGGCATACGCGCCGATTACGAACGCACACGGCTGCGCTATCACAGCAAAGCCGACATGAGCTACTCTTTAAGCGTCAACGGGGGAGCGCCGTTTCCCCTCGGAATCGCCATCGACGAGACGAACGAGATAGCCCACTCCTATACCGAAATACTCCCGAAATTCTCGGCGATGTACAGCTTCGATGAGATGCGTAACCTCTACGTTTCCATAGCCCGGGGCTACAAGGCCGGAGGATTCAATACGCAGATGTTCTCGGACATCCTGCAGGAGAAAATCAAATGGCAGATGGCCTCGGGAATCCCTTACGAAGAGCCGGACCTCATGTCCTATAAACCCGAATACAGCTGGAATTACGAACTGGGCGGCCATTTCTCGTGCATGGACGGCGCCGTGCGGGGCGATTTCGCGCTGTTCTACATCGACGTCCGCGACCAGCAGATCACGGTCTTTCCCGAGGGGCAGACCACGGGCCGCATGATGACCAACGCAGGACGCACGCGCAGCCTCGGGGCCGAAGCGGCATTGCAGGTTTCGCCGTGGCGGCAGTTGGACATCAACCTGGCCTACGGCTACACCGACGCCCGGTTCGTGAAGTACGAGACCACCGTGAAAGACGACGCCGGCACCCCCGTGCGCATCAGCTACAAGGACAATCGCATCCCTTACGCCCCGCAGCACACCTTCTCGGCCCATGCGGCGTGGACCGTAGCGACGGGTGTGACGTGGCTCGGCGACGTGGTCCTGCAGGCCGGGGTCCGCTGTGCGGGGCGCATCTGGTGGAACGAGGAGAACTCGCTCTCGCAGCCGTTCTACGCCCTCGCGGACGCCTCCGTACGGTTCGAGCACAAGCACTATTCGCTCGACATCTGGGGCCGCAACCTCGGAGGAGCGCGTTACGACGTCTTCTATTTCAAGTCGATCGGCAACGAGTTCGTCCAGCGCGGACGCCCCCGGACTTTCGGCATCACCCTGAATATAAACATATAAAAAATAATCTCGTTATGAAAAAATTCTTCCTCCTTCTGTTCGCCGCCGCGGCATTCGCGGCCTGCAACGACGATGACGGTGAACCCAAGATCCGTTATGCCACGATCAACGACGGTATCGTAAACGGTCTGATGCAAGGTATCAATATGCATTTCTACGGCACCGCTACGGTCACCGAAGAGCAGCAGAACAGCACCTACACCGACAATGAAGCCTATTTCGAGTTTGCGGGCGGTCCGGAAAATTTCTCCCTCTACATGCACAAAACGCGCTTCGCCGCCAACATGCCGCCCCTCGAAATGAAGATTCCGCATACGGCTTACACGGGCGACGGCAATTCGATCGCCTTCTCCGAGGTGAGCATCGTCCCCGAAGTGAACCTGCCCAACAGCACCGGCGGCGGATACAGCTACCAGCCCATGCCGGCCTACACGCTTACCGAAGTCGAAGGGGCGATCGACGGCGTCAACTGCCGCGTCAGCTTCATCTGTAACGTTCCCAAACTGGGAACCTATCGAATGGAATACGAGGGCAAACTGATTATCAAAGAATAAATTCACAAAGCTATGAAACCCGAATACAAACCTTTCGTAGACTCCCTGATCGAACTCTGCATCCGGGAAGACATCGGCGACGGCGACCACACGTCGCTTTCGTGCATCCCCGCCGACGAGCACGGACGCATGCGCCTCTTGTGCAAGCAGGAGGGCACGATCGCCGGCATCGAAATCGCACAACTGGTGCTGCAGCGCCTCGATCCGGAAATGAAATTCGAACAGCTCCTGCACGACGGCGACCGTGTCGCGCCCGGCGACGTGGCCTTTTACGTCTCGGGACGCCTGCGCTCGCTGCTTCAGGCCGAGCGCATCCTGCTGAACATCATGCAGCGCATGAGCGGCGTGGCGACCCAGACGGCCGTTTACGTCAAGCGGCTGGAGGGCCTCCACACCAAGGTCCTCGACACGCGCAAGACCACGCCCGGCATGCGCGTGCTGGACAAGATGGCCGTGAAGATCGGCGGCGGCGAGAACCACCGCATGGGACTTTTCGACATGATCCTGCTGAAGGACAACCACATCGACTTCGCCGGCGGCATCCGTCCCGCAATCGAAGGCGTGCGCGAATATCTCAAGGCCAAGGGCAAGAATATCCCCATCGAGTGCGAGGTCCGCTCGCTGGAAGACATCGACGAGGTGTTCGCGGCGGGCGGAGTCGACCGCATCATGTTCGACAATTTCACGCCCGAAATGACCCGCAAGGCGGTCGAGAAGGTCGCCGGCCGCTGCGAGACCGAATCGAGCGGAGGCATCACGCTCGAAACGATGCGCGACTACGCCCAATGCGGCGTCGACTTCATCTCGGTGGGCGCGCTGACGCACCAGATCAAATCGCTCGACATGTCGCTGAAGGCCTGCGAATAACCGATGAAGCGCCTGCTCCATACGCCGCTGGCACTGCTCGTGTGGCGCATCGCACTGCTCTACGCGGTGCTGATGCTCTGCCGCGCGGCGTTCTGGATCTACAACGCCGCCCTGCTCGGTCCGCTGACGTGGGGTGAGCTGGGACCGCTGCTGGCCGGAGCGTTGAAATTCGACACAGCGTCGGTCGTCTATGCCGACGGCGTGTTCATCCTGCTGTCGCTCGTGCCCCTGCACCTGCGCGAACGGCGCTGGTACCGGGGCATGCTGTTCTGGTATTACGTGGTCGTCAACGCCGTGCTGGTCGCGGCCGCGAACCTCGCCGACACGGTCTATTTCCGCTACACGCAGAAGCGCTTCACGGCCGATGAAATCTTCTTCGCCGACAACGACAACTCGTTGCAGTTAGTCGGTAAATTCATGGCCGAGAACTGGTATCTCGTGCTGCTGTGGGCGGGACTCGTGGCGCTGCTGGCGTGGGGTTACCGGCGCCGGGTGCGGGAGGAGAGCCTCTTCAGCCGCGGCTGGGCCTACTACGCCGGCGGCACGATCGTCTTCGTCCTGGCGGCGGGGCTGAGCGTCGCCGGGATGCGCGGCGGCATGACCCGCATGACCCGTCCGATCACCCTTTCCAACGCCACGCTCTACACCGCCGACAGCGGCAAGGCCAACCTGATTTTAAGCAACCCGTTCTGCATCCTGCGCACCGTCGGCAGCGCGGGAAGCGTCAAATACAAAAAACAGTTCACCCCCGAAGAGCTGCCGCGGCATTTTACGCCCGTGCACCGGCCCGCCGACAGCGCAGCCGTGGACCTCACGGGACGCAACGTCCTGGTTTTCATCATGGAGAGCATGTCGGCCGAACACTCCGCATTCCTCCATCCGGAACTCTACGCCGATCTCCCGGAAAAGGGCTTCACGCCCTTCCTCGACTCGCTGATGCGCAACGGACTGGTGTTCAAACGGATGTACGCCAACGGCACACGGTCCATCCAGGCCATGCCTTCGGTGCTGGGAAGCATCCCCTCGTTCCGCACGCCGTTCGTGCTGATGCCGCAGTCGTTGGGCGAGAGCCGCCAGCTGCCCGCCATGCTGGCGGACAAGGGCTATGCGACTGCCTTCTTCTGCGGCTCGGAACGCGGCTCGATGGGCTTCGGGGCCTATGCCCGTTCGGCAGGCGTCGAGCGGCTGGTGAGCCGCGAGGACTACGAGGCGAAGCACGGCACGGGGGATTTCGACGGCTACTGGGGCATCTGGGACGAAGAGTTCCTGCAATTCACGGGCGAGGAGCTGGCGGCGATGCCCGAACCCTTCTTCGCCGCGCTGTTCACCCTCTCGTCGCACCACCCGTTCGCCGTACCCGAAAAGTACGCCGCGACGCTGCCCGATGGCTACACCCGGATTCACAAGGGCGTGGCCTACGACGACCGGGCGTTCCGCCTCTTTTTCGAACGCTTCGGCGGCGAGGAGTGGTTCCGCCGCACGATCTTCGTCTTCGTCGCCGACCACGTGTCGTCGGAGAAATTCGCGGAGGAGACGCGCTCCTACCCGGGCAACATGCACATCATCGGCTTCATCTACACCCCCGACGGCGCGCTGCGGGGCGAGGTCGGCGAGGTCACGCAGCAACTGGATATCATGCCCACGGTGCTGGGCCTCGTGGGCAACACCGAGCCCTACTTCGCTTTCGGGCGCGACGTGCTGAACGAACCGCAGCGGCCCCGCTGGTCGGTCAGCTACGACGGGCGGTTCCGTGCGCTGACCGGCGAAGGCGCGGTCGTGCTCGACGATTCGGACATGGATGTGCAGGAATGCCCGGCCACCCCGGCCGCCGACAGTCTGGCACAGAATTTCCGGGCGCTGGTCCAGCAGTATTACACCCATATCGAGAAAAAGAGCTATACGGCAAATGATTGAATTCAAACCCGTGCGCCTCGAAGACCGGGCGGTCATCGAGCGTTATACCATGCCCTCGGGCATCTGCAACTGCGACCTCGCCTTCGCCAACATGTACTGCTGGCAGGCGGTGTTCCACAGCGCGTGGGCCGAGATCGGCGGATTCCTGGTGATCCGCTTCCAGATCGACGGCGGCGAGCGCATCGGCTACATGCAGCCCGTCGGCGAGGGCGATTTCGGCCCGATCCTCCCCCTCCTGCGCGAGGACGCCCACGCCCACGGACAGCGGCTGCGGATCATCGGCCTGACGGACGAGGGCCGCGACACGATCCGCCGGGTCGTTCCCTGCCATTTCGCGTTCGAGTCGGACCGCGCGCTGGAGGATTACGTCTACTCGGCCGACGATCTTCGCAACCTCGCCGGACGCCGCTATCAGCCCAAGCGCAACCACATCAACCGCTTCACTTCCGAATATCCCGACTACCGCTACGAGGAGCTGACGCCCGACCGCTTCGGGGAGTGCATGGCCCTCGAACGCGAATGGCGCAAGGCCCACGAAGGGCACACCTCGGAACTGTGCGCCGAACAGCGGGCCATGCAGCGGGCCTTCGAGCATTTCGAAGAATTGGGGCTTATAGGCGGCTGCATCTACGTCGGCGACCGTTTGGCGGCTTTCACCTACGGCTCGGCGGTCAACGACCATACGTTCGACACCCACGTCGAGAAGGCCGACACGGAGTTCGACGGCGCCTTCACCGTCATCAACAAACTCTTCGCGCAGCACCTCCCCGAGCGTTTCACGCTGATCAACCGCGAGGAGGACCTCGGGCTGGACGGACTGCGGCAGGCCAAACTCTCCTACCACCCGGCGTTCCTCCAGCACAAATTCACGGCGATCTGCATGCACCCCGACGAGTTGGCCTGCAAAGAGCTTTGGATGAAGGCCTTCGGCGACGACGAACAGTTCGCCGACTCGTTCATCATGCGCTATTACTCCCGCCGCCGGATGCTGACGGCCGAGGCCGAAGGCCGCACGGCGGCGATGCTCCACCTGCTGCCGTTCCGGACGGAGCTGGGCCGCACGACCTATATCTACGGCGTAGCGACGGACCCCGCGTTCCGGGGACGCGGACTGGCCTCGCAGCTCATGCGCGAAGCGATGCGGCTCATCGCGGACCGCGGCGACGACGCGGCGTTCCTCATCCCGACGCCCGGCAAGGAGTGGCTCCGGGAATTTTACGGACGCTTCGGCTTCGCAGGCGACGTTCCGACGGAGTTCGTTTCCGCGGACCGCTTCGACTTCGGCACGGGCGACGCGGCCGCCGACCGGGCGATGGTCTGGCGGCGCACCCCGGAAGGGCCGCTCCCCGAACAGCTCACCGCCACCTGGCATTCATAGCCCGGGACTCTCCTCCGCGAGAGTCTTTTTTTGCCTGCTCCGGAATCCGCCCCACCCTGTTGCTCCCGGCGCAGGCGACAGCCTGCTCCGAACGGCCGGAACCGGTTCCGGCAACACCTCCGGTTCCGCCCGGCACTCGTCTTCGCCACACCGTTTTCCGCCCGACCGTCGCCGAAAAAACAGTCATCCGACAGTTTCGTTTCATAACCATTCCATAAATCAAGGACAACAAAAAAGAGATAAAAGGGAAATACTTAATCTTTCAAGCGAAACATGAGCAATATTTAAAATTTTTTATTTGCAAAAAAAGTCCTCCGATTTTGTTTTTTAATAAAATAAGTTTAATTTTGAAATACGTTCGAAACACAATCGAAACTAATTTAAGTTATATTTGAAAAGTTTTTCAGACAGGAGCGACAGCGCTAAACAGATGGTTACCATATATATAATAGGAGACGGGAAGGCCGGCAGGGCGACAAACGGGGACTTCGGGACGGAGTTCCCGACCGGAAATTTCCGGGCCTCTACGGCTCTCGGATAACCGGTAATTACAAAATCGCATACAAATAAAAAAAATATAAAACAAGGACTAAAAATGAAAAATGTAATAAAGTATTTGTTGCTGGGACTCATCGTCGTCTCGCAATTTTTCGCCTGCGGCGGCAGCGATGACAACAAGACGCCCGCAGACAATTTCGACGTGCAATTCACGGTTCCGGGATCGGTAGACGTCACCGAAGGCGGCGAGTGCACGTTCGCCGTAACCGGTGGGGGGGGGAAATCGCCCCTAACCACTGACACATTCATTCTTGAGTCGGACGCAGGCATCTCCTATGTCTGCCCCATCATCAACACCTCTTCCGAAAGTTTCACCGTACGCCTGGCCGACGGGTGTGAAACGGGTTACTACAAAGTCTTCGTCAAAAGGGACACGCGCAAAAAATCGTTCGGAAGAATCTACATCAACATCGTCGAGGACATAGGTTTCGAACCGGATGCGGGCACCACGGTCTACGGGATCGTGTCGTCGGCCGGCGTCGGCGTGAAAAACGTCGTAGTGTCCGACGGCGCGGAAGTGACCGTCACGAACGAGGAGGGCATCTACCAGCTCAAATCGGCCAAGAAATGGGGATATGTCTTCATCTCCGTTCCGAGCGGCTACGAAGTTCCGTGCGACGGCGTGCTCCCGCAGTTCCACCGCGCGCTCAAAAACAGCCCCAGTGTCGTCGAAAGAGCCGATTTCAAACTCGAAAAGGTCGACGGCCAGGACTCCTACAAAATCTTCATGCTCGGCGACATGCACCTCGCCAACCGCACGAACGACCTCCGGCAGTTCGCCGAATTCACCTCCGACCTCACGGACTACATGACCCGCCACAAGGGCGAGAAGATGTATGCGCTCACCCTCGGGGACATGACCTGGGATCTCTATTGGTATTCGAACAGCTACTATTTCCCCCAATACCTGAACACCATCAACAGCCAGGTCAAGGATCTGCCGATCTTCCACACCATGGGCAACCATGACAACGACTTCAAGACCACGTCGGACTACGATGCGGCGGTCAAGTACGTGGATCAGATCTGCCCGACCTACTACTCGTTCAACATCGGCAAGATCCATTATGTCGTCATGGACGATATCGATTGCAGCGGCTACGACGGAACCGATTCCCGCAATTATGTCAAGAGCCTCTCCGGCGAGCAGCTGGACTGGCTGGCGAAAGACCTGTCGTACGTAGCCAAAACGACCCCCGTCGTCGTTGCAATGCATGCGCAGGTATTCTATCCGACCACGACGGGATTCAAGATCGACCACGATTCGGCCAATACCCAGCGGCTTTTCGACATTCTCGACGGATATACGGTCCATTTCGTGACGGGGCATACCCACATGACCTTCAACGTAACGCCCGACGCCTCGATCGTGGGCGGGCGGAACTTCCGGGAGCACAACTCCGGTTCGGTATGCGCTTCGTGGTGGTGGTCCGGCAACCTCACGTCCGGAGTTCATGTCGGGACCGACGGAACCCCGGGCGGCTACGGCATCTGGGACATTTCCGGGACCGATTTAAAATGGCTGTACAAATCGACGGGCTGGCCCGAAGAGTACCAGTTCCGCAGCTACGACCTCAACAACGTGCATTTTTCGATGGACGACGTGCCGCTGATGCCCGCGGACGTACCCGCCTCGGTGAAGAAAGTCTATCAGCAATACGTCGACGCCTATCCGCAGAACAGCAACAACGAGGTGCTGATCAACATCTGGAACTGGAATTCGGACTGGACGCTGAACGTCACCGACGAAAACCACAAGACGCTGCCCTACACCGAAGTCTGGGCCTACGACCCGCTCCATATCGCGGCGCTTTCGGTCAAGCGGTTCAACAATGCGGGACTCAAGTCGACGCCGTCGTTCGTCACCTCGAAGTTTACGCACTTCTTCAAGGTGAAGGCGGACAATCCGGACACCGACCTGGTGATCACCGTCAAGGACGAATTCGAAAACGAATGGACCGAAAACATGCAGCGGCCGAAAACATTCTCCACGGATGCCTACAAACGCAAATGATCTTCGCCACATACCAACCACAATCACCATTCACTAACCAACAAACACAGATCTTATGAGAGTATTTAGACCATTGGTTCTATCTCTGCTTCTGGTATTGGGAGGGGGACTAACAGCCCTTTCAGCCCAAAACAGAGAGGTATCGGGAAAAGTCCTCGATGCCAATCAACAGCCGCTTGTGGGAGTAGCCGTTCTGGTCGATGGTACGACCAAAGGCGTTACAACTTCCGAAAACGGCAGCTTCAAAATCCAGGTTCCTTCGGGGGAAACCGTTCTTCATGTCACCTGTCTGGGCTACCTGCCCCAGAAAGTGACGGTCCCCTCAAGCCGGAACAGCATCACGATCTACCTGCAGGAGGATGCCATCATGCTCGATGAAACCGTCGTAATCGGCTACGGCACGCAGAAAAAGGTCAACCTGACCGGTGCCGTTGCGACCGTAGGGAGCAAAGAGCTCGAAAACCGCGTCACCCATTCGCTGGGCAGCATGTTGCAGGGTTCCGTAGCGGGTCTCAACATCACCACCTCTTCGGGTAAACCCGGCAGCACGCCTTCGATCAACATCCGCGGCGTCAACTCGATCAACTCGGCCGACCCGCTCGTGCTGGTCGACGGCGTGGTGGGCGACCTGAACCGCGTCAACCCCAACGACGTGGAGTCGATCTCGGTCATCAAGGACGCTTCTGCAGCAGCCGTCTACGGCGCCCGTGCAGCCTTCGGCGTCATCCTGGTCACCACCAAGAACGGTACGGCCCAGGACGGCAAGGCAACGGTGCGTTACAGCGGCCGTTTCGGCTGGGAGGAGGCCACGACCTCGACCGACTACGAAAACCGCGGTTACTGGTCGGTCTATACGGTCAACAAGTTCTGGCAGGCCGACTCCGGTACGAACTATGTCAAATACAACGATCACGACATGCAGCAGCTGCTGGCGCGCGTGAACGACAGGACCGAGCATCCCGACCGTCCGTGGGTCGTCGAGGAGATCCGCAACGGCCGCAAACAGTGGGTCTACTACGGCAACTACGACTGGTGGGACATGCTCTTCCAGCAGCGGCGGCCCGTGCAGCAGCACAACATTTCGCTCAGCGGCGGCACGAAGGACATCAAATACCTCGTTTCGGGCGCCTATGACCGCCAGGAAGGTATCCAGCGTGCACATCCCGACGTATATAACAAGTACAACCTGCGTGCGAAACTCGATTTTCGGATCAACCGGTGGGCAACGCTCTCGAACAACACGTCGTTCTTCTCGTCGAATTACAAGTCTCTGGGAGATGGCAGCGTAGACAACACCATCGCTTACAGCGCCCGCCACGCACTGGCCAACTTCCCCATGAAGAACCCCGACGGATCGTGGCTTTACAGCACGCCGTATCTCGATTACAAGATCGCCAACGGACGCCACATCCTGCTCAACGAGGGCACGCACCGCAACGTCGACCGCTCGAACGACTTCTCGAACACGACACGCCTGGTCATCACGCCGTTCAAGACGCTGAGCATCACGGGTGACTTCACCTACCGTCTCTACCAGAACCGCAATACGAGCCGCAGTTCCGCAATGAACTACCGCGAATACCCCGACGGGCCGCTGCTCGCCTACGACACGGGAGCGGGCATGAACCAGCTCGACGAAGTGGTTCAGACGCGCAACTACTATTCGGCCAACGTCTACGCCAACTACGACGAAACGTTCGCAGATGCCCACCATGTGTCGGCAACCGCCGGATTCAACTACGAAACGTGGGCCAGCAAGAACGTCTCGGTGGCAGGCATCAACCTCTCCTCCATAAACCTCGACGACCTGAATCTGGCAACGGGATCTCCCACGGAGGGCGCTTACGGCGGCGGCCAGAACGAATACGCCCTGGCAGGCTTCTTCGCCCGTATCAACTACGACTATAAAGGGCGCTACCTCTTCGAGGTGAGCGGACGCTACGACGGATCGTCACGTTTCGCCCCGGGAAACCGCTGGGGCTTGTTCCCCTCGGCATCGGCCGGATGGCGCATCTCCGAGGAGCCTTTCTTCGGCAACGCCAAAGACCTGGTGGACAACCTCAAGCTGCGCGCTTCGTTCGGCAGCCTGGGCAACCAGAACGTGTCGTCCTACTACACCTACATGCGCCTGATCACGAACCACGATTTCGACAACTACACCTTCGACGGCAGCATAAAGGGCAAATACTCCTCGCTGGGCGCCCCCGTAGCCTCCGACCTGACGTGGGAAACCGCCCAGCAGTGGGACCTGGGTCTGGATCTCACCATGCTGAACAACCGGCTCAACTTCACCGGCGACGTCTACATCCGCGACACGAAGGACATGCTGACCGACGGAATGGCGCTGCCCGGCGTATACGGGGCCGATTCGCCCAGCATGAACTCCGCCGAACTGCGCACGAAGGGCTATGAACTCTCCGTCAGCTGGCGCGACCAGTTCAAACTCGCCGGCAAACCGTTCGAATACAGTGTCGGTTTCAACATCAGCGACTACAAGAGCGTCATCACCAAATACGACAACAACCCGAACAAGTCATTGACCAACCTGACAAAGGGAGATTATTACGTCGGCATGGAGATCGGCGAAATCTGGGGCTTCAAGACCGACGGATTCTTCAAGACCACCGAAGAGGCGCAGGCCTATGCCAAAGAGGTCGACCTGAGCTACAGCTCGGGCCGTCTGACCGGCGGCTGGCAGGCAGGCGACCTGAAGTTCCTCGACCTGGACGGCAACCACATCTGGGGAGTCGGCAGCGACACCGTGGACGATCCCGGCGACCGGACGATTCTGGGCAACTCGCTCCCGACGTTCTCCTACGGCATCAACGCCTCGATCCGCTGGATGGGCTTCGACGCTTCGGTCTTCTTCCAGGGAACGGGCAACCACTACTGGTACCCCCACGCACAGATGATGCCTTTCTGGGGCTGCTATTCCTATCCCTACCTTTCCTACCTCCCGACGGATTTCCTCGGCAAGGTATGGGCGGAGGACAATACCGACGCCTATTTCCCGCGTGCAAGAGCCTATTCTTCATCGGGAGGCTATCTGAGCAAGGTCAACGACCGTTACCTGCAGAATATCCGCTACCTGCGCCTGAAGAACCTGACCGTCGGCTACACGATCCCCGCGACCCTCACCAAGAAGGCCGGCATCGACCAGATCCGCATCTATTTCTCGGGCGAGAACCTCTGCTACTGGTCGCCGCTCAAAAAGAACTCCAAGTACGTCGATCCCGAAGCCGCCATCAACCGCAGTTCCGACGTGAGCAACAACGCCTACTATCCGTGGGCCAAGACGTTCATGTTCGGCATCGACATCACCTTCTAATTTCAAAATCCGAATATCATGAAGCGATTAATCATATTGGCAGCAACGCTGATTGCAGGATTATCGGCCTGCGACTCCCTGCTGGACAAAGAACCGTTGGATCGGGTGACGCAGTTCGACTATTTCAAGACGAAAAGCGACCTGGAACTCTTCTCCAACCCCTTTTACGACAACCTGCTGGACAAGACGCCCTACGATGAGCAGAACGACCTGCTCGTTCAGATGACCCTCTCCGATATCCTCTACGGAGGCGACAAACGCACCGTTCCCAACACCGGCGGCGGCTGGTCGTGGGGCAACCTGCGCCGCATAAACACCTTGCTGGAATATGTCGACCAATGCGAAGACAAGGACGCTGTGCTCGAATATAC
>ERZ1673694.965-NODE-965-length-12144-cov-63.808834_pt1 | contig 12144 bp, 5 predicted proteins | sample MGYA00580224_ERZ1673694 | MGnify/ENA primary metagenome ERZ1673694 (study PRJEB41218, sample SAMN15661778) | gut metagenome | host: Homo sapiens | place: Canada: London | collected 2015-08-20/2019-03-30 | study: EMG produced TPA metagenomics assembly of...
TCGGGAAATATTTCAAGCAGTATGTCGGTATATCTCCTAAAGAATATCGGAACAAGAAGACAGGCTTGTTGCCTTCTTGAGTCAGCAAAACAAAATTCTGTTCTTTTTTGATATTACAATAATCTGAATTGGAATATAATCAATAGAAAAGGATTATTCGCCGATTGCGTACAATATTGATATATAATCGTCCTATTCTTATATTAAAAACGACTACCCAACACTACCTTTGTTACCAACCGATTATTTCAGGAAGATTGCATTAGTTAAACAAGCTGTTTTACTTGGTATACTCCGAAAATAATTCATAAGTTTGTTTTGTATTAAAGGAGTCCATTGTATGTATAAGAAGTATATTCCATTTCTTTTATTATTAATTTCTACTCTTTCGTTTGGACAAAATATACACTTCCAAGCGATCGGAGTAGAAAATGGCATTTCACAACCCACAGTCACGTCTATTTATCAAGATGAATTCGGTATTATCTGGATAGGAACCAAAGATGGTCTGAATCGATACAACGGTACTGATTTCCATATATTCCGCCCGATAGAGAATGATAAAAACAGCTTGTACAATAATAATATAGGTACTATCTGTGGCGATAAAAACGGTCATATTTATATCCGTTGCAAGTATGCTGTAGTAGAATATGATATCAGAAAAAACATTTTCCATACTATCCGTAACAACAATATCCAGGCCATTGACTACGGTAACTCCCGGTTATGGGTTTGTACGAGAGATTCATTGTTTACATACAACCGAAAAGAAGATAAACTAGAGTATTATTACCACCTGGACAGTGTACGCATATCATGCGTCACTGAAGATCATGAAGGCAACCTGTATGTAGGAACGATGAATAAAGGCTTGTACATAATAGATAGTAATAAGAAATGGCTTAATTATCTTCCCGAGAAAGATATAACCTGTATTTATGAAGATTCCAAAAAGAATATTTGGGTAGGAACTAAGGATGACGGACTTTTCCGTCTGGACAGAAATGGCGTACAAATCAACTATAAGGACGGACCTTATAAAAACAGACTTTCCAGCAATTATATCCGTTGTATTGTTGAAGACAATCAGGGCAATTATTGGATAGGCACTTTTAAAGGTTTGGACAAACTGGATACCACCAACAATATTACTCATTACAGCGAAGACAACAAGCCTTACAGCTTAAGTAATTCTTCCATCATTTGTATGATGAAAGATCAGCAGGGCACTTTCTGGATAGGTACCTACTACGGTGGAATCAATCTATTCAATCCCGATTATGAAATCTACACCTACTATTATCCCGATGAATCACAAAAAGGTAAATTGACATCCCCTTTTGCCGGAAGAATGAAAGAGGACTCCAAAGGTGGTATTTGGATTGCAACAGAAGGCGGAGGAGTGAATTATCTCGATAGAAAGACCAAGAGTTTTATCGAATATAAACACAGTAACCAAAGTAATTCACTTGCATCCAATACAATTCAAGCTTTATATCTGGATGAAAAGAATCAGATACTATGGATAGGAACGTTAAAAGGAGGATTGGATAAGTTAAACTTGAAAACACAGAAGTTTACCAACTACAGACATGTTCCCGGCCAAAAGAACACATTGATTAATGATATAATCCGGAAAATTATTCCATATAAAGGAAACTTGCTGCTGGCTACCCACAACGGTATCGGTTTATTTAATCCGGAAACCGGAGAATGTACCAAGCTATTAACGGATAGCAAACTCAACAACAGGCAAATCATTGATATGCATCTCGACAAGCATAACAATTTGTGGTTTTCCTATTATTTGGGACTGGTAAAATATAATATAGCAACTCATAAACGAGATGAATATTTTGTTCCCAACACTTCCGAAAAAGTTATAGGAAGCAACCTTATAAACGTACTTTTCGAGGATAAAAAAGGGAATATATGGGCTGGTTCTTCCGGAGACGGGATATTTCTATACCAACCTGAAACGAATACATTCAAATCGTTCAACTCACAAAACTCAGATTTGATTAACGATTATATTCTGGATATAAACGAATCTCTTTCCGGTTATCTTTTGATAGCAAGCAATCAGGGCTTTTCACGGTTTGACATGGAAAACGAACGGTTTTATAACTATAACAAACAAAATGGTTTTCCGATGACAGCATTGAATCCTTACGGATTGTTTGTCGCCCATGATAATGAAATATTCCTATCCGGACCTAAGATGATGATCTCTTTCTTCGAAAAAGAACTGAATTCTTATGTTAAACCTTATCAGCTGAACTTTACTTCATTGGAAGTTAACAATAAACTCATACTACCCAATGACGGCTCCGGCATCCTTTCCGAGTCAATCTTATATCAACCACAAATCACCCTGAACCATAATCACTCCATCATCACAGTTAATTTTTCGTTATCAAACTATGTATCAGTATTAAGAAATCGGATTTACTATAAACTGGAAGGGTTTGATAAAGAATGGATGAGTGCCGGTTATCGCAAAGGAATCACTTACACGAACCTGAATCCGGGTAAATACAAGCTAATAATAAAAAGCTCTGAAGAATACTCCGGAAGGGAAAGTATTTGTAAGGAGATAGATATTGTGATAAAACCACCTTTCTATAAATCGACATGGGCGTACTGCCTTTATGGCATTATAATAATTATTTCTATATACATAATAGTAAGTTTCTATTCTTCCAAACTAAAATTGAGGGCCTCGCTCGAATATGAGAAGAAAGAAAAAAAGCAGATAGAAGAACTGAACCAGTCAAAACTCCGCTTTTTTACCAATATATCACATGAATTTCGTACTCCGCTTACTCTGATTGTAAGTCAGTTGGAAATGCTAATGGAACGAAATGATATTCAACCGTTAGTATACGGCAAATTAGTAGGCATACATAGAAATACACTACGTATGAAACGTTTAATTACCGAACTTCTTGATTTTAGAAAACAAGAACAGGGATTCGAGAAGTTTAAATACAGCAAGCAGGATATTTATTCGTTTCTGGATGAAATCTATTTGTCCTTCAAGGAATACGCCAGAGGCAAACAGATTATTTTCGAATACTTTAATAAAGATCGTTCACTGGATGTATGGTTTGATGTAGTGCAACTGGAAAAGGTTATTTATAACTTGTTGTCGAACGCTTTTAAATATACACCTTTGGGAGGTACGGTTTCATTATCGGTACAAGAGTATGAAAACAGCGTTATGATACTTATTTCAGATACGGGAATAGGCATTGCCGAAGAAAATCTGAATAAGATATTCGACCGTTTCTATCAAGTAGACAGTCTGGACAACCAGAAAGGCACAGGCATTGGCCTGGCGCTTGCAAAAAGTATTATCGAAGCGCATAAAGGAAAAATCGGTGCCCGAAGCCGGGAAGGGAAAGGGACGACATTTGTCGTTGAGCTACCTTTGGGAGACAGCCATATTTCGGTTTCACAGAAAGTGGAGACTCCTGATATTGATTCATACTGCATTTCATTACTGAAGATGGATGATGAAAAAATAACGGAAGAGATACCGGAGGATGAAAATTCTGACAGGACAGAAGAACCTTCGAGTAAAATACTGATTGTCGAAGATAACGAAGAATTACGAGAGCTGTTAGTACGTTTATTCTCCAAAGTATACTCGGTTTATGAAGCCCAAGACGGTGAAGAAGGTTTTGAAAAAACCAAAGAAGTGCAACCTGATATTGTGCTTAGTGACATCATGATGCCCAAGATGTCCGGAATAGAAATGTGCCGGATGATAAAAAGTAATTTTGAAACTTCGCACATACCTGTCATACTGCTCACAGCACAGACTGCGGAAGAATTTACTATACAAGGGTTAAAAATGGGTGCGGATGACTATATCACTAAACCTTTTAATGTGAAACATTTGTTTATGCGTTGTAATAACCTGGTGAACGGCAGAAAGCTGTTACAGAAAAAATATGCTAAACAAATGGATAACAATGTAGATATTTTGGCAACCAATGGTGCAGACCAGCAATTTATGGAACAATGTGTGATCTGTATTGAACAGAACATCGATAATCCTAACTTTGATGTGAACATGTTCGCGCAGGCTTTAAACATCGGACGTACCAAGTTATTCCTGAAACTAAAAGGAATAACAGGACAGACGCCGAATGATTTTATTTTAAACGTCAGGTTGAAAAAAGCACAAATGCTGCTTATTCAGTCAGATACTAAGACGATTTCGGAAATAGCTTATGAAGTAGGTTTCAATTCTCCAAGTTATTTCATTAAACGATTCAGAGAACTGTTCGGGATAACACCGGCACAGTTCCAAAAGGGAATCACGGAATAAATTTATAATCTATTTTAATACAATAATAATACTATGAGAACAAAACTATTAGGTGCTTTTTGTCTGTTATTCCCATTATTATCGGTTGCTGCCGATATTCAAAGAATAACTCCTATTACTTCTGACAATAGTGTCAAAATAGAAGTTACTTTATCGGCAGAAGCGGGTGAACATTTATTGCTTGATGCCACCATTGTCGGCTCACAGAATAAAGAGAAACTATGCAACTTTTCAAAAGAATATCTCTTTAATCATAAAACCGATACGACAGTTATACTGGCTACACATCAATTAACTCCGAAATTATGGAGTCCGGTTTCGCCTGTACTTTATGACCTTACACTAAAAGCAGGAAAGCAGACTTTTCAGAAGAGAATAGGATTCAGAAAATTTGAGATGCATAACGGTGTGTTCTATTTAAACGACAAACCAATCTACCTGCGGGGCAATGCCATAAACCCACCGGAACGCGGCATACCAGAACAACTGGAGCAAAGTAAAGACTTTGCCCGTGACTATGTTCGATATATGAAAAGCCTTCATATCAATATCATTCGTATCCCCGACAACCAAAACTGGATGGATGTATGCGACGAAGAAGGAATGATGATATTCGCCGGTCGGTACGGTCGTCCTAAACACGCAACAAAAACAGCTCCTCCAACAGATTTTGAATTATCACTTAAAACCTATAAGGAAATAGATTTAGGTCCGTTTACCTCCCATCCTTCTGTCGTAATTTATATTTTATCCAATGAAATGCCCTACGAAGGAAAGGTAGGTGACTTATACAGGGATTTTCTTACTCGAATGTATCAAGAACTTAAAAAATGGGATAGTACCCGTTTGTATATTTGTAATGCCGGCTATGGTCTAGGGAAATCAGCAGATATCTACGACGTACACAGGTATTGGGGATGGTACTATAACTCTTTCCTCACCTACCTGAATATGCGCGACAAGGCTATGTGGCAAAATCCGGGAAAAGTACAGCCCATTACCTTCACAGAATGTGTGGGTAACTATACCGGTATAGACGGACGCTTTAACCTTTGTTCGAGAACCAAGCAACCCGGTTCTCAAAAGTGCTGGACAGGACATTTGCCTGATGCGGAACAAGCAGAAGCCGCCATGGCCTATCAGGCATTTGTTCTGAAAAATGCGACAGAGCTATTCCGCCGCTTGAGAAGCCAGAATGATTGTCTGGCTGGCACCATGCCTTTCACCATTGTATTTCACCATTGGGACGGAGTAAGTTCTTTTGCCGAGATGAAGCCCAAACCGGTCGCCAGGCAGTATCAGCTTAGCTATCAGCCTATATTATTGAGTTGGGAAAACTGGCAATCACAAGTATATGCAGGAAAGAAGCTATCAGTAGTGGCACACGTAGTGAATGACGATGATTACGGTAATGGATTGAGCAATGCCCGCCTGCATTGGTGGATTGAGCATGAAGGCAAGAAAGTAATATCGGGAGAAAATGAATTCCCGTTTGTCCCTTATTATGGAACCGATAAATTACCTCTCACTATCAATATCCCACAGAATCTACCCACGGGAGATTATCTATTAAAAGGAGAGATTTATTCCAAAGACAAAAAGGTGTCATATAACGAAAGCGAATTATTTATTGCCGGAAAGGATTGGAACAACCCGGCTGATACAGAAACAACAGTTTTTGTATATGACACTACCCCGGAACAACAAACATTAAACTGTTTACAAAGAAAAGGATATTCCGTGAAAACAGCATCCTCATTGACAAAACTCCCTATGCACTCCACATTTGTCATTGGTAAAGATTCGTGGGATGATAACCTTGACAGACAAACCGAAGAATTGAAAGCGTATGTCAATAAAGGCGGCCGCATTATTTGCCTTGAACAGAATCAAACCACTTTCAACTCATCCTGGTTGCCCGTAAAAGTAAAATTCCTGGAACATAGTAATAACGATCCGGTTTATCTGTCACCGTCTCTGGCATACAAAGATGGCATGAATATCAATCTGGAACGTCCTTATCATCCGATTTTCAGTGGATTGAATCCACGTATGTTCAGGCTATGGGCTGACTATACTTCTTATGATGAGTCGAAAAATGGCTTCCCGGCCATCTATCCTGTAAATACGGGTTATGAGTTGCAATCGCCCTCAATAGAGGATGTGGCAATTCTCGCCAACTATAGCCGTGCCCTGGCTGGTACAGCTTTATCCGAGTTGTTTGTGGGGAAAGGTTCCATCCTTTTATCCGGATTTGACTTGATAGACCATTGCGAAGTAGATCCTGTAGCCGACAAACTTCTTTCCAACATAATTCAGTATATGGCTGTCAATAAGAAGCATGAACAGTATGTAGCCGTAAACGATTCCATTATTTGGGGAGACTATGCCTCTGAACAGGGGATAGTTAATGCTCCATGTAACGGTTTGATGGTAAATACGATTCCTATCATTCCAAAAGGACAGGAAGAACTGCCGAAGTATAAAGTGCAGGTTGATGAATATGGATATCAATATGCAGGCTCCTATGGAGGCTGGAATTCGAAACCGGGAGTGCAATATGTCACATACGGCAGACGTCCGATGGCTCCATTTACTTTCTCACGTGGAGGTAGCCCCATTGTCGATACATCTTCAACCGTTGGCGAAGGTTACTTTTATCTGGCACTTCCCCGAAAGGCAAAGACGATGGTTACTGTATTGGAGAATCCGGTAGACGAGCCTCTTAACATCAGTCTTTCGGTCACGGATGGAACATGGGAAAAGTATATCATCCAACCCAAACAACAGTTGATTATCAGAACGAATATCTCTCATCTGAAAAACAAGATGAAAGTGACGCTGAAAGGAGACAGACGTACCATATTATTAAAGACTATAATAAAGAAAACCCAAAAGTAACTTCCGTACAATGTTGCTTCTTAAAAGAACGATTTTTATATCTTATCATATACAAAAGCTGGATATTTGCCAATGAATTTATAATCAGGCAAACTATGAAACGCATATTATTTTCTTTCTTTTTATCACTGATAACAATACTATCCTTTGCAACTGACGGATTTACGGTAGCAGATGCCTTTACGGACCACATGGTATTGCAGCGAAATGCCATAATAAAGATATGGGGAGAAGCCCCAAACGGTTCACTGGTTGAGGTCCGGTTTGCAGGGCAGCTTCGGAAAGTAAAAGCCATTCAGGGAAAATGGCAAGTGACATTGAAGACCGGAGAAGCCGGAGGGCCCTATAAATTAGATATTATAAACGGTAATAATAAGGTTAGTTTTCAAGATGTTTTAATAGGTGACGTATGGTTGGCGGGTGGTCAGTCGAACATGGAATTCGCTTTGCGCAGAGTAAAAGATGCTCAAAAAGAGATTAGTTCGGCCGACTATCCACAAATACGTTATTATAAAGTGCCGAGGAAATTCTACCCGGAACATGAAGTGTCCAAAGCATCATGGAGGGTATGTTCGCCGCAGACAGCACCGGAGTTTTCTGCAATCGCTTATTATTTTTCCAGAAACATACATAAAGAGTTGAATATTCCTATCGGTATCATCCAAACTCCGGTAGGAGGAACCACGGTGGAGGCCTGGACAAGCAGGACACTGCTGATGTCGGACAAAGACTTCCGGCCGATAGTACAGCATTATGACAGTATAGTGAATTCTTACGGATCGGACGGGTACGAAAAACTATACAACCGTTATGTTTCAAGTCTGGCAGAGTATAACCAGTTGAACGCGGAACAAAAGAAGTATATAGACAAACCGGTGGAACCTATGGGAAGAAAGAATTTCCATAGACCGATAGGATTGTCCGAGACAATGCTAAACACTGTTATTCCTTACACATTGAAAGGTTTCCTCTTTTATCAGGGAGAATCGAACACAGCTCGCGGAGCGCAATACCGCAAATTGTTTCCTGCCATGATAAATGAATGGAGAACTGCTTGGGGGCAGGGAGATATTCCTTTTCTCTTTATTCAGTTACCCAGATTCGAAACGAAAACACGTTATTGGTATGAGCTACGTGAAGCGCAATACCTCACCTCACACCATGTAAAAAATACAGCAATGGTTGTCGCTTTCGATCAGGGTAATCCGAAAGACATTCATCCCATAGTGAAAGACACAGTAGGCTGGCGGTTGTCTCAATTAGCACTAGGAAAAGTTTATGGTAAAAAAGTTGTTTGCCAGGGGCCGGAGTTCAAGAAGATGACGAAAACTGCCGATGGGTCTTTGTTACTTGATTTTGCCAATGCCGGTACAGGGCTTGTTAGCAAAGATAATGCAGCAACACTTTCAGGTTTCGCTGTTGCGGGTAAAGATGGTAAATTCTATCCCGCTGAAGCAATCATCGTAGGCAAAAATCAAGTAAAGGTGAAAAATAATCTGGTGACAAATCCCGTAGATGTCCGTTACCTCTGGGTGAATAGTGGCGATATGAACTTATTTAATAAAGAAGGCTTTCCGGCATTTCCCTTCCGTACAGACAAGTATCGGTTAGTAACAGAAGGCGTATATGTTAATCCGGAACCGAAAATATGCAGAAGCAGCTTATAAGGCTTGTTACTCTAAAGAATAAATACATACCATAAAATACAAAAGATTTATGTACCTAAGAAAATGTTTGGTTTTAGTTTACGGAGCCATGGTTATACCTTTCGTGGGTATATCTGCTGATAATGTGAATGTGGCATTGCACAAACCAGTAATAGCTTCTTCACAACAAAAAGAATTTCCAGCATCCAATGTAACTGACGGAGTTATTTCGCGTACTTCTTCCTGGACAAGTGCCAAAGGTGCTCGTACCCCGCATATTCTGGATCTTAAATTGCAAAAATATTATGATATCGACAGGATAGTTATCTACACGGGAATTCCTGAACCGGAAAAGACGGAACAAGAGAAAGGACAAGCTCCCGGCTTCTGGGCGATGAAAAACTTCAAAATTCAGTATTGGGACGATGCCAACTGGACAGACTTGCCTAATACGGAATGTACGGAGAACCGATTAGATAAAATCGAATTTACATTTACCCCACAGCTTACTACTTTCCAGCTTCGACTAATCTCTACTGATGGGGAACCTGTTACCATCAATGAGTTTGAAGTATATGGCAAAGAAAAGAAAAATATGATTGTTCCTGTTATACAGAATGAATTGCCAGATAGAGTTCATAAAGAATTTCCTAAAGACATGCTTGTAACGGTCAATAAAAATGTGATAGGCAATACCATGAAATACATAGCTTACAATCAAGGATATTATATGCCCGGCAGCAACATCTCAGGCTGGCTTGAATATTCTAATGTAAACAGTTTACGCGTATGGACATCCATGAATGATTACGTACCCGAAGAGGCAGTAAATTATCAGAAGAACTTGAATACACTAGAAGAGTTTGAAGCGTACAAACATGAATTACGAAGTAGTCCGGAAAAAAATAATTTCATCAAATGGAAACTGATTTTAGAAAGATGCCGTAAGCAACAATTCTCCACCAATTCAATGGTATTTGAATATGCTTTACTTGAATTGAAACGCTTGAACATAGATGTAGTTCTACAGATGAATTCAACAGATTTTGATCATACATGGAGCAATAAATGGAAACAATGGCAACGCTTTTATGCCCTGGCATTTTATGCAGCCAAAACGGGTGACGTGACAATGTTCGCCATGCAAAACGAACCTAATCACCGACATTCCGGTCCGATGAAAATCACGCAATATGTAAATGCCATGAAAATTGTGTCAGATGCTATATATTGTGCAATACAAGATGTAAACAAACTCTATGGAAAGCATCTGAAATCACGTTTTGTAAGTCCTGTCACGGCAGGCTCCAACGCTAACTGGTGGGCGGAAGTTGTGAAAAGCCTGCGTATCGATTATCGGGGATTCCCTTCTGACAGAGACTTGCTGGACATATTCTCAACACACTCTTATAATCTTCCGGCAGCAGGATATGTATCCAAGGTTTCAGACATACGGAAGATCATAGTAGATAATCATCCTTTAAAGCGCTCTCTTCCGATAGTGTATACTGAAACCGGGCGTTGGATGAATGCCTATCTCATTGACAAATACGAGACGATGGACTCCCCTTCCCTATTTACCGAATGGGCAGGTGAATACACCAACAATACTCTTAACCAGGGGCATGGTATGTGGGCCTTCAAATTTGCTAACACAACCAGCAACACCTATCCGCGTGGCATTAAATCGGGACATCATTTTATCTGGCAAGGCAAGAGAATCGTAGAAGATGCTTACAACAACGTAGCATTGGGGAAGAAAGTCATTGATTTGACTTCTTCACATCCTGCACAAGTGAAAGTGATCACCGACGGCAACAAGACTGATGCCTCCATGTGGACATCTGTGAATACAGACGAAAAGAAATGCCTCGAAATAGATTTGGGAAAGAGTTATTCTTTGGGTGCGGCCGTGGTTTATACCGGCTCGGAATACGGAGTCTACACAGGTCCCGACCGCGTGAAGAATTTCCGGTTGCAATATTGGGAGGGCACCGGTTGGAAAGATATTGAAGAAACTATTGAAAGCAATGCTCGCTATACGCAATCTTTCTTTCTATTTAAGACTCCTGTGACAAGTTCGAGAATTCGTTTTATTGCTACCGATAAGGGCAGTATCAAGGTGAGGGAGATAAAATTGTTTGATGAAGAATCAGTAAAAAACATCCCGGAATCTTATGATATAAGTGGTATTCAGCGGACGGGCCAGGTAGTCCGGCTTTTTGCAAAAGGTTTTAAGGACGAACGACCGCTATTGGAAACAGTGAAATCAGTCCCCGATAATGAGGTAGATGCATTAACCTCTTACAACCCGGAAGAAATGCGATATTATATATGGCTTGTACAACGTAAACTCTCGCCAAACACACTGACTTTGAATTTAAAATCATTAAACCTCCCTACCGGTACAAAGGTATTTGCCGAAGAAGTAAGTGCGAATGCCTATGGCGAAGTGGTGTGGTCAAAAGAAATTTCCGAAAACGGACAACTATCGTTCGAACTACCGGCTCAAAGTGTGATGCTTCTTACTATCCCCGCTTGCCAAAGTACACCCTACACTTTGACTGCTACAGCAGATGCTACTATAAAAAGTGGCAGTAATAGCGAAAAGAACTTTGGCAAAATAAAAAAGATGAGTGTAGAAATGAACGCTTCACAGATTAATCACAATCAGGTCAGCTACATCAAATTCGACTTGTCCAAAGTAGATAATATAAATGCGGCGCTACTGCAAATTTATGGTAATTCGTCGGACAAGTATTCATATCGTTTCCATGTCTATGCCTTAGACAACTGCGATTGGAATGAAATGTCTTTAAATTGGAATAACGCTCCTAATCTGGATAGGGAACAGATGCGTATAACCCAAGTAGGGAACACCGCACATGTAACAGGAGAAATCATAGTCGATAAAAATGCTTCATATCATCAGCTCGATGTTACTAAACTGATACGTAAGTGTAAGCAGAAAGAGATCACTTTCGTACTGATAAGAGAGCTCCGGCAATTGGGCGATGATTCGGACAATGGTAAAAGTTGCTATTTGGATACGAAAGAGTCTAACCATAAGCCGATATTATCGATTTGGTAACATAAACCAGGTAACCGTATGATTTTACTCTCTTTTCGTACAATCCTCTTATATTATATTTCTTTTTTTGAAGACTTTTGTTCAGCTTATTCAATAATTAAATCTTATGTAGTCGTCCCTTAAAAAGTACTCATCTGCGGGATATTGCAAGAAAACAGTGTCCC
>ERZ1673694.973-NODE-973-length-12099-cov-4.018848_pt1 | contig 12099 bp, 9 predicted proteins | sample MGYA00580224_ERZ1673694 | MGnify/ENA primary metagenome ERZ1673694 (study PRJEB41218, sample SAMN15661778) | gut metagenome | host: Homo sapiens | place: Canada: London | collected 2015-08-20/2019-03-30 | study: EMG produced TPA metagenomics assembly of PRJNA649273...
GTCCGGCTGCGGCAAGTCTACCATCGGACGGCTGATCTTGGGCCTGCACCAGTCCACCAGCGGCGAGATCCTGTTCAACGGACAGGACATCTGCAAGATGAATAAGAAGCAGCTTCACGACCTGCGCAAGGATCTGCAGATCATCTTCCAGGACCCGTTCTCCTCCCTGAACCCCCGGATGTCCATTGGGGAGATCATCGGGGAACCGCTGCGGATTCACGCAAAGGCCCAAAGCCGTGCGGAGCTGGATAAGGAGGTCTCCCGGCTGATGGACGTGGTGGGCCTCTCCGCCCGGCTGTTCAACGCCTATCCCCACGAGCTGGACGGCGGCCGCCGCCAGCGGGTGGGCATCGCCCGGGCGCTGTCCCTGCAGCCCCAGTTCATCGTCTGCGACGAGCCGGTGTCCTCGCTGGACGTGTCCATCCAGGCTCAGGTCCTGAACCTGCTGAAGGATCTGCAGGCGGAGTTCCACCTGACCTATCTCTTTATCACCCATGACTTGTCGGTGGTGAAGTTCTTCTCCGATAAGAGCGCGGTGATGTACCTGGGCCAGTTGGTGGAGACAGCGGATTCCGCGGAGCTGTTCCGCCAGCCACTGCATCCCTATTCCCAGGCTCTGCTGTCTGCCATTCCCATCCCCAGCAGCCGGCAGAAAATGCAGCGGGTGAAGCTCATCGGCGAGCTTCAAAGCCCCATTGACCCGGAGCCGGGCTGCCGCTTTGCCAAACGTTGCCTGTACGCCCGGGAGGGCTGCACCGGCCGGGACCTGGCGCTGCGGGACTTCGGCAGCGGCCACTTCTGCGCCTGCTGCCGGGCCGGCGCCCTGGAAGAGCAAACCCCGTCCAAGTGACGGACAGAATCATAAGGAGGATTTGACATGACTGACAAGACGAGATGGCTGGGGCTGGGCCCCTGGCATGAGGACAACGAGAGCGAGCTGATCGACTGGACGGCGCAGCCCCAGTACAAGGGCCTGGTCAAGGGCGATTACTATCACGCCGAGCTGCGGTACAGCGGCCGCTGGGGCGACCCCGGCCACAAGGGCGAGCTGGACGTGGTGTTTGACGACGACGGCAAGATCGCCTTCGCCGAGTTCAACGAGACTACCATGGGCAACTACTATGTCCGCCACTTCCAGAATGTCAGCAAGCGCCGCACGGAGTTCCAGTTCTTCCAGGACTTCCATGACAAGCGCCGCAGCGTGGCCTATGGGCGGGTGCTGGCCAACGGCTTCAAATATGTGGAGGACCAGATCCTGGAAAAGCAGGACCTGGACGCTGACTATGACCTACTGACCGGTGCCTCCTTCTCCATGAAGAACATGATCGGCCTGAAGGACGACGTGTCCGCTCAGCGGAAGGACTCCAACCACAAGAAGCAGCGGTACTACGGCTACACCGAGGATTACGGCTACGGTATCACCGGCTGGCTCCAGGTGGTGGTGGAGGACGGCAAGATCGTCAGGTGCTTCTACGATGAGATCTTCGCCGATCACACCAAGGACATCGTCTACGACGACCTGAAGCAGTTCTACCGTCAGTCCAAGTATTTCTCCACTACCTATGAGGACCCGTTCCCCTCCGGCTGGGACCGCCACGCCTGGCTGGTGTGCTTCAAGGACCAGTCCGATGCCATCAACAAGAAGGTCTGCGAAACACAGGATATGTTCGATATCACCGGACTGCCCTGCGTGGAGGGCCCGGACATGGGCGTGGTGTGGGACAAGCCACACAAGGACGATGTGGCTCTCGTCTCCAACAGCGACGCCACCGCCCGCTCCGTCACCCGGCCCCGCTCTCCCGTGTGGAACAACTATCTGCGCCTGGCCAAGATCGTCCACGACGAGATGGTCAAGGACGGCGCCGTGAAGTAAGGAGGAACGAACATGGATAACGCAGGAAAGAAGCCGGTCTGGTCCGTCCAGCCCCCCAAGGGGATGTTGAAGGGCGACTACTATCGGATCGAGGAACGGTTCCCGCCCTACTATCCCGGCGTAGAGGGGGAGTTTCCCGCCGATCCGGGTCACCTGGGCATTGTGGAGGCGGTGAAGGCCGACGGCAAGCTGATCTTTGTGGAGCTCAATGAGATCACGGCTCCCTCCTATTACAACCACCTGTACCAGGGCATCTCCAAGCGCCGCTCCAGCTACAGCTTCTGGCAGTACACGAAGCCCCGGATGCAGAAGGCCGGCTCCGTGCTGACCATGGGTATGCAGTACGTGGAGCAGCAGATGCTGGAGAAACAGAGCCTGAGCGGAGACTTCGATCTGGTGGCCAGCGCCTCCGGCAGCGTGAAGAAGCTGCTGACCTTCGCGGCCAAGCTGGACAAGGAGCTGGACGAGCCCTCCTCCAAGAAGCTGTACAGCTATTCCGAGGACTATGGCTACGGCCTCACCGGCTGGCTGAAGGTGGTGGTGGAGAACGGCAGGATCCGCTCCTGCCGCTTTGACGAGATCTTCGCAGACAACGAGGAGGACATCGTCCACCCCGAGCTGAAAAAGTACTACCGCCAGTCCAAATACGACTGCCCCACCTATGAGGATCCGTTCCCCTCCGGCTGGGACCGCCACGCCTTCCTGGTGGGCTTCCGCACCCAGATGGACAACCTGAACCTGAAGGTCTGCGCCACCCAGAACATGCTGGATCTGACCGGCCTGCCCCACGCCGCCGGACGGGATATGGGCATGATCTGGGACAATCCCAACCCAGACCATGCGCATCTGGATATGGATCCCAAGAACCGGCCGATGTATCCTGCGTTCATCAACTACCTGCGGATGGCCAAGGTTGTCCTGGAGGAGATGCGCAAGGACGGCGTTTTCCAGTAAAGACAAGAACCGGAAAGGAAAACCGTTATGGAGCATACCCGCGCATTTTTGGCGTACGACACCCTCTGCCGCATCGCGGCGGAAATCCCGGAGGACGGGGAGCAGCTGCTGGAGCAGTGCGAGGAGGAGGCCCACGGGCTGGAGCGCACCCTCAGCATGTTCGATCCCGACTCAGAGCTTTCCAGGCTCTGCCGGGACATCCGGCCCGGCGAGGCTGTGCCGGTCTCTGAGACCCTGTACACCTTCCTGGAGCAGAACCTGGAGATCTGCCGCCTGTCCGGCGGAGCATTCGACCCCACGGTGGGGCCGGTGGTAAAGCTGTGGGATTTTCTGTCCCAGACGCCCCGGATCCCCTCTGCGGAGCGCATCCGGGCGGTGCTGGACCGGGTGGGCTATCAGCACGTCCGCCTGGACCGGAATACGCGGACCGTGACGTTTGATCTTTCTGGAATCGGTTTGGATCCAGGCGCGGCCGGGAAGGGCTTCGCCCTGGGCCTGACCGTGGACCGCCTGCGGCAGGGCGGCGTCCGGCAGGCCGTGCTGGACTACGGCGGGAACCTGTTTGTGATCGGCGCGCACCAGGACGCGCAGGGCGGGACCCGGCCGTGGAAGGTGGCGATCCGGGACCCGGACAACACCGGCTCGGTGTTTGGGACGGTGCAGCTCCAGGACGCGGGCATCGCCACATCCTCCTGGTATGAGCACAGCTTCCAGAAGAATGGGACCGTGTACCACCATCTGCTGGACCCGCGGACCGGATACCCCATGCCGCTGACACTGAAGAGCGTCTCCATCCTGTCCTCGCGGCCTGTTTACACAGACCTGCTCTCCACTGCCTTTTTCATCCTGGGGGAAGAGGAGGGCGGCGTTCTGGTGGACCGGCTGCGCAGGGACAGCGGCGAGATGATCGAATATGTGGCCGTACGGGAGGATGGGACTGTGGCCGCGTCTCCGGGCGCGGCGTTCGCCCCTGCCTGATCGATCTTGATGCAAAAAGCGATCCCCCTCAGTGCACACACTGAGGGGGATCGCTTCGTCCTGCTTGTGCCCGGCCGCCGGATATGGCGGGCGGCTCAGATCTTTTCAAACTGCGTCACATCGGAGACGAACAGCGTGGCACCGCCTACGGTCACCTCCGTGGGATAGGCCGCAGAGGGCGTGGCCAGCTGCACGTTGGAGGAGATCTTCTCCGTCCGGCGGGAGCAGTTCTGGCGGATGATGGCGATGGCCTGGGGCACCCGGTCCTCCTCTGTGCCGATCAGCAGCGTGGAGTTGCCGCCGGTGAGAAAACCACCGGTGGAGGCCATGCGGGTGAAGTAAAAGCCGGCGTCTGTCAGGGCGGCGCAGACCTCGCTGGTGTCCCGTCTGTTGACGATGGCGGTGATGAGTTTCATGGCAGTCGCTCCTTTGCGTTCGGGTTTCAGGGCCGCGCCCTTGCAGCGGTCCCAGATGTGGATGCGGTGGAGATAGAAGCACAGGCCCAGCGTTCCGGTCACGACTTCCGCAATGGGAAAGGCCAGCCACGTGTAGGCCAGATCGATCCTGGAGAAGAGCCAGAATACGGGAATCAGGCAGAAGATCTGCCTGGTCAGGGAGAGCAGGACGCTGGGCAGCGCCGCCCCGATGGCCTGGAAAAAGACCGGCAGGATCAGGGAGGGCACGGCGGGCAGAAAGCTGATGCCGATGATGTGGAAGGCTTGGACGCCGATCTCCAGGACCGCGGGCTCCGCGGTGAAAATGCGCAGCAGCTGTTCCGGGATCAGCTCGAAGCAGGCGATCCCCACCAGCATGAAGGACATGGCCAGCAGGACGGAGTTCTTCACCACCCGGCGGCAGCGGCCGTAGGCACCCTTGGCGTATGTATAGCTCAGCAGGGGGACGATGCAGGTCTGGAGTCCGGAGAGGGGGATGAAGAAGAAGGACTGCACCTTGTAATACAGGCCCAGGACCGTCACGGCGTCATCGGAAAAGCCGGCCAGGATCATGTTCAGGGCCATGATATAGACCGTGAACAGAAGCTGCATGAAGATGGAGGGAAATCCCAACCGGTAGATCTTGGCCGCATAGGAGCGGAACACCCGGATGGGGGGCGGCTTCCGGAATCCGGAGACAACAATGAGCGCCGCCAGCACCTGGCCTGACACCGTAGCAAAGGCGGCACCGGCCACTCCCAGCGCCGGTGCCGGGCCAAGGCCGAAGATCAGAATCGGGTCCAGCACGATATTGGCCGCGGCGCCGGCGATCTGGGCCAACATGGGCAGGCGCATGTTGCCGCGGGCTTGGTGGACCTTGCTCCAGGTACTCTCCAGAAACACACCCGGACTGCCCACGCAGACGATGGTACCGTATGTCACGGCAAGGTCCGCCACGGAGGAGGACTCCGTGGAGATCGCGGCAAAGGGGCGCATCAGCAGGCCGCTCAATACGGCGAAGATCAGCCAACTGATCAGCGCCAGGACCGTCCCTGTTCCGGCGGTCCGGTCGGCTAGGTGGTGGTTCCCCTGGCCGTCGTACCGGGACATCAGGGTATTGACGCCCACGCCGGTGCCGACAGCGATGGCGGTGACGATCAGTTGAACAGGGTAGACGATGGAGAGGGCGGTGAGGCCGTCACTGGAGAACTGGCCCACAAAATAGCTGTCCACGATGTTGTACATGGCCTGGATCAGCTGGGCCAGCATGACCGGAGGCGCGATCCGCATCAGGATGGCCCAGACGCTCTCTGTATCAAAGAGGCTGTATGCAGAGGATGCTCTCATGGTGTGGCGGTGCTCCTAACAGGTTCGGGATCTTCCAACCTCCCGCAGAGGGGCGGCTGGGACTTGCGGGGAAGATTATAGCCGGGCCGGAACTGTTTGTCAAGACGCGCAGGGGGCCGGAACAGGCAGAGGAGGCGCTTTTGGAAAAACCTCCAAAAGCGCCTCCGCTTTTTCTTGCGAGTCTGTGGGAGTAAGAGAGGGAACAACGGCGCGGCAACCGGGTCTCAGATGTTCTCCGGCGGGCGGTCCGGCAGGCGGCCCAGGGGACGGTACACGGTGAAATACATGGTGAGGCTGCAGGCCAGGCCGCCTACCAGCTGGGAGATGGCCTCGGCTGTGAATACGCCGGTGGTGCCCATCCAGATAGGCAGAACGACCGTCAGCGGCGCATTGATGATGGCTTTGCGCAGCAGAGAGAAGAAAACCGCCTGCTTGGAGCGCCCCAGGCTCACGAACACACCCTGCCCCGCCATTTGGAGGGACATGGGGATAAACAGGCAGAAGTAAATGCGCAGGGCGGGGATGCCGGCCGCCACCACCTCCGGCTCACTGTTGAAGACCCGGATCAAAAGTCCGGGGAACAGCATGGCGGCGGCCCAGAAGACAGCGGCGTAACCAACCGTCACCGCCACGCTGAAGCGGATGGAGCTCCGGACGCGGCTGTATCGGCCGGCGCCGTAGTTGTACCCGGTGACCGGCTGGGCGCCGTTGGTGAGCCCCTGCACCGGCATGAAGAACACCTCCCGCAGGGAGTTGATGATGGTCATCACGCCTACGTACAGGTCGCCGCCGTATGCCTGGAGCGTGGCGTTGCACACCACCTGCACCAGACTGTTGGTGAGATTCATGAAGAAGCCGGACAGGCCCAGGGCCACGATGGATTTCACCCGCCCGGCGCCCAGCGCCAGATTCCGCAGGCGGAGCCGCAGGATGGCCTTCCGCCCGGTGAGGAATTTCAGCACCCACACGGCGGAGCAGCCCTGGGCGATCACGGTGGCCAGCGCCGCGCCCCGCACCCCCATGTCCAGGGCGAAGATGAAGACCGGATCCAGCACGATGTTGACCACCGCCCCCAGGCCCACGGTCATCATCCCGGTGCGGCCGAAGCCCTGAGACGTGATGAAGGGATTCATCCCCAGGCCGATCATGACAAAGACGGTCCCCAGCAGATAGATGGTCATGTACGCCTCGGCATAGGGATAGGTGGCGTCACTGGCGCCGAACAGGTAGAGCAGGGGATGCCGGAACAGCAGGAACACCCCTGTGACAGCGGCACCGAAAATCAGCAGAAGGGTGAAGGCGTTGCCCATGATCCGCTCGGCCTCTTCCTCCTCGCCCTTACCCCGGTAGATGGAGCACAGGGGGGCGCCCCCCGTGCCGCACAGGTTGGCAAAGCCCATCACGATGGAGATGATGGGCAGCGTCAGCCCCAGGCCCGTCAGAGCCAGATGCCCGGGGAGCCGCCCCAGGTAGATGCGGTCCACCACGCTGTACAGCACGTTGATGAGCTGGGCAGCCGTCATGGGCAGCGCCAGCGAAATGATGTTGCGGGGAATGCTGCCGACGGAAAAATCGTGCTCCTTGCTTGCCACGGATTCGTTCTCCTCCTTACAGTTCCGTTTTGCTCACGCCGGTTTCAGGCCCCGGCTGGGGCCGTTCCGCCCGCCGCGCTCCCCCTTTGGATGGCCCGGTAAAACCACAGGGCTGCGGCCAGCGAGATGGCGTCCACGATGGGCTGCACCCACATACAGCCGTACAGGGGAAAGAGCGCGTCCATGAGATAGAGCAGCGGAATGTCCAGTACACCCTTGCGCAGGATCGAGCAGACCAGGGACTCCCTGGCCCTGCCCATGGCCTGGAACTGGATAATAATGGGATAGCACAGGGCCATCATGGGCATTGCCGTCACCATGCACCGCAGGAACACGGCCCCATAGCGGACTGTCGCAGCATCGGCAATGAACAGGGAGACCAGGGGGGTGGCAAACGCCTCATAGCAGACCAGACACAGCACGGCGAAGCCAAAGGACATCAGGCTCCCTATCCGGAAGGCCTGCGCACGCCGATGGTGATTCCCGGCAGCGTGGTTATAGGCCAGCAGCGGCAGAAGTCCGTTGGAGACACCGATGGAGAAATACAGGGGCAGCTGGTCCAGTTTTTTTACGGTGCCCAGGGCCGCCACCGCCTCTGTGGGGTATTGGGATACAAAGTCGGCCTGGGCAGCGGTGGCCACCACTGTCAGCGCATACTGCAGGGCGGAGGGGAAGCCGATGGCCAGAATGGGGCGCAGGTACTGGGCGGCATACCGCAGATTCGCCGGCAGCAGGTTCAAATAGGTGGCGCCCCGGCGGCGGACCAGATAGACGGCAAAACAGGCCACCGCCGCCCCGTTGGAGAGGGCCGTGGCCATGCCCGCGCCCACCGCGCCCAGGCCCAAGAACTGGGGCAGGACGAACAGCGGGTCCAGCAGGATATTCAGGACGCCGCCGAAGGAGACCCCGAAGGCGGCGGCTCCGGCGCCGCCCTCCGCCCGGACCAGATTCGCCAGGAGGGTGTTGAGAATGGTGAAGGGGCCGCCCAGTATGACGACCCATTTGGCGTATCCGTAGGCAGCAGCATAGGTAGCCTCGGTGGCGCCGCACAGGTGCAGCACGGGATCGGCCAGCAGTCGGAACGCCGCGGAGAAGAGCAGGGCGGACAGCAGGCCGCCGGCCAGAGAGACAGCGGCGATCCGCCGGGCGCCCTCCTCGTCCTGACGGCCCAGGGCCCGGGCGATGGCGCTGGCCCCGCCCATGCCGAAGAGGTTGGAAATGGCGGTCAGCATCAGAAAGGAGGGATAGGCCACAGTGACGGCCGCGGTTTCATGGGGGGCGTTCAGCATCCCCACAAAGTAGGTGTCCGCCAGATTGTAGACCAGCGTGACCATCTGACTGGCCACGGCCGGGACTATCTGCAGCAGCACGGCCTTTCGGACGGGTGTCTTCGCAAAGACCTCCAGATTCTGTTTCCTGTTCATATCCACAGCACCTGCGATTCCTGAAATAGACCGCCTGCGGGGGTCAGCGGTCGGCCACAGCCTTGCGCATCCACTTTCCACTCTTCACCCGGAGCAGGGAGACCGCCGCGCCGATCAGCCAGCCGGCGGGGATGGACCACCAGATGGCGTTGGCCCCCAGCGGGGTGAGATACACCAGTGCGTAGGCGATGCCCACCCGGGAGAACAGGTTGGCCATGGAGCTGAAGGTGAAGGCTGCCATGTCACCCGCGCCCCGCAGCATCCCGTTGGGGACGAACAGCAGGCCCATCAGGATATAGAAGAGGGAGACTGTGTGCATATAGGCCAGACCGTAGCCCATGGCGCCCGAGGCGTCCCCCGGGTCCAGGAACAGGGACAGCAGCTGGTTTCCGAAGAGGAAGATGATGACGGTGATCAGCAGAGAGAATACCGCCACCATCAGCAGACAGGCCTTCAGGCCCTCCTTGACCCGCTCGTACTTGCCTGCGCCGATGTTTTGGGCCGTGAAGCTGGACATGGCGTTGGAGATGTTCATGTTGGGCAGCATGGCCAGGGAGTCGATCTTCGTGGCAGCAGTGTATCCGGCCACCAGCACTTTGCCGAAGGAGTTGACCAGACCCTGCATCATCATCATGGAGAGGGACACCAGAGACTGCTGGAGCATGGAGGGCAGGCCGATCTGGGCGATACGCTTCACCGCCACCATGTGGAAGAGGGGCAGCTTCACGCCCTGTTTTTCCGGCTCGCAGGGCATCCGCCGCATCCGGCGGAGCAACACCAGCAGGGAGGCCACGGCGCAGAGGCCCTGGGCGATCAGCGTGGCCCACGCCACGCCAGCCACGCCCATGCCGAAGCGGATGACGAACAGCAGGTCCAGCACGATGTTTGTCAGGCTGGAGATCATCAGGAAGATCAGGGGCGTCTTGCTGTCCCCCTGGGCGTTATAGATGCCGTTGAGAGTGTTGTAGAGGAACAGGAAGACCGCGCCGCCGAAATAGATCTGCAGATACGTCCGGGAGTCGGCCATGATATCCGGGTCCGTGCCCAGCAGCTGCAGCAGGGGACCGGCCAGCAGCGTTCCCAGGCCCATGATGAGGAGCCCCAGGACGCCCAGAGAGATGATGGCGGTGGAGATGGTGGTCTTCATCTCATGGATGCGCCCGGCACCGAACAGCTGGGACACCACCACCGTACAGCCCATGGACAGTCCGGAGGCCACGGCCACCGACAAAAACACGATGGGGAAGGAGGAGCCCACGGCCGCCACTGCGTCTTCGCCCACAAATTTTCCCACCACCGCGGTGTCCACCATATTGTAGAGCTGCTGGAACAGATTGCCCGCCACCATGGGCAGGGCAAAGAAAAACAGCAGATTCAGCGGTCTGCCCTCCGTCAGATTCTTAACCATGTTCACTTCCCTCTCCTCGACAAAATTCGATCACATTCTCCGCAATGCGGGTCAGAAACGCCTCGTTCAGGGCGCGCTCCTCAGGGGTGAAGCCCTGGTATTTGACATGCCCCCACTCCTCCAGAATCCGCTGGACGCCCTGATATGCGCCCTCCCCCGCGGGAGTCAGAGAGACATGCTTCTCCCGGCGGCACCGGGCGCTCACCTGCCGCTCCACCAGGCCGCGCTTTTCCAGACGGGCCAGGCTCCGGGCCACAGCACCCTTGTCCACCGCCAGCTGGACGGCCAGGTCCTCCTGCCGCATGTGGCCCTCCCGCCCCAGCAGGTGCAAAATCATGCCGTCCAGCTGCTGCAGGCCCAGGGTGCCAAGCCTGTCCCGAAAATACTGTCGCTCCAGGCGGCGAAACATCTCGATCCGATTCGGCATACCATTCTCCTATCGTTGCATTTTTCAACAATTGTATTTTACAAGAATCGCCATGGGAAATCCATATACAAAACACACAAAATAGGGAATCCTGTCCGTCAATGAAGGGCGGGGTGGAAAGGCCGTCGGAGAGTCCCTGCTGGCCGGGAGAAAAGAGGGGCGATGCGCCTTGAAAAAGCGAAATGACTATGTTAGAATAAAGATGTCTTCCAAAATTTGTTTATTTTGTCAAAAGAGGGGGCCGATATCACATGACAAGAGCTGAATTTGCGGCGCGCCTGAAAAACGCCTGCGCCGCTGTGACCGCCGCTGAGGCGGAGCTGACGGAGATCGATTCCAAATTTGGGGACGCGGATCACGGCCTGACCATGGCGAAGATTGCCGGGGCTATCTCCGAAGCAGTGGACGCCGCCGAGGGGGGGATCCAGTCCATGCTGGATGACGCGGCCATGGCCGTTATGACCCTGAACGGCGGCAGCGCCGTCCCCCTGTGGAACACCTGGCTGGACGGCTTGCAGGAGGAGGCCCCAGAGGGGGAGGAGATCGACGTGGCGGGCCTCAAGGCCATCTTCGCCAAGGCCCTGGAGGAGCTGGAAGATATGTCCGGCGCCAAGGTGGGGGACAAGACTATGATGGATGCCCTGATCCCCGCCAGCGAAGCCGTCGCGGCCTATACAGGAGACAGCGCGGACGAGCTGTTCGATGCCGCGGCCCAGGCCGCCGCCCAGGGGGCGGAGGCTACGAAGCAGTATGTCTCCAAATTCGGCCGGGCCAAGAGTTACGGGACCAAGACCATCGGCACCCCGGACGCGGGCGCCGTATCCATGTCCTGGTTCTTCCAGGGGCTGGCCCGGGAATAACCTGTTGTTCCACCCGCAGGAGCGGGATTGGCAATGCACCACTTAAATATCACTGGAGGAATGCTGTATGAAAATGAAGAAGTTCATGAACGCGCCGGAGACGGTCACCGACGAAGAGCTGGTGGGCCTGGGTCTGGCTTATCCGGACATTCTGAATGTGGACGGCCACCTGGTCATCAGTAAGGATCTGGCCAATGCCGACCGGGTGACCATCGTCACCTACGGCGGCTCCGGCCATGAGCCCGCCCAGGCCGGTTTTGTGGGCAAGGGTATGCTGGACATCCAGGCGGTGGGTGATATCTTCGCCGCCCCCAACGGCCAGCTGGTGTTTGATGCCATGAAGATGGCGGACAAGGGCCACGGCGTGCTGCTGCTGACCCTGAACTACGCCGGCGACCAGCTGGCGGGCAAGCAGGCCATGAAGCTGGCCAGGAAGGCCGGCCTCAATGTGCGTCAGGTGGTCACCGGCGAGGAGATCCGGTACGACCCCAACGGCGAGGACAACAAGCGGGGGCTGGCCGGCGCGGTGGCGCTGTACCACATCGCCGCGGCCGCCGCACGGGAGGGCAAGACTCTGGAGGAGGTAGCGGAGATCGCTCAACATTACGCGGACAACATGGCCTCCATCACCGTCAAGTCCACCGATGCCACCCATCCCCAGAACGGCATGTCCTTCGGCGACCTGGGAGAGACCGACCTGATGGAGATCGGCGCCGGCCAACACGGCGAGGGCGGCGGCGTCCGGGTGCCCATGATGTCCTCCAAGGATACCGTGGCCACCGTGGCCGAGGCCCTGTGCAAG
>ERZ1673694.974-NODE-974-length-12093-cov-4.563216_pt1 | contig 12093 bp, 8 predicted proteins | sample MGYA00580224_ERZ1673694 | MGnify/ENA primary metagenome ERZ1673694 (study PRJEB41218, sample SAMN15661778) | gut metagenome | host: Homo sapiens | place: Canada: London | collected 2015-08-20/2019-03-30 | study: EMG produced TPA metagenomics assembly of PRJNA649273...
CGTAAACCCGAACTTTTCCCCTAAGGCGAGGTTGCGGTCAAGAACCGAGGCATCGCACTTATCAGCCGCTTTTGCCGGTTCCGTGCCGTCCAGCATATGCGCCTGCCAAGCGGAAGCGGGGTTTTTCGCGCAGACGATGTCGCGGGCCATTTCCTTGGAATTGAGGATCGAATAGATGAAGTTGTAGACGGTGACGTTACCCGCGGCCTGAAGGTTACGCTCAAGCATTGAGCAGTACGTGCAGCGGGCGTCCGTGAACACCACAACCTTGCGCTCGCCGTTACCGTAGGTGACTTTGATCGCGTCGTTTAAGGGCAGGGTCTTCCAGTCCACACGGGAGAGTTCCTTCATGCGCTCGGCGGTGAGGTCGGTTTCCGTCTTCGTATCAAAGATCCGGCCGACAATGAGGTACTTCGCGGACTTATCCACGTAAAAGACGCGGCGGTTCATGAAGACTTCCCAGAGGCCTTCAATTGGAGCGGGCGTCACTTTGTCGACCTTCATGCCGGTCGTGGAGAAAAACCGGGCGGCAATTTCCTTTTCCTGAGCTCCGGTATCGGCAGCATTCACGGCGGCGGTGGTGAGAAGTCCTGCGGCAGCAACAGCGGCCGCGGCGGCAAAAGTACGAATACGCATGAGTGAGCTACTCCGTCAGAGAGGCCGCAAGTTTAGCGGGTTTCAATCAAAAGCCTGAAAACCAATTGCAAACAGATTTAAAGCGCCAGATAACGAAAGCCGCCCGACTTGGGGGCGGCTTTTATCGTGCATCAGATCGTGGGTTTTGAGTGATCGTCTCTGTTTTTCATTTCGACAATCAGGTCCCGCGCCCGCTTTTCCGCAAAGAGCATGTCGGGCACGAGATTTGCGCCCAAGGTCTGCGCAATCCCCGTGCGGTTAAGCTGGCGCAGGGGGTGGCCCGCAGCGCCAGCGATGATGAGCTCGTGCCCCCTGCGATGCAGGGCTCTCAGGTACACCTGGAGAATGTCCATCGCGGAGTTGTCGATATTGAGAAGATCTGTGAAGTCCAGAATCACGACCTTGGCGGCGTTCGCAGCCGTGATGCGCTTGGGATCGGTGACGCCTTCCAGTTTACTTACAGAACCGAAAAAGAGGGCGCCCGTCACCTTCCAGGCTTCAACGCTCGCGGGCATGTCAAAGGGCAGCGTTGTCTGTACCACGCGCGTGAGCGTGTTCATGCGGTAGATGAAGAACACACAGGAAATCACAAGCCCCACTTCCACGGCAACCGTGAGGTCAAAGATGACGGTGAGAAGGAACGTTGCCACAAGCGTCACCTTGTAGCTCATGGTCATCGCTCTTAAGCGCGAGAATTCCTTCCAGTTACCCATGTTCCAGGCCACAAACATGAGAATGGCCGCCAGGGCCGCAAGCGGAATGTCGCTTGCCAGGGGCGCCGCCGCGAGAATCACCACCAAAAGCGTAATTGCGTGCACGACGCCCGCCACGGGGCTGGCCGCACCGCTTTTGATGTTGGTGACCGTACGGGCAATGGTGCCGGTTGCGGGAATGCCGCCGAAAAAGGGCACCACAAAGTTGGCAATGCCCTGGCCCATCAGTTCCTGGTTGGGGTCGTGGCGGTCATCGGTCATCGCGTCGGAAACACGGGCGCACAAAAGGCTTTCGATGGCGCCCAAAAGCGCAATCGTGAGCATCGGGCCGATCAGCCCGCGCAAGGCTTCGAGACTGAAGTCAGGAAGCTGCAGATCGGGTAACTTCTGCGGGATTCCCCCAAACTTCGTGCCGATGGTTTCGACGGGCAGATTAAAGACGGAGACCACAACGGTGGAAAGCACCAGCACAATGACGGTTCCCGGCAGGTGCGCGATCCACCGCTTCCACGCGGGGCCTCCCATGGCGTAGCCCTTGGGCCAGAACTTCACCACCAGAAAACTCACCAGTGCCACCGCAAAAGCCCAGGGGTTAAAGGTCGCAATGTGAGAGGCAAGTGCTTCAATCTGACCGAAAAAGCCCGCGGGCATCTTGTCGATCGTAAGGCCCAGAAAGTCCTTGACCTGGCTTAACCCGATCAGAACCGCAATACCGTTGGTAAAGCCGATGACGATGGAGACCGGAATAAAGCGGATGAAACTTCCGAGCTTAAAAAGCCCCATGAGGAAAAGCAGAATTCCTGAACCCACGGTCGCAAGGAGGAGGTTTCCGAGTCCGTACTGCGCAATGATGCCGTAGATGATGACGATAAAGGCGCCGGCGGGACCGCCGATCTGCACGCGGCAGCCGCCGAAAACGGAAATGAGAAACCCCGCAATGATCGCGGTGTAGATGCCCGCTTCTGGCGGCACGCCGCTGGCGATACCGAAAGCCATGGCTAACGGGAGCGCCACCATCCCGACCGTCAAACCGGCGCTGATGTCACGCGTGAGCATGCGCGTGTTGTAGTTTTTGAGCGTATCAAGGCTTACCGGGTGAAAGGGCGCCATCGGCAGGTGACTTAACGCCCCTTTGATCGAAGCAAACAGAGACATGGTGGTCTTCGGGCAACAGTCGTCTCACGACGAGGTTTTTATGTACGAGTGTCCCCGCGAAAGAGAGCGGACTCTTTCGAACAAACAGACTGACGGGGAGAAAGCGTGATTGTAAAGGATTGCAACAGAAATTTCGCCTGTGGTTTCCGTCGCGGCGGACATGAAAAAAGGGCGGAGATTTTTTCCGCCCTTGGGTTGCTTAAGGCTGTTTCTCAGTGAGGATAACGGCAGCCGAGGATGCGGGGGCCCGCGGCGTTGGTGACATCGGGGAGGTTGCCGGCATCACGGTTGATGTAGGCCCAGGCAAGCCAGGCAAAGGCCATGGCTTCCACATGCATGGGCGAAACACCGAGCGTTTCGGTGCTTCGCACAAGGATATCGTCGCCTGCGGCGTGCCGCAGGGCCTTCATGAGCGCCCCGTTTAAGGCGCCTCCGCCGCAGACATAGATTTCCCGGGTGCGGCCCGCAAACTTTCTGACGGCGTCCACAATCGTGCGGGCCGTGAGTTCGGTAAGCGTTGCCTGGACGTCCGCGGGTTCTTCGCCCGAGAGCTTTCCTTCAAGCCACGCAAGATTAAAGTACTCCCGCCCCGTGCTCTTCGGGGGTTCCTTCGTGAAGTAGGGGTCTGCGAGAAGCTTTTCCAAAAGTTCCGGGCGCACGGTGCCCGTGTCGGCCCAGGCGCCGTTGGCGTCAAAGGCGCGGCTGAGGTTTTTCTGGCACCAGGCGTCAAGCAGAATGTTGCCCGGGCCGCAGTCAAAGCCAGTTACCTTGCCGTAGCTCTTTTTCGGGGGCAGGAACGTGATGTTGGCGATGCCGCCGATATTGACGATGCTTCTTGCGGTGTCGCTTGTGAAGACCTGGCTGTGAAAAGCCGGCACCAGGGGCGCACCCTGGCCGCCCGCGGCCACATCGCGGCTTCTGAAGTCGGCGATCACGTCAACGCCCGCAAGTTCCGCGATCCACGCGGGGTTATTAAGCTGCAGCGTCCAGCCTTCTTCGGGGCGGTGGCGGATTGTCTGTCCGTGAACGCCCGCCGCCGCCACTTCCATGCGCGGAATGTCGGCTTCGTTCAAAAGTTCATGAATGGCCTGCGCGTAGAGTTTCGCAAGCGTCACGGACATGCGGCCCGCGCGGTCAATTTCGTTGTCGCCCGGAGAGCACAGGCTTAAGAGCTCGGCGCGGACTTCCTTCGGGAAGGCCTGGTAGTGGTGTCCGAGAAAAACGGGCGACGTACCCGCAAAATCAACGGCGACGGCATCAACGCCGTCAAGACTCGTGCCGGACATCAGTCCGAGGGTAATGGTTTTTTTCATAATGAAAGCGGTTTCGGGCGGACAAATCAGAGAGGGCGCCATCGGGCACCCCGACCGGCCTCATTTTAGTGCCCTGCCGCTTTTTCGTCTGAGGACTTCTGAGCAGATGCTTTGGCGGAAGCCGCCTGCACGCCTTCGAGCATGGCGAGTTTTTTCTGCAATGGGATCGAACGCACTTCCATCTGTGCGATCTGATAGGGGGTTAACACCGGCTGGTCGGGGAGGTTCGCGGTCATGGGGTTGATCTGCACGCCGTCCACCTTGAGTTCGTAGTGAAGGTGCGGGCCTGTGGCAAGCCCCGTCTGTCCTACTTTGCCGATGATTTCACCGTACTTCACGGTGTCGCCCTTTCGTAAGCCCTTTGTGATGGAGGAAAGGTGTGCGTACACGGTCTGGTATTCCGGTCCGTGCTGCAGACGGATGTAGTTGCCGTAACCGGTGCCCGCACCCGCGAACACCACCACGCCGTCGGCGGCGGCTCTCACGGTTGCACCCCAGGGTGCACGAAAGTCCGTTCCCTGGTGCGGGCGCACGATGCCTGTGATCGGATGGCGCCGCAACGGCGCAAATTCCGAGCTCACGCTCTTGACGTCAAGCGGTACGCGCATAAAGACGCGCTTGGCGATATGGCCCCGGGCGTCATAGTAGTGTCCGCCCTTACCGTCGTTACCAAACCAGAAAAGTTCAGTGGTTTTGCCTTTGTGATCAAGCGCCATCGCAAGGAGCTTGCCGTAGCGCACGAAATTGCCTTGTGCGTACTTCGTTTCGTAGATGAGGCGCCAGGTGTCGCCGGGCACGAGTTCCGAGACAATGTCGCGGTCAAAGTCAAACGCATCGTGCATCTGACTGACAATATTTTTGGGAATGCCGGCGCGGGTGAGGCTCGCCTGGGGATTATCCTCTACGCGGCCGCTTGCGAGGTTTTGCTGCACTTCGTAGCGGAAAGGCTTGATTTCGGCCGTGAGTTTGCCGGCCGGATTGCGCGCAATATTTAAAACGCGGCCCGCTGTCTCATCGCTCCCGTCGGTGTAAAGGTCAAGCGTTTCAAGCCGGCCGTCGGCGCGGATGGAGGCCATCACGAAGTTGCCTTCAGCCGGGCTCACCAGGCCCCGGGCATCGGGATTGGTTTCAATAAAGCGGAAGGCCTCAGTATCGCGGATACCGAGGCGGGCCATGAGTGAGGTAAGCGTATCGGCGTGCTGCGTAAAGCCGCTTCGCACAACGGGTTCATCGGCAATGGTGATTGAGGCAACCTGATGCCTCAGGTCGGGCATGCGGATCGGGATATAGGCCGTTCTCTGATAGCTTTCCAGGGGCGCTGAGTCCTGCGGCACCGTTTTCCAGAGCGCCCAGGCGCCGGCCGTAGGAAGAAGCACAATGACCGCACCGGCCGCAAGGCGCGAGCGCAGCATGCGCCGCGTCTGCGGCGTGTTGCGTGCATAGTCCGACGCCGTTTTTAAAACGGCGCGGCCCAGGCTGCGCAGGGCGGAACCCATGAGTCTCGGAGAGGTCATTGCAATGAGAAACAGTGGAAAAACCGTGTCGGGCTCCATTATAGATGGGCGGTATCTGCGGGCCCTGCGGCGTTACAATCTCTCATTTACGGTTTACATGCCGCTTCCTTTACATTCGCAGACGGTGCATCATGGCTGAAAACAAGCGTCCGGACACGGGTTCGGAAACCACGGAAACGAAAAAATACGAAGTAACGCCCGACATTGTTGAGGCGATGAATACCATCCGCCGCGGAACGGATACGCTTTTAATCGAAAGCGAACTCGAGCAGAAACTCGCCCGCAGCAAAGTGACCGGTGAGCCGCTGCGCTGTAAGCTGGGTCTTGACCCCACGGCCCCCGACATTCACGTGGGGCACACGGTGGTTTTAAATAAACTGCGGCAGCTGCAGGACCTCGGGCACACCGTGATCTTTCTGATCGGTGACTTTACGGCCGCCATCGGCGACCCCTCGGGCCGCAACGTGACGCGTCCGCCGCTTTCTCCCGAGCAGATCAAGATTAATGCGGAGACGTACCTTAATCAGGCAGGGCTTGTGCTGGATCTCACGAAGACCGAAGTGCGCTACAACAGCGAGTGGAATAACGCTTTGAGCGCAACGGGGCTCATCCGCCTCGCGTCGCGCTATACGCTTGCGCGTCTTCTGGAGCGCGATGATTTCGCAAAGCGCTTTGCCGCGGAACTCCCCATTGCCATGCATGAGCTCATCTATCCCCTCATGCAGGGTTATGACTCGGTGGCGTTAAAAAGCGACATTGAATTGGGCGGGTCGGATCAGCGCTTTAACCTTCTTGTCGGCCGTGAACTGCAGCGCCAGTACGATCAGGAACCGCAGTGCATTCTGACGATGCCGCTTCTAGTGGGCTTGGACGGCGTCGAGAAGATGAGTAAGAGTAAGCACAACTACATCGGCATCACCGATACCCCGAACGATATGTTCGGCAAGGTGATGAGTATTTCGGATACGCTGATGTGGAACTGGTACGACCTCTTAAGCCTCAGGCCCAACGCCGAGATAGCAAAATTGAAGGAAGAATGCGCCGCGGGACGTAATCCCCGTGACGCGAAGGTCCTGCTTGCCAAGGAAATCATCGCGCGCTTTCATTCCGCCAAAGAGGCTGACGCCGCGGAAGCCGAATTTAATGCGCGCTTCAGAGGGGGCGCTGCGCCCTCGGACATGCCCGAAGTCACGGTGCAGGCTGAAACCGCGGACGGCATCGGCATTTTGCAGATGATTAAGGAAGCGGGGCTCGCGCCGAGCAACACTGAAGCCGGCCGCAACGTTTCGCAGGGCGGCGTGCATTTGAACGGCGACAAGGTCTCGGACAAGGGCCTGCGGCTGAAGGCCGGTACCTACACGCTTCAGGTCGGTAAGCGTAAGTGGGCCAAGGTCACGGTGGTCGTGAAATGATCTGCATTCTGCAGCGCGTGCGTGAAGCGCAGGTGACGGTCGATGACGCCGTTGTCGGCAAAATAGGCCGGGGCCTCATGGTTCTCGTCTGCGCCGAGCGCGAAGACACCGAAGAAAAAGCGGTGAAACTCGCGCAAAAGCTTTTGCGCTACCGCGTTTTTTCGGACGATGCGGGGAAGATGAATAAGTCCGTGAAGAACATCGCAGGCGACGTGCTTGTCATCTCGCAGTTCACACTTGCCGCCGACACCAATTCCGGCAACCGCCCGAGCTTTACGCCGGCAGCCGCGCCTGATGTCGGACGTCACCTCTACGAAGTATTTTTGAAGGAAGTGCAAGCCTCGGGCTTAAAGACCGAACACGGGATTTTCGGTGCGCACATGATGGTGTCGCTTACCAACGACGGCCCCGTCACCTTTACGCTCAGAAATTAAAAAGGCCTCCGGCCCGAGCTGAAACAATCGGGTCGGGAAGCCTTATTCAGCGGGAGAAAGCTTTAAAAGCAGCCTTCTCCCGTTTTTACTGCCTGCGTCAGTCCTCTTCGTCCTTACGCTGATAGTGCGACGCAAGTTCCTGCGCCTTCTGCGCGGGCACCGTGTGGTAGTCCGCGAGATCCATCGTAAAGGCTCCGGCGCCCTGCGTGAGGGCATGAAGCCTTGCGGCGTAGCCGGTGAGTTCGGAAAGCGGGACCAGAGCCTTGATTTCCATTACGCCGGGCGCGAGGTTGTCGGTGCCCTGCACCTGACCGCGGCGGGCGGCAATGTCGCCCGTGATCGCACCCATGGTGCTTTCCGGAGCCGATACCGCAATCTCAACAATGGGTTCGAGAATCTGCGGCTTGGCTTTGGCAAGCGCATCGAGCATGGCTTTGCGGCCGGCGGCCACAAAGGCCACTTCCTTACTGTCCACGGGATGGGACTTGCCGTCATAGACCGTCACACGGATATCGGTGATGGGGTAACCGGCCATATAGCCCGTGGCAAGCACTTCCCTCACGCCTTTTTCCACGGCCGGAATGAGGTTAAAGGGAATGACGCCGCCCTTAACCCTATCCACAAACTCAAAGCCGGCGCCGCGCGGCAGGGGTTCCACCTTAAGAAACACTTCCCCGAACTGGCCGGCACCGCCCGTCTGCTTCTTGTGGCGGGCGTGGCCTTCGGCGGCTGCCCCGATCGTTTCACGGTAGGGAACAGAAGGCGCGCTTGTCGTCACTTCAAGCTTGAACTGATCCTTCATGCGCTCAAGCACCGTGCGCACGTGCATTTCGGTAAGTCCCCGCAGCACCGTTTCGTTTAATTGCGCGTCATGATCCACCGCAAGCGTGGGGTCTTCGGCAAGCATCTTCTGCAGAACTTCGCCCATGCGGCTTTCGTCCCCGCGGCGTGCGGGTTCAATCGCAAGGCCGAACATCGGACGGGGATAGGGCGGGCGCGGCAGCACAATGCCGGCGTCGGCCGGGTCTGAATGCAGCACACAGCCGTAGTAGAGGTCGTCCACCTTACTTAAGGCGCCGATGTCGCCCGCGTGCAGTTCATCGGTGTCCGCTGTGTTTTTGCCCTGCAGTAAGAGGGGATGCACAACCTTAAAGGGTTTCTTGGCGTCTCCGGCGTAGAGCTCGGTCCCTGCCTTAATGCGGCCGCGGTGCACGCGGAAAACGCCGATCTTGCCGACAAACGGGTCGCTCACCACCTTAAAGACACGGGCAATCACGGGCTGGTCCGGATCGGGGGCAATATGCACGGGGTTACCCTGTGCGTCCACAAAGGGCGCGGCATTGGCTTCCACAGGTGCGGGCATATGGCGGATGATGACCTTGATGAGGTCGCGGATACCGATCAGGTTTTTGGCGCTTGTGAAGCACACCGGGATGATGTGGCCTTCGCGGAGGGCCTTGGTGATCGGAGCGTGCAGCGTACTCGGATCGGCGTCGCCTTCTTCGAGGTACTTTTCCATCGTGGCGTCGTCGACTTCCACCACGCGCTCAATAAAGGCGCGGTGCACGTCCGAGACCGTCATGATGTCGCTTTCGCCTGTGTCGCGGTCAAAGCAGTCGATGACGCGGGTCATGTCCTTGGCGGGAAGGTTAATGGGAAGCACGCCGTCACCGAACGCTTCTTTGAGTTCGGTAAGAAGCTTCGGCAGATCCACGCCCTCGGCATCAATCTTATTGATCACAATCATGCGGCAGTGGCCGCCGCGGCCCGCCCACTTCATCATGCGGCGGGTCATGAGTTCAATGCCCTTGGCGGCATCAATCACCACGACGACGTTTTTAACGGCATCAAGCGCTGACAAAGCCTGACCCACATAGTCCGGGTATCCCGGGGTGTCGATCACGTGCACGCGCACGGGCGTCAGGTCAGGCATCGCGGTGTCAAGATGCACCACGGCTGTTCTCAGAGAATGACCGACCGCTTTTTCCTGCGGGTCGTTGTCACAGACCGTTGTCCCTTTTTCGATGCTGCCGCACTCGGCGATCGCGCCCGTGCGCATGAGCATGGCTTCAATCAGACTCGTTTTGCCGGCCCCGCCGTGGCCGACCAGCGCTACGGTACGAAGGTTCTCAGTGGAGTAATTGGACATAGGTCTTTCTCCTTATCTGTCGATTGGTTCCTCCATTGTGCGCTGTGTCGACTCAAAAAGAAAGGAAAACGGCAAAGTTTTTTCGCACCGGTAAAGAATTTCGGAATATCAGGCCTTCGGACAGCAAAAAAGCCCGACCTTGCGGACGGGCTTTCAGCGGAAATTGCTCCTTAGGTCAGAGCAATTCAGACCGATTAGATCTTACCGACGAGATCGGCACCGGGTTTCAGCGTCTTGGCACCCGGGGTCCAGCGGGCCGGGCAGACCTCACCCGGATGCGCGGCAACGTACTGAGCGGCTTCGAGCTTACGCAGAAGTTCCTTGGCATCGCGGCCGATGTTGCCGTTATGAAGTTCGATCACAACGATCTGGCCTTCGGGGTTGATGAGGAACGTGCCGCGTTCGGCCATACCGTCGGCTTCGATCAGAACACCGAAGTTACGGGAGATGGTGAGCGTCGGGTCACCGATCATCGGGAACTTCACCTTACCCACGGCCGGGCTCGAAGAATGCCAGGCCATGTGCGTGAAGTGGCTGTCGGTGGAAACCGCGTAGATTTCGCAGCCGAGCTTCTTGAAGGTGTCGTAGTTGTCAGCGAGGTCTTCGAGTTCGGTCGGGCAGATGAAGGTGAAGTCGGCCGGGTAGAAGAACACCACGGACCACTTGCCTTTGAGTTCCTTGTCGGTGACCTGAACGAAGTCGTTGTTGAGGTAGGCCTGTGCCTTAAAAGGCAGCACGGTCGTACGAAGAAGAGACATTGTTAACTCCAGTATTTAATCATTGGTGTGAAGGGCAAAACAAAGGAAAGTGACGCCCGAAGGCGATCGCTTTTTCCTTCACGGACGGCCGTGACGATAGCATGAGGCTTAGCCCTCAAGCCTTACGTTTTTTTCTGCGCAGGCTGAGCAAATGTTTCAAAACGCGATTTCGCTTTAAATTCAGTGCGCAAAAAAATCTGCCGATTCGTGGAGCTTAAAACAGCCAATAGCCAAAAGCAAAAATCGAATTCCGCCACCTCCGGAAGTGTCTTATGAAGGCGAGGCCTGTGAAGCCGCTTAAAATGAAAAGACTCAAAAACAGCCGGAGGCTTATCTTGGCACGCACGACTTACACCGCTCCGATTTCCGCGGAAGAAAAAGCGGAATTTGTTCCTTTTCTGAACCGCCTCATTGACACGGCTTTTGATGAGATCGTGCCGCGGTTTCTCACGGGTATTGCCGTTGAGGACAAAACGAACGGGACGCCCGTGACGCAGGCCGATAAGACCGCGGAGGAAAAGATGCGGCTTCTCATTGAAGAGACGTACCCCGAGCACGGTATTTTCGGTGAGGAGTGGGGCGAAAAAGAGGTAAGCCACAACAGTGAGGGTGTCCGTTACCGCTGGATTCTGGATCCCGTGGACGGCACAAAAAGCTTCATCACTAACTCTTTCCTTTTCGGCACATTGATTGCTCTTGAGCGTGATGACGGCACGGGCTTCAGGCCGATTCTCTCGTCCATCAGCCACGGGGCGGCCAACGTCCGGACAATCGGGACGCTGGACGGCACGCACATGCACCTGGAAAACCGCGGCACGGTTGTGGACCGCGATCTGCATGTGCGGCACTGCAGGCGGCTTGAAGACGCCACGCTTCTGGCGACAAGTCACTGGAGCACGCCCGAGCAGCACGGCTCAGCCAACATCCAGAAACTCATTGACCGCGTCAAGATGTATCGCACGATGGGAGACTGCTTCGGCTACTTTGCGGTGGCAAGTGCCGGGGCCGACATCATGATCGACCCGGAACTCTGCTACTGGGATGTGGCCGCACTTCTTCCTGTGGTGGAAGGCGCGGGCGGCGTCATCACGTCGATGACGGGCGGCAACCCCTTAAAGGAAATCAACGCGGTCTGCACGGCAGGCGACATTCACGGTGAAGTCATTGCCCTTCTTAACGCCTGATACTTAAGCGGCCGGTACCGTGAGCGTCATGATGAGGCCGTGGGGCTTGCGGTTGACGGCCGCAAGGCTCCCGCCGTGGCGCTCTGCGGCGCGCTTGGCAATCGCAAGACCCAGCCCAAAGCCCGACCCTGTGGCTTCATTTTTACCGCGCACAAAGGGCTGAAAGATTTTGGCAAGGTCCTCGGGGTCCATCCCGGGACCTTCGTCAGAGACGCGGATCACAAAGTTGTCGGCTTCTTTTTTCGCGGTCACCGTAACCGTGCCGCCCTCAGGCGAATACCTCAGCGCATTGCGGATGATGTTTTCCGCAGCGCGCCCGAAGCTGTCCACATGAAGTTTCAGTGTCTGCGCGGCAGGTGCGTCAAGCGTCACCGCCACGTGCCGCGGCGTTCCCTCAAAGCGCGCGTTTTCAACGATGTCTTCAAGCAGCGGCACAACATCGGTTTCCACAAAATCCATCGGGGCGTTGTCGTCAAGCCGCGCGTAGGTGAGAAGTTCATCAACGAGGGCGTCTAAGGCCTGCACGTCTTTTTCAATGCGCGTTAAAAGTTCCCCGCGGCGCTCGGGATTTTTTTCGGCAATTGCAACCGCAATTTCAATGCGCGCCAGGGGGCTTCTCAATTCGTGGCTTACGTCATGAAAGAGGCGCTTTTGCCGGGCAATGAGGCCGTTAATCTTTTCAGTGGTTGCGTCAAAGCGTTGCGCCAGAGCCCCGATTTCGTCGTAGCTGTGCCCGACTTCAGGCGCCACACGGACGGTCAGGTCGCCTTCGGAAGCCCGCCGCATCGCCCAGTCGAGTTTTTTGATGGGGCGTGCAAAGCGCCA
>ERZ1673694.986-NODE-986-length-11987-cov-6.999916_pt1 | contig 11987 bp, 6 predicted proteins | sample MGYA00580224_ERZ1673694 | MGnify/ENA primary metagenome ERZ1673694 (study PRJEB41218, sample SAMN15661778) | gut metagenome | host: Homo sapiens | place: Canada: London | collected 2015-08-20/2019-03-30 | study: EMG produced TPA metagenomics assembly of PRJNA649273...
AGTCGATCCACTCGGGGTGTCCGAACTCGTTGCCCATGAAGTTGAGGTAGGCCTGTCCGCCGGTCGAGAGGGTCATCAGGCGGATCATCTTGTGCAGAGCCATACCGCGGTCGATGACGACGCTCTCCGAGGCTCGGTCCATGTGGAAATACATCTCCTTGTCCATCAGCCGGAAGGCGATGGTCTTGTCGCCGACGAGCGCCTGGTCGTGCGACTCGGCGTAGGCCACGGTCTTGACTTCGGGCAGGCGGTCGGTCATCACCGACCACATCTCCCAGATGTCCCACTGTTCGTCGGGCACCTCCTTCAGCTGCTTGATCCAGAAGTCGGGGATGGCCATGCCCAGGCGGTAGTCGAAGCCGATGCCGCCGTCGGCGATCGGGATGCACATGCCCGGCATGCCGCTCACGTCCTCGGCGATGGTCACCGCCGGGGGAAGGAAGTCGTGCACGAGGCGGTTGGCAAGGGTGAGGTAGGTGAGCGCGTCCCCGTTGACCCCCTCGTCGAAGAAGCGGTCGCGCGAATCGAACGTGACGTAGCCGTGGTGGTGGTAGATCATCGAAGTCACGCCGTCGAAGCGGTAGCCGTCGAAATGGAATTCGTCGAGCCAGTATTTGACGTTCGACAGCAGGAAGTGCTGCACCTCCTCCTTGCCGTAGTCGAAGAGCTTCGAATCCCAGTAGGGCTGGTAGCCCGCCTCGCCTGGCGGCGAGTAGAGATGGTCGGTTCCGTCGAGGGAGTTGATGCCCTCGTTGAGGTTTTTCACGTAATGGGCGTGCACCAGGTCCATGATCACCGCGAGGCCCAGTTCATGGGCGCGGCGGATCAGTTCCTTCAGCTCTTCGGGCGTGCCGCAGCGCGACGAGGGGGCGAAGAAACTCGACACGTGGTAGCCGAACGACCCGTAGTAGGGGTGCTCGGCCACGGCCATCAGCTGCACGGCGTTGTAGCCGTCCTTTTTGATGACCGGGAGTATCTTTTCGGTGAATTCGCGGTAGGTCCCCACGCCCTCGCGTTCCTGGGCCATGCCCACGTGGGCCTCGTAAATCAGCAGGCTGCCGATCTTCGAGGCGTCGAACGCGTCGCCCCGCCAGTCGAACGGCTCGGCGGGGTTCCAGAACTGCGCCGTGTAGTTTTTGGTCTCGTCGTCCTGCACCACGCGCGTGGCGTAGGCCGGGATGCGGTCCAGCCAGCCGTTGTCGCCGTGGACGTGGATTTTGTAGAGCGAGCCGTGCCGCAGCCGGTCGCGGTACATCGCCGCGGGAAAAAAGGCGCTCCAGACCCCCGCCGCATCTTTGTGCATGCGGATTTCGGTCCGCTGCCAGTTGTTGAAGTCGCCGAAGACGTAGACGTCGTGCGCCCCCGGCAGCCACTCGCGCAGCCACCAGCCGTCCAGCGCCTCGTCCCATTGCCAGCCGAAATAGCGGTAGCCGTTGGCGTAGTCTACGAGCGATCCCGCCGAGCGTTCGATGGCGGCCATTTTCCGTTCGTACCGCTCATGGCGCAGGTTCATCTGCGCCTCGACGGGGTGCAGCCATTCGTCGCGTTCGACGATCGGAAGTCTTCGGGTCGTTTTTTCCATAGGGGAGTTGATTTTCTACAAAGGTAATAAAAAGCCGGATGGATTCAAAACCGGATTGTGTCCGGTTCGGTAATACTTTTCGACTGATAAAAGTGGCGTTACGACACTGAATATATGAAAAATTTTCTATCTTTGTCCACGAACAAAAAAACGTATCCATTACTAATACCCTATTCTACTATGCTCAAGCAACCTAAAGGTCTGATTGCCGCGGCTCTCGCCAATACGGGCGAACGTTTCGGCTTCTACACCATGATGGCCATTCTGACGCTGTTCCTGATGTCGAAGTTCGGTATCGACGGCGAACAGGCCGGGAAAATCTATTCGTTTTTTTATACCTCGATCTACATTCTGGCGCTCGTCGGCGGCCTGATCGCCGACCGGCTGCGCAACTATAAGGGGACGATCATCGCGGGTATCCTGGTGATGACGGTGGGGTATGCCGCGCTGATGGTTCCCAGCGTTACTTCGAAGGCCGTGGTGATCGGCGCCCTGATGGTGATCGCCTTCGGCAACGGCCTGTTCAAAGGTAACCTCCAGGCGCTCGTGGGACAGCTTTACGACAACGAACAGTATGCCAAACTGCGCGACACGGGTTTCCAGATTTTCTACATGTTCATCAACATCGGTGCGATGTTCGCACCGTTCGCCGCCGTGGGCGTGCGCAACTGGTGGCTCCGCACGCAGGGATTCCTCTATAACTCCGACCTTTCGGCCCTCTGCCACCAGTATATCGGCGGCACGATGAGTCCCGAAGTGGCCCAGGGCCGTTTCAGCGAACTGGCTGCCGAGGTGAGCATCGGCGGGGTTCCCGCAGACATGGGCGTTTTCGCGCAGAGCTATCTCAACGCCTTCAACACCGGATTCCACTATGCGTTCGGCGTGGCTATCGTGGCGCTGGTCTTCTCGCTGGTGGTTTTCCTGGCCAACAAGAAGAAGCTGCCCGATCCCAAGGTTGCGGCCGCTTCCAAGGCGACGCCTTCGAAGGCCGAAATCCAGCAGGACGCGCGTGAGATCAAACAGCGCCTCTACGCACTGTTCGCCGTGTTCGCCATCGTGATCTTCTTCTGGTTCTCGTTCCACCAGAACGGCCTGACGCTGACGCTCTTCGCGCAGGATTACACCCGTCTCGAAATTTTCGGCATGCCCATCACGGCCGAGATTTTCCAGTCGGCCAACCCCTTCTGCGTGGTGTTCCTCACGCCGGTCATCATCGCCGTGTTCGCCTGGCTGCGCAACCGCGGCAAGGAGCCTTCGACCCCGATGAAGATCGCGATCGGCATGGGCATCGCCGCATTCGCCTACGTGCTGATGGTCTTCGGGTCGCTGGGACTTCCCAAACTCGCCGAAGTGCAGGCGCAGGGCGGTCTTTCGTTCGCCGAGCGCGTCACGCCGTGGCTGCTGGTGGCCACCTACCTGATCCTGACCATCGCCGAACTGTTCATTTCGCCGCTGGGCCTCTCGTTCGTGTCGAAGGTCGCTCCGCAGAAGCTCCAGGGCCTGATGCAGGGCTGCTGGCTGGGCGCCACGGCACTGGGCAACGGTCTGCTGTTCATCGGCCCGATTCTCTACAAGCGCATCTCGATCTCCGCGACGTGGAGCATTTTCGTGATCGTCTGTGCCATCTCGATGTTCGCCATGCTGGCCATGGTCAAGTGGCTCGAACGGGTCACGAAATAGACGGGACGTTCCCGTTTCCGACAAAGCCGCCGCAGGATTCCTGCGGCGGCTTTTTTTCTCCGATCTGTGCCGATCTGTTTGTTATTCGGGCGGATATTGTTATCTTTGTGACCTATACAATTGAATCCCGTCATGTCCTCACGCATCCGTTATTGTCTGTCCGGGTTGTTTCTTTTCGCGGTGTTTGCCGTCCTGCGGCCCGTGCAGGCCGGGGAGGAGCGCGGCAATTCGCCCGCGGACAGCACTTTGAGGGTGTATTACAAAGAGGTCAAAGCCCGCCTGACCACCCCCGAGGGACTGGCGATGTGCGATACGCTCTATGCGCGCGCCGCCGCGTCCGGATGGATGCAGATGCAGGCCATCGCGTTGTGCCTCAAACTCGACCATTTCTATTTCAAAAACGACCGCACGGGAATCCTCGAAGGAGTGGAGCGTGTGCAGGAGTTCTGCCGCCGGCACGGCAAACCGGAGGAGCTGCGCTATTTCTACTATTTCGCCTGGGGCAGCCGGCTGATTACCTATTATACGAAGCAGAACCAGTATAACGTCGCGGTGTACGAGACGCGCCGGATGCTTGCCGAGGCGCAGGCCGACGATTATCAGCGCGGCGTGGCCGACTGTTACCGGCAGCTGGCCAACCTCTACCTCGTGCAGAATGCCTTCGAACAGGCGTACGAGAATTTCCGGCGCGAAATCGACGTGTTCGAAGCCCACGGAATCGATGACATCAACCTGCCGACGCAGTATGCCTCGCTGGCTCAGTGCGCCCTCGAACTCAACCTGCCCGATACGGCGCTCACGGCTCTCCGGAAGGGGCGTGCACTCAATTCGGAACAGCCCTACCAGCGTTTCACGCTCCATAAGGCTTCGGCGCTCTATTATCTGAAAGTCAGGGATTTCGAAAAGGCGCGGCTGTATGTCGATTCCGCCGAAATGCAGTTTCGCGCCAATCCCTCGATGCGGCTCTACGTTCCGGGCCTGCGTTTTCTGAAAGCCGAATATTACAAGACTACGGGACAGTACGACGAGGCGTTGCGCGTCGTGGAGGAATCGCTCTCCGATACCTCCCGGAACGAGACGGGCTACCTCCGGCAGACGCAGATGAAGGAGCTGGGCGACATCTACTGGCTGATGGGCGACGTGCGCCGCTCGGCTGTGAACTACCGCGAATACATCCATCTGTCGGACTCGGTGCGCGGGCAGGAGATCCGCAACGCCACCGACGACTTTTCGGGCATCCTCGAAATCGCGCGCCTGCAGAACGAGACCAAGGAGCTGCAGCTCACGCTTCAGCGCAAGCGCCTGCGCAACACCTATCTGATCATCGGGCTGCTGGGCTTCGTGCTGGTATTGGGCGGACTGCTCTTTGCCCGCGTGGTGAAGCTCAACCGCCGTCTGAAAGCCTCCGAGGCGCTGGTCAAGGCGCAGAACAGTCACCTTGTGGCTGCCGGCGAGGAGCTTCGGCTCGCCAAGGAGAGCGCCGAGCGGGCGAGCCGCATGAAGAGCGATTTCATCCAGAACATGTCCCACGAGGTGCGCACGCCGCTCAATTCGGTCGTGGGATTCTCGCAGGTGCTCGCCTCGAAGTTCCGCGACGACCCCGCCGCGGCCGAATACGCCTCGATCATCGTGTCGAGCAGCATGAGCCTGCTGCGGCTGGTGGACGACGTGCTGAACGTCGCCTATCTGGACCAGGCCGAAGAACTGCCCCGCACGGACTGCACGGCGATGAACGACAACTGTCACGACTGCGTCTCCAAAACCCTGTCGCAGGTGCGGCCCGGTGTCACGATGATTTTCGAGCCTTCGACCGACGATCCCGTGGTGCACACCAACCTCAAGCGGGTCATGCAGGTTCTCCAGCATCTGCTGCACAACGCCGCGAAGTTCACCGTCGAGGGCGAGATCATCCTGACCTACGATTGTCTGGTCGCCGAACGGCTGATGCGCTTCACCGTGACCGATACCGGGCCGGGCATTCCGCCCGCTGAGCAGGAGGCGGTTTTCGAACGCTTCGTCAAACTCGACGCCTTTTCGCAGGGAACGGGTCTCGGGCTGCCCGTCTGCCGCATGACCGCCCTCAAACTGGGCGGCAGCCTGCGCATCGACGCCTCTTACACGGACGGCTGCCGCATGATCCTCGAAGTGCCGTTCGACCTGCCCGCCGAGGAGTGATTTCCGCATCCGGTTTTGCATGAAGGAGTCCTGATAGGCTTCTTTTTTGTTGTATTCGTTAAAAAACCGGGAAAAACAGAAAACTTTTTTTGTTTTACAAGTTTCGGTGCATATATTTGCACCCGTATCAATCGGATTGGATCATGGATCAGAAGGAACGAATCATTGAACAGGCGATGCACATGTTCGTCTCGCAGGGCATCAAGTCGGTGCGCATGGACGACATCGCGCAGCAGCTGGGGGTCTCGAAACGGACGCTCTACGAACTGTTCGGCGACAAGGAGGGGCTGCTCTACCTGGCGATGGCCCGCTATTTCGAAAAGACCCGCATCGAACGCGCCGCGGCGTGCGCCCATGCGCGCAACGTGCTCGAAGCGATGTTCATGGTGCTGGGCGGCGTGATGGACAACGCCGAAGTCATCCAGCGGCTGCTGAACAACCTGCGCAAGTTTTACCCGGCGGTGTACGAGAAAATGACGCGCGAAGGTTCCGCCAAGAGCCGCCGCGACCTGCAGGACATGCTGGAAAAGGGAATCGCCGACGGGCTGTTCGTCGACACGATCAATCTCGATCTGGCCATTTCGGTCCTTTACTACACGGCTTCGGCCATCACCGCGCGGAAGGACCTCATCCTGCCCGCGGGCATGACCGAGCGCGAGGCGTTCGTGCAGATCATCAGCAACTTCTTCCGCGGCATCTCCACGACCAAGGGGCTGCTGCTCGTCGACGACTACCTGAAACGCTACGAGCCGGCCAAAACCGTCCGCCGGATGCAATAGCCGGCGGGAATGGGGGGGGGTATCCGTCCGTTCCGTTCGTCGGCATAAATGATAATGACAACATAATTTTACCGAATAATGATGAAACGACTTTTTTTGATCATTGCCTTTTGGGCGGCAGGCATCGCCGGCGCTTCGGCGCAGATGCGGCTGACGCTTCCCCAGGCGCTGGATCTCGCCTTGAGCGAGAACCCGACCGTCAAGGTCGCGGAGATGGAGGTGCAGCGTTACGATTACGTGAAGCGCCAGACGTGGGGCAACCTGCTGCCGCAGCTTTCGGCGTCGGGCAGCTACACGCGCTCGATCGTGAAGTCCGAGATGCGCGGCGGCATTTCGTTCGGAGCCGATAACACCTTCGCCGTGCAGGGCGACCTGTCGCTGCCGCTCTTCGCGCCGTCGGTCTACCGCACGCTGAAGATGAACGACGCGCAGATGGCCACGGCCGTCGAGGCCGCGCGTGCCTCGCGCATCGACCTGACGGCCGAGGTGAAGAAGGCTTTCTACAACATCCTGCTCGCCGAGCAGTCGCTCGCGGTGCTCCGCGAGTCGGAGGCCACGGTGCAGCGCACGGTCGACGACACGCAGGTGCAGTACAAACACGGACTGGCCTCGGAATACGACCTGCTGACCGCCCAGGTGCAGTTGAGCAACCTCAAACCCACGATTCTCCAGACCGAGAATTCGATCAAGCTGGCCAAGCTGATGCTCAAGATGTACCTCTCGATTCCCGAGGACGTGGAGATCGAGGTGGTGGGCGAACTGGACGCCCTGCGCGACGAGGTGCTGGCCGGAACGGACGGACTGACCACCGACGTGACGGACAACTCCGACCTGCGCTCGCTCGAATTGCAGGAGGAGGTCCTCCGGCGCTCGCTCAAGGCGGCCAACGCGGGACGCATGCCGACGCTCGCGGCCTTCGGGTCGGCCTCCTATACGGGTAACGACATGGAGCCGTTCAATTTCGGCGGCGCCGCCACGACGGACGATTCCAAATATTTCTGGACCCACCCGATTTCGGTCGGCCTGCAACTGTCGGTCCCCATCTTCTCGGGTCTGACGAAGATGAACAAGTCGCGCGAACTGAAAAACCAGATTTCGCAGCTTTCGCTCCAGCGCAGCTACGCCCGGCAGCAGATCGACGTGCAGGTGCGCTCGGCGCTGAACGACCTGCTGACCGCCCGCGAGACGATGTACGCCCAGGAGCTGACCGTCGAGCAGGCCCGCAAGGCCTACAAGATCTCCGACACCCGTTACCGGGCCGGTGCGGGGACGATCCTCGAATTGAACAGCGCGCAGCTCTCGCAGACGCAGGCGCAGCTGAACTTCTCGCAGGCGATCTACGACTATCTTTCGGCCAAGGCCGAGTACGACCGCATCGTCGGCCGCGAACACGGAAATGAATAAAAAACAGGATAAAGAACGTATGAAAAAAATCGTGATTTTGTGCATCGCCGCCGCTTCTTTCGCCGGCTGCACAGGTAAAAAGGGCGTGACCGCCGTTACGGAAGACAAAGGCGTGCTGACCAAAAGCGCCGTTGCCGAAGAGGCTACGGTACGGCTCACGGAGGTCTTCACCTCCGAGATCGAGCCTTACAAGGAGAACGACATCACCCCTGCGGCTTCGGGCGTGCACATCGACAAGATTTACGTCGAGGTGGGCGATCCGGTGCGCGAGGGCCAGCTCGTCGTGACGCTCGACCCCACGCAGTACACCCAGCAGCTGGTGCAGCTGAAGACCGTCGAGGACGACTACAACCGCCTGCTGCCGGTCTATGAGGCCGGAGGCATCTCGGCCCAGCAGATCGAGCAGGCCAAGGCCCAGCTGGACGTGCAGCGCGAGGTGGTGGCCAACCTGAAGAAGAACATCGAGGTGCGTTCGCCCATATCGGGCGTCGTCACGGCCCGCAACTACGAGTCCGGCGACCTGTTCGCCCAGCAGCCGATCCTGCACATCATGCAGATCGACCCGCTGAAGGTCATCGCCAACATTTCGGAGCAGTACTTCCCCAACGTGAAGGTGGGCATGCCGGTGAAGCTGGCCGTCGACATCTTCCCCGACGAGGAGTTCACGGGCACGGTGTCGCTGATCTACCCGGCGCTCGACCCCACGACCCGCACTTTCAAGGTCGAGGTCAAGGTCCCCAACGCCAAGCGCACGCTGCGTCCGGGCATGTACGCCCGCACGACGTTCGACATGGGCAGCAAGGAGGGCGTGATGGTTCCCGACGTGGCCGTGCAGAAGCAGGTCGGCTCGGCCGAGCGCTACCTCTACGTCATCGTCGGCGACTCGGTTGCCGAGCGCCGCTCGGTCAAGGTGGGACGCCAGGTCGGCGACCGCGTGGACATCCTTTCGGGTGTCGAAGCCGGCGAGCCGGTGGCCGTTACGGCGTTGTCGAAACTCTTCGACGGGGCCAAAGTGGATATTAAAAAAGACTAAAACAGCCCCTTTCCAATGAAAATTTACGAAAGCGCGGTCCGCAAACCGATCTCAACGATCCTGCTGTTTGTCGGCGTGATGGTCTTCGGGCTCTTCTCGCTGATGAACCTGGCCGTGGACCAGTATCCCGAGATCGAGATACCCCAGATTTCGGTGATCACGATGTACCCGGGCGCCAACGCCGCCGACATCGAGACCAACATCACCCGTGTGCTGGAGGACAATCTCAACACGGTGAGCAACCTCAAGAAACTGACCTCCAAGTCGCAGGACAACGTCTCGATGATCACCGTCGAGTTCGAATACGGCTCCGACCTGAACGAAGGGGCCAATGAAATCCGCGACGTGGTGTCGCGCGTGCAGTCGATGCTGCCCGACGACATCGACTACCCGACGATTTTCAAGTTCTCGACCTCGATGATCCCCGTGATGATGATCGCCGTCACGGCCGAGGAGAGCTATCCGGCGCTGAACAAGATCCTCGACGACAAGCTGGTCAACGTGCTCAACCGCGTCGACGGCGTGGGTGCCGTGTCGATCGTCGGCGCACCCGAACGCGAGGTGCAGGTCAACGTCGACCCCGCCAAACTGGAGGCCTACAACCTGACCGTCGAGCAGCTGGGGCAGATCATCGCCGCCGAGAACGTCAACATCCCCAGCGGTACGATCGACGTGGGCAACAACACCTTCAACATCAAGGCCGACGGTGAGTTCAAACTCTCGGACGAGCTGCGCAAGGTCGTGGTGTCGAACGCCGGGGGCCGCACGGTGAAACTTTCGGACGTGGCCCAGATCCGCGATACGCTCGAAAAGTCCACGATGGACGAGCGCGTCAACGGACAGCGGGGCGTGCGCGTGATGTTCCAGAAACAGTCGGGCGCCAACACCGTGAATATCGTCCACGAAATCCAGTCGCGCCTGCCGGAGATTCAGAAAACCCTCCCGAAGGACGTGAAGATGGAGCTGATTTTCGAAGGCTCGCAGGAGATTACCGATGCCATCGGGTCACTCTCGGAGACCATTCTCTACGCCTTCATCTTCGTCGTGCTGGTGGTGATGGCCTTCCTCGGGCGCTGGCGCGCGACGCTGATCATCTGTATGACGATCCCCGTGTCGCTGATCTGTTCGTTCATCTACCTCTTCGCCACGGGCTCGACGCTCAATATCATCTCGCTCTCGTCGCTCTCGATCGCCATCGGTATGGTCGTCGACGATGCCATCGTGGTGCTGGAGAACATCACGACGCACATCGAGCGAGGTTCGAATCCCAAGGAGGCCGCCATCTACGCCACCAACGAGGTGTGGCTGTCGGTCATTGCCACCACGCTCGTGGTCGTTGCCGTGTTCCTGCCGCTGACGATGGTGCCGGGCATGGCGGGTATCCTCTTCCGCGAGCTGGGCTGGATCGTGACCATCGTGGTCTGCGTTTCGACTACGGCAGCCATTTCGCTGACCCCGATGATGTCCGCCTACCTCTTGAAACTCGAGGGCGGCGTGCACGATTACAAGGGGCTGGGTGTCATATACAAACCCATCGACCGGGCACTCGCATGGCTCGACGACGCCTATGCCCGCTCGCTGAACTGGGTGGTGCGCCACCGCCGTATCACGATCTTCTCGATGATGGGGCTTTTCCTGGTTTCGCTGGGGCTCGTCACGCAGGTGCCGACCGAATTCTTCCCGCCTTCGGATAACGGCTGGATCTCGGCCACGGTCAAACTGGAGCAGAACCTTTCGGTGGATTACACCGCGCGGATCGCCCGCCAGATCGACAGCATCATCTACAAGAACTATCCCGAGGTGACGCTCGTGTCGGCCTCGTCGGGCGCCAACTCGTCGGACGACGCGTTCGCCGCGATGCAGACCACCGGTTCGCACATCATCAACTACAACCTCAGCCTGCCCACCTCCGACAAGCGCGAGCGGTCGATCTACGTTATCTCCGACCTGCTGCGCAAGGAACTGGATCGCATCCCCGAGGTGCGGGAATATTCGGTGATGCCCGGCGGCGATAACGGCAGCATGAGCGGTTCGGCGACGGTCGACATCAAGGTTTTCGGCTACGACATGGACGTGACCAACGCCGTTGCCAACGACCTGAAGGAAAAACTGGGCGGCCTGGAGGGTACGCGAGACGTGCAGCTTTCGCGCGACGACCTGCGTCCCGAACTCAACGTGGTCTTCGACCGTGACCGCCTTGCCTATTACGGCATGAACAGCGCCACGGCGTCGCAGGCCGTGCGCAACCGCATCGACGGCCTCGTGGCCTCGAAATACCGCGAGGACGGCGACGAGTACGACATCATCGTGCGCTATGCCGAGCCGTTCCGCAACCGCATCGAGGACGTCGAGAACATCACGCTCTACAATGCGCAGGGCCGCCCCGTGAAGCTCAAGGAGGTGGGAACCGTCGAGGAGGAGTATGCCGCGCCGATGATCGAGCGCGAGAACCGCCAGCGTGTCATTTCGGTCCAGTCTACGCTCGGGGCCGGCGTCGCGCTGGGCGACGTGGTGGCCGAGGTCGACAAACTCATCGCCGAGTATCCCACGCCCGACGGCGTGGACCTCGAAGTGGGCGGTACGGTCGAGGACCAGGGCGACGCCTTCGGCGACCTGGGAACGCTGCTCATCCTGATCGTCATTCTGGTGTATATCGTGATGGCCACGCAGTTCGAGTCGCTCAAGTTCCCGTTCATCATCATGTTCACCATTCCGTTCGCCTTTACGGGCGTGTTCCTCGCGCTGTGGATGACCTCCACGCCGCTGTCGCTCATCGCTCTGATCGGAGCCATCATGCTGGTGGGTATCGTGACGAAGAACGGTATCGTGATGGTGGACTACATGAACCTGCTGATCGAGCGCGGTTCAGGCGTCTTCGACGCGGTGATCGCCGGCGGCAAAAGCCGTCTGCGTCCGGTGCTGATGACCTCGTTCACGACCATCCTGGGTATGCTTCCGCTCGCTATCGGCACGGGAGCCGGTTCGGAGACGTGGCAGCCGATGGGTATCGCCGTGATCGGCGGTCTGACCTTCTCGACGATCCTGACGCTGTTCATCGTTCCGGTGCTCTACTCGATCCTCGTGAACCGTTCGCAGCGCAAGGAGCGCGAGAAACTGGCGCGCCTCGCGGCCGAACACCAGGCAAGTGTACATTAATAAGGGAAAACAACTATGAAAGCAGTATTTTTGTCATACAACCAGGCGCTGACCGACCGGGTGAACGCCATCCTCGACGAGCAGGGTATCCGCGGCTTCACCAAATGGGCCTTGACCGAGGGCCGCGGCTCAGTCGACGGCGAACCCCACTACGGCACGCATGCGTGGCCTTCGATGA
>ERZ1673694.991-NODE-991-length-11918-cov-5.888814_pt1 | contig 11918 bp, 8 predicted proteins | sample MGYA00580224_ERZ1673694 | MGnify/ENA primary metagenome ERZ1673694 (study PRJEB41218, sample SAMN15661778) | gut metagenome | host: Homo sapiens | place: Canada: London | collected 2015-08-20/2019-03-30 | study: EMG produced TPA metagenomics assembly of PRJNA649273...
CGCGGCGGACATACAGCTGGATATCGCCCTTGTCATCGCGCAGGTGGGCAAAGCTGGCCTTGCCCATCACGCGCTTGGACATCATGCGGCCGGCCAGGGCAACCTGCTTGCCGCTGTCGGTCTCGTTGGGCAGGTCCTTGAATTCTTCCTTCAGGTCGGCCGAGTAGGCGTCCTGGGGGAACTTGGTCAGGGTAAAGGGGTCATGACCGGCGGCCTGCAGGTCTGCCAGCTTCTGGCGGCGCACCTGCACCTGCTCGCTCTCGGACAGGCCCTGTGCGGGGTTCTTCTTTTGCTCTTCCATGGTTTCTCCTATCAGCTGCGTGCGTGGGTAATGGCCAGCACGGTGTACTCCACGGTGTGGCCGGTGGGCAGCAGCACTTCGGTCTTGGCGCCCACAGCGCGGCCCAGCAGCGCGTGGCCCACGGGGCTCTCGTCGCTGATCTTGCCGTTCAGGGGGTCGGCCTCGGTGCGGCCCACGATGTCGTATTCTTCGGTCTCATCCTCGCCGGTCATCTGGATGGTGACGTGGGTGCCCACAGACACGCTGTCCACGCTCAGCTCGCTCTCGTCGATGATGACGGCGTTCTTGATCATCTGCTCCAGCTCGGTGATGCGGTTCTCCACCAGACCCTGGGTGTTCTTGGCCTCGTCGTACTCGCTGTTTTCCGACAGGTCGCCGTGGCTGCGGGCTTCCTTGATCTCCTCGGCCAGCTCCTTGCGGCGCACGGTCTTGAGGTACTCCAGTTCCTCCTGCATAGCTTTCAGGCCGGCAGCGGACATCTTGATCTCTTGTGCCATTTGAGAATCTCTCCTTGTCTATACTTGATTCGCGCAGGTGCAAAGCCGCGCAATGATGCCATTTTGACTACATTATTATAATAGCAAGGCGGTGCTTTGTCAACAAAAAAGGCGGCACAGGGGCAGAAAAAGGCCCTGCCGCACATGCTCTGTGCGGGCAGCCCTTGACAAACACGAAAAAATCCCGTCTGAACTGCTTCAGACGGGATTTTTGTGGTTTTATGGGGCTTTGGCTCAGGTCTCCACACCCTCGAACTGGCTGTTGTACAGCTTGGCGTAGAAGCCGCCTGCGGCCAGCAGTTCGTCGTGGTTGCCCTGCTCCACGATGTGGCCGTCCTTCATCACAAGGATGACGTCGGCCTCACGGATGGTGGACAGGCGGTGCGCCACGATGAAGCTGGTGCGGCCCTGCATCATGCGGGCAAAGGCCTTCTGGATGCGCACCTCGGTGCGGGTGTCGATGGAGGAGGTAGCTTCGTCCAGGATCAGCATGGGCGGCAGGCAGAGCATCACGCGGGCGATGCACAGCAGCTGCTTCTGGCCCTGACTGATGTTGCCGCCGTCCTCTGCGATGACGGTGTCGTAACCCTCCGGCAGTCGGCGGATGAAGCTGTCGGCGTGGGCGGCCTTGGCGGCAGCCACCACCTCGTCCAGGGTGGCGTCCGGCTTGCCGTAGGCGATGTTCTCCCGCACCGTACCGGCCCGCAGCCAGGTATCCTGCAGCACCATGCCGTAGCTGCCACGCAGCGAAGCGCGGGTCACGCTGCGGATGTCGGTGCCGGACACCTTGATGGCACCGCCGTTCACGTCATAGAAGCGCATGAGCAGGTTGATGAGGGTGGTCTTGCCGCAGCCGGTGGGGCCGACGATGGCGATGCGCTGGCCGGGCTTCACGTCCAGGCTCAGGCCCTCGATCAGCGGGCGGTCGGGCAGGTAGCGGAAGGACACATCCTCCAGCTGCACATGGCCGTCCGGCTGCAGCACAGCGGCGTTCTCGGCTTCCGGGATCTGGTCATCGGCGTCCAGCAGCTCAAACACGCGGGCCGCACAGGCCAGCGCGTTCTGCAGCTCGGTGACCACGCCGGAGATCTCGTTGAAGGGCTTGGTGTACTGGTTGGCGTAGTTCAGGAACACGCTCAGCTGACCGATGGTGATGCCGCCGCGCACGGCGTACAGGGCACCCACCAGGCCCACACCGGCGTACACGATGTTATTCACAAAGCGGGTGGCGGGATTGGTCATGCTGGAGAAGAAGATAGCTTTCAGGCTCACGTCCTGCAGCCGGCCGTTCACTTCGTCAAAGGCGTCCAGGCTCTCGGCCTCGTGGCCGAAGGCCTGTACCACCTTCTGGCCCTCGATCATCTCGTTGACCAGCGCAGTCTGCTCGCCGCGCACGCTGCTCTGCCCCTGAAAATACTTGTAACTGCGCTTGGCAAGGAAGCTGGCCACCAGCAGACTCAGCGGGGTGATGCACACCACCACCAGCGTGATGACCACATTCTCGCTCAGCATGAACAGCAAGGTGCCCAGAATGGTCAGCACGCCGCTGAACAGCTGGGTGAAGCCCATCAGCAGGCCGTCGGCAAAGGTGTCCACATCGGCCACCATGCGGCTCACGATGTCGCCGGAGGGGTGGCTGTCGAGGTAGGACAGCGGCAGGGTCTGGATCTTGCGCAGGGCCTCGTTGCGTAGATCTCGGCTCACCGAAAAGGTGATGCGGTTGTTGCACACGCTCAACAGCCACTGGGCAAAGGCGGCCACCACGGCCACCACCAGTACCTCCACAATGATGCGGCCTACACCGGCAAAGTCCACATTGCCTTTGCCCAGCATCAGGTCAATGGCGTCACCGCACAGGATGGGGATATACAGCTGTGCGGCCACACTCACGGCGGCCACGATCAGGCTGCAGACCACGAACAGGGAATAGGGGCGGATCTTGTGCAGCACACGGGTCAGTGTGGCCTTGCGCTGTTCCGGGGTCAGTTTTGCTTTGGCTTTCGCGCTCATTTCTGCACATCCCCTTTCTTGAACTGGCTCTCATAGATCTCTTCGTACACCGGGCAGCTCTGGCGCAGCTGGTCATGGGTGCCAAGGCCCACCAGCCTGCCGTCATCCAGCACAAGGATCTGGTCGGCGTGCTGCAGGCTGGCGGCGCGCTGGCTCACGATGAACACGGTCACGCTGCCGGGCAGAGCGGCCAGTGCCTTGCGCAGGGCCGCGTCGGTGGCGTAGTCCAGGGCGCTGGCGCTGTCGTCCAGGATCAGAATGTCCGGCTTGCCCACCAATGCACGGGCAATGGTCAGGCGCTGCTTCTGGCCGCCGGAAAGGTTCCGGCCGCCCTGTTCCACGGGCTCGTCCAGCCCAAGGGGCTTTGCCTGGACGAATTCTGCCGCCTGTGCGGTCTCCAGGGCCGCCCACAGCTCGGCGTCGGTGGCATTCTTGTTGCCCCACAGCAGGTTGGAGCGGATGGTGCCGCCGAACAGCTGGGCCTTCTGCATGACCACGTTCACCTTGCCGCGCAGGGCCTCGCGGGGGTAGTCCGCGGCCGGGCGGCCCAGGATCTCCACGGTGCCCTCGGTGGCGTCGTAAAAGCGGGGGATCAGGTTGACCAGGCTGGACTTGCCGCTGCCGGTGCCGCCGATGACGCCGATGGTCTGGCCGTGCTTGGCGGTAAAGCTGATGTCGGACAGGCTGGGTGCGCCGGCCCCGGCATAGGTCAGGCTCACATGGTCAAAGCGCACGGCGTCACCGGCCTTGTCGGCGGGCACCTCACTGCGCAGCTCGGCGGGGAAGTCCATGCCGGGCTTGGTGTCCAGTACCGCCTGCACACGGCCGGCGCAGGCCAGCGCCTTGCTCACCTGCACGATCAGGTTAGCCAGCTTGACCAGCTCGATCAGGATCTGGTTCATATAGTTCACCAGCGCGATCACGTCGCCGGAGGCCATGCCGCCCACGTTGATCTCAATGCTGCCCACATACAGCAGTGCCACGATGGCAATGTTGATGATCACATAGGTCAGCGGGCTCATCAGGGCCGAAAGATGGCCCACATGGAGCTGCATTTTAGTCAGCAGGTCGTTGGCGTTCTCGAAGCGGTCGATCTCGTCCTGCTCCTTGTCAAAGGCACGCACCACGCGCACACCGGTCAGGTTCTCGCGGGTCAGGCCCAGCACACGGTCCAGCCGCACCTGCGCGGTCTTGTACAGCGGGCGGGTGATCACCATCACGCCGAACACCACCACACTCAGCAGCGGGATGGCCACCACAAAGATCAGGGCGGCCCGCGCGTTGACCGTGAAGGCCATGACCATGGCACCGATCACCACAAAGGGGCTGCGCAGGAACAGGCGCAAAAACAGGTTCAGGCCGCTCTGCACCTGGTTGATGTCGCTGGTCATGCGGGTGATGAGGGTGCTGGTGCCCAGGGTGTCCATCTCCGAAAAGCTCAGGCTCTGGATGTGGGCAAACAGGGCATGCCGCAGGGCGGTGGAGTAGCCCACCGCCGCCTTGGCGGAAAAATACTGCGCCGTGAGGCTGCAGGTCAGGCCGATGACGGCCAGCAGAAGCAGGATGCCGCACCGCACCAGGATGTAGTGCAGGTCGTGGGCGGCAATGCCCACGTTGACGATATCGGCCATGACCAGCGGTACGAACAGGTCAAATGTGGCTTCCAGCATCTTGAACAGAGGGGCAAGCACGCTCTCGCGCTTGTAGTCCCTCAGATAGCCAAGCATGTTGTTCAAGGCTATTTCCTCCTTTTCTGATCCCAGTATTCTGGAATTTTACCTATTATAGCGCACACAGCTGAAAAAAACCATACGTTTGCCGGGATAGATGCAGAGCCAAAGCGCAGGTTTTCCGTTGAGAAAGATGGAAAATCCTGCTATACTAGGAGATGACACTGAAGGAAAGCAGGGAACATACAATGGCAAGAAGAACAGACGGCGGGGTGCGCTTCCGCCCGGTGGGCAGCAGCCGGCACCCGCGCACGCCGGTGCGCTACAGCCCCGGCGGCACCGGCTGCCCGGCAATCGAGCAGGCGATCGAGCGGCTGTATCACGGGCAGAACGAGGAGAGCTTCTGGGCCCTGATGGGGGCCCTGAACTACGCGCTGGAGCTGGAGACCCATGTTCTGGTGCCGCTGCAGACGGCCCCGGGCACGCCGCCCACCCCGGCCCCCTGGGCCGAGAACCCCGTCCCGCAGCAAAAGGCCAGAGGGCTTGCGCTCTGGACCCTGAAAAACAAGGACCGTACCTGGCTGCCGCTGTTCACCTCCAGCGCAGCTGCCTGCGTGGACCGCAGCACGGCGGCCCGCCCCATGGCGGACTACACCCTGCAGGACGCCATGGAACTGGTGCTGGATGCGCCGGACATCGACGGCGTGGTCATCGACCCGTGGGGCCACTCGGCCACACTGGATGAGGCCCTGCTCAACGGCCTGCTCCACGCGGGCCACAACCCGGAGGAGCCGGGAGACGAAGAAGTAGAAGCCGGGCGGGAAGCGGCCCGCGCCGGGGACTGGCGCATGGCGGCCGACCACTACGACGAAGCCGCCCAGCAGGGCAATGCCATGGGTCTCTCGCTGCTGGCCGACTGCCTGTACCGGGGCCGGGGCGAGATGCAGAACAAGACCGAGGCCCGCCGGATGTGGCGCACCGCCGCCGACCACGGCGAGGTGCTGGCCATGCTGTCGCTGGGCGAGGACTGCGCTGCCCGGGGCGAAGCGGGCAAGGCCCTGCTGTACTACCGCAAAGCCCGGCAGACGGCGCAGGGCATGCCGGACATCGAGTATACCCCGCGCATCTGTCTGCGCCTTGCCCAGGCCGAGACCCGCTACGTCTCGGCCAAAAAGGCCATGGCACTGGCGGCAGAGGCCGCCCAGGGCTTTGCCATCCTGGCCCGGGAGAAGGAACCGGATGCGGCCGAATTGCAGGCAGAAGCGGAACAGCTGCTGCGGGAACTGACCGATCCGAAGCCCCGGAATACGGCCTACAACATAGATTCTTTACAATTGGACTAAAAAATGGTCACAGGCATCGGGTAAGATGATCAGGTGAATAAAATGCTTTAGCGGACGGGATACGCCGCAAAGAGAGGAAAACGATATGAGCAAAGTGATCGGCATTGACCTTGGCACAACAAATTCCTGTGTGGCGGTGGTGGAAGGCGGCAAGCCTGTGGTCATCACCAACGCAGAGGGCGAGCGCACCACCCCCAGCGTGGTGGCCTTTACCAAAGACGGCGAGCGTCTGGTGGGCGGCGCGGCCAAGCGGCAGATCGCCACCAACTCCGGCCGCACCGTGACCAGCATCAAGCGCCACATGGGCAGCGATTACCGGGTGCACATCGACGGCAAGGACCTGACCCCGCAGGAGATCAGCGCCATGATCCTGGCCAAGATCCGCCGCGACGCCGAGAGCTATCTGGGCGAGCCGGTGACCGAGGCCGTTATCACGGTGCCCGCCTACTTCGACGACAGCCAGCGCAAGGCTACCCAGGACGCCGGACGCATCGCGGGCCTGAACGTGCTGCGCATCATCAACGAGCCGACGGCTGCCGCTGTGGCCTACGGCCTGGACAACGAAGCACCCCAGAAGATCCTGGTGTATGATCTGGGCGGCGGCACCTTTGACGTGTCCATCATCGAGATCGAGGACGGTACTTTTACAGTGCTGGCCACCGGCGGCGACACCCATCTGGGCGGCGATGACTTTGACGAGCGCATCGTGGAGTACGCTGTGGCCGAGTTCAAGAAGTCCGACCGCATCGACCTCTCCCGCGATCCGGCTGCTATGGGCCGCCTGAAGGAGGAAGCGGAAAAGGCCAAGAAAGAGCTGTCCAGTGCACCCTCCGCGCAGCTGAACCTGCCCTTCATCGCGGTGGGCAAGGACGGCCCCCACCATCTGGATCTGTCGCTGTCCCGCCCGCAGTTCGAGATGATGACCGGTGACCTGCTGGCCCGTACTGTGACCCCGGTGCAGAACGCCCTGCGGGATGCCGGGATCTCTGCCAGCCAGCTGGGCAAGGTGCTGCTGGTGGGCGGCAGTACCCGCATGCCCGCCGTGGAGCGCCAGGTGCGGGAGCTGCTGGGCTGCGAGCCCAGCCACAGCCTAAACCCGGACGAGTGCGTGGCCATGGGTGCCGCCGTGCAGGGCGGTCTGCTGCAGGGCGGCGGCAAGCTGGCTGGTGCTACCGGTGCCGCCGCACAGGGTCTGGTGCTGATGGATGTCACCCCGCTGACCCTGTCCATTGAGACCCTGGGCGGCGTGGCCACCCCGCTGATCACCCGCAACAGCATGATCCCCACCCGCAAGAGCCAGATCTTTACCACGGCACGCCCCATGCAGACCAGCGTGGAGATCAACGTGCTGCAGGGCGAGCGCCACTTTGCCCGCGACAACAAGAGCCTGGGCAAGTTCAAGCTCAACGGCATCCGGGGCGGTTTCTCCTCCAAGCCGCAGATCGAGGTCACCTTTGACATCGACGTCAACGGCGTGGTCAAGGTGTCGGCCAAGGATCTGGGCACCGGCCGAGAGCAGAACATCACCATCACCGGCAGCACGAACCTGTCCGAAAACGAGATCCAGCGCGCTATGGCGGATGCCGCAGCCTACGAGGCCGAGGACAGCCGCCGCAAGGAGCGGCTGGAGCTGCACAACCAGGCCGAGGTGCTGGCCTACAAGGTGGACGAGGCCTTGTCCAAGTGCAAAAAGGAGCTGGACCGCGACGAAAAGAACCGCATCAAGACCGATGTGGCCAACCTGCGCCGCTGCCTGCGCAAGGACAAGCCCGAGAAGATGAACGAGACCGAGGAAGCGGCCCTGCGGCAGGCCAAGAGCCAGCTGGAGGAAAGCGCCAACCACCTGATGATGCTGTATGCGGCAGAGCAGGGGCAGGACGGCTCGGCCGGCGGCAGCACCCTGTGACCGCAGCATTTGTTTGAAAAAGCATAGAAAACAGACAGCGGAACGGCATTTTGTGAAAAATCTGCCGTTCCGCTTTTTTGACAAAAAACATGTGAATAATTTATGAAGAATGACAGTAGACAAAGAACAGCGCCTTTGATATACTGTTTTACAGAGCAAGGCGACATTCCTCGGAAGCGATACTTGCGGCAGACCAAATATAGAGCATGGGTGTAAGAATACCCATATATTCTATATGTGGGTGCTGTCGCGGTATAAGTTCCGGGGCTTTTTTCATCTCCGGACCTTTGCGGAAGAATGGAGCGCAGAGCATGAAGATCATCAAAAAAATCAATACAAGCGCTGCTCTGGCGCTCGACGCATCCGGACACGAAGTGGTGGTGCTGGGCAAGGGCATCGGGTTCCCGCCCACACCCTATGAGCTGACCGACCTTTCCAAGGTGGAGCGCACCTTCTACGATGTGGATCCCCGCTACCTGAGCATGATCGCAGAGCTTTCGCAGCCCATCGTGATGGCCTGCGCGGATATCGCCGATCAGGCCGAGATCGAGCTGGGAAATCAGCTGAACCCCAATCTGCCGTTCACGCTGGCCGACCACGTCCAGTTCGCCGTGGAGCGGCTCAAAAGCGGCGTGGACCTGACCATGCCCATCGCTTACGACATCCGCCACCTGTACCCCAAGGAGACCGAGATGGCCGATGCCGCGCTGCAGATCCTGCACGATAAGGCAGGGCTGGACCTGCCCGCCAACGAGGCGGTCAACATTGCCATGCATTTCATCAACGCCGAAGCAGAAAGCGGCGACATCCACAGCCTGATGCTGAGCATGCAGATCATTTCCGACGTCAACAAGATCGTGGAAGAGAGCCTGCACATCAAGCTGGATAAGGACAATTACAACTACAACCGGTTCGCTACCCATCTGCGCTATCTGTTCCAGCGGCTGCAGAGCGGCGTGCAGACCAACGATGTGCCCCGCAGCGTCCGCAATACCCGGATGCGGGAATACCCGGATGTGTACACCTGTGTCCTGAAAGTCGTGGATTACTTCCGCGACACCTGGGGCTGGGATTGCAGCGATGACGAGATCGTCTACCTGATCATGCACATCCAGCGCGTATATGAGCGCGAAAAAGAATAAACGATCAAGAGTTCCTTGTTTTACAAAGCTCGTTTTACTGGAGCGTTAGCCCATAAGGGCGCGAGATCCGGGGCGGACTTCAGGACAGCGGGCGCAGACAGCCGGAACGGCTGCTGCAGTTTTGCCGTGTTGAAGTGTGCTCCCGGATCTTTTTTTCAAATTTTGAATGTTTCCCTGTGCACGGGAATCAGATAAAGACCGCATACACACCCAAGGAGGCCACAGCCAATGGACGAGACCAGCATTTTACAAAGCGTCTGTTCCTGCATCGGCGGACAGCAGAATGTCAGCCGGGTATTATCCAGCGGGAACAAACGTTACCTGATGGTCAAGGACGCCAGTGCCGTGGACCTCACGGCAGTTCGACAGGTGGAGGGCGTACAGGCGGCGGAGCTCAGCCGCGGACGTCTGACACTGGAACTGCCGGGAAACGACAAGGAGGAGAAAATGGATCACAAACAGGTAGCCCAGGGCATTATTGAGAATGTCGGCGGCAAGGAGAACATCGCATCCTTTACCCACTGCGCCACCCGCCTGCGCCTGAAGCTGCGCGACAACGCAAAGGCCAATAAGGACGCCGTGTGCAAGGTGAAGGGCGTCATCAACGTGGTGGAAAAAGGCGGCCAGTTCCAGGTCGTCATCGGCAACGAAGTGGCCCAGGTGTTCGACGTCGTGCAGGAGATCACCGGCATTTCCGGTCAGGCCGAGGACATCGTGGAGAAGGATGACCTGAAGGTGAAGGGCAAGTTCATCGACACCCTGATCGACCTGGTCACCAACATCTTCACCCCGATCCTGCCCGCCCTGATCGGCGCCGGCATGATCCGCGCCCTGTTGATGCTGTGCACCCAGTTCGGCATCCTGCAGAGCAGCAGCGGCACCTACATTATGATCAACGAGATCTATAATGCAGTGTTCAACTTCCTGCCCGTCTACATGGCCTACTGCGCCGCAAAGCGCTTCAAGTGCAACCCGATGATCGCTGCGGCCGTGGCGCTGGCCCTGGTCAGCTCCAACCTGCAGGCCGCTATCCAGAGCGAAGAGGGCCTGCGCTTCCTGGGCATCCAGCTGAGCATGCCCAAGCAGGGCTATGGCTCCGCCATCATCCCCATCATCTTCATCATCTGGTTCATGAGTGTCATCGAGCACTTCTGCACCAAGCACATCCACCCCGCAGCCCGCAACATTGTCACCCCGCTCGTTGAGCTGGTCATCACCGTGCCGGTTTCCTTCCTGGTGTTCGGACCCATCTTCAGCGCTCTGCAGGCTGCCATCGGCAACGGCTACACCGCTCTGTACAACCTGAGCCCCGTTGTCACCGGCATTGTTCTGGGTGCTGCATGGCAGATCCTGGTCGTCTTTGGCCTGCACTGGGGCATCGTTCCTCTGGGTCAGGTCAATCTGGCCATGTACGGCCGCAACACCATCAACGCCGTTACCGGCCCCTCCAACTGGGCACAGGCCGGTTCTGCCATGGGTGTTGCCCTGCGCACTAAGAACCCCGACGTGAAGGAGACTGCAATGTCCGCTGCCATCACTGGCATCTTCTCCATCACCGAGCCCGCCATCTACGGCGTCAACCTGAAGTACAAGAAGCCCTTCTACATCGCAGTTGTGGCAGGCGGTATCGCAGGTGCCGGCAACGCTGCTGCACTGGCAGGCGGCCCCGTTGGCATCCTGAGCTTCCCGCTGTTCATCGGCGAAGGCTTCATCTACTTCGTCATCGGCATGTTCGCTGCATTCTTCGGCTCCATGATCGGCACCTACCTGTTCGGTTACGATGCCGCAAACGACAAGGCATAAGCGATTTTCCACAGGCAGATTGGATAGAAGGTAAATGACAAAGGGGCTGTTCCCGCGGGGACCAGCCCCTTTTGTGTTTGTCCTTCCGGAAGATCTCCCCCGCACAGCAAAAAGGCGGCCGCTGCAAACTACAGCGGCCGCCTTGCATTTTGATGTTACAGCATCTTGGAGAGGAACGCCTTCAGGCGCGGATGCTTGGGGTTGGAGAACAGCTCCTGCGGGGGCTCGTCCTCCTGGATCTGGCCGCCGTCGATGAAGATCACGCGGTTGGACACCTCGCGGGCAAAGCCCATCTCGTGGGTGACCACCAGCATGGTGATGCCGGTGTGGGCCAGCTCCTTCATCAGCTCCAGTACCTCGCCCACCATCTCAGGGTCCAGGGCGCTGGTGGGCTCGTCGAACAGGATCACGTCCGGGTCCATAGCCAGAGCGCGGGCAATGGCAATGCGCTGCTGCTGGCCGCCGGACAGGCTCTTGGGGTAGACGTTGGCCTTGTCGGCCAGACCCACACGGGCCAGCAGCTCGTCGGCGCGCTGGGAAATGGCTTCCTTGTCCTTCAGCTTGAGCAGGCTGGGGGCCAATTCCAGGTTCTTCTTCACGGTCAGGTGGGGGAAGAGGTTGAAGTGCTGGAACACCATGCCCATCTTCTGGCGCACAGCGTCGATGTGGGCTTCGTCCACCTCCACCCCTTCAAACTTGATGGAGCCGGAGGTGGGAATCTCCAAGCGGTTCAGGCACCGCAGAAAGGTGGACTTGCCGCAGCCGGAGGGTCCGATCAGGCACACCACGTCGCCGCGGTAGATGTCGATGTCGATGCCCTTGAGCACGTCCAGGGTGGGGGTGGGCTGCTTTGCGCCCTTTTTCTTTACGCCGCCGTAGGTCTTGGTCAGACCACGGACTTCCAGGATCTTATCGGTCACTTTGTGCCAGCCTCCTCTCAAACATTGCCAGCAGCCGGGTGAACAGCATGACCAGCACAAGGTAGATCAGTGCAACGCCCAGCAGCGGGTACATGGCTTCATAGCTACGGTTCATAATGCCCTGCGCCGCATACAGCAGCTCCTTGCCGCCAATGACCGTGATCAGGGAGGTATCCTTCAGCAGCATGATGAACTCGTTGCCCAGAGCAGGCAGCACCGCGCGGATAGCCTGCGGGATGATGATGACCACCATGGTGGTCATGTAGTTCAGGCCCAGGCTGCGGCCGGCCTCCATCTGGCCGGGGTCCACGGCCATCAGGCCGCCG
>ERZ1673694.1009-NODE-1009-length-11767-cov-6.510246_pt1 | contig 11767 bp, 12 predicted proteins | sample MGYA00580224_ERZ1673694 | MGnify/ENA primary metagenome ERZ1673694 (study PRJEB41218, sample SAMN15661778) | gut metagenome | host: Homo sapiens | place: Canada: London | collected 2015-08-20/2019-03-30 | study: EMG produced TPA metagenomics assembly of...
CCGGCGCACGCGGCTGCTGATCATCCACGGCACGGCCGACGACAACGTCCATTTCCAGAACACCGTCGAGATGACCCGGGCGCTCAACCGCGCCGGCAAGCAGTACGACATGATGATCTACCCCGACCAGAACCACTCGATGTTGCCCGACGCAACGGCACACATAAGACAAAAGATGATCGATTACACACTGAAGAATTTATGACGTACACATTGCAACTCGAAACGCCCGTCGGCCCCGTGACGATCACGGCTACGGGCGAGGCCGTGACGCAGATCCGTTTCGGCACGGAAATTCCGGAAGGCTCCGCAGCCGTCCCCGAAACCTCCGCCACACCCCTGCTGCTGAAGGCGGCAACGCAGCTCCGGGAGTACTTCGCCGGCACGCGCCGCGACTTCTCGCTGCCGCTCGCACCCGCCGGAACACCCTTCCAGCAATCCGTCTGGCAGGCGCTGCAAACCATTCCCTACGGAGAAACCCGCACCTACGGGCATATCGCCGTGCAGATCGGCCACAACAAATCGTTCCGCGCCGTCGGCATGGCCAACAACCGCAACCCCATCGTCATCGTCGTTCCCTGCCACCGCGTTCTGGGCTACGACGGCAAACTCACGGGCTACGCCGGGGGACTCGACATCAAGGAGCGGCTGCTCGACCTGGAAAAGCGGCGATAAACGCACCCCGGCGGCAGGCCTGCAAATCGCACCCGCACGAAAAAATGCGAGGCACGGTCTCCCGTGCCTCGCATTTGCATATCCCGTCCGGTCAAAGTCCGAACGCAACGGCGTTGATGCCGTCGTAAACCGCGCTGACGATGCCCAGCAGCAGAACGCCCGCCATGCAGAGCGCAAGGCTGACACGCGTGTAACGGTCGCTGCGGAATGCCGCGATCGGCGCGTCGGAGGGCGTAATGTACATCGCCTTGACGATCAGCAGGTAGTAGTAGAGCGAAATCACCGTGTTGATCAGGGCGATGAAGACCAGCAGGTGGAACCCGCCCCTGAAAGCCGCCGCGAAGACGAAGAATTTCGAGAAGAACCCGGCGAAGGGCGGGATTCCCGCCAGCGAAAACAGCGCCAGGGTCATCAGCAGCGCCAGGCGGGGATTGGTGCGCGAAAACCCGTTGTAGTCCTCCAGCGAGACCTTGCCCCCGCTGTGCTGCTCGACGGCCGACAGCACACCGAACACCGCGAGGTTGGCGGCCATGTAGACCAGCACGTAGAAGACCAGCGAGGTCATGCCGATGGCGCTGCCGCCGATGACGGCCAGCATGATGTATCCGGCCTGCGAGATGGACGAGAAGGCCATGAAACGCTTGAGGTCCTTCTGCCGGATGGCGAAGAGGTTGGCGACGGTGATGCTCGACACCGTCACGATCCAGAGCAGCGTCTGCCACTCCCGGACCATCGGGGCGAACACCTTCACGAGCACCGTCAGCAGCACGAACGCCGCAGCGCCCTTCGAGACCACCGAAAGATAGGCGGTCACGTTCGTCGGCGCCCCCTGGTAGGCGTCCGCCGTCCAGAGATGGAAGGGCACGAGCGAAATCTTGAAACCGAGTCCCGAGAAGAAGAAGACCAGGGCCATCACCTGCAATGGCGAACCGTCGATGCGGGCGGCCATATCGTCGAAATAGAGCGTCCCGGTCGTACCGTAGAGGAACGAGATGCCGTAGAGCATCAGTCCGCTCGAAAACAGCGCGCAGAGGATGTATTTGGCCCCCGCCTCGGCCGAATAGCGTTTGTATTTGTCGAAGGCCACCAGGCAGGCCATCGGCACGGAGGCCAGCTCCAGCCCGATGAAGAACAGCAGGAAGTTGCCCGCGCCGATCATGAAATGCATGCCCAGCAGCGTCGAGAGGGTCAGGATGTAGAATTCACCCTGCTTGTGGCGCGTGTCCTCGCGGCGCAGCCACGTGTCGGACTGGAGGAAGACGACCAGCGCCCCGACGGAGAGCATGCCTTTGACAATGCCGTCCATCGGCGCATACCGGAACATGCCGCCGAAGAGTTCGCCCCCCGCAGCCGGAACAAGGTTCACAACCACCTGCACGACCATCAGGCAGCAGACCACGGCCGAAAAGCGGCGGCGTGCGCGCTCCCCGGCCATGAGGTCGTAGAGGAACACGAAGACGAGAATCGCCGTGAGGGTCACTTCGGCCCGCATCAGCGTAAATATCGAGGTGTAATCCATAGTCGCTTAACTCAAAATATGTGCAATGATCTCCGCGACGCTGCCGCGGATCATGTCGCTCACCCACAGCGGCGCCAGACCCATGCCGGCGATGGCGACGACGAGGCAGACGACCGACAGCCGCTCGTCCCACGTGGCGTCCGAAAGTTTCAGGTGTTCGGGATTGTCGCACGTGCCGTAGAGGATTTTCCCGACGACGCGCAGGATGTAGACCGCCGTGATGACGATCGACGTGCAGGCGATGACGGTCACCACGCGGTGGAACGTGTCGGCGTTCATAAACGCGCCGTTGAAGATGGTCATTTCGGCCACGAAGCCGCTCAGGCCCGGCAGCCCGAGGTTGGCCAGACCCGCGATCACATACCCGACCGCGAGGAACGGCATCACCTTCATCAGCCCGCCCAGCTGGCGGATGTCCCGCGTGTGGGTGCGGCCGTAGATCATGCCGATCAGCGCGAAGAAGAGGGCCGTCATCAGGCCGTGGCTCAACATCTGGAGCACGGCGCCCGTGCCGGCCGTGGTGTTCATCATCAAAACGGCGAACAGCACCAGTCCGCAGTGCGACACCGAGGAGTAGGCGTTGATGTACTTGAGGTCGGTCTGCACGCAGGCCGAAAAGGCGCCGTATACGACGGAAATCGTTGTCAGGATGATAAATACCCAGCTCAATTCATGCGCCGCTTCGGGTAAAAGATACATAGCAACCCGGAAACAGCCGTATCCGCCCAGCTTCATCAGCACCCCGGCGTGGAGCATCGACACGGCCGTCGGGGCCGAGGCGTGGCCGTCGGGGCTCCACGTATGGAACGGGAACAGCGCGCCCAGCACGCCGAAACCCACGAACACCAGCGGGAACCAGATGCGCTGCTGGGCAACGGGAATGTTGTTCAGCGCGGCGATCTCCTGAATGTTCATCGTCGTGGCGCCCGCACCGAAGTAGATGCCCAGAATGCCGATCAGCAGCAACGCCGAACCGCCCATGAGCATCAGCGTCAGCTTCATGGCGGCGTATTCCTTGCGCCCGCTGCCCCAGACGCCGATCAGCAGGTACATCGGGATCAGCGCCACCTCGTAGAACAGGAACATCGTGAAGAGGTCTACCGAAATGAAGAACCCGAACACCCCCACGCTCAACAGGCAGAACCAGAGGAAGTAGGCTTTGACGTCGGTCTTCATCTGCCACGAAGCGAACGTGCCCGTGAAGACGATGACGGCCGACAGCAAGAGCATCGCCACCGAAATGCCGTCGACGCCCACGGCGTAGTGGATGTTGAGCGGCGCATACCAGACGCGGCTTTCGGTGAAGAGCATCTGCGCCGTCTCGCCCGCGCCGCGCAACCCGAGGTACTGCACCACGAGCACGACGGCCAGCGCCACGAGCAGCGAAGAGCCTGCGACCATCACGGCGTGAATCTGCCGCGTCGACTTCGAGAGCCACAGACCCAGCATCATCACGAGCGGAACGGCGGGAAACAGAGATAGTATATTCATAACTCGTTCGGATTAACAGATTAGAAGAATCAGGATCGTGAGGCCCAGCGCACCGCCGAGGAACCAGATGCAGTAGCGCTGCACGCTGCCGCTCTGCATGTCGCGGACGAGGCAGGCGACGCCGTTGGTGCCCCAAGCGAGGAAATTCATGAAGCCGTCGACCACGTGCCGGTCGAACCACGCGATGGGCGTGGAGATGCAGGCGAAGATCACCCGGTGGGTGATGAACTGGTAGACCTCGTCGATGTAGAACCGGCGGTAGGCCGCACGGTGCAGGCCGCTTAACGTCGCGGCCAACCTGTCGGCCACGGGCTGCCGGTCGCGGGCATACATCCACGTCGCCAGCGCGATAGCCGCGGCGGCCACGCAAAGGCTGACGGCGGCGACGCCCGTGTCGATATGGATCGTGTAGGCCGCGCCGTCGCTCGACACGAACTCGCCGAAGGGAATGAATCCGGCCACGCAGGTCACCGCCGCGAGCAGCACGAGCGGCAGGGTCATCGCGAGCGGAGCTTCGTGCGGCGTGTGCTCGGCATGCAGTCCGCGGTTCTCCGTACCCCAGAAAATGCCGTAATAGAGGCGGAACATGTAGAAGGCCGTGAGTCCCGCAATGGCGGTCATCACCCACCCCATGACGGGCGAGAAGGCGAAGCAGGCCGTCAGGATCTCGTCCTTCGAGAAGAAACCGCTCAGGGGCCAGATGCCCGCGATGGCCAGGCAGGCCACGAGGAACGTCGCATGCGTCACGGGCATGTATCGGCGCAGGCCGCCCATGGCCGACATTTCGTTGGAGTGCACGGCATGGATGATGCACCCGGCGCCGAGGAACAGCAGCGCCTTGAACATGGCGTGCGTGAAGAGGTGGAACATCGAGGCCATGTACCCCAGCCCGCCCGTATGGGGATCAGCCGAGGTGCAGACGCCCAGCGCCACGATCATGAAGCCGATCTGCGAAATGGTACTGAACGCCAGCACACGCTTGATGTCGCTCTGCACGCAGGCCACGACGGCGGCGTACAGCGCCGTAAAGGCCCCGATATAGGCCGTCCAGTGCAGCACCTCGGGCGCATAGCCGACAAAGAGCGGGAACATGCGCGCCACGAGGTAGACGCCCGCCACGACCATCGTCGCGGCATGAATCAGCGCCGACACGGGCGTCGGGCCCTCCATGGCGTCGGGCAGCCAGATATGCAGCGGGAACATCGCGCTCTTGCCCGCGCCGCCGATGAACATCAGCCCCAGCGCCAGCGGGATCATCGCCCCGGCGGCCACCAGCATGTTCGCCTCGGGCGTGAAGGAGAAGGTCCCGGCGTAATAGCCGTAGATCAGAATGCCGATCAAGAAGCCCAGGTCGGCGAAGCGCGTCACGATGAAGGCCTTCTTCGAGGCGGCCACGGCCTCCCTCTTCGTATAGTAGAAGCCGATCAGCAGGTAGGAGCTGACGCCCACCAGCTCCCAGAAAAGGTACATCTGGAAGATGTTGGTCGCCACGACCAGCCCGATCATGCTCATCGTGAAGAGCGACAGAAAGGCATAGTAGCGCTGGAAGCCCCGCTCGCCCTTCATATAGCCCAGCGAATAGATGTGGACCATCAGCGACACCGTGGAGATCACCACGAGCATCATCACCGAAATCGGGTCCAGGAGGATGCCCAGGTCGATGTGGAGCGCGCCGCCGATGGGCAGCCACACGGTATTCCAGGGGATCAGCGTCGGGAACACCCCTGCGGCATCGCGCCCGGCCGAGAAGTATTCGAAAGCCGTCCAGTAGCTCAACAGCGCCACCACGGCCAGCACGGCCGTACCGATTGCGCCCGCCGCCGCGGGACGCATCTTCATGCCCGCAAGCCCCAGCACGAGGAAACTCGCCAGCGGAAGCAACAGAATCAGAATCGTATATTCCATAGAACGTCGTTTTTCGGGCCGTTACCACTTCATTTCCCGCAGGCTCCTGGCTCCGATGTTGCGGATGTTGCGGTAGATATTGATGATGATGGCGATGGCCACGGCGGTCTCCGCAGCGCTGATTCCGATGGCGAACAGGGCGAAGAAAAACCCTTCGAGCTGCTCGGGAAAGAGGAAGCGGTTGAAGACCACGAAGTTGATGTCCACCGAGTTGAGAATCAACTCGACCGAAATCAGCATCGCCAGCAGGTTGCGGCGCGTGACGAATCCGTAAATGCCCACGAACATCATCACCGTGGAGACAATCAGGTAATATTCCATGTGTATCATAGTCGTATTATTTAGCGTTTGCGCGCGATGAGGATGCCGCCGACGATGCAGGCCAGCAGCAGCAGGCTGATCACCTCGAACGGCAGGATGTAACCGTACTTTCCGCTGCTCATCAGCGCGTGGCCGATGGTCTGCACGTGCAGTTCCCCGTGTTCGAAATGCGAGGGGCGGAAGTCGTGGCCGAGTGTTATCCAGAGGCAGATGCCCAGGCTGGCCAGTGCGGCGCCCAGCCCCACGAAGAGCTTGTAGCCCTTCAGGTCCTCGGCCTTGTCGCCCTGGCTCGACGTCAGGAGGATCGAGAAGACGTACAGCACCGTGATGCCGCCGGCGTAGATCAGCAGCTGCACCGCCCCGAGGAACGAGTAGTTGAGCTGGAAGTAGATGCCCGCCGTGCCGAACAACACGAACAGCAGGTAGGTAGCGGCGCGCAGGATGCGCCGGGTCGTCACGGCGAGAATCGCGCTGACGCCGATGAACAGCGCCAGGACCGTGAAAACGATCAGTTCGAGAGTTATTTCCATGACTTACTGTTTGTTGAGTTGTTTGACGAGCTTTTCACGCGTGTAGACGGCGTGCTCGAAATCGGTCGAGAAGCGGATCGCCCCGGTCGGGCAGGCGTTGACGCACAGGTGGCAGAACATGCACGACCCCAGGTCGTACTCGTAGCGCACCAGCCGTTTTTTGCTCTTGCCCGTCCCGGGGTCGGTGACCGTCTCGGTCGTGAGGCGGATGGTTCCGTTGGGGCAGGCCGACTGGCACAGCCCGCAGGCGATGCACTTGTTGCGCCCCTCGGCGTCGTGCGGCATCGTCAGTGTGCCGCAGAAACGGTCGTACATCTTCAGCGTCGCCCGGTTCTCGGGATACTGCTCGGTGATCTTGGGCGTGAAAAACTCGCGTCCCGTCACTTTAAGTCCGGTCAAAAGGGTTCCCAGTCCGTGGAAAAGGCCTTTGATATAGCTCCTCATAACTAAAAATGCAGTTTAAAGACGACGACAACGACCATCAGCAGCAGGTTCGCCAGCCCGATGGGAACGAGGTATTTCCATTCGAGCGTCAGGATCTGGTCGATGCGCAGGCGCGGAAAGGTCCACTTGATCCACATGAGCAGCCACACCACGAAAAACGCTTTGGCGAAGAACCACACGAAGCCCGGAATGCAGTCCATCACGGCGTTGAAGCCCTCCCAGCCCGCAATGTGCAGCGGCATCCAGCCTCCGAGGAAGATGGTGGCGGCGACGCCCGCGACGATGAACAGGTTGACGAACTCGGCGACGTAGAACAGCCCGAAGTGCATGCCCGAATACTCGGTGTGGTAACCCGCCGTCAGCTCCGACTCGGCCTCCGGGAGGTCGAACGGACCGCGGTTGACTTCGGCGTTGCCGGCGATGAGATAGATCACGAAGGCGATGAAAGCAGGAATGTGGCCCTTGAAAAGAAACCACCCGTCGGCCTGCCGGGCCACGATCTCGGAGAACTGCATGGTGTCGGTCAGCACGATGATCGTGAGGATCGAGAGGCCGATGGAAAGCTCGTAGGAGATCATCTGCGCCCCGCTGCGCATGGCGCCGATCAACGAATACTTGTTGTTGGAACTCCACCCTGCCAGCAGAATGCCGACCACGCCGATCGACGAGGCGGCCATCATGAAGAAGACGCCCACGTTGAAATCCAGCACCTCCAGCCCCTTGTTGACCGGCAGGCAGGCGAAGGCCAGCACCGAGGCGAGGATGACGATGTAGGGCGCCAGGTTGTAGAGGAACTTGTCCGAACGGCGGATGGTGATGATCTCCTTGGTAAGCATCTTGAAGACGTCGCAGACGACCTGCACCGTGCCCCACGGCCCCACGCGCATCGGCCCGAGGCGGCATTGGAAGGCCGCGCAGACCTTGCGTTCCATGAAGATCATCAGGATGGCGATCACGGTGTACATCAGCAGCAGGCAGCCGCCGACGATCACGCATTCGATGAAAACGGCCAGTCCGAGGGGCATCAGCGAGGTCAGCAGCCCGTGGACCCAGCTCGTAATTATAGAAAAGTCGAACATATCCTATCTCTTTTATCTGTCAATATCCGGAACCACGTAATCCAGCGTGCCGCCGATGGCAATCAGGTCGGCGATCTTCGTCCCCCGGGCGATGGTCTCCAGGCACGAGACGAGCGGCAGTCCCGTCGAGCGGAACTTCATGCGGTAAGGGAACTTGTCGCCCCGGCTCTCGATGAAGACCCCGAACTCGCCGCGGCTTCCCTCGACGGCAGCGTAATAGCTGCCCTCGGGAATGCGGATCACGGGTTTCATCTTCAACTGGTATTCGCCTTCGGGAATATTGTCGATCAACTGCCCGATGATGTTCATGCTCTGCTCGATCTCCTTCATCCGGACCATGTAGCGGGCCAGGCAGTCGCCCTCGGTGAAGAGTACCTCCTCGAAATCCACCTTGCCGTACATCGCATAGGGATGGCGCTTGCGAACGTCGCAGGCCCACCCTGCGGCGCGGCCCGTGCCGCCCGTGGCACCGAACGAGACGGCGTCCTCGCGCGTCAGCACACCGGTTCCTTTCAGACGCTCCTGCGCGATGACGTTGCCCGTGAATATTTCGTGGTACTCGCGCAGCGCGGGACGCATGTAGGCGATGAACTCCTTGACCTTGCGCACGAAATCGGGATGGATGTCGGCCTGCACGCCGCCGATGGTGTTGTAGGTCTGGATCAGGCGGCCTCCGGTGGTCTGCTCCAGGATGTCGAGCACCTTCTCGCGGTCGCGGAACCCGTAGAAGAAGGCTGTCAGCGCACCCATGTCCATGCACAGGCAGGCGAAGAAGAGCAGGTGCGAGTCGATGCGCTGCAACTCGTCCATGATCGTGCGGATGTACTGCACGCGCTCCGGCACCTCGACGCCCAGCCCCTTTTCGATGCACATGCAGAGGGCGTGGCGGTTCTGCGACGCCCCGAGGTAGTCGAGACGGTCGGTCAGGGCGAGGGTCTGCGGATAGGTCAGCTCCTCGCACATCTTCTCGATACCCCGGTGGATGTAGCCGCAGTGCACGTCGAGTTTCTTAATGATCTCGCCTTCGAGCGACACGCGGAAACGCAGCACACCGTGCGTGGCCGGGTGCTGGGGACCGACGTTGATGACGTACTCCTCCTCCTCGAAAAGCACGTTGCGCCCGCGGATGAAACTGCCGTCGGGCTGCAACTCGAAGGTCGGGGCGCTGTCCTTCGACACCTCGTTGCTCATGCGGAGCGGATTCTGCGCCGGGTCGTAGTCCTTGCGCAGGGGATGTCCCACCCAGTCGTCGCGCAGGTACAGCCGCCGCATGTCGGGATGGTTCAGGAAACGGATGCCGAAGTAGTCGAACGCCTCGCGCTCGTTCAGCTCGGCGGCCTTCCACAGGTCGCACACCGAGGGCAGGACCGGGCGTTCGCGTTCCGGAGTCAGCGTCCGCACCACAACGTTCTCGCCCGTCGAGGTGGCTTCGAAGTGGTAGACCACGCCGAAGCCCTCTTCGCCCCAGTCCATGCCGGTCAGGCTGCGCAGGAAATCGAAGCCTTCGGCCTTCAGGCGTTCGGCCACCCCGCGGAAAGCCTCCGCCGGCACGGTGAACATCCCATCGCCGGCCTCCGACCGAACGGCCGCAGGCTCCCAGGCCTTCATTTTATCTGTCAGGGTCATAATTCTCGTTTTTCTTCGTCCACATTCAAATCGTTCTTCTCCGCCGTCAGGTCGCTCCGCAGCAGGCGTTCGTACTCCTCACGGTCGACCTGCCGGTTCACGCCGCCGAAGAAATGTTGCAGTTTCACTTTGCGCTGGAGCTGCATCAGTCCGTAAAGCATCGCCTCGGGACGCGGCGGACATCCGGGGATGTAAACGTCGACGGGCAGGATCCGGTCCACGCCGTTGACCACGTGGTACGACTTCTTGAACGGGCCGCCGCTGATGGCGCAGCCGCCCACGGCGATCACGTATTTGGGATCGGCCATCTGGTCGTAAAGGCGCTTGAGCACCGGGGCCATCTTGTGCGTGATGGTTCCGGCGACCATGATGAAGTCGGCCTGCCGCGGGGAGGCCCGGGCCACTTCGAACCCGAACCGGGCAAAGTCGTAGCGCGCGGCGCCCACGGCCATGAATTCGATGCCGCAGCAACTCGTGGCGAAGGTCAGGGGCCAGAGGCTGTTGCTGCGGCCCCAGTTGATCACCTCGTCGAGACACCCCACCACCACGTTGGTTCCGGTCTCGCGCAGTTCGCGCGCCATCTGTTCGAGGTATTCGTTGTCGTTGAAGTCTTCGTACTTCATCGACTTGATTTTCGGTCTCTTTATTTCCATTCCAAAGCTCCTTTCCGCCATGCGTAGGCAAGGCCCAGAATCAGTACCACCAAAAAGAAAAGGATGCTCACCAGTCCGTAGACGCCCAGTTCCTGCACGACGACGGCCCACGAAAAGAGGAACACCGTCTCGACGTCGAACATCAGGAAGAGGATGGCGAAGAGGTAGTAACCCACCTTGAACTGCATCCACGAACGTCCGCGCGTCGGGATGCCGCACTCGTAGGCCTCGCCCTTCTGGGGGTTGTACGAACGCGGCGACACGGCGCGGGCGATACCCAGCGCAACTGCGACCAGCGCAATGGCCGTAAGGATGACGACCACCAATAGCGTGAAATACATAGATATGTTGTTTTACGATTTTAATTCCGGCACGACGAAACGCCCGCACGCCCCGCGGACGGCAAGGGTCCCGGAAACATGCGGCAGGGAAAACGACGGGAAAGGGCTAAATCAGAATACGTCCCAGGGAAAAGACGTAGTAATCCACGGCGTCGGGGTGCAACGCCGGGGAATAGGTGCACATCGCGGTACGGACGCCGAAAGCGGCATCGCAGGCGAGGCGCGCGCCGGCAAGCTGCCGCACGGCGGCCTTATGGTCCGAAGGAGCTGCGGGAGCCTCGATCGAGGCGGTGCAGGGACAGATCGCGGCGGAGAGATAATTGCATGCCGCGGCGTGCGATCCGGCAACCGAGGATTGCGTCAGGGCAGGGCACACGTTCTCCCCATCGCTGCGGAACGACGTACCCTCCAGACTCCCCGCCAGGGCGAAGAGCAACAGAATCAATGCCAATTGAATTCTCTCCTGCATCCGGTCCGAATCATAAATTTCTGCGCTGCGAAGATACACTCTTTTGCGCAGAAAAACACATTGGCGAACCAAAAAGATCACAAAATGGCGAATATTGATTACAAATCCACGAATCAGCGGGCCGTCGGAATAACGAAATCCGTTTCGGTCCGATCAAACCGCAAAAGGACGAATGATCATAAAAAACAGGCCCGGAAAAATTTCATAACATGCTATACCTTACGACCTGTTTTTGATCGTTTTCGTCGGAGAGAGCATATATTACACCACCCTGTTTATCGATGCAGAAACTATGCGCATACCGATCCAGCAAATAATATTTTATCGGATTACCTTCGTAATCAAAAACATAGATTTTAGACTGCGCACCGATCATTCCGGTAGGAGAAGACCCGTTATACAACAAAAAAATTCGATCATCCGTCAGGCAGCAATCCTTAAAAGTAAAAATCAGTTCGGCGATGGGAACTCCCAGTTTATCGGCTGAAAGATGATTCGTATCGACAAGGTAAGGATAAGGAGCGATTATCCTTTTATGCAGGCTGCCATCCGAATTGTAAATCTCGAAGAGATTATTCAGACAGTAGCATACGACGAATTGATCGTTATGCCCATTATATTTCAACCGATATTCAAAAATTCTTTTTTTGACTTTCAGGGAGGTGTCGTCAATCCCCTGAAAGCGGAAAGGATACGGCGCTTTCCCGGTCGACA
>ERZ1673694.1016-NODE-1016-length-11722-cov-5.363247_pt1 | contig 11722 bp, 7 predicted proteins | sample MGYA00580224_ERZ1673694 | MGnify/ENA primary metagenome ERZ1673694 (study PRJEB41218, sample SAMN15661778) | gut metagenome | host: Homo sapiens | place: Canada: London | collected 2015-08-20/2019-03-30 | study: EMG produced TPA metagenomics assembly of...
AGATTGCGCGGCATAGACCCGCTGTCTAACGTGCTGATATTCAAACTCCGCGCCTGAAAAAGGGGCGCAGTTTCCCGCACCCCTTCTTCTTATCGGCCTTCGTCGCAGCACCAGAGCGTCCGAACCGGCACCTTGGCTTTTCAACCGGCATTCCGACCGCTCCCAAAAGCTCCGGTATCACAGCGGCTTCTCCGGTATCACAGCGGCTTCTCCGGCACTCACAGCAGTTTCTCCGGTACTCACAGCGGCTTCTCCGGCACTCACGCCGGTTCCCCGTCTCGCTCCGGCCTAGAACTTCTCCTGCAATTCGAAGAAATAAGCTTTCGGATGGTTGCATACCGGGCAGACTTCCGGCGCCTTAAGGCTTTCAATCCGGTGTCCGCAGTTTGCGCATTCCCAGATAACCTTGGTCGGGCGTTCAAAGACTTTTCCCGCTTCCAGAGCTTCCAACAACGCATTGTAGCGTTCTTCATGCCCTTTTTCGATTTTGCCGACCATGCGGAACAGAGTGGCGATTTTCTTAAAGCCCTCTTCGTCAGCTTCCTTGGCCATCGTGTCGTACATGTCGATCCACTCGTAGCGTTCGCCGGCCGCCGCGTCTTTCAGGTTTTCGATTGTCGAGGGAATTTCCTCGTTGTGCAGCAGTTTGAACCAGATTTTGGCGTGCTCCTTTTCGTTGTTCGCGGTCTGTTCAAACTTGTCGGCAATGATGTTATAGCCTTCCTTCTTGGCTTTGGACGCATAGTAGGTATATTTGTTGCGCGCCATCGATTCGCCGGCAAAAGCGGCCTGCAGGTTCGCTTCGGTCTTAGATCCTTTAAGTTCCATAGAGTTTTCTCCTAAAAAAATGTTGCGGAGAAATGATAGCCGCCTCCGCAAACATAGTCAAGAAAAATCATCTGATGCGGCCGCCGTTTCATCAAACCGTCCGCAATGTCCGATAACCGGTTAACTCTGCGCGCTGACCTCTGACGCCGTCCTTCGCCCCTCTTCCCGCAGCGTTACGGCTTTCGGCACACAATCGTTTAATTCTATGCGCTGACCTCTGACGCCGTCCTCCGCCCTTCTTCCCGCAGCATTACGGCTCTCGGCACACAATCGTTTAATTCTGCGCGCTCGCCGCAGCTCCCGGATTGCCCGCGCCGCCGGTTCCCGCGCCCAGACTCTCGGCCGCCGCGGTATCTGCCGCCGCGTAAGCCGTCTGTCCCTCGGCCAGCGCCGCAATCTTCGCCACCTCGGCCTTAAAACGCTGCAAATCCTTGCCTGCCAGATTGGTTCCGGTCGCCGCCTTGACTTTCAGCGGGTCGACCTTCTTGCCGTTTTTAATCACCTCAAAGTGCAGGTGCGGCCCGGTCGAACGCCCGGTGGAGCCGACATAGCCGATAACCTGCCCCTGCTTGACCCTGACGCCCGGGCGAATCCCCTTGGCAAAGCCGTTCATATGCGCATACCCGGTCGAAAACTCCGAATTGTGGCGGATAACCACATAGCGTCCGTAACCGCCGGCCCATTGCGCGCGTTTGACCACGCCGTCCGCGCTCGCGTAAATCCTCGTACCTTTCGGCGCCGCATAGTCCACGCCGCTGTGCAGGATGCGCCGCTTCAAAATCGGGTGCCGCCGCCAGCCGAACCGCGACGAAATCCGCGCCGACCGGAATTCCATCGGCTTGCGGTCCAGCGCCCTTTTCAGCACAATCCCCTTGGAATTATAGTAGTCCACGCCGCCCTTTGAATCTTCATAGCGGTACAGCGCAATCTTGTCCTTGCCCAGATTCAGCTCCGCATACAGAATGTCGCCGTTCTTGACGACCTTGCCGTCCGGCGCCACCTTGCGGTCAAACAGAACCTTGAACGTATCGCCGCTCTTGATGTCCGAACGGAAATCGACCGTATAGGCGAAAATGTTGATAAAGTTGCCGATAATGCTGGACGGCACGCCCGCGTTCTGCATCGCCGCCGCCAAAGACGAGGTAATGCTGCCCTGCGCCGTCTGGTTCTCGGTCTTTAATTCCAGCTGTTCCATCTCCGCAACGTACTTTTCGTCTTCGTTGCGCGTAACCACGTATTTGGTTCCCGCCGTCGGCTCAATCACAATCTTGTCCACGCTCAACAGCTCGCCGAACGGCACGTCCACCGTCTTGACGATGTCGATTTTCTGCCCCGCGCGCAGGTTGCGCACGTCATACCCGGCTTCCTTAAGGCTCTCCGCCGCCTGATTCGCTTCCTGATACTCCATGCCGAGCTTTTGCAGAAGCCCGATGAAGTGGTCGCCCTTTTCCACGGTCAAAACGTCCTGCTTGACTTCGGGCTGGGTTTCTTCGCCCTCGACCGTCCATTCCACCGCTGGATTGTCAAAAGACTCGCCCTCGCCGGCATCAATGCCTGCCATATCTACGCCGGCCGCCGTCCCGGACGCTCCCGGCACCGCCAAACCATCGCTTTCTCCTTCATAAACCTCCGGCACTGCCATTTTTGCGACAGCCTGCTGCTCGGCGTTTTCGCGTTTTCCTTCCGCCGCCAGCCGCTCCTCGGCGACAATCTGCTCCGGCGTTTCAAAATTCCGGCTGACCACCAGCACCAGCGCAAAGGTTACCACCGCGCTGTAAATAAACAAAAGCCAGCTCTGCGTACTCCATCCGCGTCTGCCCGAACTCATAATATTGTAAGAAGCCATCATGTCCCCCGTAATTAAATACTGTATGCGACCTTAAAAGATGAGGGCGAAACTGAAAAGCCCTTTTTATTTTTTATACACACCAAATAAAACCGTCTGCGAATGTCAGCCGTCAGGCAATCCTTAAACCATGCTAACCCCGTCCCGCGGCATTTACCCCGGCCCGTCAGCCGGCCTTTAGCCTCCGCCCGCGGCATTTACCCCGGCTCGTTAACCAGACCTTAAATTTTGCCCTGCTAACATTCATTCAGGTATTGATTATAAGGTAAAATTATTTACAAAAGGTTAACCGATGACAAAACGCTCCGCCTCCCCGCAATCTGCCCCCGTTCCCCCCGCGGCGCCGTCCGCCGCCGACCCGACGTTCAAAATGCTCTACGTCCTCGCCATCATCATGATTGTCGACGGGCATGTCGGCTCGTCCGATTACCTCGACTTCAACGGGCTGCTCCGTTACCAGAACTACCATATCGCGCTGTTTATGTTCGTCTCGGGCTATTTCCTCAACCTTACGCGCGGCTATAAGGAATTTTTCGCCCGCAAGACCCTGCGCCTGCTCGTGCCGCTTTACCTTTGGAACGCGGCTTACGGCGCCCTGTGCTGGTATCTGAACCGGCATCAGGGCTTTGCGCTCGGCGGGGAATTTAACCTGTATAACCTGCTCTATGCCCCGCTTGTCGACGGGCACCAGTTCATTTACAACATGGCGTCATGGTTTCTGGTGCCGCTGTTTCTGGTACAGGCCGTCGGCTATTTGCTGCTGCGCCCGTTCGCTCCGTCTGCCGCCCGCCGCACCGCCTTAACCCCGTCTGCCCGGCCGCAGCCCGGCAGTTTTTTCCTGCCCGCCGTTATATTTTTCGTCCTGTCGCTGGCGCTCGGCTGCTTTGCCCTGGCGTACGCCCCCGAAAACCACGGCGCCCGCACCCTGGCGCTGACCGCTCTGCGCACGCTCTACTTCATGCCCGCTTTTGCATTCGGCTTTCTTTACCGGCACGTCCTCGCCAAATACGATACTGTCGCCACGCCGCTTTACCTGTTTATCGTTCTCGCCGCCCTGACCTGCCTGACCCAAAAATTCCCCGGCTATAACCATATCCCTTCGTGGCTGGATACCGTCAACGCCCCGACGCCCGCCATATATGCCATAAGCCTCCTCGCCGTTCTGTTCTGGCTGCGCGTTGCCCGGGTTCTGTCGCCGTTGCTCGTCCGAAGCCGCCCGTTGCAATATATTGCGAACCATACCTTTGACATCATGATGCACCACTTTGCCGGCTTTATGCTTGCCAAAGCCCTGTTTCTGCCGTTCATTTCCGCCCCCGCTGCACAATTCCCTTCCGCCGCCGCAGCGCCTCTCGCTCCCCGTGCCGACGCCGCCGCCGCCCTCGCACGCATCAAAAGCGACATATGGTACTATCCTTTCCCGGAAAGCGGAGAAACCTCGGCCTGGCTCTATATTGCTATATCTATAGTCATAGCACTAACGGCAGGCTTTACAACCCGCAAAATTTATGCTATAATAAGCCGAAAGTTAAGCCATTTTTAAGGGTCGCATTTGTATAATCGGCGCGTTAAAATTCAGGCTGACAGGGAGGTACTATGACAAACAGCTGCGAAAAAGGCCGTTCAATGATAGAGATGCTGGGTGTACTGGCAATCGTCGGCGTCCTTTCCGTCGGCGGCATAGCCGGCTATTCCAAGGCAATGGGCAAATACAAAACCAACCATTTGATTGAGCAGCTGACCATGCTGATTACCAATATCCGCAATTCATTTATCGGCCAGCATGACTTCAGCGACATAAACAACAATTTGCTTATAAATATCGGCGCCGTGCCCGCTGATATGTACGACCACTCCCGCGCCAGCAATGACATCCTGCACGCCTGGAACGGAAAAGTAACCATCTTCCCCAGCGAGGCCTCCAATAACAAACAAATGGCCTTTGAACTCTATGTCAACAACATCTCCAAAAACGTCTGTATCGAAATGGTAACGATGGATTGGGGCAAAGACCCGTCATCGGGCTTTACAAGCCTCTACATCGGCACGCTGGAAGAAGACATTGCCGAACCGCAGATGAAAGACGTCCATTCGTCCGCCGACCGCAATGAGGCCAACGGCATATATACTATCGGCACCCACGACATGGCAATCCCGCTGACGCTGGAACAGGCATACGCCGCCTGCACCTGCAGCCCGGTCGGTTGCACCATAGGGCTGAAATATCTGTAACAGCCCCGCCGCCCGGCAGATTACAAAAAAAACGACAGGCCTGAAGTTCACATACCTCCCTCCCGAATATTCAGGCCTTCCTTTTTGCCTGCAGCTTACGCCTACAACCTACAACAACTTACAGCCCGCAGCACGCCGGCACGCCGTCCATGCGCCGTTGTTTCTCACGCCAGCCCCGTTCCATGCGGCACGCCGTCCATGCGCCGTTGTTTCTCACACCAGCCCCGTTCCATGCGGCACGCCGTCCATGCGCCGTTGTTTCTCACGCCAGCCCCGTTCCATGCGACACGCCGTCCCGCTCCGTCTCTCCCCGCCAGAAAAGCTCTTTTCCATGCGCTGTCCCGCCCCCTCTCTCCCCTATACGCATAACAAAAAAGGGGCGCGGTTTTCCGCACCCCTGTCAGCAACCCGCCGATTCTCCCGGCATTTTCCGCATCGGTTCTGCACAGCATGCCTCAGCTTCAACCCCGCCGCAGCATCAGGCGAAATCCGACACCCGGAAACCTGCTCGCGGCAGGCTTCCGAGTTCTCCCGGCCGCTTACGCTTATTTGCGCTTGGCTTCCGGCATCGCTTCCGGCGCCTTGGTTTCCTGTTTTACCTTCTCGGTAACCGGCTTGTAAACGGTCTTCTCCCACGGACTCTTCTTGTCGTAGAGCTTTTCGCAGATAGACAGCCCGACGCTTCTCAGCGCTGTTTCGGTCGGAATGAACAGGTCCATGCCCTCTTCGGTCTGTTTTGCCGAATTGGAAATACCGTTGACGGTGCCAAGCTTGTCAATCAGGACGCTGCCGACCGCCACTTTCTGCACCAGCGTATCAACGATAATTTCGGTGCCGAGCGTATCGGAATAGCGGTAGCCGTAAATTTTGCCGCTGTCGTCCATATAGTTCTTCGCCACTTCGCCGTCCTTGTCCAGCAGCCCCAGCGAGATGTAGCCTTCCTGGTCAATCGGCGGCAAATCAAGGTTAAGGGCAATCGGCGTATAGGTAACCGGCTTTTCAAGGTGCATCAGCGCCGTGTTCTTGCTCGGGTTAACGCGTACCGCCTTGGCCTTGAGCACATCGCCGTTGATGGTCTTGACGTCATAGGTATTCTGCAGCTTGTTGACCAGCCCCGCCGACGTCAGCACGAACGAGTCGGAAATAACCAGCCCCATGCCTTTCTTGCCTTTGGCATTGGTAATCTCAACCACCGACCCGCGGATTTTGAGCATATTCTCCGGGCTCAGTTCTGTGTACGGCGGCCTGTCAACAATGCAGAGCTTGGCATCAACAGCATAGCCGTCAAGGTCGACCCAGTTGTCATCAACAATCGTGCAGCTGCCGTCGGAAATGACGTTGCCGTCTTCGTCAATGCAGTTTTCGTATTTGCGGAAACTGTCCTTAACGCCTCCGGTTTCTTCAATCTGCGGCGCAATTGCCTTGTTTTCGACTTCCACGCCGCCTTTTTCCTCAACCGCCGGGATATAGTCTATTTCCTCGACTTTCGGTTCAATCACGGGTTCGGGCGCCGGAGCCGGTTTCGGCTCCCCGCAGTCCTCGACACATTCGGTCTTGCACTCGCGCCCTCCCCTGACGTCCGGTTTGCCGACAACGCAGGTTTCGGTACAGACTTTGCGGCACTTCGGCTGCTCGCACTGCTGTGAGCACTTCATTGGACAGCTTTCAACTGTTTCAACCGTCGTAACCGTTGTCGTTACCTTTTTCTGCGGGCATACCGGGCGACAAACCTGGCGGCACACCGGCTGCGGCGTTTCTACCCGCGTCGTGGTGATGATTTTTTCCTCTACGGTCTTGGTTTTTGTCTTAACATCGACAAATTCCTCCACTTTCGGTTTACCCATCGTCACCGCGCACGGACACGCCGGCTGCGGACAGCTGCATACCGGCTGGTTGCAGGTGCAGGTCTGAATCGCAGCACACGGGCACGCCGGACGTGCTATCGCCGGGCATTGCGGCTGCGGCGCATAGGCGCAGCTTCTCGTATAGGCGACTTCCTTGGCAAAGCCGCATTTTCCCGGATTGAACTTGGCGTCAAAAGCGACCAGAGCCGCACGTTCCGCCGCCTGCTCTTCGGGGCTGACGCGCTGTGCCAGCTGGTACTCAAACCCCGGCAGCGAAGACAGCCGCGCCGCCGCGTCGGCAAACGCCAGTTCCGCCAGTTTGACCTCAGCTTCGTAAACGCCGTTTTCAACTTCGGCATAACCGGAAGTAACGCCTTTCCATAAAACTTTCGTCTGGCTCAAATTCATCAGCCGCCATGTAACCGTCATCTCGGCCGTGCCGTTGCGGCGGTTGTCCTTGCGCGCCTTGTCCCAGTCATACTGGTCGCAGACGTTCATAAAGAAGTTGGTGATTTCCGCCGTCAGCGCATATTCCGGCAGCTTGACCGACGGGTCGGCAAGGCAGACGTCCGGAATATCCATAATTTTGTAACATTTGTCAGCAGATTTTTTAAAGACGTCGTTAAACGCCATGTCTTTCTGAATTACCCGCCCGTGGTTCAGCATCGCCTTTTTCGTAAAACGGCGGCATCCGAAAATCCGGAAACGGTAGTTGCCGACATGGTTGGCATACGGGCTGAACCCTTCCTGGTTTTGCAGCCGGAAATCGACGTGCGTCAGCGCAAACGGCGCCAAATCGCAGCAGTTGCGGTTGACGGCGTTGCTCTTGTAGCGCGGCTGCGCCAGAGGATAGTTCCGGGTTTTGAACGCCGGCATCGGGCAACTGGGGCAGTTTTTAACCTGCGTCCCGTCCACGATTCGCACAGCTTTGTTGGATTTCGGCCGGTCGCAGTTCGGGCACGACCCGCCCGGAAAAATGCTGCCGTCCACTTCCGGCGGACAGTCCGGACAATAAGAATCCGGCCCCGCGGCCGCCGCAGCCGTGGCTCCGAACGCGAGCCCCAGCGCCAGCACCCCGCAGAATAACTTGTTTAAAACATTTGTTGCTGACATTTTATTTTATCTCCTGTTAAGGTTTTATTGCCTCCCCGCGCGGCATACCCGCCGCCTCGGTTTGGTTCTTGCCTCCCCGCGCGGCATACCCGCCGCCTCGGTTCGGTTCTTGCCTCCCCGTACGGCATACCCGCCGCCTCGGTTCGGTTCTTGCCTCCCCGCGCGGCATACCCGCCGCATCGGTTCGTGCGCTTTCGCCCTTCTTTACTTCTTCCCCGCAGGCCGCCGCGTCAACGGCCCCCTGCGATAAGACAAGGCTTCAATCAGGTGCATTTTAGACACCTTTTTTTCATTTTGCAAGTCTGCAATCGTTCTTGCTAACCGCAAAATACGGTTCAGGCTTCGCGCCGTCAACCCGCACTTTTCCGCCGATTCCGCTGCAAACCGCCGCAGTTCCGGCCCCATGTCCAGCGCTTTTTCCAGCATATCGCCTTTAAGCTCGGCATTGCAGGTCAGGCCCGCCGCCCCGAATGCCGCAAACCGCGCCGCCGCAATCTCCCTTGCCGCCAGAACCTGCGCCCGCATTTCCGCTGACCCGGTTCCGGTCTTGCCCGAGGTCAGGTCGTACGGGCTGACCGCCGGCACTTCAATCTGCAAATCAAACCGGTCCAGAAACGGCCCCGACAGCTTCGCCAGATAATCCTCCGCGCATTGCGGAGCCTTCGCGCACATCCGCCCTTCCACGCCGAAAAAGCCGCAGCGGCACGGGTTCATCGCCGCCACCAGCTGAAAATCCGCCGGATACACCGTATGCGCCATCACGCGCGAAATCACCGCCCGCTTGTTTTCCAGCGGCTGCCGCAGCGCGTCAAGCGCGGACCGCGAAAACTCCGGCAGTTCGTCCAGAAACAGCACGCCGTTGTGCGCCAGCGTAATCTCGCCCGGAATTCCCTTTCTCCCGCCGCCGACAAGAGACGCCATGGAAGCGCTGTGGTGCGGCGCACGGAACGGCCGTCTCAAATCCAGTTCGCCCCGCGCCGCCAGTTCTTCGTCCAACACGCCCGCGACCGACTGAATCATCGCATTTTCCAGCGCCTGACGCAGCGTCAGCGGCGGCAGGATGGTAACCAGCCGTTCCGCCAGCATTGTCTTTCCCGAACCCGGCGGCCCCGACATCAGAAGGTTGTGTCCGCCCGCCGCAGCGATAAGCATCGCCCGTTTCGCGCTCTCCTGCCCCTTGACGTCGGCATAGTCAATATTGTAAACCGCCGCGCCCGTGCCAGTCTCCCGGCCGGCCGCCGCCCGGTTCCGTGCGCCGTTCTTCGCCTGCTCCAGCCGTGCACCGTTCTCCGCCTGCTCCGGCCCCCGTGCGCCGTTCTCCGACACTCTCGCGCGGCCGTCATTCTCCGCCGCCCCCTCACGTCCGTTTTTTCTCTCCTCTGTCCCGCCGCGCCGCCACTGCAACACGCCGCCGTCCGCCTTGCCGTTAAAATAATTCATCAGTTCCAGAATATGTCCTGCCGCCAGCACCGGCGCACACCGGCTCCACGCCGCTTCCGACGCGTTGGCCGCCGGGCAGACCAGCCCGCATTTGTCGGCAATCGCCCGCACCGCCGCCGGCAAAACCCCGTTGACACGCTCAATGCTGCCGTCCAGCGACAGCGCCCCCATAAAGATATAGCCCTTGAGCCGCGCCGGGTCAACCAGCCCCATCGCGCCCATCAGCCCCATCGCTATCGGCAAATCGAAATGTGCGCCTTCTTTCAATAAATCCACCGGCTTGAGGTTCACCGTAATATGCTCGCGCGGAAACTCCACCCCCAGCACCGCCAGAACCGCACGCACGCGCTCTTTGCTTTCGTTGATGGCCTTGTCCGGCAGCCCGACGATGACAAACCCGGGCATCCCAGCGCCCAGGCTGACCTGCACCTCCACGCGCTTCGCCTCAATCCCATCAAACGCCGCTGTCTTCAGGCTGCAAATCATCTCCCGTTCCTCGCTGCCATCCCGCCTTTACTCCGGCTCATCATCGCCCGTTCTCCGTCTCACCGCCGCAACACAACTTCGTTTTATCACCAGCGCCATAACACACCTGCCGTCGTTAAACCTTACCGCCACGGCGCCGCCTTACCACCGCGGCACCACCTCGCCGCCACCACGCCACCGCCGCGTCGGGTAGGTATTTTTACGCAGAAAATCGTAATTCGCCGAAACCTGCGGGATGTCCGTTACCAGCACATACCCCGCCGCCCGGAAATTCTCCGCGCACTGCACGGCGCTTTCGCCCGGCAGGTCATAACACAAAATCTGCGTCCGCGTTACCGGATGAATCAGCAGAATTCCCTCTGCGCTCTGCGTGGCGGAAATGTCGCCGTAATAGGTCGGCATCGGCTGCGCGCAGGGCTGGTACGGCAACATTGCTTCATCCGAACACTTGCGGTTGTTGGGACAGACTTTCACCCCGTTCAGCCCGACTTCCGGCTGTTCGCGCAGGGTACAAATTTCGGTTGCTTCTTTGTCCGACCACAGCCGCGTACCGAGAAAACCGCCGCTGTCCGCCCGCTGGCACGGCAGCGCCGAAAGTTCTTCTTCCTCCGTCAGCACCGGATAAGTCCGCTCGTACGGATAGGTACACCCCGCCGCCGACAACACAGCCGCAAACAGCGCAATCATCCCCGTTTTCCGCGCTGCACCGGCCGTCTGCACCATACTTGTCATCGTGTTTCGTACCGTACCGGCCGTCCGCTCTGTACCTGTCATCATTTTCCGCACCTTCCGTGCGCCCCTGTTCTCTTCGCCTGTAAGCATCGTCAAAGCTTTCAAAATAAACTTATTTAAGGCGATTTTACCGGCCGTCCCGCCAAAATGCACGCAAAATATCAGGTTATAAACAAAAAATGCGCCCTCGCCGCACCGCCAGCCCCGGCACACCCGCCGATAACCGTACCGGCAGCACCGCCTTTCATCTACCGGTGGAACAGCCGTTCCAGATCCGCAACCTCCAGCCGCACATACGTCGGCCGCCCGTGGTTGCACTGCGCCGAATGCGGCGTCCGCTCCATCTCGCGCAGCAGGTGGTTCATCTCGGCGATATTCAGCCGTCGCCCCGCACGCACCGACCCGTGGCACGCCATCGTCGCCGCGATATGGTTGATTTTGTCTTCCACCACCGTCGTTGCGCCCCATTCCGCCATCTCGTCGGCCAAATCCGCAACCATTTTTTTGATTGCCGCGTCCTTCAGCAGTGCCGGTACTTCCCGCACCATCACCCCGGCGCCGAAATCCTCAAGCACCAGCCCGAGTTTCGCCAAACTCTCAAATTCGCCCGCGAGCGCCGCTTTCTGCGTCAGCGACAAATCCACCACCTCCGGCAGCAGCAACAATTGCGACGGCAGCCTCTCCCCTGCCGCCATCGCCGCCTTGAGCCGCTCCAGCACAATCCGCTCGTGTGCCGCATGCTGGTCAACCAGAATCAGCGCATCTTCCGCCTGCGCCAAAATATAGGTATCATGAAACTGCGCCTTGGCCACGCCCAGCGGTCCCGCCTCGTCTTCCGCGCCTGCTGCCGGCTCTTCCACCCGCACCGAAAACTTGCGCTCCAGCTCCGGCAAAACCCCGCTGCCGCGTCCGCCGCCCGCGCTCCCCGGCCGCCCCTGAAAAGCCGTAAACCGCCGGTCAGCCCCGTACGCCGTCCCTGCATCAATCCCGGTGCCCATACCTGCGCCATAATACCCGCCGTTCACACCGCCGCGGCCTGTACCAAAGCCTGCGTCCGTGCCAAAGCCCGCGTCCCTGCCATAATCGCGGCCGCTGCCCGCATCCGTATGTTCCGGCTCCCGCAACACGCCGCCCGCCGCAACATCTGCCGCAAAACTCTCCGTTCCTCCGCAGGCACCGTTCAGCCCGCCGCCCGGAACCG
>ERZ1673694.1051-NODE-1051-length-11358-cov-5.095904_pt1 | contig 11358 bp, 10 predicted proteins | sample MGYA00580224_ERZ1673694 | MGnify/ENA primary metagenome ERZ1673694 (study PRJEB41218, sample SAMN15661778) | gut metagenome | host: Homo sapiens | place: Canada: London | collected 2015-08-20/2019-03-30 | study: EMG produced TPA metagenomics assembly of...
CAGTATATTATTCTGCAGCTAGCTAATTGGCTTATCATTGTCATCATCATTATCAAAGACTTCGGAATCATCAGTCTTTGCTTCGGCCGCTTCAGCTTTCTTTTGCCTGTCTTCCATTGCCTTAAATGCACAGCTTAGGATTACTTTAAGTATCGCTCCGATTATATAGAATACTACAAGCACAGTTAAAAGTCTTGTTGTAAAGCTCATCAGATCAACGCCCTGCCGCAGGGATATAATACTGCATACTAAGCCGGCTAAAAGCATAACAAGAGATGGTAATAGATTATTCTTCATGTTAAATCACCTTTTGCTCTTTTCCGACTGCTTTGATGATATAGTCACCGGTTTCACAGTCAAGTATAACAGTTCTTCCGTAATTAAGACCGGTATCCTGTGCCTTCAGAGGAATTTTCAGCTCTGCAAGCACGTGCCTGGCCATATCGGTATTGCGATCACCAACATTTCCGATTGTAGAATTGCCTGACATCTCAAACATCTTAGCTCCACCGGCAATCTTTGCAACCATTCGTCTGGGATTCGCGCCATTTTTTATCATTTGATTATAAAGTTCCCTAATTCCCGTATCGCCAAACTTGGCTATATTTGTGTTATTTCTAAGTTTGGTGCTGTCAGGCAACATATAGTGTACAAGCCCACCGATTTTTGAAGCCGGATCATAAAGGGTGAGCCCTATGCATGAACCAAGCCCAAGTGTGGTCAGAGAATCAGGGGCTTTGGCAACCTTAAGGTCTGCCATTGATACTTTAATAGTACTTGCCATATGGATTCTCCTAAATACTAAAAACTAATTCCTAAAGCCGATAAAATATTATCATATGAATCCGGATCAGGCATAAGGATAAAGTATCCGTTCATCATTATATCATCACCAAACTCTGTCTCTATAAAAAGTGCATTGTCACCATATTGTCCAAACTGAATTGCCGGCACACTTAATATGGAAGCGGCCATATCTACAGCAATATACGGAATGGAAGGTAGTATTTTAAGATTTGTCATAGTTGAAAGCGCTGACAAATATGCGCCTGCTATTATGTTGCCAATCTCCTTCATGGCAGATAAATCCATCTCATCAAATGGCTCGTTATAGTCCTGTGGTCTGCCCATCAGCTTGTTTACCAGAAAGTGTGCTGCCGGAAGCTTCATGAGAAACATCATACTGCCGGAGATATCGTTGGTAACCTCAAGAAATATACCCACTATTGTCTCTTCCTCCGGACATATGGCATCTCCAAGCTTTGTCGCATCCATTAACAGAACTCTTGGAACTTCCATTTTCATGGTAGTGCCAAGCATGCCGGCAATCGCTGTCGTGGCATTGCCGGCACCTATATTTCCGATTTCCTTAAGGACATCCATATACATCGAATTGACATTATCTAAAGAAAATTCACTCATTGTATTCACCCTTTTATTTGTTAAAACTTATATAGTGAGGCTTTTATAACCTCACTATACATTGCTGCAAATCAGTTAGCGTCCTTATCTGAGACTATTGAGCCTATTTCAAACAGAGAAATCAGTTCATCTCCGTTTTTACCTATACCGTTTATGAACAGCTCCTTGCCTGTAGATGAAGCATCTATATTAGGCTTATCTATTTCATCAACCACAAGTGTGACAACTTCACAAACTTCATCGACAATAAGACCTATCTCACCCTTTTCTTCAAGCTTTAGGATAATTATTCTGGTTGATGATGTATATACATCATCGTCCAGTCCCATTTTTATGCGGGCACTCATTACCGGAACGATATCACCACGCAGATTTATGATACCCTTAAAGTACTTCTGCGCCTTTGGCACTCTTGTAATCTTCTGCATTCTGACGATATTATCAACATAGCCAATATCAATTCCAAATTTTTCTTCGCCTATTTTGACTGAAATATATTGCTTTGTTTCTTTTTCCTGTATATCAAATTCATTTTCTGGCATGTACTTCCCCTCCATTACATAAGTGTATTTACATCAAGTATCAAAGCTACATCACCATCTCCAAGTATTGTCGCTCCGCTGATAAGCTTGTTGCCGTTTATGTATTTTCCTAAAGACTTGATTACAATCTCCTGCTGTCCAATGAGATTGTCAACCACAAGACCTGCCTGCTGATCTCCCTTTTGGACAATCACTACAGTAAGATGATCCGGCTCCTGCTCCTTTGGCTCAATGTCCAGCATCTTATCGAGGCGGATGATTGGAATAACGCTTCCACGCAGGTGAATAACTTCCTTAGCCTGTACATATTTGATATCCTTCACAGGAATATCCTCTATATTTGAGATAGAGCCGAGCGCAATGGCATATATTTCATCACGGATCTCTACCATGAGAGCCTGAATGATTGCAAGAGTAAGAGGAAGACGTACAGTAAATGTAGTACCCTTACCAAGCTCGGTTGAAACCGATACATCACCACCCAGCTGTTCAATGCCGGATTTAACAACATCAAGACCAACTCCTCGTCCGGAGATATCGGTAATCTGTTTTGCCATTGAAAAGCTTGGCATAAAAAGGAAGTTGATGATATCCTTCTGAGATAGATTTTCAGCCTGTTCAGCTGTGACTATGCCACGCTCGATAGCCTTGTTCTTTACGGCTTCGGTATCGATTCCGTTTCCATCATCTCCGACCTTTATGACAACATTGTTGCCCTCCTGGTATGCATTTAAGAAAATAGTACCTACCTCTGGCTTTCCACGCTCAAGTCTGACCTCATTGCTTTCAAGTCCATGATCAGCATTGTTTCTAAGCAGATGCTGCAGAGGATCTCCGATCTGATCCACAACTGTACGGTCCAGCTCGGTATCTTCACCGGTTATGACAAGATTCATCTTCTTATTCAGAGTACGAGACAGATCTCTTATCATTCTAGGATATTTCTGTGTAACACTTTCAATAGGAACCATTCGTACCTTCATGACAGACTCATGGAGATTGGTCGTAATTCTTTCCAGATATTCAATCTGTTCATGGAATGACTGGTTATTATTGTTTTCTCCATCAGATGAGCTCATGGCTACAAGAGAGTTCTTTGCAATAATAAGCTCAGACACCTGATTCATAAGCATATCAAGCTTTTCGATATCTACTCTGACTGTTCGGCTTGTAGTAGCTTTTTTATGAGAAACAGCCTGCTTTTGAGAGTTATTTGCAGTTTTTGGCTTTGAAGATTCTGTCTTTGCAGCAGGAGTCTTTTCCTCTTTTTCTTCCTTATCTGCCTTTTTTGTCTCTTCAGAAGCCTGTGCTGTCTGCTCTGCTTCACCCTCCAGGTGAAACTCGGTGATTTCTTTTCCCTCAACCTTATCAATCTCAGATACGTTGGAAGCTGCATGCTCCAATTTATCAAAACCCTCACCTGATGCAACATAAAAGCTGAATGACAAATCAAACTTCTCATCCTCAATATCCTGTGAGCTTGGTCTGTAAACCAGAATCTGTCCCAGCTCCTCAACTGCCTTGAAAACAAGGAAAGCTCTTGCTGCTTTGAGCAGACAGTCGCTTGCTACGGTAACTGTCATGCCGTATATTTTAAGGCCTGCTGAAATTGCCTCGTCAATTAATTTTTTCTCGTTGTCTGTCAGTTCAATTGTATCAAGTGCACTGTCAGATGCATCTGATGAATCCTTTGTTTCAGCTTCAGCAGCCTTTTCTTGAGGCTCAGCCTGTTTGCTTACAGTCTGTCCGTTTGCTTTTGCAATAAAATCGTTGAGTTCCTTTATGATAACCTCATTATCATCAGTACCCTCATCAGATGTGGATTTAATATTTTCAACATAGCTGTCTATAGCGTCAAGGCACTTAAAGAGCAGATCAATCATTGAGCTGTCAACTTTAATTTTATCGCTTCTGACCTCCTGAAATACATTTTCCATATCATGTGTAAGGTGCTGCATGCGCTTAAAGCCCATTGTACCTGCCATACCCTTTAAGGAGTGGGCAGCACGGAAAATCTCATTTATAGTGTCTTTGTTTTCCGGCTCCTGCTCAAGAGTCATGATACAGTCAGACAATGTCTGAATATGCTCCGAACTTTCATCAATAAAAATATCTAGATACTGGCTAACATCCATTTTATTTTACCCCCACATTTTTTGTGATTGCTTTGGCAACATCTGATAGTGTAACGACTTCATCAACCACACCTGCCTCATAGATGGCTCTTGGCATGCCATACACAACACTTGATTTCTCGTCCTGTGCAATGACATAGATAGGCTTTGATTTGCCAAGTGAAAGAATGCCATTCGTGCCGTCTGCCCCCATACCTGTGAGTACCACACATACAACCTCATCATAATTAGAGGATGTCAGTGAATCAAACATGATATTGGCACAAGGCTTGAGTCCGCTGATAGGTGGCATATCATTAAATGATATAACATGTGAAGCGCCTGATTTCTTTATAGCTATATGTGTACCGCCCGGAGCTATATACACTACTCCGTTTTTAAGCACCTCACCGTTTGAAGCCTCCTTCACCTGAACCTGACTTAGCTCATTAAGGCGCTCAGCCATGCTCTTTGTAAAGCCGGCAGGCATATGCTGTACTAAAACAACCGGTGCCAAAAGTTCAGCCGGAAGAAACGGTATTACACTTTGCAGTGCCTTTGGACCACCTGTAGATGATGCAATTGCTACTATTTTATTGCTGCCTGCTGCCTTGTGTTTGTTTACAATAGCACCGGCTTTCTTCTCAACAACTGTGAGATTGCGTGAAGCACTATGAGCAGGTGTGATTCTAACGGCTGCATACACAACCCTGAGCAGAGTTTCCTTAAACTGGTTTCCCTTTGCCTCTATGATATTGTTTGGTTTTGTGACGAAATCAAAGGCACCAAGCTCTAAAGATTTGATAGCTTCATCTGCTCCCTCTATGGTTAGAGTGCTTACCACCACAACAGGTGTTTTTATGCTCTCCTTCTGCAGATGTGAAAGCACCTCAAGACCATTCATCCTCGGCATATTTATATCAAGAATAACAGCATCGTACTTTTGTGTACGGAGCTTTTCAAGTGCTTCCAGTCCATCCTTACATGTATCAGTTGCCTGTAATTTATTGTCTGAATTGATTATATCACACTCAACCCTTCTCAGTAGTGCAGAATCATCAACTATTAAAATGTTAGATTTCATATTATTACTCCATTTCTCTTCGTCTTATGCGTCTTTCTTCTTCAAACACAAATCTGACTATTTTCTCCCGTTCTGTCATGCGGTCGAAAATAAACTTTGAACGTGCAAAATATCTGTCTGCATAGTCCAAAGACTGAGTACAGTTTATTACCTTACAAACTATATTGAATTGTTGTGTACACTCCTCAAGTGCTAAAGAAAACTGAGCCATAAAATATGTACCTTCTTCAAGAGGTGTGCTTAGAGAAAATCTGATGCCTCCTCCACTTATATCAAGGATAACCGATTTGACAGTATTCATATTTTTGCTGTTGATTGCATGATTCTTATACATCTTTTTGCAAAACTCAAGCTCACTCTCAGCTTTATCATCGTATCTGACTTCATAAAAATCCATGTCTATAGTACATGGAAGTCTGAAAAACTGACGTCTTTGTATCTTTTCCAGATTATTTATAAGCTCTATAGCAAGAAAATACATATTTTCTTTACGATAACGCTGTCTGACTATAGCAGAGCTTTTTAGTATAGTTTTGTTTTTTGTGTATATTATAAAGTCAAATTGCGTGCCAAGCTGAAATAAAACCACTCTGCCACTGTCAACAGGCATAGTTATTTCCCACATGCTGTCTGTTAGCTTGTCAGAAAAGCTGCTCTTATATGATGTGCTGTTATCGGATAAACCGGATGCAAAGATATCAATTTTGTCACCCGGAAAAATCAAACTTGTATATTCCATATGTCTTCCTCTTAAATTAACTATTGCTTTCTGTTAAAAAAATTTGAAAAAACATGTGAGATTGTTCTTTTCTCATCCAAAGCAGCAGATTCATTATCCAAAAGTCTTTTTGCAATTTCTTCAAATGACCGTGCAGCCTTTGAGGTCGGATCATAAATTGAAAGTATCTTCTGCTGCCTGACAGCCTTTTCAACCATTGCATCAGACGGCACATATCCCAGATACTCAAGACTTCCGTTTAAGAACTGCATAACAACGGAATTAATCTTGTTGAACACTATACTGCCATCCTCTTTTGACGCAGCCCTGTTGGATATAACGCGTATGCATACTTTTGACGGATCGAAATCAGGTCTCTTATACAGTGCTTTAAGCAATGAATATGAATCGGTGATTGAGGTAGGCTCCGGGGTTGTAACCAACACAATTTCGTTGCTGGCCGCAACAAATTCCATGACCTGTTCAGACACTCCTGCACCGGTATCAATTATGATAAAATCATACATACTGTTCAACTCATTTATTGCAGAGACAATGAAATGAATCTGTTTGTGGTTTAGATTATTAAGCCCTACAACACTTGAGCCGGCTGAAATAAAATCAATGCCCAAAGGTCCGTTTGAGATGATGCTCTTTATAGTCTGGTTTTCATATATTACATCAGCAAGAGTATACTTAGGAATAACACCAAACATCACTTCGACATTGGCAAGACCGAAATCAGCATCAAAAATAATTACTCTCTTTCCGAGTCTGCTGAGCCAGACTGCCAGATTGACAGAGGTATTGGATTTGCCTACACCACCCTTGCCGCTTGTAATGGTAATAACACGGGCCGGTTCTATATAATTTTGATTACGCTGCTTAATAACATTTCTAAGCTGCTGTGCCTGGTCCATTATTGTCTGCCTCCGAGTAATTGTTTAACAATCTTTTGTGTATCAAATACCTCTATATCATCCGGAACGTTTTGTCCATTCGTGACATATGATATACCGGCATCAGAGTATAGCTTTATATTTAACAGATTGCCATATGATGAGGTTTCATCAAGCTTTGTAAATATCAGCTTGTAATCGTCAATATCCTTATAGGAATCAATTATAGATATAAGATCCCTGTACTTGGTTGTAGCACTTAAGACGAGATATACCGACTTCTCATATTCAGGTGATAGACCTGCAAGAAGTGCTCTCATATCATTCCGCTGTGTCTCGTTCTTGTGTGAAAAACCCGCTGTATCAACAAAAATCACATCTGCCTGCTCATATTCAGCCACCGCACTATTTAACTCTGTGGCAGTATAAATGACAGACAAAGGTGTATCCAGAATATTTGCAAATGTACGTAACTGGTCTGTTGCAGCTATTCTGTATGTATCAGCAGTGATAAATGCGATATTTTTATTATAATTAACCTTGAATTTTGAAGCAATTTTAGCAATTGTGGTTGTCTTGCCAACGCCTGTCGGTCCGACAAAGAAAACAACTCTTGGTTTTTTGCCGTTTACCTTTATAGTTTCAGGCTGACCAAATCTTAAAATGAGTTTCTGGTATACATTTGATAAAATCACATCGAGACTGTTACCGGGACGTAGGAATTTCTCGATTTCATCAAGAATCTGGTTGATATATTTCTCATCCACCTCATTATCCAGCAGTGTCTTGTATAAAATGCGGACAAATTTAAGCTCCTGTGCACTTTGAGGCTTTGAAGGCTCCTTATTTTGAGGTTTATCAAATGTGCTTTCCATCATTTTGGCAATGGAATCAAGCTCCTTGATTTCCTGTTCAATATCGCTGGTCTGTTCAGCCGCCTTTGGGGCTGCCGGTGCAGGTGTAGGTTTTAAGGTCTCAGATGCAGATTTTGGGGCGAATGAAGGCATCTTTATTTCTTCATCTGCCTTGTAATCAATTTTACCCGGGAGTGTAGTCCTTGCAAGCTGCGAGGTCGTTATTGTCTGTGTCTGTTTTTTTTCATCCATAGCCGCAGTCACCTCATATGTTGAGCTTTTGAATATACCAAATAATCCCTTTGGCTTAATCTCCTTGATATTCATAATCACAGCATTTGGACCAAAGGCCTGCTTTGCACATTCAATTGCTTCTTCTTTTGTTTTTCCAGTGAATTTGTTAATAGTCATTTATGCAGTCACCATTCCTACCGACTGAAGCTCAACATTTGATTCAACCTCATTGTAGGATAACACAATGAGATCCTTGAAATAATCCTCAGTCATTTTCTTAAAGTACATTCTAACAATTGGAGATGTAATAATAATAGCACTCTTTCCCAAACTTTCCAACTTACCAATTTCTGTTTCAACAGATTTGATAATAGCCTTTATCCTGTCAGGATCAAGAGAAAGGTAAGATCCCTGCTCTGTCTGTTTAACAGATGACATAATTTCCTGCTCCACAGCAGGGTCAAGTGTGATGACACTTGTGGTCTCATTTGCAGGAAAATACTTACTTGATATAGCTCTCTTTAAGCCCTGGCGCACGTATTCCGTAAGTACATCTGTATCCCTGGTGGTCTGTGCGTGATCGGCAAGCGTCTCAAAAATTGTAAGCAGATCCCTAATAGAAATTCCCTCGCTCAAAAGATTCTGAAGCACCTTCTGAATCTCACCAAGACCAAGCAGCTTTGGTATGAGTTCGTCCACAATGACAGGATTTGATTCCTTGAGATTGTTGACCAGATTCTGTACATCCTGTCTGGTGAGAAGCTCTGCAATATGAGATCTGATAACCTCTGTCAGATGAGTAGCTATAATCGATGGCGGATCTACAACTGTATATCCAAGACTCTCAGCACGCTCTCTTTGGCTTTCCGTAATCCATATGGCCGGAAGATGGAATGAAGGCTCAAATGTAGGAATACCTGTTATCTCCTCCTCCACATAGCCCGGATTCATAGCCATGTAGTGATCAAAAAGTATCTCACCTTCTGTTACCTGTATGCCCTTTATCTTGATGATATACTGATTAGGATTAAGCTGTATATTATCCCTTAATCGTATGATAGGTACGACAGTTCCAAGCTCTAAAGCAATCTGTCGCCTTATCATTACAACTCGGTCAAGCAGATCCCCTCCCTGATTTACATCTGCAAGAGGAATGATACCATAGCCAAACTCAAGCTCAATAGGGTCAACCTGCAGCAGTGAAACGACATTTTCGGGTTTTCGTATTTCCTCGGCATCGCTTTCAGCCTGTGCGGTCTCATCCTCTATGCTCTCAATACCGGCTTTTTTATCCAGATTTTTACCTGTTACAAAAAAAGCCACCGCAAGCCCAATAAAGAGCCACCACTCATTGCGAAGAGGTGTGAGTATACCTAAAACCACAAGTACAATTGATACAATATAAAGCACCTTGGCTGTGCCAAAGAGCTGGCCTAAAAGCTCTCCTGAAAAATCATTCTCATTGGAGCCTTTTGTGACAAGAATACCGGTCGAAAGAGATATAAGTAAAGACGGTATCTGTGAAACAAGTCCGTCTCCGATTGTGAGCAGGCCAAACTTCTGTATAGCCTCATTTGCATCAAGCCCCTGGAACATAACACCCATTATGGTGCCTCCAACCAGGTTGATAAGTGTAATAATAATACCGGCTGCTGCATCTCCCTTTACGTACTTTGTAGCACCATCCATAGCTCCGTAGAAGCTTGACTCCTTCTGGATTTTATCACGGCGAGCCTTGGCTTCCTTGTCAGTAATGGCTCCTGTGTTTAAGTCGGCATCAATAGCCATCTGTTTGCCGGGCATAGCATCGAGCGTGAATCGTGCAGTTACCTCAGCAACACGCTCAGATCCCTTGTTGATAACAACAAACTGGATGATAATGAGCACTATAAAAACGATTGCACCGATGACTAAATTACCTCCACCGACGAATTGACCAAACACATTTACAACCACACCCGGGTTTCCGGTTGATAAAATAAGCCTGGTAGATGAGACATTAAGTGAAATCCTGAATATAGTCGTAAACAGTAAGAGTGTCGGGAAAAATGACATATCAAGCACTTCTTTTACAAAAAGCACCTTAAAAAGAATGATGAGTGCTATTGAAAGGTTGAATGCAAGCATAACATCTAACAGGAAGGATGGAATAGGTATGATAAAAAACAAAATAGCACATAACAGATATAATCCAACACCTAAATCTGTCTTTTTTAACATATTCTATTCCTCCTTTCCGTTAAATCACGGACTGCATATATAAAGTCCGTATTTATCTTTTTGTTTTATAATAATAAATTAATCTAATTATTTTCCTTGTAAATCATGGCAAGTATTTCCGCAACTGACCGATAAAGCTCAGGCGGTATCTCAGCTCCAAGATCCACATTGTGAAAGAGCATTCGTGCAAGAGGTTTATTCTCGACTATACGGATATTATTGTCTCTTGCTATTTCCTTTATTTTCTGCGCCACATAATCCTGACCCTTTGCGACCACTACCGGAGCATCATTTTTTTGAGCATCGTACTTTACTGCAACAGCAAAGTGAGTAGGGTTGGTGATGACAACATCAGCCTTTGGCACATCCTGCATCATCCTTCGCTGTGAAGCTTCCTGCATACGTTTACGCTGCTGACCCTTAATGGCCGGATCTCCCTCTGTATTTTTAAACTCATCCTTGACCTCCTGTTTGGTCATCTTCATATCATTGTTAAACTTGTGCTTATTGTAAGCAAAGTCAGCAATACCGACTATCATATAGACAATACTGATCTTAAGACCGGTATTTATGATGATATCACCAATCAGTACTATTGCCTGTTTGAGCGGAAGCTCATAGAGTATAAATATATCATTCTGATGTGATTTAACAGAGGAATAAGCCACATACATAATGATTCCTACCTTTAGTACAGACTTAAGAAGCTCAAAGATGGAGTCCTTTGACAGTATCCTCTTAAATCCGTTTATGGGATTAAACTTGCTAAGCTTTGGAGCCATAGGCTTAGTGGATATTTTAAATCCAACCTGGATGATACTCACGAGAATCGTGATTACAACTCCGAAAGCAAAAAACGGCAGCACAGTCAGTAAAAACTGAAGTATTACATTATTTAAATAATGCGTGACCGAAACAGATGAAATCTGCTCCTGTGACTCCTTTAAAAAGTCAGGCATTTTTTTATATACAGTAGAAAACAATCCAATCAGATTGCCCCCTACAAAGGATATAAATATCTTTAATACTAAAAACAGCACTATAAGATCAAAGGCAGCTGTAAGCTCCTTGCTTTTTGCTACCTTGCCCTCTTCCCTGGCATCCTTTAACTTCTTTTCAGTTGCCGGCTCTGTTTTCTCGCCGCCCTCGCCATCCTGTGCAAACCATTGCAGATTGTAGCACAACACTGTATGCAATTTGGAAAATTCATCTAAACTGTCAGTACATTCCATAAATTATCGTTACCACCATAGTCTTAATTTCTGTAATTT
>ERZ1673694.1064-NODE-1064-length-11194-cov-5.620792_pt1 | contig 11194 bp, 8 predicted proteins | sample MGYA00580224_ERZ1673694 | MGnify/ENA primary metagenome ERZ1673694 (study PRJEB41218, sample SAMN15661778) | gut metagenome | host: Homo sapiens | place: Canada: London | collected 2015-08-20/2019-03-30 | study: EMG produced TPA metagenomics assembly of...
AGCCACGCCGCCTTCCAGAGCGGCAATGCGCTTCTCAAACACATCCTGGGTGGAGTTGGTCAGACGGCCGTAGATGTTGCCGGCGTCTGCCAGACCGAAGCGGTCCGCAGCGTGCTGGCTGTTGCGGAACACATAGGAAGTGGTCTGGTAAATGGGCACTGCGCGGGAATCGGTCGCGGGATCGGCCTGCTCCTGGCCAACGTGCAGCTGAAGGGTCTCAAATTTATAGTTAGACATTGTAGTATACCTCTCTCATTAAACTTTTAGTATAATTTCCTGATACAAAAACACCCGATACGCACTCAAGTTCCAGCGTACCGGGCAGATCATTTCCGTTTGCTTCTGTTCAACGCTCCATCGGCGTACACATTCGTGCACAGGAGGGCATCGTACAGGTCACGGTGAATTCTTCTGCCCGTTCCCCACACATTCGCCCACAGCGGAAGTTTGCATGCAGCAGCTCGTTCCAGATCAGTTTCATCTTCGTGCCCTCCTTTCCGGCTTTTTCCCACTCCTCTACAAACCCGGGAATCTCCATTTCAATTCCCCACAAGGTTTGTGGATTTGTTGTTCGCATTATATCCTCTAATACCCAGTTTGTCAATAGGTTAATTCCATTTTTTTCAATTTTGCATTTTGTGCATGATGAACGGCCGCTGCGCGGTGCCGTGCCTTGTGCATTCCGGTCAAGAGTATTACTTTGCTTGATTTTCCGGCCTGTCCGACGGCGTACACCGGCACAAATTCATGCTCTGGTCACAAAACGGCAAAATCTACACCTTATAATAAGACCGGAATGACCCTTGTCAAACCGGCCAAAATCGTTTATGATACAGTCATTCGGGCCACCGCCCGGAAAGGAGCACACCATGCATACCGTTTTTCGTTTTCTCCGGCAGCTGCTGCTCACGGTGCTGCTGCTTGCCCTGCTGACCCTTGTGGCAGCGGGCGGGTACTTTGCCGTCACAGGCCACAAACTCTATGAGAGCGCCATCCAGGTCATCCCCATTGATACCCTGTACAGCAGCATTTCGTCCCGCGAGGGGTTCGTCCCCTATGCCCAGCTGCCCCAGACCTACATCAACGCCGTGATCTCGGCGGAGGATTCCCGCTTCACCCACCACAAGGGTGTGGACCCGGTGTCCATTGCCCGGGCACTGGTGACCGACCTGCGCACCGGCAGCTTTGCCGAGGGCGGCAGCACCATCACCCAGCAGCTGGCCAAGAACACCCTGTTCACTCAGGAAAAGCATCTGGCCCGCAAGGCGGCGGAGATGTTCGCCGCCCTCGCCATTGAGAAGCAGTACAACAAGGAACAGATCTTTGAAATGTACGTCAACACCATCTATTTCGGCAGCGGGCACTACGGCATCGGCGAAGCCGCGCAGGGCTACTTTGGCAAAACGCCGCTGCAGCTCACCGACGCCGAAGCCGTGATGCTGGCGGGCCTGCCCAATGCTCCATCGGCCTACTCGCCCAACAGCAGCCCGGACCTGGCCGTCAAGCGGATGCAGGTGGTGCTCAACCGGATGGTCGGGTGCAAAAAGCTGACCCGGGAGCAGGCCGACGCCCTTGCCGCTGAGGCGGTCACCTTGCAGTTTTTGCCGGCCTCCTGACGCAGACCTGAAAAAGCTGCTGCATAAAACAAGTGCAGCAGCCTTTTTTCTGCCATTTTCCGGGACGCAAAAAGCACCGCGCAACGGGTCTACTTCCCGTTGCGCGGTGCTTTTTTACGGTATTTAGTTTGGAAAAGGAGGAATCATGTGGTCCCGGAGAAGGGTTTTGCGGCGTTCCCTTCCGGTGATTCTATCTTACCAGAGAATTTCGGCAAAAGTGTTGTGCATTCGTGAATCTTTTATGAACCCTGACGTTTCTTATTCCGGTGCCTTCATGCTCTCCACCATGCTGATCTTCTTCACATGCCGCCGCATGACAAAGCAGACTGCCAGCGTGAACAGCATGGTCAGTGCCACGCTCAGCAGATAGCTGTGGGGGGCAATGGTCCGGATGAACATGAGCTGGTCCATTTCCACCGTGCGGATGATGAACTGATGCAGGGGGATGCCCAGCAGCAGGCCCACGCAAGAGCCCATGAGGGCCAGCAGGTCGATCTCCCGGAAGATGTAGCGGTACACTTCCTTATCATAGAAGCCCAGCACCTTGATGGTGGCCAGCTCCTTTTTGCGCTCGGCCAGGTTCACGCTGATCAGGTTATACAGCACCACCGCCGCCAGGGCCGCAGCACACACGATGATCAGCACCACCACCGAGTTCAGGCTCACGATGAGGTTGTCGAACATGGAGGTGGCATCCTCTGTAAAGGAGGCTCCGGTCACATAGTTGCAGGCCAGCAGGGTCTCCCGCATGCTGTTGCGGTCGGCGGCACTGTCGCAGCGGGTCTGGGCGTATACCGTGTTCCAGGGGATATCCTGGGTGCCCAACAGGGTCTGCAGCTGGGCATTGGACACATACAGCCGGGTGAACATATAGTTCTCCGTCACGCCGGTCAGGGTCATCTCCACCCGTTCTCCGTCAGGGTTCTCCACCCAGATGGAGTCTCCCGGCTCCACCCCCAGGTTCAGGGCGGTCTTTTCTGTCAGCACCACGCTGTCCTTTTCAAAGGGGATGGCCTTGTGGCCCTGCCGGGTGCGGAAGGTCACATAACGGCTCAGCTGGCTGTCGGTCTGGGCACCCACCACGCTGACACCGGCACTTTCTCCGTCGGCATTGTAGATGGTCACCGACTTGCTGTACACCGCCGCCCAGTTCTCCACCTGGCCCCTCTCCAGAGCATCGGTGAGGCCCTTTTCCACCGTAAAGGCGGCAGGGTCACTGAGGGTCACCGTCAGGTCGTTGTGGGACAGCTCCGTGGACTGCTTGGTGACGATGGGCAGCAGGGAGTCCTGGAGGCCGAAGCCGATGAGCAGCAGGGCCGTACAGCCTGCCACACCCAGCACCGTCATAAAGAACCGCTTCTTATACCGGAACAGGTTCCGGGCGGTGGTCTTTTGAGAGAAGCTCATGCGCTTCCACAGAGGGGTGATGTACTCCAGGAAGATGCGCTTGCCTGCCACGGGAGCCCGGGGCAGCAGCAGTGCTGCACTTTTTTCCTTCAGGCTGGAGCGGCAGGCACTCCAGGTAGCCAGGCCGATGACGGCGGCACTGATGGCCACGCTGGCTGCTGCCATGCCCGGGTAGAACCGCAGGGTGAAGGTGGGCAGGCTGAAGATCAGCTGATAGGCGTACCAGATGATGCTGGGGAACACCAAAAAGCCCACCACCATGCCGGCCATGCTGCCCAGCACGCTGGCAGTAAGGGCATAGAACAGGTACTTGCCTGCAATGCTGGCGTTGGAGTAGCCCAGGGCCTTCAGGGTGCCCATCTGGAGGCGGTTCTCGTCTACCATACGGGTCATGGTGGTGGTGGCCACCAGGGCCGCCACCAGGAAGAAGAACACCGGGAACACCCGGGCAATGGCATCCATCCGGTCGGCGTACTGCTCAAAGGTCACAAAGCTCAGGGTGCTGTTGCGGTCCAGCACATACCACTCGCCCTTTTTGATCTTGCTCACCTGCTCCTCAGCGTCGGTGAGCTGCTGCAGGCCCTCGTCCAGCTTTTGCTGGGCATCAGCCTTTTGGGTCTCATACTCGGCACGGGAGTCTGCCAGCTGCTGTACCCCGGCCTGATACTCCTGCCACCCGGCGTCCAGCTGGGCCCGGGCTGCCTCAAACTGGCTGTAGGCCGTGGCGGTGCCGGTGGTAAGCTGCAGCTGGCCTTCCAGCAGCTGCACCTTCAGCCGCCGCAGAGCGGCCTTGGCCTCCACCACCAGCTGGTCGTTGTCCAGGTTGGGGGAGGAGATGAGCCCCTGGGCGTACATCTGCTTTTTGCCTTCATCCAGCTGAGCCTGGTAGCCCTGGAGCTGGCCGTTGATGTTGTCATAGGCGGCCTGGGCCTTGGCCAGGGCGTCCCGCAGCTCGATGTATTCCTCGTCGGCAGGCTCCGCCTCGTCCAGCGCTTTCTGGGCGTTGTCCAGGGCGGTCTGGGCGTAGGTCAGCAGCGGGTCTGCCACCTTTTTCAGGTTCACCAGCAGCTGGATCTGCTGCAATTGTTCCTCAAATTCCAGCACCTGTTCCTCGCCGTCCACCAGCTGGTCGGCACCGTTCTGCATGGTGTCGGGCAGGGCTTCCTTCTGCTTGGCCAGTTCCGTTTCGCCTGCGTCCAGCTGGGCCTTGGCGTCATCCAGCTGCTTCTGGGCATCGTCCAGCTGCTGTTCCGCCTCGGCAAATTTCTGCTCGGCCTCGGCCTTCTGGTCGTCGTAGGTCTGACGGGCCTCGGCCAGCTTCTGGTTGGCGGTGTCGATAAGCTGTTCCCGGCGCTGCACACACTGGGCGGTGCTGATCTGCTCCAGCCGGTCCGCCACCTGGTCCACCGCCTTCTGGTACTCCTGGGAATAATTATCGTACTGACCGGCATTTTCCGCTTTGATATAACAGGCAGTGTAGTAATCCGCCGTCAATTCCCCGTCCAGCACATAGGCGATGTAGTTCAGCTGACCGTTGCCCACGGTGCTGCTCTCTTTATCGGTGGAGATGTGCTGCGGGTCCTGCACCAACCCCACCACCGTATATTCCTTGTGTTTTGTCCCCTCCGTATCTTCCGGAAGGGTCAGCACGGTGCCCTCGGTGATCTCGGCCTGGTAACCCATTACATGGACCACGCACTCGTTGGCGGCCTGGGGCATCCGGCCGGAGCGCAGCACCAGACGGTTCATGTTGGCGTCGGTGTCCGCTGCCGGGTCCTGCTGCAGGGCCTGCAGCTGCACCACGATGCGCTCCTCCTGGCCCCGCCAATTGGCCTCCAGATCCAGGGTCTTTACCGGCATCACAGCCTCCACCCCGGGGGTGGCGGCAATGGCGGCAATGTCCTGGTCTGAAAGGCCCAGGGTGGACAGCACCCGGAGGTCAAACACATTTTGCTGCACATAATATTTTTGGGCTGCGCTCCGCATACTGGGGGCAATGCTCATGAGGCCTGTCAGCATCATGACCCCCAGGGCCACGATGCCAAACAGCGACACCATGCGGCTGGCGTTGCCCTTCATCTCCCGGAGGATATTTTTGCGATAACTTTTTTGCACTGCACTCACCACTCAATTTCTTCCACTGGCACCGGGTGCTCGTTGACCTTGTTGGACACGATCTGCCCACTGCGTACCTGAATGACACGGTCGGCCATGGCGGTCAGGGCCGTGTTATGGGTGATCACGATGACGGTGCGTCCGGTCTTGCGGCAGGTCTCCTGCAAAAGCCCCAGCACCTGTTTGCCGGTCTTGTAGTCCAGGGCACCGGTGGGCTCGTCGCACAGCAGGAGCTTGGGGTTTTTGGCCAGGGCCCGGGCAATGGACACCCGCTGCTGCTCGCCGCCGGACAGCTGCGCCGGGAAGTTGTTCAGCCGCTCCCCCAGGCCCACACTGGTCAGGGTCTGGGCCGGGTCCAGCGGGTCCCGGCAGATCTCGCTGGCCAGCTCCACATTTTCCAACGCCGTCAGGTTCTGCACCAGGTTGTAGAACTGGAACACAAAGCCCACGTCGTACCGGCGGTAGGTGGTAAGAGCCTTTTCCGAAAAGCGGCTCACGTCCCGGCCGTCCAGCCAGACATGGCCCTCATCGCAGCTGTCCATGCCGCCCAGAATGTTCAGTAAGGTGGTCTTGCCGGCACCGGAGGGGCCTACGATGATGCAGAACTCCCCCTTGTCCACATAAAAGTTCATGTGGTCGGCGGCGGCGATCTTCACACTTCCGGTCTGGTAATATTTGCAGACGTCCTCAAACTCCACAAAATGATCCATGGCGTTTTCTCCTTTGCAACCATGTAATTTTATCCACCTTAACTATAGCACAACCCGGCAAAGGTTGCACCCTCTGCCGGGCAAATTTTCAAAAACTTAACAGAAAAACTCCCACCGCAGCAGTAGCAGTGGGAGCTTTTGGATGCTTATGGAATTTCAGGGGGCTGGGGCTCAACGGCCGATCAGCAGATCCCGGCGGCCCCGGCCATTGACGCTGAGGCGGACGGTGCTGCCGCACTGGTGCAGTTTGACCTTGGCGTCGGCATCATAGCCCTCCGTCAGCAGGCTCAGATTCAGAGTGGTGGAGGTCTTTTCGGTCTTGAACACCAGGGTGTTGATGCCGTTGTTCATCATGGTGGTCAGGTCCTCCATGGTGCAGCGGAAGGTCGCCACGCTGGCAGGCACATCCAGGGTCAGCACCGTGCCGTTCTGCCGGGCAGTATACAGCACCTGGCGGCCAAACAGGCCCTTGACGCTGTAGTTCAGCTTCAGGGTGTCGCTCTCAGCACCGTCGGCACCAATGAGCATGATGTTGCCCTGGATGGCAGGGCCTTCCGGTGCGCCATAGCCGCCGTAGGTGGGGTCCTTTTCGCCAACGGCCACATCACCGTCGGCACTGATGAGCATGATGTTGCCCTGGATGGCAGGGCCTGCCGGGGCACCGTAGCCGCCGTAGGTGGGGTCCTTTTCGCCAATGGCCACGTCGGCAGCAAATGCGCCTACGCTGAGCATGGCAACGGCACAGGTGGCCACCGCAGCGGCAGCCAGGGTACGGGCAACTTTATGATTCTGCAGTTTCATAGAAAAATCCTCCTGTTTTTGCAGCCGGGGTCCGGCTGTGTTTTTCATGTTCTTGCAACCATGGTTTTTTGCGGCAAGGCTCTGAACCAGAACCGCCGCATCTGTCTTGTAAACGGATGCGGCAGCTGGATTATTGCAGGGAATGCAAAAAATTATTCAGTTTTTTTCTTCTCCGTTCAGAATAGCCATAAACTCCTCCCCAGTGATGGTCTCCTTTTCGTAGAGGAACTTGGCCAGCTGGTCCAGCTTGTCCCGGTTCTCGGTAAGGATCTGCAGGGCCTTGGCGTGCTGGGCCTTTACCAGCTCCACCACCTTCTGGTCGATCTCTCGCTGGGTCTGGGCAGAGCAGGCCAGGGAGGTGTCCCCTCCCAGGTACTGGTTGTTCACCGTTTCCAGGGCCACCATGTCAAAGTCCTGGCTCATGCCGTACCGGGTGATCATGGCCCGGGCCAGCTTGGTGGCCTGCTCGATGTCGTTGGAGGCTCCGGTGGTAACAGAGTGGAACACCAGCTCCTCGGCGGCACGGCCTCCGGTAAAGGTGGCGATCTTGTTTTCCAGCTCCGTCTGGTTCATCAGGTAGTGGTTGCCCTCGTCCACCTGCATGGTGTAGCCCAGGGCACCGGAGGTGCGAGGGATGATGGTGATCTTTTGCACCGGAGCCGAGTGGGACTGCTTAGCTGCCACCAGAGCGTGGCCGATCTCGTGGTAGGCCACGATGCACTTTTCCTGATCCGTCAGGATGGAGTTCTTTTTCTGGTAGCCTGCAATGACCACCTCGATGCTCTCCTCCAGGTCCGCCTGGGTCACGCTTTTGCGCCCGGCCCGTACGGCTCGCAGCGCAGCCTCGTTGACGATGTTGGCCAGCTCGGCACCGGAGGCACCGGAGGCCATGCGGGCCACGGTGTTAAAATCCACCCCCGGGGCGACCTTTACCTTTTTGGCGTGGACCTTCAGGATCTCCTCCCGACCCTTCAGGTCCGGCAGCTCCACCGGCACCCGGCGGTCAAAGCGGCCGGGACGGGTCAGAGCCGGGTCCAGGGAATCCGGGCGGTTGGTGGCTGCCAGGATGATGACCCCGGTGTTGCCCTCAAAGCCGTCCATTTCCGTCAGCAGCTGGTTCAGGGTCTGCTCCCGCTCGTCGTTGCCACCCAGATTGCCGCTGTTGCGCTTCTGGCCAATGGCGTCGATCTCGTCGATGAACACGATGCAGGGGGCCTTTTCCTTGGCCTGCTTGAACAGGTCCCGGACCTTGGAGGCACCCATGCCCACAAACATCTCCACAAACTCGGAGCCGGAGATGGAAAAGAAGGGCACATTGGACTCGCCTGCCACAGCCTTGGCCAGCATGGTCTTGCCGGTGCCCGGAGGGCCCACCAGCAGGATGCCCTTGGGCATGGAGGCACCGATCTCCTCATACTGCTTGGGGTCGTGGAGGTAGTTGACGATCTCCTGCAGGTTCTCCTTGGCCTCGTCCTCTCCGGCCACATCTGCAAAGCGGATGCCGCGGGTGGACTGCACATAGACCTTGGCGTTGGATTTGCCTGCGCCGCCAAACATCATGGCGCCGGGGCCGCCGCCTGCCTTTTCCATGAGCTTTTTGTTCATCTGGTTGCCGATGAAGCTGAACAGCAGGATGGGCAGGGCAAACCAGATCAAAAAGCTCAGCACCGGAGAGCCCTGCTCCACGATCTCGCTGGAGAACTGGGCCCCTGCATCGTAGAGACGCTGGGTCAGGCCCGGGTCGTTCATCAGGCCGGTCTTGTAGATCTGCTTTTCCTCTTTATCGGTGAACACGATCTGGTTGGACTCGATATCCACCCGGCCGATCTGTTTTTCTGCGGTCATGGACATAAAGGTGCCGTAGTCCACCTCTTTGACCTGACGTTCGGTGAGCCAGGGCACAAAAACAAGGTTGAGCACCAGCAGCACCAGCAGCACGATGGCGTAGTAGATGGCCAAGGGCTTTTTGGAAGGTTTGACTTCCTTCATAGGGTTTTTCCTCCTTCATATCGGTATCTGAGTGTGTCTGCATCTCATTGATCATAGTATAGCACTGCCAAAAACAGCTTAACAAGCAGCTTGAGGGCTTGTTTCCAAAAACTTAGCAGTTTTTTAACAAACGTACTTCGTAAATTCCGGCAAATTCTGACCATGGATTTGTGAATTTGTTTCATCCTGCCGATGAGTCAATCTTCTTGACAGGGTCCGGAAAGCATGCTAAACTTATCTCACTTTGAAAAAAGCACAAATGCGTTGACGGGGATAAAACGATTTTCTTCTGCGTGCAGAGAGCCGCCGGGTGGTGCAAGGCGGGTGCAGAGGGTCTCGGTTACTGGCCCCTGAGCGGCAGAGCTGAACGATGCAGTAGGTTCTGACGGACGCCCACCGTTACAAGGGCAGCGATTCGCCACAAAGGGCCGATCGTGCAAAGTGGCTGCATCCACAAAAGGTGCAGCAAAGAGAGTGGTACCACGGGTGCCCTGTGATGGATCTTACAGGCTCTCGTCTCTCAAGGTTTTCGCCTTGAAAGACGGGAGCCTTTTCTTGTACAAAAAGTGTAAGAAGCATCAGGAGGACAAAACGATGATGGACGCTACCAAGTACGCTCCGGGTTACTACCCGGTACCCGCCGGCTATGACAGCTGGGTCAAGAAGGATCACATTGAAAAGGCTCCCGCCTGGTGCAGTGTGGACCTGCGCGACGGCAACCAGGCGCTGATCGTGCCCATGAGCCTTGCAGAAAAGCTGGAGTTTTTCCAGATGCTGGTGAAGATCGGCTTCAAGGAGATCGAGGTGGGCTTCCCTGCTGCCAGCGAGACCGAGTACGAGTTCCTGCGCACCCTGATCGAGAAGAACATGATCCCGGAGGACGTGACCGTGCAGGTGCTGACCCAGTGCCGCGACCACATCATCCGCCGCACCTTCGAGGCCGTCAAGGGTGCGCCCCGTGCGGTGATCCACTTCTACAACTCCACCTCCGTGGCCCAGCGTGAGCAGGTGTTCCACAAGAGCAAGGAAGAGATCAAGAAGATCGCCACCGACGGCGCCAAGCTGGTCAAGCAGCTCAGCCAGGAGTACGAGGGCAACTTCCTGTTCGAGTACAGCCCGGAGAGCTTCACCGGCACCGAAGTGGACTACGCCGTGGATGTGTGCAACGCCGTGCTGGACATTATGCAGCCCACCCCGGACCGGCCCATGATCATCAACCTGCCGGTCACCGTGGAAATGAGCATGCCCCATGTGTATGCCAACCAGATCGAGTACTGCGACAAGCACCTGAAGTACCGTGACAGCGTCATCATCTCCACCCACCCCCACAACGACCGCGGCACCGGCGTGGCCTGCGCCGAGCTGGCCGTGCTGGCCGGTGCCCAGCGTGTGGAGTGCTGCCTGTTCGGCAACGGTGAGCGCACCGGCAACGTGGATGCCGTCACCCTGGCCATGAACCTGTACAGCCACGGGGTAGACCCCAAGCTGGACTTTTCGGATATGCCCGGCATCTGCGCCACCTATGAGCGCGTGACCCGCATGCACATCTATGAGCGCACTCCCTACGCCGGTCAGCTGGTGTTTGCCGCCTTCTCCGGCAGCCATCAGGACGCCATTGCCAAGGGCATGGCCTACCGCAAGGAGCACAACGAGCACCGCTGGACCTGCCCCTATATCCCGGTGGACCCCCACGACATCGGCCGCACCTATGACGCCGACGTCATCCGCATCAACAGCCAGAGCGGTAAGGGCGGCATCGGCTTTGTGCTGGAACAGAACTACGGCTACAACCTGCCCCCCAAGATGCGCGAAGCTCTGGGTTACAAGGTCAAGAGCGTGTCCGACCACAGCCACAAGGAGCTGAGTGCCGGAGAGGTGCTGCACATCTTCGAGGACACCTTCCTCAACCGCCGCAAGCCCCTCAATGTCATCGAGGCACACTTTGCTCAGGTCAACGGCATCACCGCCACGGTCACGCTGGACCTGAACGGCCAGCGCAAGGTGGTCACCTCGGTGGGCAACGGCCGTCTGGACGCCGTGGCCAACGCCATCCAGAGTGCTACCGGCATGGAGTTCCATCTGGAGAACTACTCCGAGCACAGCCTGGACGAGGGCTCCACCTCCCGTGCCGCCTCCTATGTGGGCCTGACCTGGGGCGACGGCACCGTCACCTGGGGTGCCGGTACTGACACGGATATCATCGTGGCCGGTGTCAAGGCACTGGTGAGCGCGATCAATAATAAGTAAAAAGGCTTTTTTAAAAGGAGAGTACCACCATGGGAATGACCCTGACGCAGAAGATCCTTGCCGCACATGCCGGGCTTGCCGAGGTCAAGGCAGGCCAGCTCATCAACGCAAAGCTGGACATCGTGCTGGGCAACGACATCACCACCCCCGTCGCCATCAACGAGTTTGAGCGCGCCGGTTTCGACAGCGTGTTCGACAAAGAGCACATCGCCATCGTGCTGGACCACTTTGTGCCCAACAAGGACATCAAGAGTGCCACCCAGTCCAAGCAGTGCCGCGAGTTCGCCAACAAATACGATATCCTCAACT
>ERZ1673694.1068-NODE-1068-length-11147-cov-4.943924_pt1 | contig 11147 bp, 8 predicted proteins | sample MGYA00580224_ERZ1673694 | MGnify/ENA primary metagenome ERZ1673694 (study PRJEB41218, sample SAMN15661778) | gut metagenome | host: Homo sapiens | place: Canada: London | collected 2015-08-20/2019-03-30 | study: EMG produced TPA metagenomics assembly of...
AAAAGGAAGCATCAAGCAAAGGAGAAGTGCACTATGGATTACAAACACGCAGCACAACAGGTTCTGGACTGCATCGGCGGAAAAGACAACATCCTGTCGGACGCACACTGCGCCACCCGCCTGCGTCTGGTCATCGCAGACAACGCAAAGGTCAACAAGCAGGAGCTGGAAAACGCCGAGGGCGCCAAGGGCGTTTTTGAGGCACAGGGCCAGCTGCAGATCATCTTCGGCACCGGCACGGTGAACAAGGTATACGACGAGTTCATCCAGCTGGCCGGCATCGAGGGCGGCAGCAAGGAGGACGTGAAGCAGGCGGCCGCCGCCAAGGCACCCTGGTATCAGCGGGCCATCAAGACCCTGGGCGACATCTTTGTGCCCATCATCCCCGCCATCGTGGCTTCCGGCTTCCTGATGGGCATCATGGAAGCGCTGAACTTCATGGTGAACAACGGTTTCCTGAACATCGACACCACCGGCTCGGTGTATGTGTTCGCCAAGCTGTTCTCCAATACGGCCTACACCTTCCTGCCCATCCTCATCGCCTACTCTGCCGCCAAGGTGTTCGGCGGCAACCCCTATCTGGGTGCAGTCATCGGCATGATCATGATCCACCCCGACCTGCAGAACGCCTGGACCGTTTCCAACGGCGTCAACGTGATGCAGCCGGTGTTCGGCGGCCTGTACTCAGTGCCGCTGGTGGGCTATCAGGGCCACGTCATCCCGGTCATCATCGCCGTGTGGCTCATGTGCCAGATCGAAAAGCGGCTGCACAAGGTGGTGCCCGCCATGTTTGACCTGTTCGTCACCCCGCTGGTGTCCGTGTTCGTCACCGGTTACCTGACCCTGGCCGCCATCGGTCCCGTGTTCACCAAGTTGGAAAACGGCATCATCACCGGCGTGCAGACCCTCATCACCCTGCCCTACGGCATCGGCTCCTTCATCATGGGCGGCCTGTACGCGGTCACCGTCGTGGCCGGCATCCACCACATGTACACCCTGATCGACCTGGGCCAGCTGGCCCGCTACGGCTATACCTACTGGCTGCCGCTGGCCAGCGCTGCCAACGTGGCACAGGGCGGTGCCGCTCTGGCCGTGGCCCTCAAGAGCAAGGACACCAAGGTCAAGTCCATGGCCCTGCCCTCTGCCCTGTCCGCCTGCATGGGCATCACCGAGCCTGCCATCTTCGGCGTGAACCTGCGCTACTTCAAGCCCTTCCTCGGCGGCCTGCTAGGCGGTGCCTGCGGCGCATGGTACGCCAGCATCGTGGGGCTGGGTGCCACCGGCACCGGCGTCACCGGCATCTTCGGCATCCTGCTGCACCTGCATATGCCCCTGCAGTACATCATCATGATGGCCATCTCCTTCGGCGTGTCCTTCGCCGTGACCTGGGTCATCTGGAGCCCTGAGGAGGTCAAGGTATGAACGCACTCCAGCGCGACCTGAAAAAGCTGGTGCCGCTGGTGGAATCCCTCGGCGCGGAAAAGGCCGCCGCCGACCCCCACCGCCAGCGGTTCCACCTGCAGCCGCCGGTAGGCTGGCTGAACGACCCCAACGGCCTGTGCGTCTACGGCGGGCAGTACCACGCATTCTTCCAGTACGGCCCCTTCGACGTGAACGGCGGGGTCAAGCACTGGGGCCACGCCGTCAGCACCGACCTGCTCCACTGGGAGCAATTGCCGGTGATGCTCTATCCGGACGAGCCTTTTGACTGCCACGGCGCCTACTCCGGCTCGGCCCTGGTGGAGGACGGCACCATGTACCTCTACTACACCGGCAATGTCAAGCACCCCGGAAACTTCGATTATATCAAGGAGGGCCGCGGGCACAACGTCTGCCTGGCCGTCAGCAAGGACGGCGTGACCCTCGACAGCAAGCAGTGCCTGCTGACTAACCGCGACTATCCCGCCGGGCTCACCTGCCATGTGCGGGATCCCAAGGTATTCGCCTACGAAGGCCGGTACTACATGGTGCTGGGTGCCCGCACGCTGGAGGACAAGGGCGAAGTGCTGGTGCTGGAAAGCACCGACAAGCTCCGCTGGACCCATATCAACACCCTGACCACCCCGGAGCCCTTCGGCTACATGTGGGAGTGCCCGGACCTGTTCTGTCTGGACGGGCAGTGGTATCTGGCGGTGTCCCCTCAGGGCATCCAGTGCCAGAACGTCTACGGCTGCGGCTGGTTTGCCATCTACGGTGACTGGCGCGGGGACTGCACCCTGAGCGAATTCCACGAGCTGGACGCAGGCTTTGATTATTACGCACCCCAGAGCTTTGTGGACAGCACCGGCCGCCGCATCCAGATCGGCTGGATGGGCATGCCGGACGCCGACTACGGCAACGCGCCCACCGTGGCTTACGGCTGGCAGCACTGCTTCACCGTGCCCCGCGTGCTGACGGCCGGGCCGGACGGCACCCTGCTGCAGAACCCGGTGCCGGAGCTGGACGCGCAGCGCAGCGCCGCCGCCCTGCATGCCGCCAGCGGCGAGGAAGTGTTCCTTGCCCCGCGCTTCGACCTGACCGCCGCACCCGCCAGAGACTTCTGCCTGACGGTTGCGCAGGGGGTGCAGCTGGTGTATACTGAACAGGACTGCACCTGCACCCTGCGCTTCACCGACCCCGCTCTGGCCGACGGCCGCACCGTGCGCCGCGCCCGGCTGGCAGCCCCCTGCCGCAGCCTGCGGGTGGTGGGCGACAGCTCCTCGCTGGAAATTTTCCTGAACGGGGGAGCCACGGTGTTCAGCACCCGGTACTACCCTGCCCCCGGCGACGTGAGCATAAAGCTGACCGGGGCAGCCTGTGAACTCTGCAATTTGTGATCTGGAGGTTTTCTATGCCCGGCAATACTCTGTTTTCCATCGGCGAAGCGCTGATCGACATGATCCCGTCCCGCGTAGGATGCACCTTTGACGAGGTGCCGTCCTTCAGCCCGCGCACCGGCGGCGCACCGGCCAATGTCTGCGCTGCCTTTGCCCGTCTGGGCGGTGCCAGCAGCTTTCTCACCCAGCTGGGCGATGACCCCTTCGGCCACAAAATCGCACGGGAGCTGGAAGCCTGCGGCATCGACCTGAGCCATCTGGTGTTCACCGACAAGGCCAACACCGCCCTTGCCTTCGTGAGCCTGGAGGAGGACGGCAACCGCGCCTTCAGCTTTTACCGCAAGCCCTCGGCCGACCTGCTGTATGCCCCGGAGCAGATCGACCCGGCCTGGTTCCGCGACGCTTTTGCCCTGCACTTCTGCAGCGTCTCGCTGGTGGACAGCCCCATGCGCCACGCCCATCTGGCCGCCATCGGAGCCGCCCGGGAGGCCGGTGCGATCGTGAGCTTTGACCCGAACCTCCGTTTTCCCCTCTGGCCCGACCGGAAGATGCTGCGCCAGACTGTGCTGCAGTTCCTGCCGCTGTCCAACATCCTGAAGGTCTCGGACGAGGAATTGGAGTTCCTCACCGGCACCGCCGACATCGAAGCCGCCCTGCCCCAGCTGTTTGCCGGGGATGTGCAGCTGGTGCTGTACACCTGCGGCAGCAAGGGGGCCTACGCCTACACTCGCGCCGCCCATGCCTTTGCCCCCTGCCAGAAGGTCAGGGCCGTGGACACCACCGGTGCGGGCGACGGCTTCATCGGCTCCTTCCTGTGGCAGCTGAGCCGGGACGGCGTGACGGTGGACAAGCTGGAAAAGCTGTCCTGCAAAAAGCTGGAGGAGTACCTGGACTTTTCCAACCGGTTCTGCGGCCTGAGCGTACAGAAGCACGGTGCCATCGACAGCTACCCCACCCTGCCCGAGATGGGCCTCTGATCCTCTCGCATCCTGCGCCCGTTCCGGCCTTTGCCGTCGGAACGGGCGTTTTTGCTTTCCGTGTTGTAATATTTTGCCACAATATAACAAATATAACTTATTTCTGCACTCCTGTTTTTTGCCTGCCGGGTTGTGGTGGGCCGGAAGATGTGTTACCATAGAACCAACAGACAGGAGGTTCTTTATGCCGTTTGAATTCGCATTTCTGGACTGGCTGCAGCAGTTCCACAACCCGGTGCTGGATGCGCTGGCTGTCTTTCTCAACTACGCCGGTGAGCACGGTGAGATCTGGATCGCGTTCACGCTGCTTTTGCTGCTCTTCCGCCGCACCCGCAAGGCCGGGTGCGCCATGGCCACGGCGCTGGTACTGTATCTGGTGGCCGGGGACTGCATCCTCAAGCCGCTGTTCGCCCGGCCCCGCCCCTGCGACGTGAACACGGCGATCACCATTCTGGTCAAGCGTCCCCACGGGCACTCCTTCCCCTCCGGGCACACGGCCTCGGCTTTTGCGGCAGCCTTTGCGCTCTGGCTGCAAAACCGGAAGTTGGGCGTCCCCGCGCTGGTGCTGGCGGCTTTCATCGCCTTTACCCGGCTGTACCTGTATGTGCACTTCCCCACCGATGTGCTGGGCGGCCTTGTGCTGGGCCTTGCACTGGGTTTCTTCGTCTCGTGGCTCGTTGACAGCCTGGCAAACAAGTCCAAGAAAAAACAAATCGTATAATGTAAAACACCCTCCGCTGGAGCAGAACGGCTCCAATGGAAGGTGTTTTTATTTGCTTTGTCGGCCACACTTTACGGTACCGGCCCACCACAGCACTTCCCTGTGAGGGCCGAAAAAAGAAGAACCGCCGCGTCGTTCTCTTGTGTGATGCAGCGGTTTTTCTTTTGCAGATGGGATCTTGCTTTTCTTCCTGTTGCAGGGGCTTATTTCTTAGCTTCGGCGCGCTTGCCCAGTGCGTAGGTTGCAACGAATCCCAGGACCACAGCCACAATCATCACGATGACCGAGACGATAAGGTTGTAACTGGAACCGGTGGGGTCAATGTAGGCAGGCAGGCTGATGAAGCCCGGCGTGGAGATAACGTACTGGGTCATGCCCAGGATACCGGCCAACAGACCACCGATGCCGCCACCGATCATAGCGCCAATCAGCGGGTAGGTCTTGGGGAACAGCACACCGTAGACGCCCGGCTCGGTGATGCCGCACAGAGCGGTGATACCGGCGGAAACGCTGACGGACTTTTCTTCCACATTCTTGGACAGCAGGGATGCGGCCAAGCAGGCACCACCAACGGCCACGTTTGCGGGAGCCATGCCAGTGCAGATCAGCGGGTCAGAGTTGACAGCTGCCATCAGGGCAAAGACCACAGGGTAGGTGGCGTTGTTCATGCCAAAGAAAACCATCAGCGGGGTGGTGATGCCGATGACCATGACGGCCAGCGCGGGAACTGCCTGGTACAGAGCGTAAACACCGTTTGCCAGCCAGGTGCCCACGGTGTTGCCGACGGGGCCGAGAACGATCAGGGTGACAGGCACCGTGATCAGCATGGTCAGCAGCGGCACGACGATGGTCTTGAGAAAGACCGGGAGATGCTTTTGCAGGAACTTGTAGACCACGCTCATGAACAGTACGCCCAGAATGACCGGGAACACGGTGCTGTTATAGCTGATAGCCTGCACCGGGATGCCGAAGAAGTCCAGACCTTCGGCACCATTGATGCTGGAGTACAGCAGGATCGCGCCCAGAAATGCGCCCAGGAAACCATTGGATTTCAGGCGGGCAGCGGCTGCAAAGCCGATGAAGATGGGCAGGAAGTAGAAGGTCGCCTGGTTGATGGCGTAGAAGATGGTGTAGGTGCCAGACTCCGCCGAGACGCCGAACACGTTGGTCAGCAGGGACAGCACCGCACCAGTCAGGCCGCCTGCCACCAGCACCGGGATCACCGGGCCGAACGTGCCGCCGATGAAGGAGAGGATCGCGTTGCCGATGTTGCCGTGATCCTGTGCCAGATCCTTGGCTGCGGCCTCATCGTCCTGCACGCTGCCGCCGGCCTGGATGCCGTCGATCTTGACGACCTCTTCATACAGGTCAGGGACATCCTGGCCGATGACCACCTGATATTCGCCGTTCTGGATGATGACGTTCAGCACGCCGGGCACCTGCTTGACGGCATCGGTGTCAAACTTGGATCTATCCCGCAGTACAAGGCGCAGACGGGTCATGCAATGGGTCGCGCTGACAATGTTGTCCGCTCCGCCGGCCTGCTTGATGATGCCGGCCGCCATGGCCTTATAATCCTTCTTTGCCATTATTTCAGCATCTCCTTTCCCCAGTCCTGACCGTTGGAACGGATCAGCTTGGAGTACCAGTAGAAGGAATCCTTCCGGATACGTTTCATGGACAGCTCTTCCACGCTCTTGGCCGCGTTCTGCTCCTCATCGGTGGTGTCGATGTACACCAGACCGTAACGCTTTGCCATGCCATTGCCGGTGGACAGCAGATCGGTGAAGGACCAGGGGTTGTATGCGATGACCTCGCAGCCGTCCTCGATGGCCATGCCAAGCTGATAAATGTGCTCCCGCAAGTAGTCGATGCGGCCCTGATCGTGCACCTGGCCGTCGGCGTCCTTCGTCTCATGGGCGCCGTAACCGTTCTCGGTGATCATCATGGGCAGGTGATAGTGATCCCACAGGTAACGCATCTCATAGCGCAGGCAGGAGGGGTCAATCTCCCAATCCCAGTCGGTGTACTCGACATAGGGATTGCGGGTCAGAGCGTAGCGGCCCGGCTCCACGGGGAACACCATCTGGCCCTTGACGCCGTTCTTATTCAGCAGATAATCCTGCTGTTTTGCGTCATGCGGCGCATACTTTGCAACGTTGCTGCGGTAGCAGTTGACGGCGATGAAATCGATTTTGGCGCTCTTCATCAGTTCTGCATCGCCGGGCTGCATTCCGATGTCGATGTCGTTCTCTTTCCAGTAGTGCTTGATAAAGTTGCTGTACTCGCCGTAAACATAGGTATCGATCCAGAACTTCTCGGTGAACTCCTCGGCGTTCATAGCAGCGATCTGATCCTCGGGGCGGCAGGTCTCCGGGTAGATGGGCACGCAGCCGGGCACAGGGCCGATCTTGCCGCCCGCCACCATCTCATGGCAGGCGTTGACAGCCTTGGCATGGCACAGGTTCATGATATGGTTGATCTTCCACTGATCCTTGAACCAGTCGTCACAGCCCTTGCTGACGCCCAGCCAGTTGCCATAGCAGATCTGCATATTCTGCTCGTTCAGCGACAGCCAGTATTTGACCCGGTCGCCGAAGTTCTCAAAGCAGACGCGGCAGTAGTGCTCGAATCTTTCCACGGTGTCGCGGCTTTTCCAGCCACCCAGCTCATCCACCCAGACCGGCAGGTCGTAGTGATACAGGGTAACGATGGGGGTGATGTTGTGGGCCACCAGCTCATTGATCAGATCATTGTAGAACGCGATGCCTTCGGGGTTCACCTTGCCGTCTGCATGAGGGATGATGCGGGACCAGCTGAGCGAGAAACGATAGCTGGAGAAACCGCACTCTGCCATCAGGGCCACATCTTCCTTGTAGTGATGATAGTGATCCGCCGCATAGGTGTTATCCGCAAACGGCTTCTTGGTCTTGGAGTTCAGGTCGATGATGGCCGGTGTGCGTCCGCCATCGGCGACTCCGCCTTCCACCTGCCAGGCAGCGCTGGAAGCGCCCCACATGAAGTTGTCCGGGAATTTGGGGTTGTGTCCGTAATACATAGTGTGATCCTTTCCATCTTTGTCAGTCTGTTCTGCCGTCGCAGAAGCCCCCGCGGGTTCAATTCTTTGCAGGACTATCGTAACACATCTCCGACAAAAAATGGGGTTCGCGATGCGAACCCCGTTTGGATGGTTGAACAATTTATTCTTTTGTTTTTGAGCAGTTCCACGGTTTCACCCGTCATTCTGCACATCTTTGCACCCGCATTTTTTGAGAATCCGACAAAGGCAGTTCAGAAATTGGACCCTGCAGCAGGTCAGTCTCCCGGTATTTATTCACATAGTAGCTGTACAGGATATCAAAGAAATAGGTCATACCATACTGGGAGTACACCGTGCGGGCACCGCTGTTGTCCTTTTCGCTCAGGTAGATCACCTGATCGTAGCTTTTCCACATTTTTATGGCGTGGTTGACCGTCACCAGCACCTTATAGGCTGCAGCCTTCTGCACAATTGGCTCCATCAGGGTGGCAAAGTTGCCGGTGGCTGAAACTGTAATGAGCAGGTCCTCCGGTGTCAGCACTTTCAGATAATCCAGCGTATAGTGGGCATCGGACACGATCTGCACCAGCTTGCCCATGACCACCATGGACTGCTGGAAGCTGCGAGCCGCCATGCCGGAAAAATCCGAGGTGAAGAGCACCACATGTCGGCTGGCATGAATGCTTTCGGCCAGCTTATCCAGTACAGCGGGAGTGGCAATGCGGTTGATCTCCTCCATCATCTCCCCGATGCTGCCGGAAAGGTGTTCCTTGTAGTCCGGACGCACGCTGTAGCCGATGAAGTAGTTGCACTGGCGCTTCCATTCATCGGCCTCAGCCTTCAGGTCGGAAAAGTTGTCAAAGCCGATGGACTGGCAGAACCGCCGGATGCCGCTGCGGGACACATAGCAGGCATCCGCCACGTCGTAGATGTTCAGATCCCGCAGCTGGTCGAAGTGATACAAAAAATACTGCGCCAGCACATAGTACGGGTCTTTCGGTTCACTTTCGTTCATCACTGCCAGCAATGCCGTCATCAGGCTGAAAGCCGTATTTTTCATGGTTTTCTCCTTCTCTGTTTTTGCAGGAATCACACCCCAAAGAATTCCTTGGCGATGTCGGCGCTGCGCTTGGCGTCCTTGGCGTACCAGTCTGCGCCGATCTTTTCGGCGTATTCCGGGGTGAGCACGGCACCGCCCACCATGATCTTGCAGTCCAGTTTGGCTGCATGCAGGGCGGCGATGGTCTCTTCCATGCTCTTGAGGGTGGTGGTCATCAGGGCCGAAAGGCCCACCAGATGCACATCCTTTTCCCGCACGGTGTCCACCACGGTCTCCACCGGCACATCGCGGCCCAGGTCGATGACCTCAAAGCCGTAGTTTTCCAGAATGACCTTGACGATGTTCTTGCCGATGTCGTGCACGTCGCCCTTCACGGTGGCCAGCACGATGCGGCCCTTGCTGGCGCTGCCCTCGCCCTTCTGGGCAATGGCGGTCTTGATCTCCTCAAAGGCGCTCTGGGCGGCGCTGGCGGCCTGCAGCAGCTGCGGCAGGAAGAGGGTTCCCTTCTCATACTTGGCACCCACGATGTCCAGCGCCGGGATCAGGGCTTCGTCCACCACTTCCAGCGGCTGCTTTTCGGCCAGCAGGGCGCGGGTCTGGGCGGCGGCGTCACCCTTCAGGCCCTTTTCCACCGCCTTGATCAGCGCCGCATAGGGGCCGGAAATTTCAGCGCTCCCGTCGGAAGCTGCCGCCGTAGGTGCGGCCTGGGCTGCCTGCTTCAGGGCCGTGGAGGCAGGCACCCGGTTTGCGTAGCGCTCAATGTACTGCATGCTCTGCGCGTCCCGGTTGGTCAGCACGTTGTAGGCATATACGGCGGCCATCATCTCTTCACTGGAGGGGTTCATGATGGCCAGATCCAGCCCGGCATACATGGCCATGGTGAGGAAGGTGGTGTTCAGGTAGGGGCGGCAGGGCAGGCCGAAGCTGATGTTGGACACGCCCAGGATGGTGCGCACGCCCAGCTCCTTCTTGCAGGCTTCCAGCGCCTGCACCGTGGCCAGCACATCCTTCTGCTGGGCGCTGGCGGTCAGGGTCAGACAGTCGATGTAGATGTCCTCGCGGGGGATTCCGGCTTCCAGTGCCGCCTCGGTGATGCGGCGGGCAATGGCCACGCGGTCCTCTGCGGCGGGCAGGATGCCCCGCTCGTCGATGGCAAGGCCCACGATGGCCGCGCCGTACTTTTTGCACAGGGGCAGGATGGCCCGCAGCTTTTCCGGCTCGCCGTTGGTGGAGTTGACGATGGGCTTGCCGTTGTACACCCGCAGGCCGTTTTCCAGTGCCTGCACGTTGGAGGAATCCAGCTGCAGCGGCAGGCTGACTACGCTCTGCAGGGCCTTGACCACCTGCGGCATCAGGGCCGGTTCATCCACGCCGGGGGCACCCACGTTCACGTCCAGCACCTGGGCCCCGGCTTCCACCTGGCTCACGGCTTGTTCCAGAACGTAGTTCATATCATTCTCCCGCAGTGCCTGCTGGAAGCGCTTTTTGCCGGTGGGGTTGATGCGCTCGCCCACCACGGTGATGCCGTCCACGTTGACATAATTCATGGGGGTGCACAGCACCGAGGGCATGGCGTGGGCCGGGCGGCCCGGCACACAGCCCTTGAACACCCCGTTCAGCAGCCGGATGAACTCCGGCGTGGTGCCGCAGCAGCCGCCAGCGGCAAACAGATTCAGCTCCCGGTAGGGCTTCATTTCCAGCGCAAACAGCTGCGGGGTAATGTCGTAGCCGCTGCCGTCGGCCCGGGGCAGGCCCGCGTTGGGCTTGACGAACACCGGGAAGTTGCCGGGCACGGCCTCGGTCAGACGCTTTGCCATGGGGAAGATCTCCTTGGGGCCCAGCGAGCAGTTGATGCCCACGGCGCTGGCCCCCAGACCCCGCGCGGTAACGCCGAAGCTCTCCACCGTGCAGCCGGTAAAGGTGCGGCCGCCGGCTTCAAAACTCATGCTGGCCAGGATGGGCAGGCTGGAGTTTTCCCGGGCGGCCAGCAGCGCGGCCTTGAGCTCGTACAGGTCGGTGAAGGTCTCAAAAAAGATCAGGTCGGCCCCGGCTGCCGCACCGGCCCGCACGATGCGGGCGTATTCCTCCACGGCATCCTCAAAGGCCAGGGTGCCGTTGGGTTCCAGCAGCTCGCCCAGCGGGCCGACATCCAGCGCGGCAAGCGCACCATGGGGCGCACAGGCCCGCTTGCAGTTGGCAATGCCCGCCGCAATGATCTCTTCCAGACTGTAGGTGCTGCCCGCCAGCTTGTGGGCCGACGCACCAAAGGTGTTGGCGTTGATGATGCGGCTGCCCGCTGCGGCATACTGAGCATGGATGCCCTCGATGAGCTGCGGGTCGGTGATGTTCAGTTCCTCCGGCCGGGCGCCCAGCTTCAGGCCGGCCGCCTGCAGCATGGTGCCCATGCCGCCGTCCAGCAGGATGGTATTGCTCTGCTTGAAAAGTTCACTCACTTGCACAGGTCTTTCCCCTCTTTCTGTATTCGCAGCGGGTGCGCAGCACACAGTGCCCGCACCCGGCCAGATGTCCCTTG
>ERZ1673694.1081-NODE-1081-length-11052-cov-5.098118_pt1 | contig 11052 bp, 20 predicted proteins | sample MGYA00580224_ERZ1673694 | MGnify/ENA primary metagenome ERZ1673694 (study PRJEB41218, sample SAMN15661778) | gut metagenome | host: Homo sapiens | place: Canada: London | collected 2015-08-20/2019-03-30 | study: EMG produced TPA metagenomics assembly of...
TAACGCGCCGTCTGCTCACCCGGACGGATACCGGGCACAAACGCACCGCTTTTCTTCAGATTCTCAGCCGTTTCCTTCGGATTGAAAACAAGAGCCGTGTAGAAAAAGGCAAAGAAAATGATGAGCGCGGCATAAAGAAGCGTGTAAAGCGGCTGCCCGGGGCTTAGTGCTGCTGCAAGGTCACGGATCCAGCGCGTGGAATCACCGCTCGTGAACCAGCCCGCCAGCGTTGCCGGGAACAAAATCAGCGAAGACGCAAAGATCGGGGGAATCACACCCGACATATTGATCTTCAGCGGCAGATAGGAAGCCTGTCCGCCGTAAATCTTGTTACCGATCTGACGCCGTGCATAGTTCACGGTGATGCGGCGCTGACCGCGTTCGATGAACACCACGAAAGCCGTGACGAGCACAACAACGGCGATCACGAAAATCGCGGCAAGGGGCGAAATGGCACCAGTGCTCACAAGCTGGAACAGTCCGCTTGCCGCACTCGGCAGCCCGGCCACAATACCGGCGAAGATGATGATGGAAATACCGTTGCCGAGACCGCGCTCGGTGATCTGCTCACCGAGCCACATCAGAAACATCGTTCCGGTCACCAGGCTCACGGCACAGGTGAAGCGGAACATGAAGCCCGGCGCGAGAACAAGCCCGGCCTGGCTTTCCAGAGCAACTGCAATACCGACCGCCTGGAAGAACCCGAGCAACAGCGTGCCGTAGCGCGTGTACTGGGTAATCTTGCGGCGGCCGGATTCGCCTTCTTTACGCAACGCTTCAAGACTCGGCAGCACGTACGACAGCATCTGCATGATAATCGCTGCAGAGATGTAGGGCATGATGCCGAGAGCGAACACCGAGAAGCGCGAGAGTGCGCCCCCGGAGAACATGTTGAACAGCCCGAGAATGCCGCCCTTCTGCTCATCAAAGAGCTGACGCAGCATGTCGGGATCAATACCCGGAACCGGCACGTGAGCACCGATTCGGTACACAATCAGAGCCAGCAGCAGAAAGATCAGGCGGTTTTTGAGGTCGCCGTACTTTGCCAGCCCTGTCGGTTTGTTGCTGGGGCTATTCGCCACGTCGATGTCCTAAAGCGTTATTAAAGTCGGAAAAAGTCGGTTCAGGGGAAGCTGAAGTTATTCAGCGACCGAACCACCCGCCGCTTCGATAGCTGCCTTAGCACCCTTGGTGACCTTAAGACCGCGGACAGTCACCTTGCGGGTGAGCTTGCCGGCGGCGATCACGCGGGCGTCCTGAGTCAGACCATCGGCGAGACCGGCCTGGCGCAGAGCTGCCAGATCGATTTCATCAACGGGAAGCTTTTCGAGATCCGACAGACGGATCACTTCAACGAACTTGTGGGTAAGCGAAGTGAAGCCGCGCTTCGGAAGACGACGATGCAGAGGCATCTGGCCGCCCTCGAACCCGACCTTGTGGAAACCACCGGCACGGGACTTCTGACCCTTGTGGCCGCGGCCGGCGGTCTTGCCCCAGCCCGAACCCACGCCGCGACCGACACGGTGCGCGGCGCTCTTGCTGCCCTCAGCGGGCTTCAGAGTATTCAAACGCATGTCTGTAATTCCTTCAATCATTCGGCACGCACTAAGAAGGCGACCTTGGTGATCATACCGCGCACGGCGGGCGTGTCTTCGAGTTCACGCGTCTGGTGAAGCTTCTTCAGACCAAGTCCGAGCAGCGTAGCGCGCTGCTTTTCATTGGTGCCGATCGGGCTTTTCACGAGCGTGACTTTGACTGTCTTTTTGTCTGCCATTTTGCTCAGTCCTCAGCACATTAGGCCGTCAGCTCTTCAACGGTCTTACCGCGTTTGGCGGCGATATCAGCCGGAGAACGCAGGTTTTCAAGAGCGTTGATTGTCGCGCGGACGATGTTGTAGGGATTCGTGGAACCGTAAGCCTTAGCAAGCACGTTACGGATGCCGACGGCGTCCATCATGGCGCGCATCGGGCCGCCGGCGATGACACCGGTACCTTCAACGGCGGGCATGAGGATCACGCGGCTGGCGCCGTGACGGCCTTCAACAGCGTGATAGATCGTGCCGTTCTTCAACGGAACCTTGATCATGGACTTGCGGGCGCGTTCCATGGCCTTGGAAACGGAAGCCGGAACTTCACGGCTCTTGCCCGTACCCATGCCGATGGAACCGTCGCCGTCGCCGGCCACGGTCAGAGCAGCAAACGCCATAATGCGGCCGCCCTTGACAACCTTGGTGACGCGGTTAACCGCAATCATCTTCTCGCGAATGCCGTCATCAATTTCTTCGGCGGCGTTCTTCTTATCAACCTTAGCCATAAGCCTCGATTCCTATTAGAACTTGAGGCCGGCTTCGCGCGCGGCCTCGGCCAGCGCGGCAACGCGGCCGTGGTAACGATAACCGGAACGGTCAAAAGCGCAGGATTCGATACCGGCGGCCTTTGCCTTCTCTGCCAGACGGGCGCCGACAATCTTCGCAGCAGCGATGTTGCCGCCCGTCTTGCCATCAGCAACGAGCTTGGCGCGGACTTCGGCTTCGAGCGTGGAAGCAGAAACGAGCACGCGGTCGCCCTCGGGAGCGATGATGGTGGCGTAAATGTGCAGGTTGGTGCGGTGCACCGTCAAACGATTGACCTTCTGCAGCTTGATGCGGGCGCGAGTGGCACCGGCGCGGCGCAGACGGTTTTCCTTCTTGTTGATCATAGTCTCACGTCCCCGCTTTACTTCTTCTTGGTTTCCTTGATGACGACATGTTCGTCGGCATAACGGATGCCCTTGCCCTTATAGGGTTCCGGGGCACGATAGCTGCGGACGACGGCAGCGGTCTGACCGACCTTCTGCTTGTCGGCGCCCGAGATGATGATCTCGGTCTGGCTCGGCGTTGCAACCTTGACGCCGTCGGGCATCTGGTGCACAACGGGGTGCGAGAAGCCAATCTGAAGATTGAGCTTGTCACCCTGAGCCTGGGCACGATAGCCCACGCCCACGAGCGTGAGCTTCTTTTCAAAGCCCACGGTAACGCCCTTGTTCATGTCGTTGACGAGGGCACGCATCGTGCCCATGTTGGCGTTGGATTCACGGGTTTCATTCAACTGCGTGAAGTGCACAACACCGTCCTTGATGTCGACGCCGACCATGGGAAGAACGTGCATCGTCACTTCGCCCTTAGGGCCCTTGACGATGATGTTGCCGTCGACGATCTTGCAGTCGACGCCCTTACCCAGGTGAACGGGAAGCTTACCAATACGACTCATATTGTTCTCCCCTCAATTAAGCGACGTAGCACAGAACTTCGCCGCCGATGCCTTCGGAGCGGGCCTTGCGGTCGGTCATCACACCCTTGGGGGTGGAAACGATCGCGATGCCCAGGCCGTTCATCACCTGCGGGATGGAACCGTGGTTCTTGTAGATACGAAGTCCGGGACGAGACACACGTTCAATGCGTTCGATCACGGGACGGCCATCATAGTACTTCAAGCCGATATGCAGTTCAGACTTGCCTTCGTTGCTCACAACGGAGAAACCGTCGATGTAGCCTTCGTCCTTAAGCACCGTGGCAATGGCCACCTTGAGCTTGGAGCTCGGCATCACAACTTCAGTCTTGTCGACGATCTGCCCGTTGCGGATACGGGTCAGCATATCGGCGATCGGATCACTCATACTCATTTAGTAATCTCCTCGCTTTACCAGCTGGCCTTAACAAGGCCGGGAATGTCACCGCGCATGGCCGCATCACGGATCATGCCGCGGGCCAGACCGAATTTACGGAACGTACCGCGCGGACGGCCGGTGAGGCCGCAGCGGTTGCGCAGGCGCACGGGGCTCGCATCACGCGGAAGCGTCTGGAGCTTGGCGCGCGCAGCCAGACGTTCTTCCATCGGGCGGGCAGCGTCGTTAATAATCGCCTTCAGTTCGGCGCGCTTAGCCGCAAACTTAGCCACAGTGGCTTCACGCTTGAGTTCGCGGTTGATCAAAGATAACTTTGCCATTTTCCTAGCACCTTCTGGGCTTAATTGCGGAACGGGAAGTGGAAGCCCGCGAGAAGCGCCTTGGCTTCTTCATCGGTCTTGGCCGTCGTCGTAATGGAAATGTTCATACCACGGATTGCATCAATCTTGTCGTATTCGATTTCCGGGAAAATGATCTGTTCTTTGAGGCCGATGTTGTAGTTGCCGCGGCCGTCAAAGGCACGGCCCGACACACCGCGGAAGTCGCGGACGCGCGGGAAGGCAATGGTCACCAGGCGGTCAAGGAAGTCATACATACGTTCGCCGCGCAGGGTCACCTTGCAGCCGATGGGCATGTCTTCGCGGATCTTGAAGTTCGCGATGGCCTTACGGGTACGGGTGACGGCAGGCTTCTGGCCGGCGATCTTGGTCATATCGGCAACAGCGTTGTCGACCATCTTCTTATCGTTCACGGCTTCACCGACACCCATGTTGAGGGTGATCTTGGTGATGCGGGGAACCTGCATGATCGTCTTGTAGCCGAACTTCTTGGTGAGTTCGGGAACAACAACGTCGTTGTAGAGAGTGTGAAAACGACTCATCGTCCGGACTCCTTACGCCTTGGCGCCGACCTGGGCGCCGTTGCTTTTGAACACGCGGACCTTCTTGCCGTCGACAACCTTAAAGCCGACGCGGTCGCCCTTACCGGTTGCGGGATTGACGAGCATCACATTGGAGTGGTCAATCGGCAAAACCTTATCAACGATGCCGCCTTCAACGCCGGTCATCGGATTGGGACGAACGTGCTTCTTGGCAACGTTGACGCCTTCAACGGTCACATGGTTTTCATCGACGCGGGAGAGGACGACGCCCTTCTTACCCTTGTCCTTGCCGGCGATGACGATGACTTCGTCACCTTTACGGATGCGTTGCATCTTGTCGGCCTCCTTAAATCACTTCGGGAGCGAGAGACACGATCTTCATGAACTTCTCGGTACGCAGTTCGCGCGTGACCGGTCCGAAGATACGGGTGCCCACAGGCTCGAGCTTCGAGTTGAGCAAAACAACGGCGTTGCCGTCAAAACGGACGAGAGAGCCGTCGGCACGACGCACGCCTTTGGCGGTGCGGACCACAACAGCGTTGTAGACCTCACCCTTCTTGACGCGACCGCGCGGGGCAGCTTCTTTTACCGTCACCTTGATGACGTCACCGATGTTTGCATAGCGGCGCTTGGAGCCGCCCAACACCTTAAAACACATTACTGAACGCGCACCGGTGTTATCGGCGACGTCCAGTCTGCTTTGCATCTGAATCATGGCTACGTAATTTCCAACTTATTCCGTGAAGTCACGGATAGTATTGGTCCCGTACGGGAGAAAGACCACACCGTACCCCTGCTTCCGAGAAACACCGCCGTCACTGCAGTCTGGCGGGCAGAAACACAGGTCCGGATGATCCGGAAAATGCGACGAAAAGGCCGACCTGACGGTCGGCTTTTTCGCAGGCCCGCAAGTATAGCCGAAAATCCGGCTTACTTGCAAGCAGTTTTTGAAAAGGCAGTCGGCTTAGATGACGACGGCCTTTTCAATCACGCGGGTGACCTTCCAGGACTTGGTCTTGGAGATCGGACGGGACTCAGCGATTTCCACCTTGTCACCGATACCGCAGGTGTTGCTTTCGTCGTGCGCATGGTACTTCTTGTTCTGCACGATGTACTTGCCGTAGAGAGGATGCTTGACGCGGCGTTCCACGAGGACCGTCACAGTCTTATCCATCTTGTCGCTCGTGACCGTACCGACGAGAGTACGGGTGAGCGCCTTGGTTTCAACGTTATTTTCGGTCATTTCGCGGCCGCCTTCTGAGCGAGAACCGTGCGAACGCGCGCGATGTCACGGCGCGTCGTGCGCAGCTGGTTCGTGTTCTGGAGCTGCTGAGTGGCCTTCTGAACACGCAGCTTGAAGTGTGCGTGCAGCAGGTCATTCAGTTCCTTGTTAAGCGCAGCCTCATCCATGGCGCGCAGTTCTTTTGCCTTCATGTCCGTCTCCTTACATGCCGATCTGGCGGACAACGAACTTCGTCTTCAGAGGAAGCTTTGCGGCAGCAAGGGCAAAGGCCTCGCGGGCAAGGTTCTCGTCAACGCCGTCCATTTCATAGAGCACGCGGCCCGGCTGGACCAGCGCAACCCAGTATTCAGGGTTACCCTTACCGTTACCCATACGGACTTCGGCGGGTTTGCTCGAAATGGGCTTGTCCGGAAACACACGGATCCACACACGGCCGCCGCGCTTGATGTGGCGCGTCAGAGCACGACGTGCAGCTTCGATCTGACGGGCCGTCAGGCGACCGCGTTCGATAACCTTGAGACCAAAGTCACCGAACGAAACGTTCGCGCCGCGCTGAGCCAGACCGTAGTTGCGACCCTTCTGGTCCTTACGGTACTTGGTACGATTCGGTTGCAGCATCGATTATTCTCCGTCTTTGTTAGCTTCGGCAGCTGCAGGAGCAGCGGCCTTGCGGCTGCGGCGGGCGGCGGGTTTGCCCTCGCCTTCAGCGCCTTCGGCCTTACGGGGACGGCGGCTCGGACGACGACGGCGGTCTTCACGGTCGGCAGGAGCCGGAGCCGCTTCAACAGCCTCATCACGGCCGAGGTTGTCACCCTTGTAGACCCACACCTTCACGCCGATCACGCCGTACGTGGTATTGGCTTCGGAAAAACCGTAGTCAATGTTGGCACGCAGCGTCTGAAGCGGAACGCGGCCTTCGCGGTACCATTCGGTACGGGCGATTTCGGCGCCGTTTAAGCGGCCAGCGCTCATGATCTTGATGCCCTTGGCACCGAGACGCATGGCGTTCTGCATCGAGCGCTTCATGGCGCGGCGGAACATCACGCGCTTTTCAAGCTGCTGGGTGATGCCGTCGGCGATCAACTGCGCATCGAGCTCAGGACGGCGGACTTCTTCGATGTTGATGTGCACGGGCACACCGACCATCTTCTGAACTTCAGCCTTGAGCTGTTCGATGTCAGCACCCTGCTTGCCGATCACAACACCGGGACGAGCAGAGAAAATCGTGATGCGGGCGTTGTTGGCGGGACGCTCGATCAGGATACGGGAAACGCTCGCAGCCTTGAGCTTCTTCTCAAGGAAGGCGCGGACACGGAGGTCTTCGCCGAGCGTACGGGAAAATTCACGGCCGACCGCGTACCAGCGCGACGTCCAGTTGCGCGTAACGGGAAGGCGGAAGCCGGTAGGATTAATTTTCTGACCCATGGTTCACCTTTACCTTAGTCGCCGACCGTCACAAAGATGTGGCTGGTCTGCTTCGAGATACGCGTACCGCGGCCCTTGGCGCGGGCACCGAAACGGCGCAGCGTCGTGGCCTTTTCCACGTAGATCTTCTTCACGCGCAGATCGTCAATGTCGGCACCGTCGTTGTGCTCGGCGTTGGCGATGGCAGATTCGAGCGCCTTCTTGATGATGACGGCAGCGCGCTTCTGCGTGAACGTGAGGATGTTGAGGGCCTTGTCCACGGGCTTACCGCGAACGAGGTCTGCAACCAAACGGCCCTTCTGAGCCGAGAGGCGAACACCACGGACAATTGCAGTAGTTTCCATTTACATTACCCCTTGACCTTCTTGTCGGCGCTCACAGCGTGACCGTGGAAGGTACGCGTCAGAGCAAATTCGCCGAGCTTGTGGCCGACCATGTTTTCATTGACGTACACAGGTACGTGCTGGCGGCCGTTGTGAACAGCGATCGTCAGACCGATGAATTCGGGGACAATCGTGCTGCGGCGCGACCAGGTCTTGATCGGACGCTTGTCACGACTGGCCTGGGCGGCTTCGACCTTCTTCATGAGAGAACCGTCGACAAACGGTCCTTTCTTTAACGAACGAGACATTACGAGGCCCCCTTACTTGTCATAACGGCGCTGGACGATCATGGAGTCCGTGCGCTTGGAGTTGCGAGTACGGTAACCCTTGGTGAGCTGACCCCAAGGCGTAACAGGCGGACGACCCGTACCGGTACGGCCTTCACCACCGCCGTGCGGATGGTCAACCGGGTTCATCACCTTACCGCGGACGGTCGGACGGATGCCGCGCCAACGGGTGGCACCGGCCTTGCCGAGTTCACGCAGGTTGTTTTCTTCGTTACCGACGGTACCGATCGTGGCACGGCATTCGATAAGAATGCGGCGCACTTCACCGGAACGCAGGCGGACCTGAGCGTAGTCACCTTCGCGGGCGATCAGCTGAGCGAACGCACCGGCGGAACGGACGAGCTGAGCGCCCTTGCCCGGCAGCATTTCGATGCAGTGAATCGTGGTGCCCACAGGGATGTTGCGGAGCGGAAGGGTGTTGCCGACCTTAATCGCAGCTTCCTGACCCGACATGATCGTGTCATTGACCTTCAGGCCCTTGGGAGCAATGATGTAACGGCGTTCGCCGTCGGCATAGCACACCAGAGCAATGTGAGAAGAACGGTTCGGATCGTATTCGATGCGTTCAACGCGGGCGGAGATGCCGTCCTTGTTGCGCAGGAAGTCGATCAGACGGTAGGCACGCTTGGAGCCGCCGCCCTTGTGACGGCACGTAATGTGACCGTTGTTGTTGCGGCCGGAACCGCGGTTCTTCTTCTCGGTAAGCGCGGCAAAAGGCTTGCCGGTATGCAGACCGGGCGTAACGACCTTCACCATGTGGCGGCGGCCGGCCGACGTCGGTTTGGTTTTGACGAGAGCCATTTACTTCACCTCTTGCGCGAAGTTGATTTCCTGACCCTGAGCGAGGGTGACGTAGGCCTTGCGGACATCGCTGCGCACACCGCCGTTACGGCCGGCGCGCTTGACCTTACCCTTCACATTCAGAATCTGAACACCGTCGACCTTGACCTTAAAGAGCAGTTCGACAGCGGCCTTGACTTCCGCCTTCGTGGCACAGGGCACGACGCGGAACGTGTACTGACGGTTCTTTTCGGCGAGCATCGTGCTCTTTTCGGAGATCACGGGGCCGGCAAGCACCTTCAACAGACGATCTTGTTTCATCCCAGCATCTCCTCGATCTTGGCGACCGCATCCTTCGTCACCACGATCTTCTTGTAGTAGATCAGGCTGAGCGGATCGGCGTAGCGCGGCTCCACAACCAGAACGTTCTTGAGGTTGCGGGAAGCCAGGTACAGGTTGTCAGAGACTTCAGCGGTGATCACCATGACGTGTTCAACGGCACCGAGAGCCTTCAGCTTAGCGGCGAAATCCTTCGTCTTCGGGGTTTCGGCGCTGATCGAATCGATCACAACAAGGCGACCGTCGGCAGCGAGCTTGGAAAAGATCGTCTGCATGGCGGCACGATAGGCCTTCTTGTTGATCTTCTGGGTGAAGTTTTCATCCGGCGTATTCGGGAAGGTACGGCCGCCGCCTCTCCACAGGGGAGACGAGCTCATACCGGAGCGGGCACGGCCCGTTCCCTTCTGACGCCAGGGCTTCTTCGTCGTGTGGTGCACGTCGCGGCGGTTAAGCTGCGCACGGGTACCCTGACGAGCGTTGGCCTGGTAGGCAACCACGAGCTGGTGCACCAGGGCTTCGTTGTATTCACGACCGAACACGGTATCGGAAGCGGCAAGCTTTGCCGATTCCTGGCCCTGTTCATTGAGTACATTGAGTTCCATTGATCGCTCCTAATTAGGCCTTGACCGCCGCACGCACGACGACTTCACCGCCCTTGGAACCGGGAACGGCACCGCGGACGAGCAGCAGACCGCGTTCAGCATCGACGCGGGCCACAACCAGGTTCTGCGTCGTACGCTGGGCGTTGCCGAGCTGACCGGCCATACGCTTACCCGGGAAAACACGGCCCGGATCCTGACGGTTACCGATAGAGCCCGGTGCACGGGTCGTCACGGAGTTACCGTGGCTGGCGCGGTTGGACGAGAAGTGGTGGCGCTTGATAACGCCGGCAAAACCCTTACCGATGGTGGTGCCGGTCACGTCGACCTTCTGGCCTTCCGTGAAGATGTCGGCGCCGAGAACAGTGCCGGGCTTGTATTCGGCAACTTTGTCAGCATCGATATGGAACTCTTTCAACACGGCAGCGGCTTCAACGCCAGCCTTGGCGAATTCACCGGCAGCAGCCTTGTTGACGCGCGAGGGCTTTTTCGTGCCGAACGCGACTTGGATTGCATTGTAGCCGTCGGTTTCCACCGTCTTCACACGCGTGACACGGTTACCGGACACATCGAGCACCGTCACGGGGACGGACTTGCCGTCATCCTGGAAGATGCGCGTCATGCCGATCTTGCGGCCGACTAAGCCGAGCTTATCACTCATTTATTTCTCCACCCCGGCTACGATTGGCCGGGACCGTACTTTAAAAAAATCGTTTCACGACGGGAGGTTCGTCTGCAAGTATTCGAACACCGATCGATTGCTTCGGAAGCCAGAAACGACATGAAAAAACGCCGGTCTCCCCTGCTCCTCACCTTCTGCCGAAGAGCCCTGAAGAAACCCTGCGTTTAAAACCTTTTCAGATTACTGCACCTTGATCTTGACGTCGACGCCGGCCGGCAGATCGAGCTTCATGAGCGCGTCCACGGTCTTGTCCGTCGGGTCAATGATGTCCATCAGACGCTGATGGGTGCGGATTTCGAGCTGATCACGGCTCGTCTTGTTGACGTGCGGGGAACGCAGGATGTCGAAACGCTGGATGCGCGTGGGGAGCGGAACCGGTCCGCGGACCACGGCGCCGGTGCGCTTGGCGGTGTCAACGATTTCGAGAGCGGACTGATCGATCAGCTTGTAGTCAAACGCCTTGAGGCGGATGCGGATGCGCTGAGACTGCATTGGATGTATTCCTGAAAAAGAACAGATAAAAGAACTAAGGGGGCGCAGTATATCTGCACCCCCTAAAACTGTCAAGTTTTCAAACGAGTATCAAAAATTACTCGATGATCTTGGCAACGACGCCGGCGCCCACGGTGTGACCGCCTTCACGAATAGCGAAGCGGAGACCGGCTTCCATAGCGATCGGGCAAATGAGCTGAACGGTCATCGTGATGTTGTCGCCGGGCATCACCATTTCGGTGCCTTCCGGCAGTTCGATCGTACCGGTCACGTCCGTCG
>ERZ1673694.1082-NODE-1082-length-11044-cov-5.434980_pt1 | contig 11044 bp, 9 predicted proteins | sample MGYA00580224_ERZ1673694 | MGnify/ENA primary metagenome ERZ1673694 (study PRJEB41218, sample SAMN15661778) | gut metagenome | host: Homo sapiens | place: Canada: London | collected 2015-08-20/2019-03-30 | study: EMG produced TPA metagenomics assembly of...
ACAAGGAGATGTTCATCGACATGGGCATCGACTACCTGTTCTACCCCGAGAAGGTGGCGGCCCGCGAGGTGATCAACCTGCTGGGACACACCTCGACCACGGAGTATGTCGATTTTTCGAGCGGCAAGCTCTCGCTCGTGGTTTTCCGCCTCGAACCGGCCTCGCCGCTGGTGGGGGAGGTGCTCACGGGCTTCGACGACGACCAGGCTCCGTTGAGCTACCGCACGGTGGCCATCACGCGCGGCGGGCAGACGATCATTCCGCGCGAGGGCGAACAGTTCATGGAGGGCGACGTGATCTACGTCATCGCCCGCCAGGACGCCGTGCGTGAGGTGATGGAGTTTTCGGGCCAGTCGAACATCGAGATCAAGAACATGATGATCCTCGGCGGTTCGCGCATCGGCATCCGCATCGCCACCGAGCTGCAGGACGAGGTGAACATCAAACTGATCGACTATAACGCCGAGAAGGCCTACCGGCTGGCCGAGACGCTCGACAAGACGCTGATCATCAACGAGGACGGCCGCAATACCGAGGCGATGATGGAGGAGGGGCTTTCGAACATGGACGCCTTCGTGGCCGTGACGGGGCGCAGCGAGACCAACATCCTGGCGGCGATGCTGGCCAAGCGCATGGGGGTCAAGAAGGTGATCGCCGAGGTCGAGAATCTCAATTACATTAACCTCGCCGAGTCGATCGGCATCGACACGATCATCAACAAGAAGCTGGTGACTGCGTCGAACATTTTCCGCTTCACGATGTCGACCGACGTGCAGGCCATCAAGTGCCTGACGGGGAGCGACGCCGAGGTGCTGGAATTCATCGTCAAGCCCAACTCCCCGGCCACGAAGGCGCGGATCAAGGACCTCGGGCTGCCGGAGGATACGATCATCGGCGGCATCGTCCGCGGCGACAAGGTTTTCATCGCCGTCGACAACATGGAAATAATCCCCTACGACCGTGTGGTGGTCTTCGCCATGCCGGGTTCGGTGGGGAAGGTGGGGTATTATTTTAATTAGCGTAATGTCCTTTCGAAACATACTTCTCAAAGCCTGGTTCTCGCAGCGCGAGCGGGCCATCGACCGTTTTCGCCGCCGTCCTGCCGAGACGCAGGCGCGGATGTTCCGGCAGCTGCTGCGCCGGGGGCGCTTCACGGAGTTCGGCGACCGCTACGATTTGCGGCACATCCGTTCGGTGGAGCGGTTCCAGTCGCAGGTGGAGACGTTCGACTACGAGACCTTCAAGCCCTATATCGAACGGATGATGGAGGGCGTGCGGAGCGTCACGGCCCCGGGGCGTGTGTCGCTGTTCGCCCGTTCGTCGGGCACGACTTCCGACAGGAGCAAATACATCCCCGTGACGATGGAGTCGCTGTGGTGGAACCATACGCTGGGCATGCGCGACGTGGCGACGGTCTTTTCGGCCAACAACCCCAGGACCCGCGTTTTCGAGGGCAAGACCCTGACGCTCGGCGGCTCGTGCAGCCGCGAGGGTCGCAACCTGGTCGGGGACCTTTCGGCGCTGCTGATCCACGAGACGACCTTCTGGAGCGGGTGGTTCCGGGCGCCGAAGGTCGAGACGGCGATTATCCCCGATTTCGATGAGAAATGCGCCGCCATCTGCCGCGAATGCGTCGGCGAACCGATCACGGCCTTTGCGGGCGTTCCGTCGTGGAACCTCGCGCTGATGCGCCGGGTGCTGGAGTATACGGGTAAGAAAAATCTGCTGGAGGTGTGGCCCGGGCTGGAGATGTTCGCCCACGGGGGCGTGGAGTTCGCGCCCTACCGGACGACGTTCGAGGAGCTGATTCCTTCGGAGAGGATGAAATACATGGAGACCTATAACGCGTCGGAGGGATTTTTCGCCATGGCCGACGATCCGTCGCGTAGCGACATGCTGCTGATGCTGGATTACGGGACCTTCTTCGAGTTCCGCAGCGGGACGCAGATCGTGCCGCTCGAAGGCGTGGAGTGCGGAAAGGTCTACGCCGTGCTGATCACGTCGAACAACGGCCTGTGGCGTTACGAGATCGGCGACACGGTGGAATTTACCTCGACGAACCCCTACCGCATCCGCTTTGCGGGGCGCACACGGCAGTATATCAACGTTTTCGGCGAGGAACTGATCGTCGACAACGCCGAACGCGCGCTGCTGGCCGCCTGCCGGAAGACGGGGGCCGTCGTGAGCGAATACAGCGTCGCGCCGTGCTACATGTCGCTCCGCGAACGGGGCGCACACGAGTGGATCGTGGAGTTCGAACGCGAGCCGGACAGCCTCGAACGCTTCGCCGGGACGCTCGACGGGGAGCTGCGGGCCGTCAATTCGGACTACGACGCCAAGCGGCGGACCACGCTCGAACGCCAGCGCCTGACGGTCGTGGAGCGCGGGCGGTTCCTCGCGTGGATGCGCGCGCGGGGTAAGAACAAGGTTCCGCGGCTGGTCAACGACCGCCGCGTGGCCGACGACATTTTGAAAGTTGAAAGTTGAAAATTTCGGCAGACTTTTCCGCCCGCATTTCGGTCGAAATCCCGGCCGCGCTGCGACAAGTCCTCTCCGGGGGCCGTTTAAGAAACGGTTTTTGGGAATGGAAGCGTGGAATTGAGTCCGAGTGCAGTAGCCTTACATCGCCCCTGAATCCCGGCTTTTAGCCGGGGAGGGTCAGACCTGTAGACGACGCCGGAGGCGGCGGGCATACAAGGGTCGGAGGCGAGAAAACGATTGAAAATATAAAACCCTATACCACTATGTACATAGCCATAGCCGGAAACATCGGGAGCGGCAAGACGACGCTTACCCAGATCCTTACGAAGCGTTACGACGCCAAGTGCTACCTCGAGGAGTGCGACAACCCCTATATCGGCGACTTCTACGAGGACATGAACCGCTGGTCGTTCAACCTTCAGATTTCGTTCCTCGGGAGCCGCATCCAGCAGACGATGGACATGATCTCCGGCTGCAAGTCGGGGGTGATCTTCCAGGACCGCACGATCTACGAGGATGCGCACATCTTCGCCGACAACCTGCATGAAATGGGGCTGATGGCCACGCGCGACATCGAGACCTACATGAAGATTTTCCGGCTGGTGACGACGCTCATCCCCAAACCCGACCTGCTGATCTATCTCAAGGCGAGCGTTCCGACGCTCATTTCGCAGATCCGCAAGCGCGGCCGCGAGTACGAGATGAACATCGACGAACTGTACCTCAAGCGGCTGAATAACAAATACAACCACTGGATCGACAACATCTACGAGGGCGAGGTGCTCGTCGTGGACAAGGACCACGAGGATTTCGTCTCGAACCCCGCGGTGCTGGAACGGATCTGCGCGCGCCTCGACGCGCTCAAAGCCAGGGAATAGCGCATGACGCTGCCTGCGAAATTCGTGGAACGGGTCCTGCGCGACCTCGGTGAGACGGAGGGCGCGGCCCTCTGCGCGGCGCTCGACGCGGAGCCGCCGGTGTCGGTGCGGCTGAACCCGGCGAAGACCGGAACGGATACGGCTTCCGCCGGACCTGATACCGGGTTTTCTGCTCTGGAGGCCATTGGACTTCCCGCTTCGGAGACCGCCGGGCTTTCCGCTTTGGAGATCGCCGGGCGCGTGCCGTGGAACCGCGACGGGCGTTACCTCGCCGTGCGTCCGCCCTTCACGCTCGATCCCGATTTCCATGCCGGAGCCTACTACGTCCAGGAGGCTTCGTCGCAGTTCGTGGGGCACCTGCTCGCTGCGGTCCGTACCGAAGGGGCGCGTATCCTCGACCTGTGTGCGGCTCCGGGCGGCAAGACGACGCTCTATGCGTCGCTGGCCGGACCCGACGGGCTGGTCGTCGCCAACGAGATCGACCGCCGCCGCGCCTCGGTGCTGGCGGACAACGTGCGCAAGTGGGGCACGGGCAACGTGGCCGTCACGACCTGCGAGCCGCGTGCGCTGGGCGATTTCGAGGCGTGGTTCGACGTGGTGGCCGTCGATGCCCCCTGCTCGGGTGAGGGGATGTTCCGCAAGGACCCCGACGCCCGCGGCGAGTGGAGCGAAGGCAACGTGAGACAATGCGCCGCGCGGCAGGACGAAATCCTGCGCGAGGCGTGGCGGGCGCTGCGGCCGGGCGGCACGCTCGTGTACAGCACCTGCACGTTCAACCGCGACGAGGACGAAGGTGCGCTGGAGCGGATGGCGGCGTGGGCCGGCGACGAGATCGTCGAGTCGGAAGAAACGGCTGTGGAAGATGCGTGGGGCATCGTCTGCGGACGTGTCGGAGCGTTCCGTACGTTCCGGTTCTATCCCCACCGGACCTGCGGCGAAGGGTTCTTCGCCGCCGTGGCCCGCAAGTCGTTCGACACCGGGGGCCGCGTGCGTACGCCGAAGGCGCGTCGCACGGTATTTGCGGCCGTGGACCGGAAGACCGCCGGCGAACTGGCCCGCTGGGTGCGGGACCCCGACGGGATGCGCTTCGCCGCGGTGGCCGACACCTGCTATGCGTGGTACGCCGCGCAGACGGATGCGGTCCGCCTGCTCTCCGAGGCGCTGCCCGTGATCTATTCGGGCGTGGCGCTGGGGCAGGTGTTCAAGGGCGTGTTGAAGCCCGATCCCGCGCTGGCCTTTTTCGACGGACTCTGCCGCGGGGCGCTGCCCGTTGCAGAGCTGGACGAAGCGGAGGCGCTGCGCTTCCTGCGCCGGCAGGACGTCGCCGCCGGGGGACTGGCCGAGGGGATGAACCTCGTGTGCTCGCGGGGACATGCGCTGGGATTCGCCAAGCGGATCGGCGCACGGGTGAATAACCTCTATCCCAACTCATTGCGAATTATAAAACGATAGATATGGCCGATAAACTTTTTTATTCGATGGGCGAGGTGGCCGAGATGTTCGACGTCAATACGTCGCTGATCCGCCATTGGGAGTCGCAGTTCAGCATTCTCCGCCCCAAGCGCAACAAGAAAGGCAACCGCCTCTTCTCGCCGGAGGACGTCGAGAATCTCAAGATGATCTACCACCTGGTCAAGGAGCGCGGCATGACGCTCGAAGGGGCCAAGAAGGCGCTCCGGAAAGCGCCCTCCGAGAGCGGTGTGGACCGTGACGCCGAGCTGATGGAGCGGTTGCAGCGTATCCGCGCCCTGCTGGTCGAGGTCCGTGAGGACCTGAAAGCCGGGGAGGGTGAGATCGTGGCGGCTTCGGATGCCGATATGGCCGATGCCGATGCCTCCGCCGCTGCCTCCGATGATACCGCTGTCGCCGCTGAAACGCCCGTGCGCCGTCGCCGGGCCAAGGCCGTGGTGAAGATCGCCGAGCCGTCGGACGCCGCCGGGGACGCCGCCGGGGATGCCGCCGCGCAGCCTGCCGTCAAACGCACCGTCCGCAAGCCCCGCCGCAAGAAGGAGGAGGTCGAAAACAAGGAGCTGTTCGCCTTCTACGAGCAGTCGTTGTTTTAGGGATTGTTCGTAAAGACGCTCCCGATCCGTGGGGGTATTATGTCGCGAAGCGGCGTTTAAGATTCCGCATTATCGTTCGGAGCGGAAACGGACCGGCTTGAGTCCCGAGTGCCCGGAGCGGAAGGCTGTAAAGGCCTGATCTTACTGTGCCCGCTCAACGAGGGGCGTGGGCCGGTCCCGCGGAGAACGACATGCGGATGGTTTTGGACACCTTTTAACTTCGCTGCGCTCGTTTTCCTCCTTCTGGCGCGGCATAGTCCGCAAGCGGCCTCTACGCGCGCTGCGTGCGTCGGTTGCCACCAAAAGGTGTGAAAAGAGGACCACGGTGTACCGCGATGAAAAACGATATAAATTATACGTTATGACTATCAAACAGATAACCGATGTCATCGAACGCTTTGCCCCGCTTGAATGGCAGGAATCGTATGACAATGCGGGACTTATCGTCGGCCGCCCCGACGACGAGGTGCACAAGGCCCTGCTGGCCGTGGACGTTACGGAGGAGGTGCTGGACGAGGCCGAAGCCGAAGGGTGCGATCTGGTGATCACGCACCATCCGATCGTCTTCCGCGCGCTCAAGCGGTTCAATTCGGCCGATCCCGTCGAGCGGTGCGTCGAGCGGGCCATCCGCAGCCGGATCGCGCTCTACGCCTGCCACACCAACCTCGACAGCGCCCCCGGGGGCATGAGCTGGCGGCTGGCCGAAATGCTGGGCGTGGGGAACCTCCGGGTACTCCAGCCTTCGGAGGCAGGGGACGGCGCGGGGTTCGGCGCCGTGGGCGAATTGCCGGAAATGGTTGATACCTTGGAATTTATGCGGATCATTCAACGGCGGCTTGAGGTAAGCGTCGTACGGTACAGTGACATAGCCACATCCGAGGTGCGCCGCGTGGCGGTCTGCACCGGGGCCGGGGCCTCGCTGATCGGCGAAGCACGCCGCGCCGGGGCCGACATCTACATTACCGCCGACATGAAGTACAACGACTTCATGACGCCCGATAAGGCCCTCACAGTAGCGGATATAGGCCATTTCGAAAGCGAATATTGCGCAATTCAATTAATATTTGATATTTTATCGAAAAATTTATGTACCTTTGCGGTTCGCAAGAGTGAACGCTCGCGCAATCCGGTAAACTATCTGGTTTAAGTCTAAACTATAAAGACAATATATGGCAACGCAAAAGAAGACGGCCGACGTCGATTATTCGATGCAGGAGAAGATCATGGCGCTCTATGAGCTGCAGAAGATCGACAGCAAAATCGACGAAATCAACAAGGTGAAAGGTGAACTGCCTCTCGAGGTTCAGGATCTCGAGGATGAGATGGCCGGGATGAAAACCCGCATCGAACACATCAACGCCGAGATCGAGGAGCTGAATACGCTGACCAAGCAGCGCAAGCGCGAGGTGGACCAGGCTAAAATCATGATCGGCAACTACAAGGAGCAGCAGAACAACGTGCGCAACAACCGCGAGTTCGACGCCATCACCAAGGAGATCGAGTATCAGGAACTCGAAATCGAGCTGGCCGAGAAGCGCCTGAAGGAGTATTCCGCCGGCGTGAAGGCCAAGAAACTCCAGCTGGAGGAGGCCGAGAACCTCTCCACGGAGCGCGCTGCCGACCTCGCGGCCAAAAAGGCCGAACTGGAGGGCATCGAGGCCGAGACGGCTCCGCTGGTGGCGGAATACGCCGTGCAGGGCGAGCGCGTCAAGGAGAAGATCGACGAACGCCTGCTGTCGGCTTACGACCGCATCCGCCGCAACGTCCGCAACGGACTGGCGGTGGTGACCGTCAAGCGCGACGCCTGCGGGGGCTGCTTCAACCGCATCCCGCCCCAGCGTCAGGTGGACATCCGCCAGGGCAAGAAGATCATCATCTGCGAATACTGCGGACGCATCCTCGTCGCCGATCCCGACGAAGCGCAGGAATAGAGACGATACGAACAGCGAAAAGGCTCCCGGATTTTCCGGGAGCCTTTTCGCTGTTTTTAAATATTTTCGTAAATGCGGAAATGTTAATTTATTAACATTGAAAATCTTTCCGACTTTTGCAAATAATCCTTAACTTTGCAAAGTCGTAATTTCCGGACTTAAATTACTCGCATGAAAATAGCCATAGCTCAGCTGAATTACACGATCGGAGACGTGGACGGCAATGCCTCGAAGATCATCGACTCCATTCACAAAGCGAAATCGCAGTGCGCCGATCTGGTGATTTTTGCCGAGCAGGCCGTGAGCGGAACCCCTGCCTTCGACCTGCTGCGTAAGACGACCTTCCTCGAACTCTGCGAGGACGCCCTGGTCGAAATCGCCTCCTGCTGCGACGGCATCGCCGCCATCGTCGGTCTTCCGATCCTCACGGCGGACGGCACGATCAGCGCCGCGGCGCTGATCCAGGACCGCAAGGTGCTGCGCTACATCGGCAAGAAATACATCACGGCGCGTCGTGAAATGGGTTTCCTGGTCCCGTCGAAAGGCTATGAATACGCCACGATCAAGGGCCACAAATGCGCGATCATCGTGGGCGACGATTTGAGCCGCGAGCGTGACTTCGACCAGTCGGTCGAGACGGTCATTTCGATCAACGCCCGCAAATACGGCAAGGGAACCATGACCTACCGTTACGAGATGATGCGCAACCTGGCTTTCGTCGAGAGCAAGAACCTCGTGCTGGTCAATCAGGTGGGCGGTTCGACCGATATCGTCTACGACGGCACGTCGGGCGCGCTGAACAGCCGCGGAGAACTGGTGCTGATGATGAAGAATTTCGAGGAGGATTTCCGGATTTTCGACACCGACGCCGAAGCGGTGCCGATCACGATCCCCTCGACCTACAACGACCGCACGCGCCTGGTCTACGAGGCGGCCCGCTGCGGACTGCGGGATTTCTTCCGCAAGAACGGCTACCGGAAGGCCTCGATCGGTCTTTCGGGCGGCATCGACTCGGCCGTGGTGGCCTCGATCGCCGCCGATGCGCTGGGGGCGGAGAACGTCCGCGCGCTGCTGATGCCCTCGCCCTTCTCGTCCCACGAGTCGGTGGAGGACGCCAAGGAGCTGGCGCGCAACCTCGGCATCGAATACAACGTCATTCCGATCTCGGAAATCTATACCAGCGTGGTGAACACCCTCAAGCCGGTCATCGGCGGCACGGAGTTCGACGCCACGGAGGAGAATATCCAGACGCGTATCCGCACGGTGCTGCTGATGGCCCTCCAGAACAAGACGGACTACATTCTGCTGAACTCCTCGAACAAGAGCGAGAACGCGCTGGGTCTCTGCACCCTGTACGGCGACACGGCGGGCGCTTTCAGCCCTACGGGCGACCTCTACAAGAGCGAAATGTACGACGTGGCACGCTATATCAACCGGACGCAGGGCAACCCGATTCCCGAAAGCATCCTGACCAAGGAACCTTCGTCGGAACTGCATCCCGGGCAGAAGGACAGCGACATTCTGCCGCCCTACGAGGTGGTGGACGCCATCCTGTTCCGCATGATCGAGGAGGGGCAGCACCGCGAGGAGATCGTCAATGCCGGCTTCGACTCGGAGGTGGTGGAGAAGATCCACGCCATGATCATGCGCAACGAGAAGAAACGTTACCAGTTCCCGCCCGTGCTGCGGCTCTCGTCGTGCACGTTCGGACACGAGCGGCTGATGCCCCTCACCAATAAATACGGAGATTAGGGCGTGGCGGACTTGATCGAACACAGCGGCGTGGTGGAACGTACGGAGCGCGACACGGTCTATGTGCGGATCACCTCCCGGAGCGCCTGCGGAACCTGCAAGGCCCGTCAGGCGTGCGGCCTGGCCGAGGCGCAGGACAAGATCGTCGCCGTGGCGACCCCCGAGGCCGGGCAGTATGCCGTCGGCGGGGAGGTGATGGTCGGCGTGCGGCGGAGTGCCGGCGTACGCGCCGTCGTGCTGGCGTATGTCGGTGCGCTGGCCGTCCTGCTGGCCGTTCTGGCCGGGACGATCGCCGTCGCCGGGTGGAGCGAAGGTGCGGGCGCCCTCGCCGCTATTGCGGGCGTGGGCGTTTATTATTTCGTGCTGTGGCTCTTCCGGCGGAAAATCGAACACACAATTCAATTTACAATAACAAAAATCTGATGGAAGTATTACTTTACACGATCCTGACGCTGTGTGCGCTGGGAGTGCTCTCGGCGGTAATCCTCTATTTCGTGGCGCAGAAGTTCCGCGTCGAGGAGGATCCGCGGATCGACGAGGTGGAGAAGATGCTCCCCGGGGCCAACTGCGGCGGCTGCGGATTCGCCGGATGCCGGGGACTGGCCGATGCGCTCGTGAAGCGTGACGACATCTCGGCGCTCTTCTGCCCCGTGGGCGGCGGCGAGACGATGAAGTCCGTGGCCGCGTACCTCGGAAAAGCCGCTGCCGAAAAGCAGCCCGAGGTGGCGACCGTCCGCTGCGGCGGCACGTGCGAGAAGCGTCCCCGCACCAACGAGTACAACGGGGCCAAGTCGTGTGCCGTGGCTGCGTCGCTCTATGTGGGCGAGACGGGCTGCGCGTTCGGCTGTCTCGGCTTCGGCGACTGCGTTGCGGTCTGCGCCTTCGACGCCATTCACATCAACCCGGAAACGGGGCTTCCGGAGGTCGACGCCGACAAGTGCACGGCCTGCGGCGCCTGCGTGAAGGCGTGTCCGAAAATGATCATCGAATTGCGGAAGAAATGGCCCAAGAACCGCGCGGCCTACGTGTCGTGCGTGTCGAAGGACAAGGGCGCCGTGGTGATGAAGGCCTGCAAGGCAGGGTGTATCGGCTGCGGCAAGTGTGTGAAAGTATGCGCTTTCGACGCCATCACCGTGGAGAACAACCTCGCCTACATCGACCCGCAGAAGTGCAAACTCTGCCGCAAGTGTGTGAACGAATGTCCCACGGGAGCCATCCGGCTCGTCGGCATGGATCCGCTGCCCAAAGCCCCGAAGGCTGCTCCGGCAGCCCCCGCCGCTCCGAAGGCCGAAGCGGCTCCGAAAACTGAAAGTTGAAAGTTGAGACTTTTCCATCCACATTCCGGTTGACAATCCGGTCGCGAGCGATAAGTCCCCGCCAAGGCGGGGATTTAGGGGTGGGTCAAATTTATAAACGCGGCGTTGCGCCGCGATTGCGACCTGCGGATAAGGAAAAACGAAACAGGTTTTTCGAAGCATAAAAATAGAACCTTACTATATCTATGAGAACATTTCCAATGGGCGGAGTCCATCCGTCGGAAAATAAGCTGAGCTGCGCCAAGCCGATCGAGGTACTGCCGCTGCCCGACGTGGTGACGATTCCCCTCGCACAGCACATCGGCGCCCCGGCAGTAGCCAAGGTCGCCAAAGGCGACAAGGTGCTCACGGGCCAGCTCATCGCCGAAGCCGGCAGTTTCATGTCGGCCAACATTCACTCCCCGGTGTCGGGTACGGTGACGGCTGTCGATATGGCCGTCAACGGCCAGGGTCTGCGCCAGATGATGATCACCATCAAGCGCGAGGGCGACGACTGGGTCGAGGGCATCGACCGTTCGGACGCGCTGGTGAAGGTCTGCCCCTTCTCGGCGCAGGAGATCATCGCCAAGATCAAGGACGCCGGCATCGTCGGCATGGGCGGCGCGACGTTCCCCACGCACGTG
>ERZ1673694.1093-NODE-1093-length-10938-cov-6.053110_pt1 | contig 10938 bp, 9 predicted proteins | sample MGYA00580224_ERZ1673694 | MGnify/ENA primary metagenome ERZ1673694 (study PRJEB41218, sample SAMN15661778) | gut metagenome | host: Homo sapiens | place: Canada: London | collected 2015-08-20/2019-03-30 | study: EMG produced TPA metagenomics assembly of...
CGGTAAGGTCTGGCGGTTATGAGCCGCCAGCTCTGACCAACTGAGCTACTAGCCCGCAGAGCGCCGCAGCGCTATTATTTAGTATAACAAATTCTGCGGCAAATGAAAAGCCCCTTTGCCCGCAAAAATCACCGGGTGCGGTGGGCGTCCAGCTTCTGGGCCATGAATTCGTCCAGCATCTCCTGCGGGAACAGCGGCTCCTTGTAGCCAAAGGCCTCCCGGATGAAGATCAGGGTGACCACGGTCTGGCGGCCGGGGTCCAGCCGCAGGGTGTACAGGGTGTCCAGCGGCTGCTGGGTGGGCTGGTGCAGGGTCAGGTGCAGCAAAAAGCCGCCGTCCCGCTCCCGGCGGCAGTCGTAGACGAACACGTCGGAGTCGTTGTGTTCGTCCAGCCGGTCGAAGCACTCGTCCAGTGCAAGGTCGGTGCGGAATTCGGACAGCCCGGCCGGGCCGTACTGACTGCGGCGGCCGTTTTCCCGCCGGGAGAGCAGAAACACGATCACGCCCAGCACGGCGGCCAGCAGGACGATGGAAACAACAGCGTTCATGGAAAACCTCCGGAATAGTTTTCCTTATTGTAACACAACCTGCGCGGTTTTGTGCTATAATATTTTTAATTCTTTGAAAAATTCAGCAGGCCCGCTGCACGTTGCACCGGGCGGGAGGAACGCAATGAAGCTCAAATTCACACGCAAGACCTGGTACTTCTTTCTGCTGGCCGCTGCAGCCATTTCCATGCTGGGTGGCTTTGCCGTGCTGGGCGGCATGGACTTTTCAGCGCTGGAACTGGTGGCGTTCTGCCTGACCGGCATCGCAGTGCTGTTTCTGGCAGCACAAAAGGGTGCCCCGGCGGCCGAAAAGCGCAATTACACGCTGGTGTTCGTGCTGCTGATGCTCAGCAAGCTGGCGGCCGGCGGCTGGGCGGGCGACCTGTGCTCGGCACTGGTGTGGCCTGCCCTGCTGGGCATCGAGTACAGCCGCGGCAAGCCCATTCAGCGGCAGCTGCAGCTGGTGTGCGCAGCAGAGGTGCTGCGCACGGTGTCCTGGCTGCTCACCCGCTATGCGGGCATGGCCGGGCTTGCCTTCTGGACGAACCTGCTGTTCGTGCTGCTGGCCTGTGCCCGCGGCTGGGCGGCGCTGACCCTGTATAAATTGCAGGAGGAAGAGCTGTGACCCGGCGCAGCCGGAAAAAGACAGGACGCAAAAACCGCCGCATGGGGCGGCGCACCTTTCTGCTGGGGGCCGGGGCGGCTGTGTGTGCCGCGGCAGGGCTGGCCCTGCGCCGGGTCACTTCCCCTGCGGCCGCCGACAGCACCCCGGAGCCCCCGGCAGACCCCAACCCGGCGCTGCCGGCCGGGGAGTGGCGGGCCGTGTGGGTGAGCTATCTGGAATGGGCCGCCATGGACTTTTCCACGGAGGATGCCTTCCGCGCCGGAGTGGTGCAGCTGCTGGACAACTGTACCGGACTGGGGCTGAACACAGTCCTGGCCCAGGTGCGCCCCTTCGGGGATGCGCTGTACCGCAGCAGTCTGTTCCCATGGAGCCATCTGTGCACCGGCGTGCAGGGGCAGGACCCGGGCTTTGACCCGCTGGACGTGCTGCTGCAGGAAGCCCACACCCGGGGCATCTCGGTGGAAGCGTGGGTCAACCCCTACCGCCTGCGCTCCTCGGCGGCCATGCCGCCGAACCTTGCGGACGGCAATCTGGCCAACACCCACCCGGAGTGGGTGTGCACGGTGGACGAGGGCCTTTACCTGAACCCCGCCGAGCCTGCCGCCGCCGACTATGTGGTGCAGGGCGTGGCCGAGCTGGTGCAGAACTACGCGGTGGACGGCATCCACTTTGACGATTACTTCTACCCTACCACCGATGAGAGCATCGACGCGGCGCAGTTTGCGGCGTCCGGGGCGGGAAATCTTGCCGCGTGGCGGCGGGAAAATGTGACCGCACTGGTGCGGGCCGTGCACGACACGGTGAAAGCGGCGGACCCTACCCTGCGGTTCGGCGTCAGCCCCCAGGGCAACCCGGACAACGACGAAAACCAGCAGTACAGCGATGTGACCGGCTGGCTGGCGTCCGGCGGCGGGGATGCGGTGGTCGATTATCTGTGCCCGCAGGTGTACTGGGGGCAGGGCTTTGCCCTGCACAACGGCAGCACCCGCTTTGCCTTTGAGAACATCGTGCCCGCATGGCTCGCCTATCCCCGCGCGGCGGACGTGGCCCTGTATTTCGGGCTGGGAGCCTACCGTGTGGGAGTGGGCGACGGCGGCAGCAACGAAAACAGCCTGTCGGGCTGGAGCACCGGCCGTGCGCTGGCCGACCAGGTGGCCTTTCTGCGGGAGCAGGGAGCCGGCGGCTGGGCCCTGTACCGGTACGGTTCGCTGTTCGGGCCGGAGCAGACTTCCCTCGCCGCTGCCGAGTGTGGGGCACTGGCGGCCGCCGACGGCAAAGAAACTGCATGAAATCGGGCGGCAGCGCGCGCAAAAGCCGGGCGGCTCTCTTGTGCGGTGCTGCAAAATGCGGTATACTATACAGATGGACCCGGCCCTGCCGGAACCCGAAAAAACAGGAACATCAAACCCTTTGACAGGTTGAGGAAACGTTTATGAAAACGAAAAAACGCTTTTTGGCCGTTGTGCTGGCCGCCGCTCTGCTGGTGGCCGGTCTGACCGGCTGCAAGGACGCACTGCGCGGTGTGGCGCAGAAGATCTCCGGCAGCTCCGGCGAGGTGCAGGAAGAGGACACCACCCGCTGGGCGGATGCTACCGCAGACCCGCTGATCATTCAGGGCATTGCGGACGCTTCGGCAAAGTTTGACACTGCCATGGTGGACGGCACCCTGTACGCTGTGTTCAACGGCATCTGGAGCCGCCAGACCAATTACTTTGCGGCACCCACCGGCACGCTGACCGTCATGGCCTGCGGCACCGCCGAGGGTACCCAGAAATTCAAGGTGGCGCTGTGGAAAAAGGTAGACGGCGGCGTGGAGTATGTGCCGGACAGCACCTACTACATCAAGACCGACGGCACCGACTACACCTGCACCATCTCCGGGCTGGACCCGGCGGCCATCTACCGCATGACCATTTCCTATGATTCCAGCCGTTACTACCTCTACGGTCTGCTCAAGGTGGAGGGCGTCGGCTGATGAATACACAACGCAAGAATTCGCTTTTGCTGCTGCTGTGCGCGTTTATCTGGGGCACGGCCTTCGTGGCCCAGAGCGCCGGTTCCGGCATGGGAGCCTGCAGCTTTCTGGCCGGGCGCAGCTGGCTGGCGGTGCTGGTGCTGCTGCCCACGGTCAAGGTGTTTGACCTGGTGCGTCAGCGCAGCACCGGCACCACTGGGGCACCGAAAACGCCGGAGGAGCGCCGTTGCCTGCGCCGGGCCAGCCTGGTGTGCGGCACGCTGCTGTTTGTGGCGTCGGCTGCCCAGCAGTTCGGCCTGACATTGAACCCCTCCACGGCCAAAGCAGGCTTCCTCACGGCGATGTATGTGGTGCTGGTGCCCATCTTCGGGCTGGCACTGGGCCGCCGCGGCAGCCCCCAGCTGTGGCTCAGCGTGGCCATCGCGGTGTGCGGGCTGTATCTGCTGTGCATGCAGAACGGCTTTGGCGGCGTGGAACGCAGCGACATGGTGCTGCTGCTGTGCGCCGTGCTGTTCAGTTTCCAGATCATGGCGGTGAACCATTATGGTCCGCAGATGGATGGCGTGCGCCTGAGCCTGCGGCAGTTCTTTGTGGTGGCGGTGGAAAGCTCGGTGGCAGCGCTGCTGCTGGAGCACCCGGCCCCGGCGGAATTTGCCGTGAACGCGGTGCCCCTGCTGTACTGCGGCGTGATGTCCAGCGGCGTGGCCTACACGCTGCAGATTTTGGGCCAGCGGGATATGAACCCCGCCGTGGGCAGCCTGATCATGTGCCTGGAAAGCGTGTTCAGCGCACTGGGCGGATGGGTGCTGCTGCATCAGCGCCTTTCCCCGCGCGAAGGCGTGGGCTGTGTGCTGATCTTTGCCGCCGTGGTGCTGGCCCAGCTGCCGGCCCCGCAGCGGGCAGAGCGTGCGTCCTGACGTGGCCGCACAAAAACCGGAAGTCCAGCTGCGCAGCGCGGGCGGCATCCAGTACGAGCTGTACCGCAAAAAGATCAAACAGCTGCATCTGCGGGTACGGGACAACGGCACCGTGATGGTCAGCATCCCGCTGCGCACCAGCCTGGAACAGGCGGATGCCTTTGTGTGCAAGAACGCACAGTGGATCCACGACACCCGGCAGAAAGTGATGGCAAAAGCGGCCCGCGACAATGCCGACCTGCCGGACAAGGAGACCGCACGGACCTACTTTACCGCCATGAGCGATCAGGTCTACCCGGCCTTTGCCGGGGTGCTGGGCGGCCAGAAACCCACCCTCAAGGTGCGCAGCATGACCACCCGCTGGGGCGTGTGCTGCCCCGGCAAAAAGCAGATCACCTTTGCGCTGCAGCTGTACAACATGCCGCCTGCGGCGCAGATCTATGTGGTAGTGCACGAGTACTGCCACTTTTTGCAGGCCAACCACAGCCCGGCGTTCTGGGCCGAGGTGGCAAAGCTGCTGCCGGACTGGAAAGCCCGGCGGGAGCTATTGAAGAAGTAGAAACAGGAGGCAGACTTCCCTTGGAAAACGAAAAAAAGTCCGGCGGCGATAAATACTCCAAACTGGCCGGCAATACCCTCATCTTTGCCATTTCCAGCTTTTCGTCCAAGCTGCTCACGCTGATCGTACAGCCCTTTTTGACCTACGCCATGGCCGAGATCTCGGATCTGGGCCTGTCCAAGATCCTGAGCCAGTACGCGAACCTGCTCATCCCCTTTGTGTCCATGGGCATGTCCAATGCGATCATCCGCTTTGGTCTGGACAAGGGCAACAGCGAAAAGCAGGTGTTCACCAACGGCCTGCTCACCATTCTGGGCGGCTTTGGCATCCTGGTCCTATGCTGGCCCATTGCACGGTTCCTACCCGACATGGCCCAGTACGGCCTGCTCATTTACCTCTATGTGCTCATGAGCTGCCTGCGCACCCTGTGCACCCAGTTCGTGCGCAGCCGCCAGTGGAACAAGCTGGTGGCCGTGGACGGCGTGCTGTGCACCGTGGCCACCATGGCGTTCTATGTGCTGTACCTGGTGGGCTTCAAGTGGGGTGCCAACGGCTACCTGCTGGCCATCATCAGCGGCGACTTTGTCAGCGTTTTGTTCCTGTGCATCACCGGAAAACTGTGGAACTACCTGGAGTTCCGGGGCGTCAACCGGGGGCTGTGGCGGCAGATGCTCCACTTCTCGCTGCCCATGATCCCCGCGCAGATCAGCTTCTGGATCATCAACGCCTCCGACCTGTTCTTTGTGCGGAGGATGTGTGACGGCCTGGGGGGCCACGACGGCAACGCCTGGAGCGGCCTGCTGTCCACGGGCTACTTCCTGCCCACCATCCTCACCACGCTGGGCCTGATCTTCTACGACGCCTGGCAGCTTTCCGCTGTCACCGAGGAGGAGGGCCGGGCGCGGTTCTTCACCAAGATCTTCCGCACCTATTCCAGCGTGCTGTTCTGCTGTGCGGCGGGCATCATCTGGCTGTGCCGCCCGGTGATGCACGTCATGAAGTCCAACTACTACTACGCCTGGCACTTCGTGCCCTTCCTGGTGCTGGCCTCCACCTGCAGCTGCTTCAACCAGTTCATGAACAGCGTGTATGTGGTGACCCAAAAGTCCAGCCGCAGCATGGTCACCATGATGGCCGGTGCCATCAGCAACTGCATCATGAACTACTTCTTCATCAAGTGGTGGGGCCCCATCGGTGCCACATACGCTTCCTTCCTGGGGCTGGCGCTGGTGTTTACCCTGCGCTCCATCGACGCAAACCGCATGATCCATATGCATGTGCATCCGGGCCGGGTGCTGCTGAACGTGGGTCTGCTGGTGTTCGAGGCCTTTGTGCTGCTGGCCGAGACCCCGCTGTACGGCCTGTGGACCGGCCTGATCACCGCAGGGGTCATCCTGATCAACTTTGCAGGCGTGTGGGCCATGGCCCGCGTTCTGCTGCCCCGCCTGCTGGGCCGCCGCGGCAAGGCGCTGGTGGCCGCTGTGGACGGCTGGCTGAGAAAATAAAAACCGATAGAAACAACAATGCCCCCGGAGAACTCTCCGGGGGCATTGTTGTTGTGTGCGAGGAACAGCGAGCTTTTTACGGCTCACTGGGGGTTGGTCTTGTCAGCGCATCAGTGCTTGCTCTTGGCAAACAGGCTGGTGAACGCACCGGCTACGGTGAGGGCCATGCCGCTCAGAGCCATGGCCAGAGCGGTGAACCAGTTCACGCCGGTCTTGGGCAGGGCGGCCACGGTGCTGTCGGGGGTGGCATCCTGCACGGGAGGATTGGCGGGGTTCTCCGGGTTCACGGGCGTCTCGGCTTCGTCCGGGGTGGCGTCCTGCACGGGAGGCGTGGTGGGGTCCTCCGGGCTGACGGGGGTGTCCGGGGTGTCGGGATCGGGAGTGGGTTCCGGATTCGGGGTGGGTTCCGGATCGGGTTCCGGTGCGGGCAGCTCGGCGTGGGCAGCCTTCAGGGCAAGGCCGCCTTCTCCGGCGGTGATGGTGTAGATGCCATCTTCGTTCTGGGTGAGTTCGGCACCGCTGTCCAGCAGGTTCTGGAAGAACGGCTCCTCCCCGTGGAAGTTCCAGCGCTGGCCGTTGGCATCGGTATACCAGCCGTCGATCTTGTCGCCGCAGTCGTTCAGGGTGTCGCCGGTGCCGGCATTGGTCACCGAGAAGGTCAGCTTGCCGCCCTCTTCCACAAAGATATCATCACCGGCCACGGTAGCGTGGTTGTTGTTGATGGTGGTCTTGGCGCCCAGCTTGGCCTCTGCGCCATCGCGCACCACCAGGCCGCCGCCGCTCTGGGCAAGGTCTTTCTTGGTAGAGCAGTTTTTCTGTGCGGCGTTGTTGCCCGTGACGGTCACGTTGGAACTGTCATCAATGGTCAGCTTGCTGCCGCTGTCGCAGAAAATGCCGCTCACCTCATTATCCTTGATGGTGACGGTGCTGTTCACGATGTCCATGGTGGCGTTGCTCTTGAACAGACGCATACCGGCGTTCCAGTAGGATTTGCCCTTGGTGCCGGTGATGGTAACAGTGGAATCCTTGATGGTTCCCTTTCCGGTGAAGATGATGCCGTTATAGCCGTTGTTGTTGGCGGTGACGGTGGAATCCTCAATGTTCAGGTTTCCGGCAGACAGGCCGTGGCTGCCGTTGTTGCTGAACTCCACGTCAGAGCCGTTCTTGATGTCAAAGTGGGAGCCGTTGGAGCCGTTTCCGGTGCTGTTGAGGACCTTTACGGTGCTGTCGTCCACCGTCACATGGAAGGTGCCGGTAAAGCCGGAGCGGTTGTGGTCGGAGGTATAGGTGGAGCCATCAGTGATGTTGACATTGTAGCCGCCGTCACCGCCGTCCCACTCCAGGGCGTCCTGCTTGTAGTTCTTGATGGCCAGGTTGGAGCCGTTCCGGACGTTCAGCTTGTCGTTACCGTTGAAGTAGATGGCGTGGGTATTGCCCGCAGTGCCGGTGCCGTCCATCGTCATGTCGGTGTTATCCAGGGTCAGGGTGGAATCCTTGCTGGCGCAAACGGTCGACCAGTTCCATTCTGCGGTGTAGGGTGTGGAGCCGATGTTATTCAGCACCACCTGCATATTCTTGAAGGTCAGGGACTTGCTCCACAGGGCGATGCCCGTGTTTTCAAAGGTCAGCTGGGGCTTCTTGGTGGTCTCCACCACATTGCCCTCAGCGTCCTGCTTTTTGATGGTGCTTGCAACGCCCTCGATGGTCAGGTTCTTGCTGAGGTTGATGCCCTGGGTGGTGGTGTCCTTGATGACCTGGACAGTAGCACCGTCGGTAGCCTCCTGGATGGCCTGGTCGATGCTGTCATAAGATTTGAGGATGTTGCCATCCTTGTCCAGCACGTTGGCAACGGAGGTATCCTCCACAGCCGGGGCGGCACCCTCCGGCATCAGGGTAGAGATCTCTGCCTCCGGGTCGCTCCCTGCCAGGGCGGCATTTTCCAGGGGGGAGGTCAGAAGGGCCGGAGCATTGGGGTCAGCGGCCTCGTCAGCCTTGTCGTCCACGTCGGCCTTGTCGTCCACGTCGGCCTTGTCGTCCACGTCGGCCTTGTCGTCCACGTCAGCCTTGTCATCTTCGTCGGCCTTGTCATCTTCGTCGGCCTTGTTGTCTTCGTCGGCCTTGTTGTCTTCGTCAGCCTTGTCGGCTTCGTTGGCCTTGTCGTCCACGTCGGCCTTGTTGTCTTCGTCAGCCTTGTCGACTTCGTCGGTCTCGTCAGCCTTGGGGGCCTCGTCAGCCTTGGGGGCGACGGTGTCATCGGCGGTAGCTGCCTGGTCTACAGCGGCAGGGGCAGGGGTCAGAGCTGCGTCCTCTGGAGCCTCTGCATTGGCGGCCAGAGGGGTGGCTGCCACACAGGCGGTCAAGGCCAGAGCCATGGCGGCTTTTTTGAATTTCTTGTTCGTCATAAGATTCGCTCCTTTCGCTCTGCACACAAAAGATACTATAAATTGTATCTATACGGAGATAAAACAGAGCAATAAACTCTGTTTATGATATACCATTTTCTAGCTGCGCTGTCAATAAGATTACGAAAACACGCGGATAATTGGCAAACTGTAAAAAAACGCAGCAAGATTTTACGCAGAATGCAGAGAGAAATGTGCGCTATTGTTGCACTGCTGAAATAGTCTTGATACGCATTGAAATTTCTTGTTGCAGAACGCAGAAAAGCCGCTGCCCGGTGTGCCGGGCAGCGGCTTTGAAAAATGCAAAGAAGGTGCGGTGCAGTGTGGTCAGCCCAGCTGATCGTTCAGCCAGGCGGCAATGTCGGCAAACACTTCCTGCCGGTTGGTCTCCACCAGCAGTTCGTGCCGGGCGCCGGGGTACAGCTTGCAGCGGATGTTCTGCACGCCTGCGGCCTTCAGGCTCTGGATGGCACGCAGCACGCCCTTGCCCCGGTCGCCCACCGGGTCGGCGGTGCCGGCCAGGAACAGCAGGGGCAGGTCCTTGGGCATCCGGGCCAGAAAAGCCGGGTCGTGCAGGCGCAGGATGCCGCTGAACATGCTGTAGTAGGCGTTGAGCGTAAAGGTAAAGGTGCAGCGCTCGTCGGCCAGGTACTTGTCCACCTCGGCGGCGTCACGGTTGAGCCAGTCGTGGGTGGTGCGGCCCTCCAGCCCCTTGTTGTAGCCCATGAAGGACAGGTTGGCCACCAGCTTGCTGCGGTACTGCCAGCCGTGCACGGCCGCCAGCGCCCGGCAGGTGCTGCGGGCAAACTGCACCAGCGCTTTGGGCTGATGGCCGGTGCCCATGATGATGGCACCGCTCAGTTCCTGCCCGTATTCGCACAGGTACTGCCGGGCATAGAACGAGCCCATGCTGTGCCCCAGCAGAAAGTACGGCACACCGGGGTAGCGCTCCTTGGTGCGCAGGGTCATGGCGTGCAGGTCGTCCAGCACGGCACGGTTGCCGTCCGGCTCGGCAAAGTAGCCGTAGTCGGCCTTGGTGCGGATGGACCCGCCATGGCCCAGGTGGTCGTGGCCGACCACCACGATGCCCTGCCCGGCCAGATACTCCGCCAGCGGCTTGTACCGGTCGATGAACTCCACCATGCCGTGGGACAGCTGCAGCACGGCCCGCACCTCGCCCTCCGGCTCACAGCAGAACGCGTGCAGGGTGCGCCCGGGCACGGTGGAAGGGACAGTAAAATCGGTCATGCGGCTCATGGACGCAGGCCTCCTTTTGGTTCTGGTTTACAGCGCGCCGATCTTGCGGCGGCAGGCGGGGCAGATGCAGTACCCGGCAAACTGGATGGCGTTGGCGTCCACGTCGCCGCAGAAGTCGCAGCTGCCGGCGGGGCGGTGCTTCTTGAGCACGATGGCGTCGCCATCCACAAAGATCTCCAGCTTGGTGTCCCCGTCCAGATGCAGGGTGGTGCGCAGCTCCTTGGGCAGGACGATGCGGCCAAGCGAGTCGATGCCGCGGACGATCCCGGTGCTTTTCATAGGTATCATTCTCCTTCAACGTTTTCTCCATACAGGCAGGCAGCTGGCACAACAGGAAAATTGTGCCAGCACCGTTTGAAACTAGTATACAAAAAAATACAGCCTTCGTCAATGATTGCGGGCGGTTTCGACAAAATGTCCCGCCTTGTGTCCAAAACACCCGGCCTTCGCACAAAACACGCCCCTCCGTTGACAAATCGCAGCGGAACAGGTAAACTAAGACGTAGCTATCCGCATTTTTTGCATGAGTATAAAAGGAGCGTTTTTCTATGCCGAGCAATAAAGTCCGCACCCGTTTTGCCCCCTCGCCCACTGGCTATATGCATGTGGGCAACCTGCGCACTGCGCTGTATACCTATTTAATGGCAAAGCACGAGGGTGGCACCTTCATCCTGCGCATTGAGGACACCGACCAGGGCCGCTATGTGGAAGGTGCTGTGGACGTGATCTACAACACTCTGCGCGAGACCGGCCTGCTGTGGGACGAGGGCCCGGACGTTGGCGGCCCTGTGGGCCCCTATGTGCAGAGCGAGCGCATGGGCATGTTCAAGCAGTATGCCGAGCAGCTGGTGGCCGAGGGCAAGGCTTACTACTGCTTCTGCACCGAGGAGCGTCTGGAAGCCCTGCACGCCGAGCAGCGCGCCAATGGCGAGATGACCCACTACGACGGCTGCTGCCGCGACCTGCCCAAGGAGGAAGTGGAAAAGCGTCTGGCTGCCGGGGAGCCCTATGTCATCCGCCAGAAGATCCCCCGCGAGGGCGTGACCGGCTTTGACGATGTGGTGTACGGCCACATCGAGGTAAACAACAGCGAGATGGACGACCAGATCCTCATCAAGACCGACGGCATGCCCACCTACAACTTTGCCAA
>ERZ1673694.1094-NODE-1094-length-10936-cov-6.421469_pt1 | contig 10936 bp, 10 predicted proteins | sample MGYA00580224_ERZ1673694 | MGnify/ENA primary metagenome ERZ1673694 (study PRJEB41218, sample SAMN15661778) | gut metagenome | host: Homo sapiens | place: Canada: London | collected 2015-08-20/2019-03-30 | study: EMG produced TPA metagenomics assembly of...
TAATTCCGTTGAGGCGTCCCCGGTAATCGTATCTGTAATGTTTTACCCAATCCCATGGGCGTTCGGCCGTTTCTTCGGAAGCCAGGCAGCCGTGAATAAGCGGTTTCGTCAGTTCATCGTCGGAGTATGTGATTATGTATTTGCTTACAGCCGATACTTCGCCTGTATTCTTGAGCCAATATTTGTCACAGATTACCAGTTTCCCGTCGTAGGTGTATTTTGTTTCGGATACTTTACTATTCCCTCTGGAATATTCCAAACTGTGCACCAGCCGTTCCTGCTGGTCGTATTCGTTGCAAATCCGTTGGATGATCTGGTCGTCCTTGTCCGTTATCCGTTCTTCCAAAACCTTTTCGAGAGCGTCATCCAGATAAGTGCGTTTGAATTTTTGCGAATTCCACAGGATTTTACCGGACCATGTTTTTTCCGTGTATGTCACCGTTTTGCCGTCATATACGTAGTCCGAAGTTGTCGTTTCCGTAACGCCGTCTCTCGAGTCCCGGGTTCCGGTCAGCCGGTCTTTTGCGTCGTAGGTGTACGTTATTACATATGTACTCTGCTCTCCTCCGGGATCGGTCCTGTGAAGGGTTGTTGTCAGCGGGTGTGTCCATTTAGAGTCGTTCGTGTTCTCTCCGTCCTCTTTTTCACAACCTGAAGCGAGCAGCAATATCGCCGCGGCCAGGTAAAAGCGTCCTTGTTTCATGGCTCGAAATTTTAAAGATTATAAGGGCTGTATTATGGGCACATGTACCTGCCGGCAACTCGCCCGCCGGACCGTGACGCGGCGTCATTCCAGCGTCCGGGTATCCTTGAAATAGATCTCCAGCAACTCCTTGGCGGCGATGAACGACGAAATTTTGTCCTCCAGCACACGCTTCTCGTACTCTCCGATGCGCGCCTCCACGGCCGGGTCGCGGTAGAAACTCCCGCGCAGCGCCTCGTTGATCGACTCGTACATCCAGTATTTGTTCTGCCGGTTGCGGTTGTGCTGGAAATAGCCGTTTTTCTGAATGTGGTCGAGGTACTCCTCCACACCTTTCCAGACCTCCTCCAACCCCGTCCGGGTCACCGCCGACGAGGTGTAGACCTTGGGCCGCCACCCCGATTCGGGCACGGGGAAAAGCCGCAAGGCTCCCTGAAACTGGGTCTGCGCCAGTTCGGCCTTGTGTATGTTCTCTCCGTCGGCCTTGGTGATGACCATCAGGTCGGCCATCTCCATGATACCGCGCTTGATGCCTTGCAGTTCGTCTCCCGCGCCGGAAATCTGCAGCAGCATGAAAAGGTCCACCATCGAGTGCACGGCGGTTTCCGACTGCCCGACGCCCACCGTTTCGATGAAGATGACATCGAATCCTGCGGCTTCGCACAGCACGATCGTCTCGCGTGTCTTCCGGGCCACTCCGCCGAGCGACCCCGCCGAAGGCGAGGGCCTCACGAAGACCGAAGGGTTGTTGCAGATGCTCTCCATGCGGGTTTTGTCGCCGAGAATCGAGCCGCCGCTGCGCTCCGACGAGGGGTCTATGGCCAGCACCGCCAGCTTGTGGCGCAGCCCCGCGACCATGTTGCCGATGGCCTCGATGAAGGTCGATTTGCCGGCTCCCGGGACGCCCGTGATGCCGATGCGCACCGATTTCCCGGCGTGCGGCAGGCACGCCTCGATGATCTCCTGCGCCTGCGCATAGTGGTCGGGGTTCGCCGATTCGACGAGCGTGATGGCCTGCGAGAGGGTGGTGATGTTGCCTGCGAGAATGCCCTCGACATACTCCCCGGTGGAGAGCGCGCGCTTCTTGCGGCGCTTGAAGTAAGGGCTTACTATCGGTTGTTCTTCAACGCCTTGCGTAACGTTGAGGGCTGTGTCGTGGTGCGTGTCTGCGTACTCTTTTTCGTAATGGTCTATCTTGGTGAATGACATGGTGTGTCAGCGTGTTGATTGTTCGATCAGTTTTTCGTTGATTTGCAGGGAATTGCCCATCCATAGAACGCGGTTTTTGGCATCGGTCAGCACGCCGAACGGCAGGTAGCTGACACCGAACGCCGTGAAACCCTTTTCGGCGTTGAGGCCGGCGGAAATACGTTCCGAGAGGTAGGGGCGCAACTGCGGAGCGATCTTCGCCGCGTCTTCCTTCGTTACGACGATCACGCGGAGTTTGGTCCCTAATTTGCCCGTGAGCTCTTTCAGGCGTTCGAGCGAGGTCTTGCACGCGGGGTTCGTCGAATGGAAGAACTCGATGTAGGTCATCGGGGCCGGTGCGGGCTGGCGGTCGTCGAGCCACGCCTGAATCTTGAGTTCGGGGGCGCGTTCGCCGAGGGCGATGTTTTGGGCCGTGGCTCCCGCGGATGCGAAACCCGCGGCCAACAGCCATATAAGCAGCACTTTCTTCATAAGAGAGCCTTGTTTTATTCGATAAAGATAACAATTATTTGCCACATAGACCAATTTTTTAAGACCAAGTTATGAAAATAGGACTCGACACAGCTCCCGCCACACCCCGCGGGACCTATTCCCAACACCTTGCCAATGTCTTGGCGCGCTACGCTCCGGAGCATGAGTATGTCGTTAACGGAAAAGATTATAGACATGTTGACCTTTACCATGGCTTTAAGTCGTCGCTGCCGCTGTCCGTGCATTTGCGGCGCGTGCCTTCGGTGATGACGGTTCCGAATCTCAATTTCCTGCGCTACCCGCATCTCTATACGTTCGCCGAACGGCTTTTCGCCCTGAAGCTCTACCGCCGTGCGCTGCGGCGGGCCAGCCGGGTCATCACGGTCAGCGCTCCGGCCCGCGAGGAGCTGTCGGAACGCCTGCGCATCGACCCTTCGAAGATCGAGGTCGTGATGCCGCTGGCGGTTCCGGTTCCGCGTGCAGATCCATCTCAAGCGGAACTTGAATACGTGCGTCGCAAGTATGTTCTTCCAGAGCGTTTTATATTGATGCTCGGAACCGTCGAGCCGCGCCACAACCACCAGGCGGTTCTCACCGCCCTGGTCGACGCCGCGTTCCCGGCCGGGGTGGTCGTCTGCGGCCGCCGCACGGCCTGGTCCGATTATCTGCTGGACTATGCCCGTGCCCGGCACGTCGCCGTGCGGGTGGATTTCATCTACGAACTGACCCCTGCGGACCTTCCGGCCCTGTTCCGTCTGGCACGGGTCTTCGCCTACCTGCCCGACGCCGATGCCGAGGCGTCGATCGTCCCCGTGGTCGAGGCCCTGCGTGCGGGGCTGCCGATGGTCTTGAGCGACACGCAGGTCAACCGCGAAGCGGCCGGGAATGCCGCCGCCTACGTGCGTCCGGAGGCGCAGGGCGAAGTCCGCGCGGCGCTCGAAAATGCGTTGGAGGACGAACCGTGGCGCCGCACGATGCAGGAGCGCGAACGCCGCCGTGCGGAGCTTTTCTCCGAATACGCCGTGGCGGAACGGCTTGTGCAGATTTACACGTCGCTGTAACTCCCGGCTTTCGAACCGCAAGCCGCCGGAGGCTCCGCCGGGGCGAATCGCCTTTCCGGACATTTCCTGCGAATTTCGAACCCGAAGTTATTGCCAAAAAAAGTTCCCCGAATTTTGGCGGTTCTGAAAGATTCGTCTATCTTTGTGTTCGCAAAATAACAACGAACGAAACAACATACGAATATCCACTAACTTAAATTTAAATTTTGCTATGAAAGTTTCTCATATCGAGCATCTTGGCGTTGCCGTGAAGAGTCTCGACGAGGCGATTCCCTACTGGGAGAACGTATTGGGCCTGAAGTGCTATGCCATCGAGGAGGTCGCCGACCAGAAGGTCCGCACGGCGTTCTTCATGCTGGGTCAGACCAAGATCGAATTGCTGGAGCCTACTTCGGAGGATTCGACGATCGCAAAGTACATCGAGAACCGCGGCGTCGGCATTCACCACATGGCGCTGGCCTGCGAGAACATCGAGGAGCAGCTCGCCGACGCGGAGGCCAAGGGCATCCGTCTGATCGACAAGACTCCCCGCAAGGGCGCCGAGGGCATGACCATCGCATTCCTGCACCCGAAATCGACCCAGGGCATCCTGACGGAGCTTTGCGAAAACAAAAACAAATAGGATTATGAGCCAGATACAGGAAAAGATCAACAAACTGATCGAGAACCGCGAAACCGCGCGTCTCGGCGGCGGCCAGAAGGCGATCGACAAACAGCACGAGAAGGGCAAGTACACGGCCCGCGAACGTATTCAGATGCTCCTCGACGAAGGTTCGTTCGAGGAGTTCGATATGTTTGTGACCCACCGCTGCTACGATTTCGGCATGGACCGCAAGCACACCTTCGGCGACGGCGTAGTGACGGGTTACGGCACGATCGACGGACGTCTGGTCTACGTTTTCGCACAGGATTTCACCGTGACGGCCGGTTCGCTGTCGCTGTCGATGTCCGACAAGATCTGCAAGGTGATGGACATGGCCATGCGCAACGGCGCGCCCTGCATCGGCATGAACGACTCGGGCGGCGCCCGTATCCAGGAGGGCGTCAACGCCCTGGCCGGTTACGCCAACATTTTCCAGCGCAACGTGATGTCGTCGGGCGTCATTCCGCAGATTTCGGCCATCTTCGGCCCCTGCGCAGGCGGTGCGGTCTACTCGCCCGCGCTGACCGACTTCATCATCATGAAGAAGGAGACCTCGAACATGTTCCTCACCGGCCCGAAGGTCGTAAAGACCGTGACGGGCGAGGACGTGACGCAGGAGCAGCTGGGCGGTGCCACGATGCACACCACCAAGTCGGGCGTGGCGCAGTTCGCCGTCGATACCGAGGAGGAGGGCATCGAGCTGATCCGCAAGCTCATCTCCTACATGCCGCAGAACAACATGGAGGATGCTCCGCTGGCCGTCTGCAACGATTCGATCACGCGCCTGGAGGATTCGCTCAACGACATCATCCCCGACAACGCCAACAAACCCTACGACATGGCCGAGGTCATCCGTGCGATCGTGGACAACGGCGAGTACCTGGAGTCGGCTCCCGGATACGCCAAGAACATCATCACCTGCTTCGCGCGTTTCAACGGCCAGTCGGTCGGCATCGTCGCCAACCAGCCCAAGTTCATGGCCGGCGTGCTCGACATCAACGCCAGCCGCAAGGCCGCGCGTTTCATCCGCTTCTGCGATGCGTTCAACATTCCGATCGTGACCCTGGTGGACGTTCCGGGCTTCCTGCCGGGTACGACCCAGGAGTACGGCGGCGTCATCACCCATGGCGCGAAACTGCTCTTCGCATACTGCGAGGCTACGGTGCCCAAGGTCACCGTCACGTTGCGCAAGGCTTACGGCGGCGCCTATATCGTGATGTCGTCGAAGCACATCCGCGGTGATATCAACTACGCATGGCCGACGGCCGAGATCGCCGTGATGGGCGCCAGCGGCGCCGTCGAGGTGCTCTACGGCAAGGAGCTGAAGGAGCTGGCCGACAAACCCGAGGAGAAGGCGAAGTTCATCGCCGAGAAGGAGCAGGAGTACAACGACAAGTTCTCCAATCCCTACAACGCCGCCCGCTACGGCTATATCGACGACGTGATCGAGCCGCGCAACACGCGTTTCCGCGTGATCCGCGCCCTGCAGTCGCTGGCAACGAAGCGTTTGCAGAACCCCGCGAAGAAACATTCGAACATTCCCCTCTAACAGCCTGAAAAGATGACAATACTGACAGTTATGAGCTGGGGATGGTCCGAGATACTCTGGGTGTCGCTGATCGGTTTCTCGCTGGTGGTCGTCCTGCTGGTGGCGCTGATCTTCATCATGAAGGCGTTCGGCGCGTGCTTCCGGGTCCGCCCGGCGAGCGGCAAGAAGGTCGACGCCCAGCCGATGATCAGCGAGGAGGAGATCGCAGCCATCGCCACGGCGCTCAAGATCTACAGGGGTGCCCTGCACGACCGCGAGTCCGAGGTGCTGACCATTCTCAACATCAAGCGGGCCTACTCGCCCTGGAATTCGAAAATTCACGGTTTAACCCAGCTTCCCGACCGGAGATAGGACCCTGCGTCGGAACAAGACAACCCAAAAAAGAAAATGAAAGATTACTCTTTGAAAATCAACGGACATAACTACAACGTCCAGATCGACGACGTGAACGAGGCCTCGACCGTAGCGCACGTCGTGGTCAACGGCGTGGATTACGAAGTCGAGATCGAGGGCGCGAAAGCCTCGTCGGTCTCCAAACCCCAGGTCGCCCCGGCTCCCAAGTCGGCCAACAGCGCCATGATAACCCCCTCGACGGCCACTCCTTCGCCGCGCATCGCTCCCGCGCCCTCGACGTCGGGTTACAGCGTGAAATGTCCGCTGCCGGGCACCGTGTTGAGCGTGAAGGTGGCCGTGGGCGATACCATCGCGGCCGGACAGACGCTCGTCGTGCTCGAAGCCATGAAGATGGAGAACAACATCGACGCCGACCGCGCCGGTGTGGTGAAGCAGGTCCTCGTGCAGCAGGGCGCTACGGTCATGGAAGGCGACGTTTTAATCGTAATCGGATAGGCTTATGTGGAGTGCATTGACTTCCAGCTCCAATTTCGTGCTGGAGAGTCTGAAAACCTTTGTCGAGTCGACCGGCGTAGCCGGCCTCTTCGCCAACATGGGGTGGGGCAGCCTGATCATGATCTGTGTGGCCTTCTTCCTGCTGTACCTGGCCATCAAGCATAAGTTCGAACCGCTGCTGCTGCTGACCATCGCGTTCGGCATGCTGCTGACCAATCTTCCCGGAGCCAACCTGTTCCATACGGAGCTTTTCGCCGGGGGACATGTCCACTGGGATATTTTCGTCGCCCAGGCGGGACTTCTCGATTACCTCTATCTGGGCGTGAAGCTCGGCATCTATCCCTGCCTTATCTTCGTGGGCGTGGGGGCCATGACCGACTTCGGTCCGCTGATCGCCAATCCCAAGAGCTTCCTGCTGGGAGCCGCGGCGCAGATCGGTATTTTCCTGACGTTCATCGGCGCCTATGCGCTCGGGTTCTCACCCGCCGAGGCCGGCTCGATAGGCATTATCGGCGGTGCGGACGGTCCTACGTCGATCTACCTCACCGCGATCCTGGCGCCCGAACTGCTCGGCCCGATCGCCGTGGCCGCCTATTCCTACATGGCCCTCGTGCCGGTGATTCAGCCGCCCATCATGCGTATGCTGACCTCGGAGAAGGAGCGTAAGATCAAGATGCGCCAGCTGCGTCCGGTGTCGAAGACCGAGAAGATTCTCTTCCCGCTGATCATCACCGTGATCATCGCGCTGCTGCTGCCGTCGGCCGCTCCGCTCGTAGGCTGCCTCATGCTGGGCAACCTGATGAAGGAGTGCGGCGTGGTGGACCGTCTGTCGAAGACGGTGCAGAACGAACTGATGAACATTGTCGTCATCTTCCTGGGCCTTACGGTGGGCGCTACGGCTACGGCCGAGGCGTTCCTCAATCCGCGGACGCTGTTCATCCTCGTGCTGGGCGTGATCGCCTTTGCGATGGGAACCGCCGGCGGCGTGCTGCTTGCCAAGGTGATGAACGTCTTCTCGAAGGGCGACAACAAGATCAACCCGCTGATCGGTTCGGCAGGCGTTTCGGCCGTCCCGATGGCCGCCCGCGTGTCGCAGACCGAGGGCCAGAAGGCCGATCCCTCGAACTTCCTGCTGATGCACGCCATGGGTCCCAACGTGGCCGGCGTGGTCGGTTCGGCGGTTGCTGCGGGTATTCTGCTTTCGTTCCTCGGATAGGGAATCGCGTTCCGGGCCGCAGTGCCCGATGCCTGATAAAAGAGGGTCCGGTTGCCGGACCCTCTTTTTTGCGCCAGTGTCGTTGTAAATCCCGCATTTTTCGTTATATTTACGAAACCGAATCTTCAATACCCCGAATGCCATGAAACGTTTGACAGCATGGGTCGTGTGCCTTATGTCGCTGCACGCCGTCGCGCTTGCGGAGGAACCGGTGAAAAACGGCAGCAAGCAAGAGACCCCCGGCAGGAGTGCCGATGTTGCAGTCAGCCTTTGGCCCGAGGAGATGGGTCCCTCTTTTCAGGGCGGCCGGCCGGAATGCTTCAAACTCTGGGTGATCCGCAGCCTGCGGTTTCCGGCGGATCGCTACGATGTCGGGGATGAGGCGAAGGTCGGGGTGGCGTTCACGATCGACAGGAACGGCCGACTGACGGGCCTGAAGGTCACGGAGTGCGAGGAGCGGCATTTTGCCGACCGGCTCAGCAGGGAGATCGCCTTGTCGCCGATGTGGTCGCCCGGACGGAAGAAGGGGAAACCCGTGAAAACGGAGCTGGAGATGCGGTTCGTCTTCCGGCTGGTTGCCCCTCCTGCGGGCCAGGAGGAGCTGGGGCTTTGCGCCGAGGATTGCGACACCTATACGACGGCTGATAGACGGCCCTCGTTTTGCGGAGGTGGCCCGGACGAGTTTCGGGGGTGGGTGCAGCGCCAGGTCGATAGCCTGATGGGGCCGGGTGCGCTCACGGAGCCGCGGAAACTGATCCTGCGGTTTGTCGTCGAAAAGGACGGGCGGATGACTCCTGCCTCCGAACCGAAATATCGGGATGAGGATGCTTTGGAAAAGGCGGTGCGAGGGGTGCTTACGGCGGCTCCGGCGTGGACTCCGGCGACGATTGCCGGGGAGCGGGTTCGTTTCGGTGCCTCGATTCCGGTCGCTTTCGGTCCCGGGGCTGCCGGGGCGGAATATAACGATAGGGACGCTTACCAGGTCGTCGAGATCATGCCGAAGTTCTTCGGCGGGGGCCTGGATAAATTCCGGAGTTGGGTGATGGCTGAAGTGAAATATCCGTTGGACATGCTGAAGCTGGGCGTACAGGGGTGTGTGGTGGCGGCATTCGTCGTCGACAAGGAGGGGCGGATTACGATGGCGGAGATACTCAAATCGCCGCATCCGCAATTTTCGGAAGAGGTCATGCACGCGCTTGAACGTGCGCCCCGGTGGACGCCGGGCAGTCAGGACGGTGAGATCGTCCGGGTGGAGTTCACGCTGCCGGTCGATTTCAAAATTCGGCCGGGACTGCGGTTCTCGACCGGCGCTCCCGGCCGGAACCAAGGTTTCTCCCGCTCGTATTGATGTCGTTTCCGGCCTGCTCTCGCGGTGCTTTCGGTGCGATTCCGGGGCGGTTCAGATCCGGTTCCGGACACCTGTTCATAAATGGTCGAACTTTACATTGTGAATGATGAACAGTTCCTATCCGATTCGTTTCGTGCTGGTCGCAGGGATGCTTTGCGCTCTCCTGCCCGGGCGCGCTTCGTCCTTCCGGGACGGGGCGGAGAAGAACCTTGCGGCCGGTTCTCCGGTTGCGGGAATCGCGGCCATTCCGGCTGCGCAGGCCCCGGCAGTTCCGGTTGCCGGCTCATCGGCCGTCGCGGCTGCGGATTCACGGGTCGCCCCGGTTTCAGATTCTGCGGCCGGTTCGCTGCCCGATTCCCTTTCGGATGGGCCTTACCTGACTGCCGATCCGATGCCCGCCTTCGGGGACGGGGGCATCGAAGAATTCCGCCGCTGGGTGCAGGAGCGGCTGGTCTATCCCGACGAGGCGCTCGGACGCGGTATCCAGGGCCGTGTGGTGGTCAGTTTTGTCGTCGAACGCGACGGCACGGTAGACGGGGTCCGGACGCTGGCGTCGCCCGACTCCCTCTTGTCCGAAGCCGTCATCCGCGTGGTGCGCCGCTCGCCCGCCTGGACGCCGGGGATGCTGGAGGGTAAGCCCGTGCGGGTCTGGCACTCCATCCCGGTCGATTTCACGGTCCGGGCCGACACGACGGGGCAGGCGGCCCGGGAGGAGGTGATGCCGGAGTTCCGGGGCGGCGGTCTGACCGAGTTCAAACGCTGGGTGCTCCGTCACCTCGAACTGGAGGACGACGTCTTCTTCCCCGGGGACAACGGGTGGGTCGAAACGGAGTTCTGCATCAATAAGAAAGGACGGGTCCGGAAGATCGACACTCCGCGTTTCAGCGACCCGGATTTCGCCGACCGGATTCGCCGGGCAATCGCCTCGGCTCCCGACTGGACGCCCGCCGAAAAGCCGTATGACGTCTATCTCCGGATGCGTTTCGACCTGCTGCTGCAACGCACTTCGGAGGGGCTTCGTACCGAAGACTGTACGGCTTACACGGTGGCCGACAAACTGCCGCTGTTCCGCGGCCGGAGTTTCGACGCCTTCCGCGATTGGGCGTTCGGACGGGTGGACAGCCTGCTGGGACCGTCGGTTCCGGCGCCCCCGGCGGTGGTCATGGTGCGCTTCGTCGTCGAGCGCGACGGCACGGTGACCGACATGGACGTGGGCGCTCCCGGGAAATACGGGGCGTTCGCCAAACTGGTGCGGCGGGCCATCGACGATATCCCGCTGTGGTCCCCGGCCGAGCTGGCCGGCGAGAAGGTCCGTTTTCGCGTTACGCAGCTGCTCGATTTCCGCGAGGCGGAAGCGCCCGGGAAGCGGGATTCGACCGCGATGCTCGATGCCGACCCGGAGTTCTGCGGCGGCGGCCTGCTGGATTTCCGCCGCTGGGTGGAGCAGACGGCCGAATTTCCGCCCGAAACGCTCGGACAATGCCTTCATGGGCTGGTCGCGGTCGCTTTTGTCGTGGAGACCGACGGTTCGGTGTCGTCGGCCGAGGTGCTCCAGTCACCCGATTCGACACTCTCCCGGGAGGTTGTCCGCGTGGTCCGGCAGTCGCCCCGGTGGACCCCCGGCCGGAAAAACGGCCGGCCCGTTGCCGTGAGGTTCGTGCTCCCGGTCGATTACCGGCGGGCCTATCCGCTGCCTCCGGCCGCCAAGGACGTCCGATAGCGCCGCGCTCCGGCTTCAGAATACCGCAATTGTCCTGAATACGGGGCCGTTGCGGTTTTTTTACGCGGTTTTCGATTTTGATTTTCATTTGTTTTTGCAGATCAGAAACTTTTTCGTACCTTTGCGCACCCGCAATGTGCGGGGAACGGATTACAATAAGTTAAATT
>ERZ1673694.1105-NODE-1105-length-10857-cov-3.846140_pt1 | contig 10857 bp, 8 predicted proteins | sample MGYA00580224_ERZ1673694 | MGnify/ENA primary metagenome ERZ1673694 (study PRJEB41218, sample SAMN15661778) | gut metagenome | host: Homo sapiens | place: Canada: London | collected 2015-08-20/2019-03-30 | study: EMG produced TPA metagenomics assembly of...
GAAGGAAGTAGGTTGTTCTTTTACACAATATTTAAGCAGAAAGAAAATCGAAATACTTTTTTCCATCTGTATCCCAGACATAAATACCTTCTCCCCGTTCGAGTACCACAGGTAGCGGGTGATAGTTGTGAGCCCCGTAACGAGCTTCTCTGTCTATAAATTCTTGTGCTGTCATAATATATAAAGTTTAAGTTCGTAATCGTTTGCAGCATGCAATTTGTAAAAAAAACAGCATATTAAAAACAATTTCCCGTTTTTTTTATAAAATCATTTTCAAACCGGAATTTATCATAACGGTGAAAACAGACAGAACACCTATCCCGCTTACTTTCTCTTTCGTAAAAAGCCGAAATATTTCCGCAACAGTTCCCGCAAAGTATCGAATGATTCCTGATAAGACACCCCTACTCCCTGAATGGTTTCCGTATTATTATATAGCAGCTTCTCGTTCGTATGGGAGTAAGCCTTCATTTTCAACGATCCTTGTTTATTTAACTTCACTTCGATATCGAAGTCTCCGGCAATATTATTTTTGCGATTCTCGTCCCCGGCAGCGTTCCGATTACCTCCGACATCCATATTTCCGTTAGCAGAAATCGTAATCCGGTCATCGAGAAGCTGAGTTGAAACAGCCAGTTCGAACTCATCCGATGTCATTTCTTTTTCCCGGTCTCCCCGACGGTAAGCAAACCCGATATCTACATTGCTGCTAAACTGTGAAAACCAACGGGATAACTGATTGGAAAACATCTCCGTCAAAGTCGTCACCCCTGCCGTCTGGGCTTGTAAACCATAATCCCCCGTATTGTCTGTCCGGTAGAATCGATTCAATACCAACAGAGAAAACATTTGTTTATTAATCTCGTCCTGGCTGGAAAAAAGACTCTGGATATAACTTTTACTCTGGGTTTCCAGTGTCGGGAAGTTTATATCGAATTTTACTACCGGATTGGTCAGGTTATCACTCAGATTCAGGATACATTCCACCGGAACCTTTCTTCCCGATTCCGTAGCGATCTTTTCATCGGGATTCGACTCATCGGAAGAGAGTTTTTCTGCCGGTAACAATTCGGTAATCGTCGTTTTCAAATTATATACCGCATTGATATTCAACATTGCCTCATAAGGCGAACCGCTCCAGGAAATCGTTCCCCCGGGAGTAAGTACAAATTTTTTATTCACCAGGTTGCTCAAAGTAAAGAGATAATCCCCTTTTGCAATCTGATATTCCCCGAACATATTCAGATTTCCGTCTTTATCGAAAGTGATCTTAATATCTCCGTTTCCCGTAGTTTTCAGAATATCTCCGACCGTCGGGTCAAAAATCACCTGTACATTCAGCTTATCGTTGACCTCCAGGTTCGCATTCAAATTAATATCCGATACTGCCGATTTAGGTTGTATCTTCTGATTCTCCGGCTGTCCGGTATGGACAAAATGCAAAAAATTATTGGACTGCTCCGTCATGCCTGCCGACAAGGGAAGATACAAACGGGAATCATTCTCCGTCCGGGCATTGATCGTGACATTATCCACCCCATTATGGTTATCCAAATCGGCCAACCCACTCAGATATACCTGACCATAAAACGATTCGTTATCTGCAAAACCGGTATTCAGCACCATAAACTTTTCAAACCGGGCATCGAGGCGGTAACGATTTTCCCAAAACTGATATTCTCCATTCAACACCGCTTGCTGCCCATGAATATCTTTCATATAAAAATTACGAAACAACAGATGATTATTTACGATATGAACGCTATCGTGAACAAAAAATTTAGTATTCAAAACATTGACTTTCATCCCTACCGAATCGAAATAGACAAAACCGGAAATATCCGGCTTATAGGTATTTCCTGAAATCCGCACATTCCCGGACAAATTCCCGGCAGTCTCCGTAACAAAATCAGAAGCATAGATTCCTAACCGCTCCAATCCCACTTTTTCCAAATGTATGCCGACATCAATCGTATCCTTCTCGGGCGTATAATACCCCTGTACCACTAAGGGCACAGCATCGTCTACTCTGTTTTCAGCTCCGACAATGACGTTTCTGTTATCCGCATCCCAATACGAACGCAGGCTCAAGGATCCTAAAGTATCCCGGTTGATTCCCCAGTTATCGACATTAAAATCGGTAATCAACATAAAATTTTTATAATAATCCTGAAGAGTCAGCGAACCGGTAGCGATTCCAAACAAAAATGGCCGGTGTTTCAAAGCGATCCGGCTTACATTCTCCAGATTGAAATTCTCGAGTTTCACGAATAGCTTTTCTTCAGTAGATTCGGAGAGTTTACCGTTAACCGACAAACTCTCTTTTCCCCGCTGTATAAAAAAGTCACTTACATCAATCTCTTTACCGGCGATAAAAACCGAAGATTCCTTGACCCGCCAAACGCTATCGTTCATCACAATGACTCCCGGATGAATCCGGATTTCCGTGTTATAACCATACTTTTCATCGGGAGAGAAAACGACACAGGCAGACAATTCCCCGCTATAAGTCTTATCTCCCCAATTACACCAGCTCAATCTATTGTCCAGATGGTTATCCGCAAGCGTTAACTCATTCCTGACATTATAAAGCTGGTATCCATTGCCATAAATGAGCCGGTCGGTAGTATATTTCATATCCAGCCGTTGCATATCCCCCACCAGATCGATTTTGGAATGAAGCAGGCTGATATCCTCATAACCGATCGAATCGGTCGTCAGGCGAAGACGCAATTGTCCGGTTTTATTCCGGTAATCGGAAGTAATCAATGTACCCGAAGCTATATACAAATCAGGATAGAGAACCTGCAAAATCCGGCCGGCATCTTTTACCTGCACGGTATATTGAAAATCGAACTTTTCAGGTTCTTTCCGTTTCGGATATTTCCGGGTCTTTTTAGGCTGATGTACCGAATAAGCCGGTAAATAATTTTGCATCAATCGAAAAACAAACGGAGCAGGGCGCAATTCCCGAAAATTTCCCGAAATAAAAAGATCCACGACATCCGATTTTAAAGTAGTAGTATTATGATCTCCCTTCTGGTTATCCTCCATACTAATTTTATCTATCGTGAATGTAGCTGTATCACAGGTATATTTGAAATCCGTCAGGGATAAATTGGTAAAACTCTTATTTTCCTGCCCGGCATGAATGATCTCGAACGAAGTTTCGAGCGCCTCCTGTCCCCCTTTTATATCCAAACCGAATGCCGCCAATTCATCGATCCGTAACTGTCCCCGGGTACTCAAAAAATTCAGGGAATCACTCAAATCATAAGCCAGCAATACCCCTCCCTGCATCTGCTCGTTCTCCACGGTGGCCATCACATCCAGCTTTCCCGTCTCATAAGTCATGGCCACTTTCATATCTTTGACATTCCCTTGATGGATATTCAGACGCTCCACTTTCGAATCTATATGAAACGAAGGTCCCCGGGTATCCCAGACTCCTGCATAACTACCGGACAAACTACCGTATCCCAGCATCGACAGCCCGGACAACTTTCCACAGTCGACCTGATAAAAATGAAAATCCCCACCCATGGCATCACAATCGGGCTTTTTGTCCGGACAAGGAGCATAACGAAACGTCAGATTTCCTGCCAAAGCCGGAGTAATACTCTTCGCCTTCACCATAAAATCCGATAATGTACCTTCGAAACAAATCGACTCGAAATCGACAAAAGAAAAATGATGCAGAGGTTCCGGAACCGGAATATACCTATCGAACCAGGGCAAATAGACGGTTTCCAGATCATCGGGATTCAAATGCGCCTTATACAAATCGATATGAAACCGTGTATTCCATACATCCGGCAACCCTTCCGATTTAAAACTTCCCTGAAAAACGGTTTTATCCCCTAACTCAAAATAAAGGTCATGACCTTCCAGCTTATTGATGGTGTTATTGACAATACCGCTGCATTTCACCGTATTATCGATCCCTCTCAGCATTCCGTTAAAATATGCCAGATCGATAAAACTCACCGACGAGGGCCCTAATTCATAATATTGTTGCATCCGGGTCGTAAAATAACGCCAGTCGTGCTGATCGGGTGTCCAGCTGAATTCCAGTTTCATCAAGTCGAGACTACTCCGTTCAAGTTCTATCCGTGCATCCGTAATCGTCAAATTACTCTCCCGGATCCGAACCCGTCCATCCAATTCCTTCATCCTCAATCCCGACTTCTCGATAAAACTCAAACCGGAAACGACGATCTGTGAATATTCATCCCCAAAGTCAAAATCCGTAATATCGACATTCAAATCCCGGCATTCCACATCCGTCCAGTTAACGCCATAATCCACCGGTTCATATTCTTCTTCACGATAAGTGAAACGGGAATCCCGCAGACTGACCTTCTTCAATCCCATCAACCAACCGCTCTGTTTTTCACCGCCCTCCCCCTCTGTATCGGCAGGAGCGACCCGCTGTAAAGAATCCAGAAACATCTCTATATTTGTCGGCGATCCTTCCCCACGCGATATCCATAAATTAAAATCAGCCTGATTCAAAACAATTTCACCGATCGTGAAACTCTTGTTTACGATATTGAAAGAATCTGCCTTTACCCGCAAATCCTGGCAATATAATAAAGTATCGTTTTTAAAGTCTTTTAATAAAACTTCTTTCAGTACCAAAGATTTTACCGGACGGAAATCGACATGGCCGATCTGAATAGTAACACCGGTAGACGCTTTAACCTGCTGAGTAATATATTGAACCAACGCAGTTTGTACATACGAAGTCTGTAACAGGAGATAAAGCATCCCTGCCAGTAACACCACTCCCGTTGCACAAAACAATAATATCCGAAGAACCTTTTTTATACCCGCAGTTATTTTTAGTTTGCTCACAAAAATATTAATATTGCATCAGATTTGAAAACGATTGGAGTTCAAAGATTAGAGAATAAAGTTTAAAGAATAAATATGACTGTAATTTTAGGAATCGAGTCTTCTTGTGACGATACCTCTGCTGCAATATTGAAAGATGGCCTTGTGCTAAGTAATGTCATTGCCAGCCAGAAAGTGCATGAAGCTTATGGCGGAGTTGTCCCTGAACTGGCCTCACGGGCACACCAGCAAAATATAATTCCCGTGGTATCAGAAGCCATCAAAAGGGCCGGTATCGAAGTGAAAGACATCGATGCTGTAGCTTTTACCCGCGGACCGGGGTTATTGGGCTCGCTCCTGGTAGGAACTTCTTTTGCTAAAGGTTTTGCCCTGGCCAATCATTTACCTATGATAGAAGTAAACCACCTGCAGGCGCACATCCTGGCTAATTTTATCAAAGAACCGGGAGTGGAAAGCCGGCAGCCTTCTTTCCCTTTCCTGACCCTGCTGGTGTCGGGCGGAAATTCGCAGTTGATCGTTGTACACGATTACCTGAAAATGGAAATGATCGGACAAACGATCGACGATGCTGCGGGGGAAGCCTTCGACAAATGTGCCAAAGTGATGGGATTACCCTATCCCGGCGGTCCGATTATCGACCGACTCGCGAAAGAAGGTAATCCGGAACGCTTCACTTTTAACAAACCGCAAATACCGGGGCTCGATTACAGTTTCAGCGGACTGAAAACTTCATTCCTCTATTTTCTGCGGGATGAACTGAAAAACAATCCCGATTTCATTCAGGATAACCTGAACGACTTATGTGCTTCTCTTCAAAAGACTGTTATCGATATTCTGATGTCTAAATTGAAAAAAGCAGCCAAACAAACGGGAATAAAACAAATAGCCATCGGCGGAGGTGTTTCGGCCAATTCGGCTTTACAAAAAGCAGTACATGACGAAGCAGCCCGCTCAGGCTGGGAAGTTTTTATTCCGCGTCTGGGATTTTCCCTCGATAATGCCGGGATGGTAGCCGTTACCGGTTATTACAAATACCTGGCAGGACAATTTATCGGCCTGGACGCAGCTCCCTTTGCCCGAACCACTCTCGAGTAAATCCGTATAATCCCTATAATAACAATGTTATGAAACTCCTTGTCACCTACAATATTCCCCGGGAACCCTTCCAGAATCTGCCTGCAGATTGGGAAATCACCTTTCCGGAAAAGGAAGAATTCAGTAAAACGGAATTGCTGCGCATACTACCCGATTACGATATTATGCTGGCCATATTTCATGCTCCGATCGACAGGGAAATCATCGATGCCGGAAAAAAGCTGAAGCTAATCAGCAATTATGGAGTGGGTTATAATAATATCGATATCACCTATGCCCGTGAAAAGGGTATAGCTGTGACCAATACCCCGAAAGCGGTCAATAGTCCTACGGCCGAGCTGGCACTGGCCCTGATGCTGAGTGCAGCCCGCCGGATTACCGAATGCAATCAACGTATCCGCATAGAAAAAGAAAGTATGTGGGGCACTATGCGCAACCTGGGGTTCGGATTGGAAGGAAAGACCTTGGGCATTATAGGCCTGGGCAATATCGGTAAAAATGTCGCCCGTAAAGCAGAAGCTTTCGGAATGAATATCATTTACTATAATCACCACACCGAAGTTCCCGGTTACCGACGGGTCGAACTGGATACCCTGCTCCGGGAATCCGACTTCGTCACTCTTCATACCCCCTTGACTCCCGCTACCCGGCACCTGATCGGACAGCGTGAACTGAGTTTGATGAAACCGACAGCCATTCTCGTCAATACAGCCCGGGGAGCTGTTGTCGATGAGCAAGCACTGGCCGAAGTATTGAAAAAACGTCAAATAGCAGGTGCAGCCCTGGATGTCTTCGAAGACGAACCTCACATCACAGAAACCCTCTACGCTTTGGAGAACGTCGTACTCACCCCCCACATCGGAACCGGCACCATCGATGCCCGCATCGCCATGGGTCGTGAAGCCCTCGAAAACATCCGTCATTTCCTGGCAGGTAATCCAACCAATGTCGTCAATTAATATCATAGTTACAGCGGTCAGGGTTAATTTTTCCGTTAAAACTATTCTAAATGTACCTATAACTTGAGATTCGCAACTTCTTTTCAATAGGTCGTTGTCATATCCGTAGGGACACAAATATAAAAATCGGCTTTTCGCATGACATCCTTATCCAGTTTATCCGTCTTTTCCTGACGCACCACTTCAACAGTGGCTATTTTCAAACCGGGGCGATACCGGTTGAGATAAGTGATGATTCCGGCTTGGTTAGCAGAATGAAAGCTGCCGTTCAAGTGGACGAAGTACGATCCGATGTTCTGAGCAATCGACCATCCCATCGTTGCATCCTTCAAAGCCTGAGCTTTGGCCAGCTTCTCCGTATCCTCTTTTTTAGCTCCCGGCATTTCCATCGAACGGAAATATGTTTCAACCCCTTCATTCCGGACATAATTTAAAGGCAGCGGTGCGATATAATTTTTCGCTTCTTCCGACAATTGTTCCAAAGCCCCGAATCCTCCGCGGGATACCATAGCGGCATACCTGCGGGGTACATTCGTAGCAACGAAAGGAATCCGGTTGGTTTTAGCAAACTCTACGATCTTTTTATAGTCGGTCGGATAATTCGGCCATAGTTTTGCTTCCTTAGTGAAACGCTCGGCTGTAATCAATCCACTCAAATATTCATCCAACACCAGTTGATCGTCCCGTTCGAACATTTCAGCCCCGATCATCAACCGATCTTTATGAAGAGCATATAGATCCCGGACAATCTCATATTCCATCCAATGTGCTATCGGGCAATTGTGTATCTCTCCGATAAATACAACCTGTTGTTCACCCAAAACACTCATCATATGGGCATAGTCGGTTTCCTGCCCGTCGGCATCGAATAAAGTATAGGCTCTTTTCTCCTGAGCAACGACCAAGCCGCCAGTCAGACAGAACCAAAGTATTATTATCATTCCTATTTTCATCATCTTTCTATTATTCAGGAACATAGATAATTTCTCCGTTTTCAAGTTCATAAGCTATACCAACCCTTTTTCCTTTCGAGCCGGAGCTTTGTTCGTTCGAAGGCGTATATTTATTGATTTTATTTCCCTCTTTCATGATAATCTCCATATTGTCTTTCCCAGGATTTTTCACGATAGTAAAATCTTCCTGAGTAAAAACTTCGGTCATATTCATGTGCATCACCATTGCCACCATCAGGGCTACCGCAAAAACCATAGCCACATCGAACAGGTTGACCACCACACTCAGCGGATCGGCATCTTCCTGAACGGCAAATTTGCTCTTTCGCCTCGCTGTTCTCATGCTTCTGTATTTTTCTCGTTTAACTTCCGGGCCACATAATCCAGATTATTCACATCTTTTGCATACCAGCGTTGTTTAAATTGCAACGACACCAAACCGACGGCACTAACTACCAAACCGACAACCGTAGTTGCAAAAACCACCTGCATATTATAAGCCATACCGGCGATATCTCCGGTAGAAAGTCCTACCAAGGCAGGGCTCATAGCAATCAAGGTGCCGATCAATCCCAATACCGGTCCCATCTTAGCCAGTAACTTCGAAAGAATAACATCCTTCTCTGCATCGTTCTCAAAATTCGTGATCAGATAATCCGAATAATCCGGACTGGGAGGTGTGGTCAATAAATCACGGAGATAGCGGATATACAAAGAGTTATCCCTACCGGGTAAAGCACCTTTCAGTTCACCGATCGTATCGGGCGTCAGTTCTTTGATCAGTCTGTTCATCTGTTTGTCATTTTTCCGTTTGGTCATGTATTGATTATAAACTCCTCCGATTAGCAACAACGACCGGATAAACAGTAATAATAAAAGAATAATATCCGGTATAAGCAGGCTGTTGGCCACCCAAAAAAGCACTTGTGAAATAGTTTCCATAGATTATAGTTTAATTTAAATATTATCGATTATTTACGAGAAGTCGTTTGGTGGGTACTTCGTTTCTGTAAAAGGACCCATTTCAATTTATTCCAACCCATACCCAGCAAGAAAAAGATCAGAAACAAGCCAAAAGCAAAAGCCAATGCCTTCCAATTTGTCGGTTCTTTAACTGCCTGATAGGTAACATTTCCATTCACTGTAGTCAGCAAGCCGATGATACAAACAAAAAGACTAACGAGAAAATGTACTTCCAGCCGCAATTCTTTTTCAGGTAAAAGATACCTGAAAAAGTAACACAGCAGAGGAATCATCACCACCACTCCTATAGCAAAAACATAGGACAGGATCGAAAAGGATATCCCCGGAAAGCTAAAGATCAGCTCGGTCTGTAAATAAAACAGGACGGGAAAAATAAGCAGGGTCGGATACCATTTCAAAGACTTCACCCACCACTTTTCCTGTTGGCCGAACCATCCCCGCAATACAGCCACACAATACGCAAAACAAACGACAGCCTCGAGCGTAATGATCACTGCCATATTTTGCAAAGCCACTGTATTCTGAAGGTAGTCGGCCAGCTGGGTTTTGGATTGCAGGATAGCAACCGGATAAGTAGCGGTAATGAAAATACCACAGATCAATCCGAACAAAGCTGCCTGCCAGCCTTTCCAAAAACTAAGCTTCAACAGGCAATTGACCAGGATAAATAAAATAAGTATACTGATAACTAATTCCATATCGATATTTAATTCCCTTTTCTTTTTTTCTTCAAAACCAGCAACAGTATCACAAACAGAGCGAATACCCCACCAGCGATCCATACGCCGTTCAACGCATTTTTCTCTCCCCGTTCAGCCTGAGCTACCTCATCTTTTTTCAGGACCATTCCTTTTTTATCGGTAGCCACCTGAGCCGTTTTCATGGATTGAATCTGCTCTTTGTAAACAGTGGCACGTTCCGGCTGTACCCGGCTGGCGATATAATCCTGCAGTTTGGCATTTCCTCCGGCAAATCCGCTCCCAGCCGATCCGAACTCTTTCACCAGATCGGTATGCAAATTTGCCAGGGTACTGATCTGTTGTTCCGAAGCCTCCCACATCCCCTTCCGGGCAGTCTCGAGCATCACTGCTGTGATCTCCTGCAAAGCGGCCGGATTTTGTTGTTTGAAAAAATCTTCGGTTCCCAACTTGTAAGAATCCGTCACATAAACATCATAAATCTGATTCCACATAGCGTCGTCGATTACTTCAGGCTTGGTGACATTCCACCCGTAAGTGTTCGTTACCACTTCTGTAATCTGTGAAGCACTCGACGCCCCTCCTTTCATCACTTCTTTGATATATTCCGGATTGAAAATCGTCGAACGCGATTCCACTCCGATAGCCTCCTTCAAATCCTGCATTCTCACCCGGTTGCGATTCCGGTAATCGGCAAAATAAGCCTCGGGATCTTTACCGGTGACATTACGTACAGCCAAGTTCATGCCTCCCATAAACTCATATACATGATCCAGGCTCAATGCTCCCCAGGTATTGCTTTGCCGGGGTTGAACGACAACATCCGTATGGTGTAATACGGCCCGCAACAATCCGCTTTTCATTTCTCCCCATTCTTTCTCACTTCCGTAGACAGCCCCCATATTATTGATGTAGGTATCGGCTATTTCTTTTTCATCTTCCCATTTATCCCCACTGGTGATCATTCCCTGAATTCCGGTTCCGTACATGCCGTTCACACCACCGAACACTCGTTTTGCAGACATTTCGCGGGCTTCTTTAGGCGAAACTCCCTGTTCCACCAGTAACCGTTCCGTCTCTACCGTGCTTTCCGCCACCCGATTGTCGTATTTATCATTTGCAGAAGCGGCCGCCATTTCCACAGCTCTCGAGATCAACGCAAGCCGTGAAGCCGCTAAATCCCGGAATTGCCCGGAGGTCTGAACCACCACGTCGATACGGGGACGTCCCAAAGTTTCCGAAGGAATCAAACGCAGGTCCGACACCCGTCCATAAGCATCACGCACCGGCTCTACACCCAACATATAAAGC
>ERZ1673694.1116-NODE-1116-length-10792-cov-4.863742_pt1 | contig 10792 bp, 10 predicted proteins | sample MGYA00580224_ERZ1673694 | MGnify/ENA primary metagenome ERZ1673694 (study PRJEB41218, sample SAMN15661778) | gut metagenome | host: Homo sapiens | place: Canada: London | collected 2015-08-20/2019-03-30 | study: EMG produced TPA metagenomics assembly of...
TTCTCAATGGGCAGCACGCCGAACCTGCACAGGCCGGACTCCACAGCGGACACCACAGCCTGGAAGGTCTTCACATACACGATGTTGCCCCGGGGCAGCAGGCGGTCGCAGGCCACCTGGGAGTTGGCCCCCTCCACGCCCTGACAGGCCACCAGGCCCGTCTGGGGAAAGACCGAGGTACCGGCCTCCAGAGAGGCGCGGACTTGGGCGGCCACCTTGGTGGGGGCGGAGATCAGCTCTGCCTGCCGGGACCGGGCCAGCTCGAACAGGGTGGAGAACAGGTGGTAGGCATACCGCTCCCGCTCCCCGGATTTCTCCGTCACCTTGGCCAGGATGGCCCGCTCCCGTTCTTTGTTCAAAATGGGCAGATGGTGCGCATTCTTGTAGGCAGCCACCTCGTCGGACAGGTCCATGCGCTGCAGGAACAGGTCCAGCAGCTGCTCGTCCACTGCGTCGATCTTCTCTCGACTCCCAGAAAGTTCCATGATGTCCCTCCAATAATAAATCTAACAGCACGGCGGCAGTAACCGCCTCCACCACCGGGACCGCCCGGTGGGCAATGCAGGGGTCGTGCCGCCCGTGAATCACAAGCTCCGCATTCTCTCCGGCGGACAGGCTGACCGTCCGCTGGGGCTGGGCGATGGACGGTGTGGGCTTCATGGCCGTCCGCAGGACGATGGGCATTCCGCTGGTGATGCCCCCCAGAATGCCGCCCGCGTGGTTGGTCTCTGTCTGCACCCGGCCGTCCTCCATCACAAAGGGGTCGTTGTTTTCGGACCCCCGGGACCGGGCGGCGGCGAAGCCGTCCCCAAACTCCACGCCCTTCACGGCGGGAATGCCGAAGAGGGCGGCGGCCAGCCGGTTTTCCACGCCGCCGAACATGGGCTCCCCCAGTCCGGCGGGAAGGCCCGTGGCGGCACACTCAACGACGCCTCCCACAGAATCCAGATTTTTCCGGGCCTCCAGAATCAGCGCCTGCATCCGCTCCCCCGCCTGGTCGTCCAGCACCGGGAATGGCTTGGCAGCCACGGCGTCAAACAGCTCCTTCGTGGGCCGCAGGGGGAATAATGCATCCGCCACCGTCCCCACGGACTGGAGGTGGGCCCCTACGTATACGCCCCGGCGGGAGAGAATCTGCTTGGCGATGCCGCCGGCGATACATAGGGGCGCCGTCAGCCGGCCGGAGAAGTGGCCGCCGCCCCGCATGTCCGCCTGCCCGCCCCACTTGACAAATGCAGTGTAGTCTGCGTGGCCGGGCCGGGGCTTGTCCTGCAGGGCGTCATAGTCCGATGAGTGCTGGTCTCCATTTTCGATGACCGCGCACAGAGGGGCTCCACAGGTGACGCCGTTTTCCAGGCCGGAGAGGAACACCGGCGCGTCGGCCTCCCTCCGGGCGGTGGAAAGGGGGCTCTTCCCCGGCTTCCGCCGGGCCAGGAAGGCGTTCAGCTCCTCCAGGTCGATGGCCTCCCCGGCGGGCAGGCCATCCACCACCACGCCGATGGCCCTTCCATGGGATTGGCCGAAGACAGAGATTTTCAGGAGACTGCCGAATTCAGAGGACATGGATATCACCTCCCAGGTTCTTGTACACCTCCCAGAAATCCGGGTAGGACTTCTGCACGCATTGGGCCCCCAGCACCGTGACGGGGCCGGTACAGGCGGTGGCGGCGATGGCGGCCGCCATGGCGATCCGGTGGTCGTTGGCGCAGTCCACCATGCCGCCGGTGAGCGTCCCGCCGTGGACTGTCAGAAAGTCCGGCCCCTCCTCCGCCCGTCCGCCCAGGGCGGTCAGCAGGGCGGCGGTGGTGGAAAGCCGGTCGCTCTCCTTCATCCGCAGCCGGGCAGCGTTCACGAACCGGGTGGTACCGGAGCGAGCCGCCGCCATCACCGCCAGAGGCGGCAGCAGGTCGGGGCATCCGGAGACATCAATCTCCGTGTCCCCGGGCCGGGCCAGCCGCCAATAGAGTTCGCTGACTGCCTTGTCCCCCTGCGCAGAGTCGGGATTCAGGCCCCGGATGTCCACACGGCTGTCCAGGAAATCGGCGGCGTACCAGAACCCCGCCTGGGACCAGTCCGCCTCCGCCGTGGCCTCAAAGGACTGGTAGGTCTGGCCGCCAGGGACGAAGAGCGTGTTTTCGTCCAGCCACCGGCTGGTGACACCGGCAGCGGCCTGAGCCTGCCGGGTCATCTCCAGGTAGTCCCGGCTCTCCAGGGGTGTGGTGGACACCAGGGTAGAGTCTCCCTCCAGCAGGGGCATGACGAACAGCAGCCCTGTGAAGAACTGGCTGGATACGTTGCCGGGCAGGCGGTATGTCCCCGGGTCCAGGGCCAGGGTACCGTATCCCCGACCGCCGTTTACGGTGAGGACGTTGTCCGCCAGCTTCCAGGCGATGCCCTTCTCCCGGAACAGGTCCTCGTAGGGCTTCAGCGGGCGCTCCATCAGCCGGCCGCGGCCGGTGAAGGACGCCTCTCCCTGTATCAGCAGGCCCACGGGGATCAGGAAGCGCAGGGTAGAGCCCGATTCCCCGCAGTCCAGCAGGGCATAGGGAGGTGCGATGACGATGCCGTTTCCCAGTCCGTGGACCCGGAGGGTGCCATCCGGCAGATCCTCCATCCCGGCACACATGGCAGACAGGCACCGGCGGGTGGCCCGGATGTCCTGGGAGTCCGCCAGGCCGTGGATGACGCTGATCCCGCCGCTGAGAGCAGCGGCGATCAGCAATCGGTGGGCCTGGGACTTGCTGGAGGGCGGCGTCACGACACCGGAGAGTTTTTTCGGGGTGATTTGAAGGTCCATTTACGCCTCCAGTCCTGCCCGGATGATGGGCAGCAGGTCCGCCACCGGCACCTTCCGCAGCTCGCAATGGCCGATCTTCCGGGGGACCACCAGGGTGATATCCCCACCGGCGCGCTTCTTGTCGGAAAGGGCTGCCTCCGCCAGGGCTTCAGCAGAGTAGTCTGTCCCGGTGGGCAGGCCATTTTTAGAAAGGCAGGCGGTGATTCGCGCCGCCAGGGACTCCTCCGTCCAGCCCAGGGCCTCCGCAGCCCGGGCGATGACGGCCAGCCCCGCCGCCACGGCGTGGCCATGGGGGATAACATAGCCGCTGCACTTCTCGATGGCGTGGCCCACAGTATGGCCCAGGTTCAAAAGCTTCCGCTCCCCCTGCTCCTTCTCGTCCCGCTCCACCACGCCGGCCTTGTAGGCGACGCACCGGGCGATGACCTCGCCGGGGTCGGCGGTGAGGGTGCCGTCCTCAAACAGGGCGAACAGGGCTTCGTCAGAGAGCACGCCGGTCTTGACGGCCTCGGCGGCCCCGTCGGCAAACACGTCGGGGGGCAGGGTCTTCAGGCAGTCCGTGTCGCAGATCACGGCGGCAGGCTGGCAGAAGGCCCCGGCCAGGTTCTTCCCGGCGGTCAGGTCCACGGCGGTCTTACCCCCCACGGAGGAGTCCACCGCCGCCAGCAGGGTGGTGGGCAGCTGGACATACCGGATGCCCCGGAGGTACACGGCGGCAGCAAAGCCCGCCATGTCCCCAGTGACGCCGCCGCCCAGGGCGGCCACGCAGTCCGTGCGGGTCAGATGCTCCGACGCCAGGAACTCCAGCAGCTCTGTCAGGGTGGAGAGATTCTTGCGCCCCTCCCCGGAGGGGAAGATATGGGAGCAGACGGCAAAGCCCGCGTCCTCCAGAGCGGCGGTGACGGTGTCCAGGTACAGGGAGGCCACGGTGTCGTCGGCCAGAACGGCGATCCTCCGCTGTCCCAGCAGCGCGGCCAGATAGTCCCCGCACCGGCCAAGCAGGCCGCTGCCAATGCGCACATCATAGGGCGGCCGGACCCGGACGGGAATGGTTCGGATGGAGTCAAACATCGAAAAACTCCTTTTATAGAATCATGTCGCGCAGCGGCGCCGGAAATAGGTCAGTTGCCGCCGGCGGTGGCCTTCAGCTCCCGGCCCTCCTTCAGCAAATCGTGCAGCCGCTGAGTATCCTTGGACTGCAAGGCGTTGCGGTAGTCCGTCAGGTGGCCGATCAGCTCTTCCAGCTCGGCGGTGAGGAAGTCCTCATCGTCCAGAAACAGCTCTGTCCACATGTCCTCATCCAGACGGGCCACCCGGGTCATATCCTGAAAGCTGCCGGCGGAAAAGCCTCGGCGCTTCTGGGCCTCCGGCGACTTCACATAGGCGCTGGAGACGATATGGGCCAGCTGGGAAGTAAAGGCGATGATGCGGTCGTGCTCCTCCGGCGTTGAGAAGGTGAGGCCCGCAAAGCCCAGGTCCAGAAAGAAGGCCTTCAGCGTCTCCAGCAGCCGCATGTCCGTCCGCTTGTCCGGCGTCAGGATCATAGATGCTCCCACGTACAGGTCCTCTGCGGAGGCGGTGAAGCCGCCCCGCTCCTTACCGGCCATGGGGTGGCCGCCGATATAGGAGAAGCCGCGTTCCTCTGCGATGGGGGCGATGGCCGCCACCACGGTCCGCTTCACGCCGCACAGGTCCACCAGAATGGCGGACTTGGCGATCTGCGGCGCGTGCTGCCGGACCCACTCGATGGCGGCGCCGGGCCGGATCGCCACCAGGATCAGATCCGCCTGGGGCAGGTTCTCCTCCGTCAGGGGGGCGTCGATGGCGCCGCACATCCGGGCCATGGTCATGGTCTCCGCGTTCAGGTCTATGCCCCAGACGGTGTGGCTGGTGCGGTTCTTGATGCTCTTGGCCATGGACCCGCCGATGAGGCCCAGGCCGACGATGGCAACATTCATGTCTTACTCCTCCACCGTCTTCATAAAGTCATGGAGCTTCAGCAGCTTCTTCGCCAGGCCGTCGAACACCTCCGGCTTCAGGGACTGGGGGCCATCGCACAGGGCATGGGCCGGGTCGTTGTGGACCTCGATCAGCAATCCGTCGGCACCGGTAGCCACGGCGCCCATGGCCAGGGGATCTACCAGCCAGCTCTTGCCGGTGGCATGGCTGGGATCGATGATGATGGGCAGGTGGGTCAGCTTCCGCAGCACGGGGATGCAGGCCAGATCCAGGGTGTTGCGGGTGTAGCTCTCAAAGGTGCGGATACCTCGCTCGCAGAGGATCACATTCTCATTGCCGCCGGCCATGACGTACTCGGCGCTCATCAGCCACTCCTCGTAGGTGGCGGACATGCCCCGTTTGATCATGACGGGTTTGTCCTGATGGCCTACGGCCTTGAGTAGGTCGAAGTTCTGCATGTTCCGGGCGCCGATCTGGATCACGTCCACATCCTTGAAGAGGGGCAGCTGGCTCAGGTCCATCAGCTCCGTCACGATGGGGAGGCCGGTCTCCTGCCGGGCCACCTTCAGGTACTCCAAACCCGTGGCCCCCAGGCCCTGGAAGGAGTAGGGGGAGGTCCGGGGCTTGAAGGCGCCCCCCCGCAGCATGGTGGCGCCGCTGGCCTTCACCGCTTTGGCAATGGCCACCACCTGCTCCTCGCTCTCCACAGAGCAGGGACCCGCCATCAGGGTCAGATTGCCGCCGCCGATCTGGGTGTTGCCCACCTGCACCACCGTGTCCTCCGGGTGGAACTTCCGGTTGGCATTCTTGTAGGGCTCCTGGACCCGTTTCACATCCTCCACGATGTCCAGGGCGGCAATCAGGTCGATGTCCAGCTGGCTGGTATCACCCACCAGTCCTAAGATGGTGTGGGCCTCGCCGATGCTGGTGTGGATGATGATCCCCTTTTCCTGGAGCCAGGCGATCAGGCTCTCCAGCTGGTGCCGGTTGGGGTTTTGTTTCAGAACGACGATCATACTGTATTCCTCCTAAAAATGATGGGGCTGGTACAAAAAAGACCCGCAGCCGGTTCGGCTGCGGGTCGTCATGCACTGATAGCCTTTTCCTGGCGTCAGACACGATCACACACATTTTCAGCCAAACCGAAATAAGCCTTACCATAAAAATAGGTAAAGCTAAAGTAACGGTATTCGGCAGAACGGGTGATGTTGGTCATGACTGGGTTCCTTTCCGAGTCCTTTGATAGTTTCAGGATAACACCAGAAAAAGCAAATGGAAATTGACAATGATTCCAAAGAATGCGCCGAAAGGGAAACCGCTGCTGTGCGCTTTTCCCAAAACAGGGTTCAGACAGCCGCTGCGGCGCTGGCAGGCAGGCAGCCGGCCATCAGCAGGGAGGTGGCCTTCAGGATGAACTGCACATCCTTGCGCATATCGGCCACGCCGGCCATGTACTGCCGGTGCAGCTCCTGAAGGGCGTCCGCCACGTCCTGACGGAACTTCTCCCGACGAAGGGCGCGGGTGGCCAGATACTCCTCCAGATAGGCCCGCAGGTCCGTCTCATACTGGTGGTGGCAGAGCATACTGTCGGGATAATTCTCGTTATGGGGATAGGTGAACGCATCCGCCAGATAGTGGGTCAGTTTGCCCAGGGTGTAATACTGCCAGATGGTCCAGCGCTGGCGGCGCTGGAGCCGGGAGATGCGGGAGTAGATGTAGTGCTGGGAGTTGGAGTAGTTATGCCCCCGGAACTTATAGGCCCGCAGGGAGCCCTTCAAATAGGTCAGGGGGTTGCAGTCCGGCTGAAAGGAGCCGAACAGGAAGGCGAGCTCGAATCGTCTGGCCTGAAATCCCTGGGTATTCTCCAGCAGGGTGGCGGCCAGCAGTTTGTGACTGCGTTTCTGCAAGATGCACCTCCATGGAAAAAATCAAGAGCAACGCCAGTATAGCACGGCGAAGCGGCCGGGCGCAAGCAGAAAAAAACAAAATTTCTATTAACTCGTCCGCGGAAAAGAGGATTGTGCGGAAGCGGAATGTGCGGTACAATAGACGGGAAAGGGAACCGGCGGCCGCGGCCCCCACGGCGGGCTGTACAAACCGCCGGAGACACCGCCCCGCAGAGGGGCGCGGCAAAGGAGAATGACGATGACAGAACTGACACCCATCCGCCGGGGACGCTGCGCGGGAGCGGGCAACTGGCAGACCCAGTATCAGGCCCTGCAGATGACCGCCCGGGAGGCGGCGGAGCTGATCCAGGACGGGGACACGGCGGCCTTCGCCGCCATGTCCAACTGGCCCTGGGAGCTGGACGGGGCGCTGGCGGAGCGCCTGCTGGAGACCGGCGGCCATATCGCCATCTACGGGCACTTCATCCCCGCCGGAACCCGGCTGCTGACGCCGGAGCTGGCCGGACAGGTGACTTATGACTCCAACTTTTACGGCGTGGAGCGGGGCCTGGAGCCCATGGGCAACGTCCATTACGCCCCCTCCAACCTGAGTCAGACGCCCGCTTGGCTCCTGGCCCGGCGCCCCCGGGTGGCGGCGCTGACCTGCTCGCTCCCGGATGAGAACGGGTGGATGAGCCGCTCCCTGTGGGGCACGGCCCTGAGCCGGAAGGTGCTGGAGCAGTGCGAGCTGGTGCTGGCGGAGGTGAACCCCCGAATGCCCAATATCCCCAGTGATGGGGAGGCCCACACCCGCATCCATGTATCAGAGGTGGACGGGATCATCGAATCCAGCCGTCCTCTGGTAGAGACGCCCATCGCGGCGGGAAACGAGACGGACAGCCGCATCGCGGGCTACATCGCGGATCTGGTGCCAGACGGCGCCTGCATCCAGCTGGGGCTGGGAGGGCTGGCCAATACTGTGGGCGAGTGTCTGGCCCATGCGGGAAAGCGGGATCTGGGCGTCCACACAGAGATCCTGAGCACCGGCGTCATGGAGCTGATGCGCCGGGGCGTGGTGAACAACAGCCGCAAACAGACCTGCCCGGGGCGGAGCGTATACGCCAACATGGTGGGCGGGCCGGAGCTGTGGGCCTTCGCCCATGAGAATCCCGCCTTCTGCCAGAAGGAGATCGACTGGGTGAACGATGCCCGGAACATCGCCCGGAACGACCATGTGGTCTCCATCAACAACGCCATGGAGATCGATCTCACCGGCCAGGTGAATGCCGAGAGTATCGGCCCCCGGCAGTACTCCGGCACCGGCGGACAGCTGGAGTGGGTGGTAGGCTCCCAGTGGTCCAAGGGCGGAAAGAGCATCCTGGCCCTCCGGTCCAGCTACCGGGACAAGGCGGGGGTCCTCCACTCCAAAATCGTGCCGCAGCTGGCCCCCGGCAGCGTGGTGACCACCCCCCGCACCTGCGTCCAGTATGTGGTGACGGAGTACGGCGTGGCGGATCTGAAATACAAGAGCACCGTGGAGCGGGCCCGGGCGCTGATTGCCATCGCCCACCCGGACTTCCGCCGGGAGCTGGAGCGGCAAATGCCCCTCTGAGTCCCCCGGCCTCCTGCGGATGCTTGGATGACCTGGACAAGGTCCCGCTCTTTCCCGGCGGGGCCTTGTACTGTTTTGCCGAATTTTGCGGCGGCGGCAGAAAAAGGAGCCGGAAGGATTTGACATTCCCCGGCCGTCTCCGTAGAATAAAAAAGTTAAAAAGAATCCGCGCCCTTGTGTGAATACGGCGCAGAGTAACGCGGCGGGGGACCGCCGGGAGAGGCGGTTCACTTTGAAACTTCTAACGCAGATCGGCATCATCTTCGGCATCTGCTGGATCAGCACCTGTATTGAGCGGGTGCTGCCCTTCACCCTGCCTGCCAGCATCATCGGGATGCTGCTGCTTCTGTCGCTGCTGCTGGCACGCGTCATCAAGACAGAACACATCCGGGAGAAGTCGGACTACCTGCTGGGGAATCTCCCCTTCTTCTTCATCCCGGCCAGTGTCAGCATCATCAACTATGCAGATGTGTTACGGGAGAACCTGCTTGCCCTGGTGGTCGTCTGCGCGGTCTCGCTGATTGCCACCTTTGCCGCTACAGTGGGAGCGGTGCGGCTCACCTGCCGCCTGCTGGAGAGGGGGAAGCGGAGATGAGCGCGCTGTGGGAGTCCCCCTTTTTCGGGGTGACGCTGACGATCCTGGCTTACTGGGCAGGCTGCAAAATCCAGAAGCGGACCGGGCTTGTGATCTGCAACGGCCTGGTGCTGGCGGTGATGATGATTATCGCGGTGCTGGCGGTGTTTGACATTCCCTATGCAGCGTACAACGCCGGCGGCAGCCTCATCAACCTCTTTCTGGGGCCGGCCACGGTCTGCCTGGCAGTAACCATCTACGCCCAGATTGACCTGCTGAAAAAGAACCTGCTGCCCATCCTGGCGGGATGCGCGGCCGGGGCGGTGACTTCGGTCCTCAGCATCTGGGGCCTGTGCCGCCTGTTCGGCCTGGACCGGACACTGACCGTCTCCCTCCTTCCCAAGTCCGTCACCACACCCATCGCCACCGCCATTGCGGAGGGGCAGGGCGGCATTGTCTCCATCACCGTGGCGGCGGTGATCTTCACCGGCATCCTGGGCAACCTGTGCGCCCCCGCGCTGGCACGCCTCTTCCGGGTGAAGGATCCGGTGGCGGCAGGGCTGGCCATCGGCGCCTGCAGCCACGCCATGGGCACCGCCCGCGCCCTGGAGCTGGGGGAGACGGAGGGGGCCATGAGCGGCCTTGCCATCGGCCTCTGCGGCCTCGCCACCACTATTTTAGCGCTGTTCTTCGACGTGCTGGTGTAACAAATGAATCCAAGAGGGCCCCGGCCGATGGCCGGGGCCCTCTTGCGCACTTTATACGTAGAACAGCAGGTCGCTGTATACCGGGAAAGGCCAGGACTTGGAGGCAGTCAGCGTCTCCAACTGGTCGGCGGCCTTCCGGGCCTCTGCCATGTCGGGGATCAGCACCTCATGGCAGTAGTTCATGGCCTTGATAGAGCCCACGGGGATAGCGGCCAGATCCGCCTCCAGCTTGGCGCAGTCCGCCTGCAGGGCGTCCGTCAGGGTGCCGATCTGCATGGCTGTGGAAGTCTCATACTGGTGGGGCACACCCATGGCGTCCTTGTGATAGGCCCGCTGGCACAGCTGGTCGGCGTAGTCGGACACCGCAGGCAGGATCTGGTGGCGGATCATGTCCGCCATAGTCTTGGCCTCAATGGTCAGGACCGTGGTGTAGTTCTCAATGTGGATCTCCGCCCGGGCCTCGATCTCCTCCTTGGTGTAGATGCCGTGCTTGACAAACAGATCCACGTTTTTGGGAGCGGTGTACATGGGCAGAGCGTCAGCGGTGGAGGTCAGGTTGGAGAGGCCACGCTTCCCGGCCTCCTCCAGCCATGCCTCGTCATAGCCGTTGCCGTTGAAGATGATCCGCTGATGCTCGGTGAATACCCGGCGGATCAGCTTGGGCAGGTCCGCCTGGAAGTCCCGGGATGCCTCCAGCTCGTCCGCGAACTGTTTCAGCTCCTCGGCCATGATGGTGTTCAGGGCGATATTGGGGCCGGAGATGGACTGGGATGCGCCCAGCATCCGGAACTCGAACTTGTTGCCGGTAAAGGCCATGGGGGAGGTGCGGTTCCGATCCGTGTTATCCTGGGGGATAGCGGGCAGGGAGTCCACGCCGATCTTCAGCGTCCGCTTGCCGGTGCTCTGGAAGTCCGTGTCGTTGATGATGGAGTCCACCACAGCGGAGAGCTCGTCTCCCAGGAAGATGGAGAGCACGGCGGGCGGTGCCTCCTGGGCGCCCAGCCGGTGGTCGTTGCCGGGGAAGGCCACCGTGGCCCGCAGGAACTCCTGATAGTCGTCCACACCCTTGATGAAGGCCGCCAAAAACAGCAGGAACTGGGCGTTCTGCCGGGGGGTGGAGCCGGGCTTGAACAGATTTTTGCCCGTGTCGGTGGAGAGGGACCAGTTGTCGTGCTTGCCGGAGCCGTTGACGCCCGCGAAGGGCTTCTCATGGAGCAGGCACACCAGTCCGTGGCGGTCGGCCACCTTCTTCATCAT
>ERZ1673694.1122-NODE-1122-length-10754-cov-5.742967_pt1 | contig 10754 bp, 8 predicted proteins | sample MGYA00580224_ERZ1673694 | MGnify/ENA primary metagenome ERZ1673694 (study PRJEB41218, sample SAMN15661778) | gut metagenome | host: Homo sapiens | place: Canada: London | collected 2015-08-20/2019-03-30 | study: EMG produced TPA metagenomics assembly of...
GCCGCCGTTCGTCATCTTCCAGGATCCGTCGCTCGAGGACATGGCCGTGCAGTATCCGATCACCGTCGAGGAGATGCAGAACATCACGGGTGTCGGCGTGGGCAAGGCGCGCAAGTTCGGCGAGGAGTTCGTCCGTCTGATCAAGGCCTACGTCGAGGAGAAGGAGATCATTCGTCCGCAGGACATGATCGTTAAGGGCGTGGCCAGCAAGTCGGGCAACAAGATCTTCATCATCCAGTCGATCGACCGCAAAATGGATTTCGAGGACATCGCCCGCGCCAAGGACCTCGACTTCGACGAACTGCTGACCGAGATCGAAGGCATCGTCAACGCCGGAACGAGACTCGATATTTCGTACTACCTGAAGGAGTTCATGGACGAGGACAAGATCGAGGACATTTACCTCTACTTCAAGGAGGACGCCGAGAGCGACTCGCTCGACGCTGCCATCGAGGAGCTGGGGGCCGATTATACCGAGGAGGAGATACGCCTGGTGCGCATTAAGTTTATGTGCGAACAGGGCAACTGATCTTTGATTCTACAGGGCCATTTTCCGCACTTCGTTTGCGGCCCGAAACAGTCCGTGCTTTTGTATGGCTCCTGCTTCGGCCCACATCCCGAAGCCCGGAAACTGCTCCTCTGAAATCAAAAACGAACGGAACGGGGCTGGCGCTTTTGACGCCGATAGCAAGGAGGTAACTAACCGATATAACCTAAATTATGACGCCTATGAACAAGAAGACTTTTACTTTAGCCGTGATTTTTCTGATTTGCGCGTTGGGGTGGCTCGGGGCCAATGTCTATTGGCGCGTGACGCGTTCCAACTGCGTGAACGCATTCGATCTGGTCGTGGGCGTGCTGTTCGTCGCGGCCGGGATCGGAATGGTGTATAACGAATTCAACAAAAAGAAATGCAGACACCTCGACGAGGTGAACAAACACAAAATTCCTTGACCGATGCGTGCGATCGACCGTTTTCAGGCCATCATGGCCGTCGTATTTTTCATTGGGACCCTGGTTTCGGCCTGGCGGGTCTCCGTCGCCGACGGAGGGGACATCTGGTACGTTCCCGTGATCATGGCCCTGGCATCCGCCGCGATGACCGTCGGCGCTTTGCAGCACCGGAAAAGGAAAGTTACCCAAAATGAGGATTGACATGAAAACCAATCTTATGCAGCTTCTGCGCCTCGTATTGATGGTGCTGGCTGTCGCGGGCGTCATCTATGCCATCGAATTCATGGAACGCGGCATCGCCGTGTGGTTCTGGGTTGCGCTGCTCGGCATCGGATTCGCGGGCCTGCTCTACACATTCCGCCTGACGCAGCGCCGCGTCGCCCGGGAACAGCGTGAGCGTCAGCGGCTCGAAAAGAAGCGCAGCCGCCGTTCGAAGCGCTGACCGGGAACCGTAAGCGGGGCTTTCTTGCAGGCCCCGGGAACGGAGGATTGGGTTCCGCACCGCCCGGTCTTTCCTGGCCGGATTTGTTTTGCCGGCTGCGGGTTCCTGGGGGCGGGTTGCAGGTTTTGTGCGAGGCATTAGCCGCCGCCTCTAACGACCTTGCCGATAGGACATGCCGCTTTTGACGGCCGTATGCGAAAGCCGCCGGACGATCCGATCGTCCGGCGGCTTTCGCATGTCAGTTCTGAATCGAGGCGAGCGTTCCGTTTTCGAAATAGAGGTAGCTGTTCATTCCGTAGACCCATTGTTCGTGTACGCCCCAACTTCCCGACGAGCGGTTGATGTCTTCGGGCGAACCCCACGCCTCACGGCACATTTCCCGGGTCATGCCGATCCGGACTTTGCCTTCCAGAATCAGTTCGGCGGTGGCTTTCCCGTATTTCCGGCAGAGTGTCGCCCTGCGCTCCTTCTGCTCCTTCTCCTGCTGCAGGCGCGCCTCTTCGCGCAGACGCGCTTCTTCTGCCCGCTGGGCGTATACCGCTTCGGAAGGGGTGAGGACCACTTCGTCCAGGAAGGCGCGGTCCCTGTCGATGGTGTACCCTTCGATTCCGAAGGGCGTCGGGTAGCGGCAAAGCGGAATGTAGAGCTGCGCGCTGTCCTCTTTCCGTTCGAATACGAACGACGGCACGGCGTAACCCTTTCCGTCGCCGATCAGCCGGATGTCCGTGCACCGCAGTTCGGTGCCGAAATTCAGCCGGGTCTCTTCGCCCTGCATGGTGTTGGCCCGTAATCCGAAATATTCGGAAACATATCCCTTTGCCCCGGGTTTGCGTTTGGTCAGGAAGAGATCTTTGCCGACGTATGCCGCGCGGTATTTTCCGATCAGCCCTTCGACGACGGCCGGATAATACTCGTCCCGCAGGTTCGTTTCGTCTTCGCCCATGTGTGCGAACCAGTAGAGCACTTTGCCTGCGTCGTCGCGAAGCCGGAACAGCAACAGTTCGGAATCTTCGAGCCTGCTTTGTTCGATTCCGAGAATTTCGAAACTCTGCCCTTCGACCGCCTCCGCCGGAGTGAACCATCCGGAACGGGTTAGCCCCGAATAGTCCAGCGTGCCGATCCCCCTGGCCTCGTGCAGCGAGCACCCGAGAGGCGTTATGTCGCCGTATCCGAAATGCTCGAAAAATCGGGGATTGTACACATCGCTGTAAAGGGTGTCCACGCGGAAATCCTCGGGGCGGACCTTCTTGCGGGGTTTGCGCAGCCACGTCGTGTCGATGCCTACGATGGCGGGCTGTTCGGCGAGGAAATTGAAGTAGGCGATCGGGCGGAGATTGGCATGAATGTCCCGGGGATAGAAGAGGATACGCTGTCCGACGAGGCTTTCGTAATAGGCAGCGTCGCCGCCCACGCGGATGTTCGCCGTTGAATCGTATACCGCCGCCGCGGTTTTCTCCGGTGCGGCGCCGTGCGGCAGGACGGATTGGACTTTGAACTGTGCCGGAGCGTTTGCGATGCAGCAGAGGCCGAGCAGGGTAGGGAGGAGGCGTTTCATTTCTTAAATCGTATGGACGCAAAGGTAGCAATAATCCGTACCGTTGGTGTCGCGGCGGCGCTTTTATTTGCCGGAGGGCTTTACAAACCTCCGGCGATTCGGTTTTGAACCGGCTTTTTCGTATCTTTGCTGCCTACAATGTAAAGCTATGGGTGAAGTAAGGGCAAAAAAGGCGCTGGGACAGCATTTCCTGGTCGATCTGAATATCGCGCGCAAAATCTGCGATTCGCTTTCGGGCGGCGATGCGGCCGGCGGGCCGTGCACGGTGCTCGAAGTGGGGTGCGGCATGGGCGTGCTGACGCAGTTCCTGCTGCGACGCAGCGACATCGTGACCTGGGGCGCCGAGATCGACCCGGAGAGCGTCGAGTACCTCCACGCGCACTACCCGGAGTTCGCGCCGCGGCTCGTCGCGGGCGATTTCCTCGGGATGAACCTGCGCGAACGCTTTCCCGAAGGGCTGAAGATCATCGGCAACTTTCCCTATAACATCTCGTCCCAGATTTTTTTCAAGGTGCTGGAAAACCGCGACCTCGTGCCCGAGTGCGTGGGCATGATCCAGAAGGAGGTCGCCGTGCGGCTGGCCGAGCCTCCCGGTTCGAAGGAGTACGGCATTCTGTCGGTCCTGTTGCAGGCGTGGTACGACATCGAATACCTCTTCACGGTGGGCGAGACGGTTTTCAATCCGCCCCCGAAGGTCAAGAGCGCCGTCATCCGCCTGCGCCGCAACGCCACGGAGCGCCTCGGCTGCGACGAGACCTTGTTCGTGAAGGTGGTGAAAGCCTCTTTCGGCCAGCGGCGCAAGATGATCCGCAACTCGCTGAAGTCCGTTTTCGGCGATTTCGGCGGGGCCGAGCATCCGTTCTTCACCCGGCGTGCCGAGCAGCTGGGCGTCGCCGAGTTCGTGGAGCTGACGAATTGGGTTTCCGAAAACCGCCGGTAGCGGCCGCTATTCCTCTTTTTAAATACGGTTCCATACGTTTTGTTTCCACGACGACGCCCGATTTTTCCAGCCGGGCGATGATCTCGCTGTAATCCCTGCTGCGGATTCCTTCCAGATAGTGCCACCGGACCTTTCCGCTGTCGTCCGTCAGACGGATGCGCGGGTTGGCCCGCAGGTCCCGGATGAACTCTACCCGCCGCAGGGTGTCGTAGGGGTAATCGAGCGTGCGCCGTGTGAACGGATTGCGGATCGAAATCTCGTGGTCGGAGAGTGCGATGCAGTTGCGGGTTGCGAGGTAGAGCAGGTACATTCCGGTATAGAAGCCTCCGAGGATGAAAAATCCCCGGGTCCGCAAAGTGTCCCACAGCAGCAGGCACATCGCGAGCGACCCGGCATAGATCCAGGTTTCCTGACTTCTGAAGAGGGGATTCCGGTATGTTTTCATAACCGGGGCTTTTCCGCCCCGGCGACCACCGTCACCAGGTCTTCGCGGCGGAGGTATTTTCGGGCCAGCTGCAGCACCTCGGCGGGCGTCATCTGCCGGATGCGGCGGATGTTCTCGCCGATCACTGTGTTGTCGCGGCCGCAGAGGATGTTCTCGATCGTCACGTCGGCGATACCGAACGGACCGTCGAGAATGCGCATCATCTCCCCCGTCATCATGTTCTTCACCAGTTCCAGTTCCGCTTCCGGCATCGGCTCCGCGCCGAGGCGCTCGATCTCGGCGTAAATCTCCCGCAGGGCCTCCTGCGTCACGTCGGCGCCGACCTGCGCCGCCACGGCGAAGTAACCTTCGCGCTCGAAGTTGACCATCGCCGAGACCACGCCGTAGGTGTAGCCGTGCTCTTCGCGCAGGTTCTGCATCAGGCGCGAGCCGAAGTATCCGCCCAGGGCCGTCGCCACGACCTGCATGCCCAGAAAATCGGGATGTGTGCGCGGGAAGAGCAGGCGGCCGATGCGCAGCGACGACTGCACGGCCCCCGGATATTCGACGAACGCCGCATGCGTGGTCTCGGGCGCGGGGAAGACGGGCGGCGCTTCGGCGGCGCCGCGGGGAATCCGTCCGGCGAGTTCCGCCACGGCTTTCAGCTCGTGGTCGCCGATGCGCCCGCTGCACACGACGAAGCAGTTTTCGGCGGTGTAGAACCGTTTGTAGAAACCGGCCACGTCCTCGCGCGTGAGGCTGTCGTAGGCCTCTTCGTGCGACGAGACGCCGTAAGGATGCCGCTCCCCGAACAACGCCCGGGCGAACGCTTCGCGGGCCTTCACCTCGATCTTCGCCCGTTCGACCGCCAGCCGCTGTTTGCGTTTGGCGGCGTAGGTGCGCAGCTCCTCCTCGGGGAACGTGGGGTAGAGCAGGATCTGCTCCGCCACGGCGAGCGTCGGGTCGAAGAATTTCGAGAGGGTGGCGAAATTGATGTAGGCGTAGTCGCGGTCGACGTTCACGTCGTACCACGAGCCGTAATAGTCGAGTCGTTCGGCGATCTGCTGTGCCGTCATGCCGTGCGTGCCTTCGGAGAGGAGGTTGGCGGCGGCCGACGCCGAGAAGGGCGCCTGCTGAAGGGCCGACCCGGCGCGGAAGACGAACGAGATGCGCAGCACCTCGAAGTCCTCCGAGGCGAGTGTGTAAAGCCCGATGCCGTTGGGCAGCGTCGTGCGGCGGGCTTCGGCGACCTCGACCTGCGAGGGCGTTATGCGGGGTTGTGTCATTTTTTGGCGTTGTAAATGAGTGTGGAACTGTTTTCGGGCCGCAGCGTGCGGCCGCTGAACGAGCGGATGTCCTCGCCGGTGACGGCGCGGTAGCGGTCTACTTCGCGGTTGATCAGCGCGAGGTCGCCCAGCATCTCGTAGAACCCGAGGTTCATCGCCTTGTTCATCACGTTCAGTTCGCCGAAGAGCGTGTTGGCTTCGAACTTGTTCTTGACCTTTTCGATTTCGTATGCGGTCGCAGCGGTCGTTTGCAGGGCTTCGATCTCTTCGCGGAAAGCCGCCTCGGCCGCTTCGGGCGTCACGCCCGGGAGCAGCTGGCCCGTGAAGACGAACAGTCCCGGGTCGACATCGCCCGTGATGTAGGCGTTGACGCTCGACAACAGGCCGCGTTCTTTGACGAGGTGCGTGTAGAGGCGTCCCGAATCGCCGCCCGACAGCAGGTCCGAAACCAGGTCGGCGGTGTAGAAATCGGCCTCCGTGCGCGCGCACATGTGATAAGCTACGGTGACGGTCGAGGCCGGCACGTCGCGCTCGACCTCCTGGCGGCGGGCCTGGGTCTGCACGGGTTCCTGCGGGATGGCCGCCGCCGCGGACGGATGGTCGGCGAGCGGTGCGAACCACTTTTCGGCCAGCTCCAGCATCCGCTCCTCCTCCATGTCGGCCGAGATCGACAGAATGGCGTTCGACGGGCGGTAGTGGGCGCGGTAGAAGGCCTCCACGTCCGCGAGCGTGGCTCCGGCGATATGGTCGGTCGTGAGGCCGATAGCCGCCCAGCGGTAGGGGTGGACCTTGTAGGAGAGCGCCCGCAGCAGCATCGTCTGGTCTCCGTAGGGCTGGTTGAGGTAACGCTGGCGGAACTCCTCGATCACCACCTTCTTCTCGGCTTCGAGTTTCGCGGGGGTGATGTCGAGTCCCTCCATGCGGTCGCTTTCGAGCCAGAGGGCCGTTTCGAGGTTGTCCTTCGGGAGCGTGATGTAGAAATCCGTGTAGTCGTTGTTGGTGAAGGCGTTGTTGTCCCCCGAGGCCATCTGTACCGGGAGGTCGAAATTCTCCACGGCGCGCGTTCCGCGGAACATCAGGTGTTCGAACAGGTGGGCGAATCCCGTGCGCGCGGGGTTTTCGTTGCGCGCGCCGACCTTGTAGAGGATATTCACGGCGGCGAGTTTCGACGCCCGGTCGCGGTTGACCACGACGGTCAGCCCGTTGGCGAGTATTTTTCTGGTGTATGGAATCATAATTGTGCAAAGGTACGAAAAAGTCCGGTGGCAGCAAACCCGGATCGCGAGCGGTTCCGTAAAACCTTCCGGTTGGTAAAGGGGGCGTTGCGACCCCGAAGGTAACGCGGGATAGATCTCGGCGCGCGTGGTTTTGCAAAACGTTCGGATTGATTTGATATTTGATGGAAGTGTCGTTGCGACACCGGGGGCAGTGAAAAAAGCAGCGGCGGGAAATACAAGTGACGCCTCATTGTTCGGAAAATGGATTCGGTGACTATGAAGAAGTTTGGGATAGGAATCCATCGCTCCCGCCGCTGCATGACCGGTACATCGGCAGAAACGAGAAGAGTGCTGCCGAGATCCTGGCTCCTGTGGCTCTGGTAAAGCCTGTAAACCCCTCACATCAGCGCGCACCCTTCGGGTACGATCCATTGTGGGTTTACAAAAAATTTACCAGATTTCAGGAGCCCCAATATAACCGTTTCAATAACGATATTTAAAGAACGAATGTAAACGTGTTTCCGAGGACAAAGTTAATAAAAAATCCCGGTTTGCGGCCAAAGTGTCCGAAAGTCCTATTCATAAACCTTATTTTAGGGGTTCCGGCCGGGCCGCGGGCCGCCCGGCCGCCGCGTGCTGTGTCCGGACGCTGGGCTTCCGCCTTCCCGCCGATGTGCCTGCCGGGTAATTCGCTATTGGTTAGCCAGTTCTGCAACTCGGTGATTTCCCGGCAGTTTGTTGTTAATCGAATAACAACCGGACTGTTAATCGATTCACATTTGAAATGTCAAAAAATAACACTTTTTTGAACAAAAGTAAGTGCGGATTCTCGGCTGAAATTGCTATATTTGCATCGCCCGTTTGTCGGGGCTATGCCTGAAATATCGGAAAAACACACAAATATCATCTAAATTTCAACTAAAATGGCAGAAAAGAAATTTATCACTTGTGATGGTAACTACGCTGCGGCCCATGTGGCTTACATGTTCTCGGAAGTCGCGGCCATCTATCCCATCACGCCGTCGTCGACGATGGCCGAACTCGTGGACGAGTGGGCCGCCCAGGGCCGTAAAAATATCTTCGGAGAGACCGTTAAAGTCGTTGAAATGCAGTCCGAGGCCGGAGCCGCAGGCGCCGTCCACGGATCGTTGCAGAGCGGCGCCCTGACCTCGACGTTCACCGCTTCGCAGGGCCTGCTGCTGATGATTCCCAACATGTACAAGATCTCCGGCGAACTGCTCCCGGGCGTGTTCCACGTTTCGGCGCGTGCGCTGGCCGCGCAGTCGCTGTCGATTTTCGGCGACCATCAGGACGTGATGGCGGCCCGTCAGACGGGTTTTGCCATGCTGGCCACCTCGTCGGTCCAGGAGGTCATGGACCTCGCCGGCGTCGCGCACCTCGTGTCGCTTAAGGCCCGCGTGCCTTTCCTGCACTTCTTCGACGGTTTCCGCACCTCGCACGAGATCCAGAAGATCGAACTGATCGACGAAGCCGCGCTGACGGCGATGCTCGACCGCGACGCCCTGAAGGAGTTCCGTGCCCGTGCTTTGAACCCCGAACATCCCGTGACCCGCGGTACGGCCCAGAACCCCGACATCTATTTCCAGACGCGCGAGGCTTCGAACAAGTTCTACGACGCCATTCCCGACATGGTGGCCGACACCATGAAGGAGATTTCGAAGATCACGGGACGCGACTACAAGCCGTTCGTCTATTACGGCGCGAAGGATGCCGAGAACGTGATCGTCGCGATGGGTTCGGTGACCGAGACCATCAAGGAGACGGTCGACTACCTGATGGCCAAGGGCGAGAAGGTGGGCGTCGTCACCGTGCACCTCTACCGTCCCTTCTCGGTGAAATACCTGATGGCGGTGCTTCCCGAGAGCGTGAAGCGTGTCTGCGTGCTCGACCGCACGAAGGAGCCTGGAGCCAACGGCGACCCGCTGTATATGGACGTCGTCGAGGCGTTCTCCGCCTGCCCGTGCGACCGCAAGCCGCTCGTCATCGGCGGCCGCTACGGCCTTTCGTCGAAGGACACCACCCCGGCGCAGATGCTGGCTGTGTTCGAGAACCTGAAGATGAACGAGCCGAAGAACCAGTTCACGGTGGGTATCGTCGACGACGTGACGTTCCGTTCGCTGCCCGTCGGCGAGGAGATTTCGCTCGCGAAGCCCGGCACGTTCGAGGGCCTCTTCTTCGGACTGGGCGCCGACGGCACGGTGGGCGCCAACAAGAACTCGATCAAGATCATCGGCGGCACGACCGACAAGTACTGCCAGGCCTATTTCTCCTACGACTCGAAGAAATCGGGCGGTTACACCTCGTCGCACCTGCGTTTCGGCGACCTGCCGATCACTTCGCCCTATCTGGTCACCACGCCCGACTTCGTGGCGTGCCACGTGCCTTCGTACGTCGACAAGTACGACGTGCTGAAAGGGCTGAAAGCCGGCGGTTCGTTCCTGCTCAACTCGGTGCACGACGCGGCTACGACCTGCGCCACGCTGCCCGACCACATGAAAGCCTATCTGGCCAAGAACAAGATCAATTTCTATATCATCAACGCTACGAAGATCGCCGCCGAGCTCGGGCTGGGTTCGCGTACGAATACCATCATGCAGTCGGCATTCTTCAAGATCGCCAACGTTATCCCGTTCGACAAGGCTGTCGACGAGATGAAGCATGCCATCCTGAAATCCTACGGCAAGAAGGGCGAGGACATCGTCAACATGAACTATGCGGCCGTCGACGCCGGCGGCAACGCCGTGGTGAAGGTCGAGGTGCCGGCCGAATGGGCGCAGATCGACGACAACGGCTTCGCACATGTTTCGGATGCGTCGTATCCCGAGTTCGTGCGCAAGGTCGTTGAGCCGATCAACGGGCTGAAGGGCGATGACCTGCCGGTATCGGCTTTCACGGGCCGTGAGGACGGTACGTGGGAGAACGGCACGGCCGCCTACGAGAAGCGCGGCATCGCCGTGAATGTCCCCGAGTGGAAGATCGAGAACTGTATCCAGTGCAACCAGTGCGCCTATGTCTGCCCCCACGCCGTGATCCGTCCGTTCCTCGCCACCGAGGAGGAGGCCGCCGCTTCGGGCGTGGAGTGGAAGCAGGGCCTCGGCGAGACCAAGGAGTACAAGTTCCGCATTCAGATTTCGCCGATGGACTGTACGGGCTGTTCGAACTGCGTCGACGTCTGCCCCGCCAAGGAGAAGGCGCTCGTGATGCGCCCGCTCGAGGAGCAGATGCCCCAGCAGAAAAATTGGGATTACATCACCAAGCATATCGGTTACAAGCAGGTCGTCGACAAGACCAAGTCGGTCAAGAACCTGCAGTTCGCACAGCCGCTGTTCGAGTTCTCGGGCGCCTGCGCTGGTTGCGGCGAGACCCCTTATATCAAGGCCATTTCACAGCTGTTCGGCGACAAGATGATGGTTGCCAACGCCACGGGCTGCACCTCGATCTACTCGGGTTCCGCTCCCTCGACGCCTTACTGCACCAACGCCGCCGGCCAGGGTCCCGCATGGGCCAACTCGCTCTTCGAGGACAACGCCGAGTTCGGTCTGGGTATGCATATCGGCGTGGAGAAGCTCCGCGACCGCATCCAGGAGACGATGGAGAAGGCCATCGCCAACTGCGAAAAGTGCTCCGACGAGCTGAAGGCCGTGATGAAGGAGTGGATCGAAAACCGCGCCTCGTCGGCCAAATCGGCCGAGGTTACGGCGCGCCTGATCCCGTTGATGGAGGCCTGCGGCTGCGACTACTGCAAGGAGATTCTCGAACACAAGGACTGGCTCGTGAAGAAGTCGCAGTGGATCATCGGCGGCGACGGCTGGGGCTACGACATCGGTTACGGCGGCGTGGACCACGTGCTGGCTACGGGTCAGGATGTGAACATCCTCGTCGTGGACACCGAGGTTTACTCGAACACCGGCGGTC
>ERZ1673694.1132-NODE-1132-length-10697-cov-4.644522_pt1 | contig 10697 bp, 8 predicted proteins | sample MGYA00580224_ERZ1673694 | MGnify/ENA primary metagenome ERZ1673694 (study PRJEB41218, sample SAMN15661778) | gut metagenome | host: Homo sapiens | place: Canada: London | collected 2015-08-20/2019-03-30 | study: EMG produced TPA metagenomics assembly of...
TCGCCGTTCTGACCGACTGGCAGGAATTTAAAGAGCTGGATTTGGAAAAGATTAAAATGCTGCTGACCCGTCCGCAAATTGCCGACTACCGCAACGTCTTTGACTGCCGGCTGGCCAAAGAACTCGGGTTTGAAATAAAAAGTCTTGGCCGCAGACTGTAATTTTAAATCCCCGCAATCAGCAAAAAGGCACCTAAAAGGTGCCTTTTCTGATATTCAAAAGCAAATATGCCGCCATTTCCCTCCAAGCGTATCTCTTAACCTTCAGCTTTTCTCTCACATTTTCAGAGATATTTCATAACATCGAACCTGTAACGAAATTCACCATAAAAATTAATATGCTTCATTAATCAGTTTCAATTCTTCCTCAGACATCAAAACCGGATCTTTACCATGGTTAAGGCTGTATCCTTTAATCGCCTCATCTTTATTAAACAGGACTTTCGCCATCAGCGTCCCGTCTTCGTTATACGCATCAAGCATACCGTGTTTTTTGCCTTTTTCATACGTAACTTCGCCCATCAATTCGCCACCCGGATAGTATCGTTTAACTTTACCTTCTTTGCGGTTATTGACATACGGAATTTCATACGACAGATTGCCTGCCGTATCATATACCAGCGTAAGCCCTTCCAAAATGCCGTTCGCATAACTCGCCGTAGACTTAACTTTGCCGTCTTCATAAAATTCCTTGTATTCGCCGTCAAGCACATCTTTTACATAATTGCTCTCGGCAACAAGACGGCCGTTTTTATCATAATCCTTCTGCGTCCCGTCTTTTTTCCCGTCCTTATAATTCGCCTCAGCCGAAAGTTTACCGTCCTGGTCATAAAATTTGGCCGTTCCGTTGGCAACTGCATCAACATACGTCATCTCCATTTTGAGCCCCGACGTCTCATAATATTCTCTGCCGACGCCGTTGACTATCCCGTCCACATAAGGCATTTCCGTCTTAACTGCTCCGCTCTCAAAATACTCGGTTTCGGTTCCGTTCTTCAAATCATTCTGATAATTGGCCGCCAGTTTGACTTTGCCGTCAGGATAATAAGCCTTCGCGGCTCCGTCCCGGATGCTGTCTTTATAATTTACCGTCAGGTCAAGCGTTCCGTCTTCTTTATAAAAAGCACCTTCCCCCTCTATTTTGTCATCTTTATACGGAATAACCGCCGCCAGCCTGCCATCTTCGTAATAATTTTGCATATTGCCGTTTTTCCGGCCGAATTCATAAAGGATACGCGACTTCAAATTGCCGCTTTTATAATAAACGTTCCTTTCGCCGACGATAATATCTCCGCTGTACCGCAGCTCCTCAGCAACACTGCCGTCATAAAAATAAACCGTGGCAGCCCCCTCTTTCTTCCCGTCGGCATAAGCATAAACTTCCTTCAAACTGCCATCTTCGTAATAAGATTTAGCCGGACCGCTGCGAACGTCAGCATCATACGATATCCTTTCTTTGACATTGCCATTCTCAAAAAAAGTTCGCATCACGCCGTTTATCTTTCCGTTCCGATACGGAATTTTCTCTTTCAGACGCCCGTCTTCATAATATACCAGAGCAATCCCTTCCGCTTTGCCGTCAACAAACGGCATATCCGCTTCTTTTACGCCTTTCTCGTTATATAGGGAACCTACGCCGTTTAATATCCCGTTCACGTAAGGCATCAGGCTTTTGCGAATATTATTTTCATAAAAAACTTCGTATGCTCCGGTTACCGGATCACCGTTAATATCATATAAAACGCCGTTCACCAAACGTGTATCGTCTTCCTTATAGGTATAACCGGCCAGAACCGGATTGGTTCCCAACAGCACAAAGCCCAACAACAAACAAAACGGCCGCAAATTCATGGAAGTACCCCTGCTTAAACTTACTTTTAGCTGAATTCTAAACCATAGCCCGGCGTATAATCAAGGCAAAAAGACGTTTTGACCACATCATAAAAGGATAGAAAACTTAAATATCCTCCGTAGCAGTGCCGACAGTCTATTCCCCAGGCAGGATGCTGTCATTTTTGCTGTCCTCTGGCTGCATCTTATATAAAACAAGCAAGACAACTGCCACTATTATGATAAACGTATGCCAACCGGTCAGGCCAAATCCCGTCCCGACAAAGTATGACCCCAACTCCGTCACCGCGGCCGTCATCGCGCTCAGGCGCATTAATCCGCTCATATTAAGCATTTCCGGCTTTTTCATCACTTTAAGAGCAACCCGGCCGAGAAGTGCCGCCAGCCATGTTTTCAAGAGCAGCGTCAAGAAGTACATCGCCACTAAAATCATAGCTGCAAAAGAAGAAACGTAACCGACAACTCCGTCCATTATTTCGGCAAAATTTTCCTTGGTCAAAACACCGTCCTGCTGCGTCTGCAAATTTAACCGGCGGATTTGGTCTGCCGTAACGGCATAAACCGTATCGGTTGTAATAAATAGGCCTTGCGGTTCCGTCGGCACCGAAGAAACCTCATTTCTTGTATCCAGAACTACCGGAAACAAATCCTTTTTTTCTCCTTTGCCGCCAAAATCAAGCTCAATGCGTTTATACGCATTGGCAGGTTCGACAATTTTTCCGCCCTTGACCGTAATCGGCAGAAATTCATTCGCCACCAGCACCACCTCTGGCTTTATTTCCGTATAGGCGCTTTTCAGCGAAATCATCAAAAACATCGTTGCCAAAACGGCAGAGGCCAACAGGAACAAAAGCCCGATGCCCTTTCCCCGCCTTATATACAATTTGATTTTTTCCATCTGGATACTCCTTAACGTCAACCTGTGCAGATTAAATACAACTTTTTATTTAAAGATACAAGCTCTAATTAAAATTTGTACTGCATACCTGCATCAATCAGCAAAGCGTCACTGCCTCCGGCTTCCTGTTCAATATTGCCGTAAAGCATGATATCTTTGTAATTATAGTTGACCCGTGCGGAAAAGACCGTCCTGTTGTCATCAGAAACATTGCGGAGTTTATACTTGCCGTTAAGCCCGTTCAGCGAGATATCTGTTCCGTCATCCGGATCCATAAACTCGACATAATAAACGCCTCCGATTTGAATTCCCAGACGGCTGTCTTCGGAAAACTTGATTTCCTTGGTCAGATACGCGCCCAGCCCGCCTTCCAGCGACAGAGCGTTCCCGCTGTCGGAATGCAGGGCACCTTCGGCATTGCCTTCATCGTATCCGTCCTGATAAATGCCCAGGAAATTCAATTCTGCCAACGGTTCAAACGTAAACCCGTATCCCAGATTCATGCTGTGCCGGACTTCATTGCTCAAACCGTACTGATATTCCGTAAAGTCGGAAGAAAATTTGCCCAGCGCTGTCAGGCGGTCATACGAACCGTCGGCATACCCCGCATACAGCTTGGAATACCAGCGGGTTCCGTTGCCGAAGTCATATCCCAGCGGCATCCAAAGGCCGAAAATATTGCTCTTGCGGCTGGAACCGTTGTCATAATCGCTTTTCAAATTGGCAATGCTCGCTCCCATTCCGTATACCAGCCCATTGCCTGCCTGTCCTTTCAGCATGCCGTATGCCGCATGAACCTCGCCGTCGCTGCCTTCCAGCGTTCCGTCGGAATCCGTCGAAATGTCAATATGTTTATAGCCGCCAATATAATTTTCATCAGGACGGTTAAACAGATTGTCATTAAACTGCCTGCTCAGGCTCCGATAAACCAAAGCGTCTTCGCGGCGGAAATTCGGCAGCACGTCTTTGCCGAAAAGATTGTCCGATGCTCCCTGCAAATCCGCTTTCGTCCCTGCTTGTTTCAAACTGTCAAAAATAGCGCTTCCGTTTTCATCGGCATAATTGTTTTCCAGAAGCTCCGCCATTTCGCCGTCAGTTAAAAGTTCGTCAAAATCCTTCCGATTCAGGACAACGTCATATCCGCCGTTCTCATTCTTCTGCGAGTTCGCTTCAAACATCGCCGATTTAGATTTCAAGTTCAAATCATTTATATTTTCCGCCTGCAGCGAACCGGACAAAACGTATTCATCGCCAAAACTGCCCATAACCGTTTTTTCCGAAACGCTCATATCTCCGGACAACGCATCGGCAAAAAAGCGTCCGCCCTGCCCCAGAATTATCTCGCCGCCCATATCGTTCAAATCAACAGACGCCCTGTTGGTACCTTCTCCATAAATATCTACTGCGGAACCGTCTTCGACAATGGCATCCGATGTGCCGTTAAAGCTGATGTTGCCCGTATTTTCAAGCGAAGCGCCTTTTTCCAGATAAATGCCCGTCCCTTTTTCGGCACCCGTGATTGTTATGTCGCCGCTGTTAATCACTTGCGCACCGCTTTCGGCATAAATACCGTACGCCGTCCCGCCCGTAGCGCCGTCGGGATTATGTACCGTTCCGTCTTCCGCATCGGTATGCGCCTGACGATATATGTTGATTTTTCCGCGGTTGAGAATGTTAGACCCGGCGCCGCCGTATATGCCGACTGCCGTTCCGTCGCCCAGATTGTTTATATTGATTTCTCCCGTATTTTCAATATGGCTCCTTTGCCCGCCGCGTAATCCGGTCGTCACACCGCTGCCGGTATTAACCAGATTAATCACTGACTGGGCACCGTTATCCGAGTTGTTGGCAATAATCGGCTGCTGTTCGCCTTCGGCTCCGTCATAAACCTCCGGCGTATACATTCCGTAAACATTTCCGTTGCCGTAATTGGCTATGTTTATCGTTCCCTTGGCTTTGCCGTCCGGATTTCCCTCTTCGTCCTGTCCGCCGTAAGACATGGCGTTAAACAGCTGTTCTCCACCGTACATGCCATAAACATCGCCGTCTCCCTCATTTTTGATGTTAATAGTCCCTTCAACGTTGTCTCCGCCGCCGGAAGCATAAGCGTTAAACGCAAACCAGTTGGCAAGTTTCTGCCCCGTATCCGGCTGTCCTACGCCCGGAATATCGTCTTTGCTTATCATCATGCCGTAAACGTCGCCGTTTCCTTTGCTGTACAAATCAATCACGCCTGTAACATTATGCCCCAAAAATGCCGAAACTGCATTCGTTGCCGTCGAATATCCACTGAGACCGTATATGTTTCCGTCACCGCGTATGGTAATGGAACCGTATGCATTCCCGCCGTAATCAGCCCGTGCATTATAAGCGCGGACATCGCCGAATATGCCGAAAGTGCTGCCGCCGCCGGTATGCGTGATGTCAATGTTGCCGATGGCCGTTCCCTGATAAAAAGCCCGCGCATTATACCCTTCTTTTAATTCCGTCACATCTTCCACCCTGGAAAATACGCCATAGACGGAACCACTGCCTTCATCGGTAATGGTTATGTTTCCCGTTCCTTCTTTTTTGGGATTCTGTTGGCCTTCATACTCGCCGATAACATAAGAGTTATATACGTTGCCAAAACCATAAACGCCGTACACATTCCCATTGCCCTTGTTCTTCAAAACAATCGACGCTTCATCATCAGGATATTTGGGCGATGAATACAGGTTAAATACGTCCTCTTCTTCCGAATAAATGCCGTACAAATCATCATCGTTTTCATTATCTACAACAACATCGCCGTCAGCGACGCACAAATTCCCCTGCAGATGGGTATTCGGCGGACAAACTATCGGCACGCACTGGCCGTCTACCATCTTCTGTCCCGTCGGGCACTCTCCGTCCACTACACATTCGTTGCCCACCAGATGGCTGCCTTCCGGACATTCTATCGGCCGGCATTCCCCGTCTACAAATTCTTCCCCCGTACCGCAGGGATTTCCCCCGCCGGAAGAACTCCCCCCGTCATCATCAGCCCACAAAGCCACCGCTGTAGCCGCTCCTGCTACCGCTGCCCCGGCTGCAACATATTTCATCGTATCGTCCGAACCGCCTGCAAACGCTGTCCGTCCTGAATTTGCAGCAACGGCATCATATCTTTGCGCCAAATCTGCCGCATTGTCGGCATTGACGCGACGCATACAACTGTGTGTTTCGTCCGCCCCTAAATTACGTATCCGGCTGTAAGCCCTGTAATCATTATTATCAACGGCAAAACATAACGCCGTATAGCCATTGGGACTGACTGCGTCAATACTGTATCCTCTGCGCAAATAATTCTTAATTCCCGCAATATTGCCTGTTTTGGCATTCTGATACACATAGTCGGCAAAAGAAGCAGCCTCAGCGCTGCCGGCTGCACATAAAAACGCCATTGCCAATAAGCCCAAACCGAATATACGCGTACTTAGTCTCATATTTTTATACCTTATTGATAAAACCGTTGTCTTACACATTGTTTATAAAACCGCTCTTTTATGTTCAGCCTGCAAAAACGCTGTCTTGCAGGCAGCTTACATAACCGTTATTTTAATTATAAAGAAAAAATCATTAACATTCGGTTTACCGGCACCAAAAATCCCGCCCCGCTTTTCATAAAAATCCCCGTCTGCCATCCTCCATTGCGCACCACAAAAAAACAGCCGGAAATATTCCGGCTGTTTCTCTGTTCCTCCTGGCAGTATGCCCGGTTGAAAACCTGCGGCATCTGTCCTGCCCAGTTAGAAGCCCATAGCGCCCGCGCCGCCCGGCATTCCGCCGTGCCCGCCGCAGCTGCATTCTTTGGGTTCGGGAAGTTCCGTAACCATGGCTTCTGTCGTAATCAACAGGCTGGCAACCGAAGCCGCATCCTGCAACGCCGTTCTGACCACTTTGGTCGGGTCAACGATACCGGCTTTAATCATATCGGTATATTCGTCGGCCGCCGCATTATAACCGTAGTTATAATCCGTACCTTCCAGCAGCTTTCCGGCAACAACAGCCCCGTCAACGCCGGCATTTTCGGCAATCTGACGGATAGGAGCCTGCAAAGCGCGGCGAATGATATCCACGCCGACGCGCTGATCCTGATTGGACGGCTGAACCTTTTCCAAAGCCTTGGTCGCATACAGCAGAGCCGTGCCGCCGCCGGCAACGACGCCTTCCTTGACCGCGGCGCGCGTAGCATTCAACGCGTCGTCAATACGGTCTTTCTTTTCCTTAACTTCAACTTCGGACGAACCGCCGACTTTCAGCACGGCAACCCCGCCGGACAACTTGCCCAGACGTTCCTGCAGCTTCTCGCGGTCATAATCGGAAGTCGTCTTTTCGATTTCTTTTTTAATCTGCGTCTTGCGTGCTTCAATCGCCGCTTTGTCGCCGGCACCATCAATAATCGTCGTATCATCTTTGGTAACGACAACCCTCTTGGCCGTACCCAGCATATCAACCGTCGTATTCTCAAGTTTCATACCCAGCTCTTCGGAAATAACCTGTCCGCCGGTCAGGATTGCCAAATCCTGCAAAATAGCCTTTCTTCTGTCGCCAAAGCCCGGAGCCTTAACCGCGCAGACTTTCAGGCCGCTTCTGATACGGTTGACAACCAGCGTCGCCAAAGCTTCGCCGTCAATATCTTCCGCTACGATAAGCAATGCGCGGCCGGACTGCAAAACAGCTTCCAATACCGGCAGAATGGCCTGCAGGTTTGAAATTTTCTGATCATAGAGCAAAACGTACGGCGCTTCGTATTCGGCCGTCATCTTGTCCGCATCGGTTACGAAATACGGCGACAGATAACCGCGGTCAAACTGCATACCCTCTACAACGTCCAGTTCGGTCTCCAGCCCTTTGGCGTCTTCAACCGTAATCACGCCGTCATTGCCGACCTTTTCCATAGCGCGCGCCAGATATTCGCCGATGCTCGTATCGCCGTTGGCGGAAATCGTGCCGACCTGGGCAATTTCTTCCGAGGTTTTGATTTCTTTGGAACGGGACTTGACATCTTCAACCACAGCTTCTACTGCCATATCAATGCCGCGTTTCAAATCCATCGGGTTCATACCCGCAGCAACCGCCTTGCAGCCTTCTTTAATGATAGCCTCGGCCAGAACCGTCGCTGTTGTCGTACCGTCTCCGGCCTTGTCCGCCGTTTTTTGTGCAACTTCCTTGACCAGCTGGGCGCCCATATTTTCAAACTTGTCGCTCAAAACGACTTCTTTGGCAACCGAAACGCCGTCCTTGGTAATCTTCGGTGCACCGTAAGACTTGTCCAGCATAACGTTGCGCCCTTTCGGCCCCAGCGTTACCTTGACTGTTTTTGCCAGTACTTCTACGCCTCTGAGCATTTTCGCCCGTGCGTCTGTTCCGAATTTAATATCCTTTGCAGCCATAATTCAAAATCCTTTCCTTATCTTTCAACAATCGCCAAAATATCGCCTTCTTTGATAATCAAATGCGGCTCGCCGTCAATTTTGACTTCCGTTCCCGACCACTTGCTGAACAGAATATGGTCGCCGGCCTTGACGCTCATCGGCAGCGTTTTGCCGTCCGGGGTTCTCGGCCCCTCGCCTGCGGCGATAACAATGCCCTCGCTCGGCTTTTCTTTGGCTGTATCCGGCAGGATAATGCCGCCCGCCGTCTTGTTTTCTTCTTCAACACGCTTGATTAAAACGTTTTCACGTAAAGGCTTTACTTGCATTTACATTGCTCCTGTAAAATAAGTTAAATTAAAACTAATACTTTAGTTAGTGTCGCTCCGCGGCAAAATCAAGCATTTCGCCAAAGATTTTTCTCATTTTTTGATATTTTTAAAAATGCCGTCAAAAATCTGCGCCGCTTTATCCGCCGTAAAACGCTCCAGCGTGATTTGCCGTGCCCGCTGCGCCATTTCCGCCCGGATTTCCGGATGTGCCAGATAATACTCCAGTTTTTCCTTAAAATCGTAATAATCCTTATAAGTCGCCACACTGTCGCCATAAGCTTCTTCAATCTCCGGCAGATAATCGGTCAGGACAAACCCGCCCGACGCGGTAACGTCATAAACACGATTGGAAACAAAGCCGTAATAGCGCATATCGTCGCGATGGTCGTTCAAAACAATATCCGCATTGGCGTAATAGCGGTATAAATCGTCGTTTTCAATAAAATTGCCTTTCAGCACCTCCGGCCGCAGCGTTTTTTCCCAAAATTTCCCGAATACGCTCAAATCCGCCCCGGCCAAAACTGCATAGTCGACGCTTTTCCGCCCGAACCCGCTGTGGTCAGAACCGACAAACAGCACCGGATAAGCCTTGTCGGCTTCTTTGTCCGACGGCTTGAACCGTTCCGGGTTGGTAAACTGCGGCACATAAACCGCCTGCGCCCCCGCCGGCTCCGCCACTTCGCTGATAAATTTCTTTGAGGCGCTCGCCACAACGTCCGCCTCCTGCAAAATCTCCTGATGCAAACCTTCTACATAATAAAGATACAATATACGTTTGCGCCCGTCGTCCCGGTCTTCCGCCCCCGGCAGCCGTTTAAAATCATAATATCCCTTGAAATAAAGCACACTTCCGGCATTGCCCAACTTTATATCATCATAATCTTCGCGAAACCGGTATTCCACCGTATAACCGAGCTTTTCCAAACCTTTGCGCAAATCCTGCGCCAAAAAGAAATCGCCGTCTTTTTTATAATAGTACGGCGACGACGCCCTCTCCGAAGACGGCAGGACAAAAACAATCTTTTTATAATCATACCCGGCCGCAAAAAACCACACCGCCGCCCCGAAAATCACCGCAATTCCTAAAAACAACCAAATTTTCTTCATCACACTGCCTAAATTTAAATATTGACAAAAAACTATTTTTGTGCTATTTTCGCCGCACTAAGCCGCTCTTGGCCGACAGCAAAACAAACTATTATAAGATATTACTAATGACTATTACCCGACTTATCTTAAAAAATCTTAAAAAATGCCGCAAACTGTTTATTCTTTTTTGTCTGGCATTCCTCCTCACCTGCATTATCCTCCCGTTGGAGGGGTGGATTGTCAGCCGTCTCGTCGGCTGTTTTGAAATCGAAGATAAAATGCAGGCATTGCAAAATTGCCTGATAATTATGCAAACGATTGTCGCTTACTATCTGTTGCGCGCCCTCATTAACGGCTTCTTCGCCTCCTATATCAAAGAGGCCTTTTCCCATACTTTTATTTCCTATCTGATAGCAGACATTTTCGCCAGTGTGCATGCCCACTCCGTCCGTTATTTTGACGACGAAATGAGCGGTCGGATATCCGCCGCGGTAAACGGTTTTGCCCGCGGACTGGTTTCTGCATTTACGAACACCTGTTATATGCTGGTACGTCCGCTCTGCACGCTGATTGTATCGTTTGCCATTATCGCAGCGTTCAGTCCGGCATTAAGCCTTTCCCTGCTGGCGCTAAACATCCCGTACTTCTTTGCCGTTTATAAGGTCAACCGCCGCTTCTTCACCCTCAGTAACGACAGAACAAAAGCCGAAAACAAAGCCAGCGGCATACTGGTAGACAGCATTGCCAACGCCGGTCTTGTCAAATATTCCGGTACATTCTTTACCGAACAGCTGTATTTCTACAAACATCTTAAACAGGCATACCGCCTGCACGCCGCACAGGGAAAATACCAGACTTTTTCCCGTTTTGCCTTTCATGCCGCAGATACGGTATTCCTGAGCGTCAGTATCCTTCTCATCCTCTTTTTTGCCAAACGCGACAATATCGCGCTTGATAACCTTTTCTATGTCTATACCACGCTTTCCGGCATGGTGCTCTCAATTATGTTGATTAATAATTTCAGCCAGTTCAGCGCCAGCCTGTTCGGCAGCCTGAAAGCCAATTTCGACATCATAAACCTGCCGCCGGACATTTCCGAAAAAGAAAACGACAAAACCATGCACGCTTCAAA
>ERZ1673694.1135-NODE-1135-length-10676-cov-5.323792_pt1 | contig 10676 bp, 8 predicted proteins | sample MGYA00580224_ERZ1673694 | MGnify/ENA primary metagenome ERZ1673694 (study PRJEB41218, sample SAMN15661778) | gut metagenome | host: Homo sapiens | place: Canada: London | collected 2015-08-20/2019-03-30 | study: EMG produced TPA metagenomics assembly of...
AAGCTGTCGAAATGGCAGGTGTTCCGCGTTGTGGGTATCCACTTTTGGCTCAGAATGGTAAAAATTCCGGAAATTCGATTGACAAATCCGAATATTTATCGTATAACCTATATATGGGAACAATTCCGGAGGGAATGCGGAACTCGTGCCCCTGCCCGTTCCTGTCGGAGGAACCACGGTCTGGTTCTGGTGCCGGTGCACTTGGTTTGGTGCAGACGGTAAGTATAGATTGATTTGAAAGAGAGGAATCCCCGTTATGATGAACAATGAGATCAAAATGCCCGCTAACTTTGCTGCGATCGATGAGAACGAAATGGTGTACCTGCAGGGTGGCGCAACCACCGAGGCTACCGCTTGGGATGTGTTCCTGAACGTTGGTAAGCTGTTCAACTACATCGCCCGCGTGTTCTCCGCAGGCAGCTCCATCGTCAACAACATCAATGTTATCGTGACCACCTTCCAGACCCTGAGCACCTTCAGCCTGACCGCTAAGAACTAAGGTTTGGGCCAAAACCGAATCAGCATTCACAGGGCATCCGCTCCGGCAGGCGCGGGTGCTCTTTTTTGTTGCACAGGGCGGGAAGGCATTCGCCCCCAAATGCAGGAAAGCAGCCGTTTTTCTGCAAAGCGGGCGGATTGTCCATTGACAAGGCTCAAGAGGGTGTCGTATACTAACGATGCCTTGCAAGAAACCCCGCATCCGCGGAATAAAAGAGGAGAGAGAATATGAAAAATAACAACAGCAGCATCAAGCCCGTTGTCGCTGTCGGTATCGGCGCGGCATTGTTCTTTGTTCTGGGACGTTTTGTGGCCATTCCCAGCCCGGTACCCAACACCAACATCAGCCTGCAGTACGCCGTTCTGGCCCTGCTGGCTGCCATGTACGGCCCCGTGGTCGGCGGCCTGATCGGCTTCATCGGCCACACCCTCATCGACCTGTCCTGGGGCGGCAGCCCCTGGTGGAGCTGGGTCATCGCCTCCGCCTTTGTGGGCGTTGTGGTGGGCCTGTTCTCCAAGAAGCTGAACCTGCAGGAAGGCGAGTTCAGCAAGAAGCAGGTGGCTTTCTTTGCGCTGGCCAATATCGTGGCCCATCTGCTGGCCTGGATCCTGGTGGCCCCCGTGCTGGATATTGCCATCTACGCCGAGCCCGTCAAGAAGGTGTTTGCACAGGGTGCATTTGCCGCAGTGTCCAACAGTATCACCGCTGTGGTGGTGGGCGGCCTGCTGGTGCTGGCTTACACCAGAACCATCGCCAAGAAGGGCTCTCTGGATCAGGAGTGATCCCCGCATGAAACCCGGCCTTTCCATCTGCGCCGTCCGGCCCGTTGGAAAGGCTTTTTTGATGAACAGCTGAGGTACCATACCCATGGCAGAACGTAAACCCATCATCTCATTCCGCAACTTTTCCTTCCAGTACCGCGCCCAGAAGCGCCCCACCCTGACCGATATCAATCTGGAGATCTACCCGGGGGAGCGGGTGCTCATTGCGGGCCCCTCCGGCAGCGGCAAGAGTACGCTGGCGGGGTGCATCAACGGGCTGAACCCGTTTTCCAACCCCGGCGCGTGCACCGGCACCCTGACCGTAGACGGTGTGGATGCGCCCCACAGCAGCCTCTTTGAGCTTTCGGCCCATGTGGGCACGGTGCTGCAGGACCCGGACGGCCAGTTCATCGGGCTGACCGTGGGCGAGGACATTGCCTTTGCACTGGAAAACAGCTGCACCCCGCAGGATGAGATGCACGCCATCACCCGCCATGCCGCCGAGCTGGTGGGCATCGAGAACCATCTCGGCTATGCGCCGCACGAGCTTTCGGGCGGGCAAAAGCAGCGGGTGAGCCTGGCGGGCGTGATGGTGGATCAGGTCAAGATCCTGCTCTTCGATGAGCCGCTGGCCAACCTCGACCCCGCTACCGGCAAGCAGGCCATTGAGCTGATCGACGAGATCCAGAAAAAGACTGACACCACAGTGCTCATCATCGAGCATCGGCTGGAGGATGTGCTCTGGCGGAACGTGGACCGCATCGTGCTGGTGAACGGCGGCACCATTCTGGCAGACCTGCGCCCGGACGAGCTGCTCTCGGGCAGCCTGCTGGCGGAAAACGGCATCCGGGAGCCGCTGTATGTCACGGCTCTGCGCTATGCCGGGGTGGATATCACTCCGGACAAGCACCCCGCCCATGTGGACAGTCTTGTGCTGGACGATACCGACACCCAGAAGCTCCGGGACTGGTTCACGGCCCGGCCACGGCCCGCCGCACCGCCGGAACGGGAGTCGTTGCTGGAGGTAAAGGGCCTGAGCTTTGGTTATCAGAAGGGCCAGCAGACCCTGCGGGATGTCAGCTTCTCGATCGGCAAGGGGGAGATGGTGAGCATCGTGGGCCGGAACGGCGCGGGCAAATCCACCCTCTCCAAGCTCATCTGCGGCTTCGAGACCCCGGATGCGGGCGAGATCTTTCTGAACGGCAAGTCGCTGGCTGAGGAGAACATCCGCCGCCGCGCCCAGCACATTGGCTATGTGATGCAGAACCCCAACCAGATGATCTCCAAGACCAAGATCTACGATGAGGTGGCTCTGGGCCTGCAGCGCTCCGGCCTGACCGAGGAGCAGATCCGGGAAAAGGTGGAGGCGACCCTCAGGGTCTGCGGCCTGTATCCTTTCCGCAACTGGCCAATCTCGGCACTGAGCTTCGGCCAGAAAAAGCGGGTGACCATTGCCAGCGTGCTGGTGCTTGACCCGGAGCTCATCCTTCTGGATGAGCCCACCGCCGGGCAGGATTTCCGGCACTATACCGACATCATGGAGTTCCTGCGGGGCCTGAATGCCCGGGGTGTGACGGTGGTGATGATCACCCATGACATGCACCTGATGCTGGAATACACCCGCCGCGCGCTGGTGTTCTGCGACGGACGGCTCATTGCAGACCGCACCGCGGCCGCCGTTCTGTGTGACCCCGCGCTGGTGGAACAGGCGGCCCTGAAGGAGACCAGCCTGTACACGCTGGCCAACCGCTGCGGCATTGCGCCCGCGCAGGAATTTGTAGAGAGATTTATTGAGCAGGACCGGGAGGTGAGAGAGGGTGGCTGCTAAGACCGTTTTGAATTATCTCCCCCGGGAGAGTGTCATCCACAAGATGACCGGAACCACCAAGCTGGCGTTCTTCCTGCTGTTCACCTTTGCCAGCATGATCACCTACAACACCTGGGTGCTGCTGGGCCTGCTGGTGGTCAGCCTGCTGGCCTTCAGACTGAGCCGGATCAAATTCCGGGAAGTCCGGTTTATGATGACCTTCATGCTGGTGTTCCTGCTGCTGAACAACCTGTTCATCTTCCTGTTCGATCCCAATCAGGGTACCACCCTGTACGGCACCCGCACGGTGCTCTGCCACCTGTTCTGGCGGTATGACCTGACAGCGGAACAGCTGTTCTACATGATCAACATCAGCCTGAAATATTTTGTGGCCCTGCCGGTGGCCATCCTCTTCATCTCTGCCACCGACCCCAGCGAGTTTGCTGCCAGCCTGAACAGCATCGGCATCTCGTATAAAGTCGGCTATTCGGTGGCCATTGCCCTGCGCTACATCCCCGATATCCAGCGCGACTACCACAGCATCAGCCAGGCCCAGCAGGCCCGCGGCGTGGAGCTGGGCAAAAAGGAGCCCTTCTTCAAGCGGATGAAGAACTCTGTCAACATCCTGCTGCCGCTCATCCTGACCAGTCTGAACCGCATCGACACCATCTCCAACGCGATGGAGCTGCGCGGCTTCGGCAAGAACAGCAAGCGCACCTGGTATACCCAGCGCCCCTTTGCCCGGCGGGACTTCATTGCCCTGGGCGTGGGCGCGGCCCTGCTGCTCATCAGCCTGACCGTGACCATCCGCTTTGGAAGGTTCTATAACCCATTCCTCTGAACAAAAAGGCATCCCCGCACTTCCTGTTTCGGCAGGCCGTGCGGGGATGTTTTACTTTTACAGACCGTTGGTTCAATGATGCCGCAAGAAAGAGGGGGCTGTGTTACGCCGCGTCCACGAACTCCTCCGGGTCTTCCACGGCATCGGTGATGGTCTCCTCCGCGTCATCGGAGGAGTCGGCAGGCTGCTCCGGGTGGAGCAGGGCGTTGAGCATGTCACGGAAGTCGATCAGGCTGTCGTCCACCTGCTGATTCCGGGCCAGCAGGTCCTGCACCATGTCGGGCTTGTCGGTGATGAGGTCGTCCACACCCAGCTCCAGCATGTGGGTAGCGACCTTTTCGCGGTCGATGGTCCAGGCAGAGACGGTCTTGCCCCGCAGATGGACGGCGTTGACCATGCCGGAGGTGATAAAGGTGGTCTCCACGCTGAAAAAGTCGGCATCGGGCAGGTCGTAGTAGTTGCCTACGCCCAGAGCCAGAATGTAGCCGGTGGGGTACTCAGGGGCCAGCGCCTTGACCTTGTGCAGGGTCTCGTAGCTCTGGGAGGTGATGACGCAGTTGGAGCTGTCGAAGCCGTATTCCCGCAGCAGGCGTACAGTCTCAGCCTCCAGAGCAGGGGTGGCGGCGCTGGGCTTGATCTCCACGTTCAGGCCGATGCGGCCCCGGCAGAGCTGCAGCACCTGTTCCAGGGTGGGGATCCGGGTGTCGGCAAAGCGGCTGCTGAACCAGCGGCCTGCGTCCAGCTGTGCCACTTCGGCGTAGGTCAGGTCGTAGACCTTTGCGTTCTTGCCGGTACAGCGTTTCAGGTTTGAATCGTGGGTCACCACGACCACGCCGTCGCTGGTCATCTGCACATCCAGCTCGATGCGGTCACCGCCCTTGAGGATGGCCGACCGGAAGGCGGGAAGGGTGTTTTCCGGGGCCACGGTGCAGTCGCCCCGGTGGAAGGTGACCAGCGGGGTCACGCCGCCCACGGCGGTGAGCAGGGCATCGTCCTGGGGCAGGGCGTAGAGGTAGACTGCCATCAGTCCGGTGGCCAGCGTGACCCCGGCCACCGCAGCGGTGAGCAGGGGCCAGCCGCCAAAGCGGTGCGGTTTGCCCTCCGGCAGCTCTTCCGGCGGGCAGTCACGGCAGCGATCGTAGAGGAATGCGATGATGGTGCACTGGGCCGTGGTGACCTTGCAATCCAGCAAAAAGCCGAAGAAGGGGATCTCCAACAGATACAGCGCACGGGCGAGCAGCAGCATGGCGCGGGTGCTCCGCAGGCCGATCAGCGCTGCCACGCTGTAAACCAGCAGGGAAGCTCCGAAAAAGACCAGAACAGACCGGACCAGCGCACTGAGGTTCCACCGCAGCAGCACACCGGCCAGCCGGGGCAGCTGTGTTTTGACATGGGCTGCGCTCTCCTGAACGGCTTCCCACAGGCTTTTGCGTTCCAGCGTAAAGAGGGGGAGCACCAGGACCCAGAACAGGGTGAACAGGAACGCCGCACCCAGAATGAGAAGAAAAAGCACCAGGTAGAGCGGCTTTGCCCGGACAAGCCCAAGGATGTACTCCGGCACGGCCAGTTGAGAGATATAGTTGTAGGTCACGAATACATCTGTAAAGGGGATGAGCAGGGCGCAGTAAAGCAGGATGGGCCAGTTTTTGGGGAGTAGGACATGGCGGATATCCCCCAGCGACCGGACGAACAGGGAAACAGGACGCAGTGTTTCACCCCGGCGGGCCAGCGCAAACCCGTGCAGGAGGATGGAAAAGCCGTACAGGTTCCAGCACGCCGCCAGAAGGACGATGAGCACGATCCCGCCTAAAATGGTCGGTGAAGTAAAGATCTGATGCGCATTGTTGTTGGTCAGGTAGTTCACCGGCGAACAGCGCAGTGTCAGCGACCAGATGCCATTCATGGCGGGCAGAAACAAAAGATAGGTCAGGGCTTTGTACACCAGCACGGCTGTCAGAACGGCAGCGGAGGCCCGGTGCAGCAGGGTCAGGGCATGGTTCCGGGTGTCCTTGTAGGCCCGGTGTGCCCGCGTGAGGGAGCGGAAGAGATGCTTCAATTTGGATTCCACCTCGGTACTGGGATATGGTTCTGTCATTTTACAGTAGTATATCACAAAGCCGGGAAAAATGGAAACGACACGGATCGACAGTTTGTTCCAGAGGGCACAGGCGCTTTTCAGCGGAGCAAAAGCGTGTTACAATAGGGGCAGAGTAAAACAGACAGGGGAGGAACACCCAATGCAGATCATGGATCAATTCGGTGCAGCACCGGGGGCAGAGAGCGTCCGGATGCCCGATGGCACCGAGCGGACACTGGCGGCAGAGCACGCCGCGGCCATTCTGGTCAACGAACAGCCAGCCTTCCGGGTGGTCTGCACGCCGGAGCTGCTGCCGCAGCTGGCGCTGGGCCGCCTGCTGACCGAGGGCTGGATCACCGCCGCTGACGAGGTGGAGCGGGTGGCCGTCTGCGCGCAGGGCCTCAAGATAAGCGTTCAGCTGCGCCACCCGCTGGCGGCAGCGGAACAGGCCGGGCAGGAGGTGCCCAGCTGCTGCACCGATAACCTGACGCTGGCCAGCCCGGTGCAGCTGCAGCCGCTGGCTCCGGTGCCCCAGCGGGAGATCCCCGCCGCATGGGTGGATGCGCTGGCCGATGCCATGGGGCAGGGCCTTCCGCTCTACCGTGCCACCCATGCCGTGCACAGCTGTCTGCTGCTGCGTGCGGGCAGGATCTTGTACCGGTGCGAGGATCTGGGCCGCCACAACGCGCTGGACAAGGCCGTGGGCTGCGCCCTGACAGAGGGTGTGCCGCTGGCGGAGTGTGTGCTTTTTACCAGCGGCCGGGTGCCGGTGGATATGGTGCGCAAGGCCATCCGGGCCGGTGTGCCCGCGCTGGTGAGCAAGAGTATGCCCACGGTACAGTCGCTGGAGCTGGCAGAGGAATATGGATTGAAACTGTTTATCCGGCAAAAGAAATGATTTCACCAAGAGGCAAGAGCTTTTGGGAGAAATTGTAGGGCTTTATTTGTGCGTATACGTTGACTAACCGGTGGAAAAGATGTTATTCTTATAACGAAGAAACCGTTCCGCACTGTTGCAGCAGGTGGAACGGCTGTTTTCGTGCCCGGGAGTTCCGGGCACAGCTGAATCAAACAGGCAGGTGATACAATTGAAGCAGGCAAATCATGCGCCGCAGTCCTTGTGGCGCAGGCGGCTGCCCGGCTATGCGGCCATGGGTGCGGCAACGCTTGCCATGGCGCTTGGCCTTGGCGGGCTGATGCACAGCCGCACCACGGTGGCCGGAACGGCTCTGCCGCTGGCAGATGCCGACGCTGCCACCTATGGTGTGAGCGCGGTGTACCAGCTGGATGACACCACGTATTATGTGGTGGGCAGCAAGCAGGGCTTCCAGAGCGAGGTGCAGGCCGGTGTGACGCTGGACCGCGACGGCAATGTGCTGGATGTGAAGATCCTGGCACAGGCCGAGACCGACAGCCTGGGTGCTCAGTGTGAGAACCCGGAGTTCACGGCCCAGTACCAGGGCGCAGCTCCCTTCACGCTGGCAGGCAAGAGCTACACTGTGACCGACCCGGCCACCGGCACGGCTTTTGCTGCCGCAGGCAGCGCCGAGACCGACGCTGCCCCCGCTGAGGCCTTCGACCCCGCCGCATGGCGTGCGGGCGATACCTCCCCGGAGGCCGAGGCTACCCGGAAGATGTATGAAGCCGGGCTGACCCTCTCGGCCCTGAACGGCCAGCCGATGGACGACGCACTCATCCCCCCGATGGACAACAGTGCTGAGGCTGTGGCACGGCGCAAGCTGTACGCGGCGTGTCTGAGCAAGAGCGCGCAGGACGGCGAGAAACAGGCAGTGCCTTATGCAGACTGGTCCGCTGAAAAGCAGGCCGAGTACAAGCTGCAGGCCGCTGATCTGACCACCCAGGGCAGTGCGGCCGACACGGTCAGCGCTGACATGACCCAGGTGGATGCGCTTTCCGGTGCAACCATTACGTCCACGGCGGTCACGGACATCGTCAACAATTCTTATTTCTATGTAACCGAGGTGCTCTGCGCAGAGTGACCTCACGGAGGAATGGAAACCTATGGCAAAAACTGATTTTCTGACGGCTGACATGACCCGCCGTCAATTTATGAAGATCTCGGGCAAGAGCCTTGCAGGACTCACCCTTTCCGCATCTATGCTGTCCCTCTTCGGCTGCTCTCAGAAGCAGGTGGACGCCGGTGCTGTGGCGACCTGGGCACTGCCCCAGGGTCTGCTGGTGGTCAATGCTGACCTGTGCACCGGCTGCCAGCGGTGCGAAATCAACTGCACCCTGACCAACGACGGTGTGTGCTCTTCCTACATCAGCCGCGTCAAGATCCAGCGCCGCCTGAATCTGGACGGCGACGGCAACGGTCTGCTGTCCGGTACCGACAACTGCTTTGTCTACTTCCCGGATACCTGCCGCCAGTGTGAGGATCCCGCCTGCGGCAATGCATGCCCCCAGAAGGCCATTATCACCAATGAGCAGGGCATCCGCGTGGTCGATACCGACAAGTGCATCGGCTGCGGTGCCTGCGTGGAGGCCTGCCCCTGGCACATGCCCACCGTCAACCCCGAGACCGGCAAGTCCTCCAAGTGCATCGCCTGCGGTGCCTGCGTGGCGGGCTGCCCGTCCGGCGCTCTGTCCATCGTGGACTGGGATGCCGTTACCAGCGCAGCACAGGCTGCTTACAAGGATCTGTAAGGAGGAACAACAATGGCTGAAACCTATGGCTGGGCAGGCAAGATCCTGCGCGTCAACCTGACCACCGGTGAGATCACCACCCAGGACGACGCAAAATACCATAAATATATCGGCGGTATGGGCATGGCCTACCGCATTATGTACGAGGAAGCTCCCATGGAGCTGGACCCCTATGACGAGAAGGCTCTGGTCATCTTTGGTGTCGGCCCCCTGACCGGTGCCGGCGTGCCCTGCTCCGGCCGTATGAACGTGACTTTCCGTTCTACCTGGTCCAAGGGCCACTCCATCATCGATGCACACATGGGCGGCCACATCGGCTCCATGCTGAAGTATGCCGGTTACGACGGCATCGTTGTCAGCGGCATCTCCGAAAAGCCCGTCTACCTGCGCATCGAGGACGGCGAGGTCTCTCTGGAGGACGCAAGCGAGATCTGGGGCAAGGGTACCTTTGCTGCCAACAAGTGGATGGTGGAGCAGAACGGCCGTGAGTTCGAGACTGCTTCCATCGGCCCCGCCGGTGAGAATCTGGTGGATTACTCCACCCTGAACACCAGCTTCGGCAACTCCGGCGGTGCCGGTCTGGGCGCTGCCATGGGCAACAAGAAGCTGAAGGGCCTGGCTATCCGCGGCACCGGCAGCGTCAAGGTGGCTGACCCCAAGAAGGTGCTGGAGCTCTCCAACTACATGATGGGCAACCTGATCGGCGGCAACAACAACCACAACGTGCCCGCACAGCCCCAGAGCTGGGCAGAGTACAGCGCCACCTCCGGCAAGAACCGCTGGTCCGGCGCTCCCGGCCGTATGTGGAAGAAGGCTCCCGGCGGCCCCGTGGATACCGGCGAGCAGCCCTACAACGATATCAACAAGGTGGCTCTGCGCTGCTTCAAGGGCTACTTCGACTTCGGCGCTCCGGCTGCCGAGTACACCGTGAAGAACGGCGGCTGCTCCTCCTGCCCCATCCGCTGCTACACTGAGTACGATGTGGATCCGCTGGCCGATTACGACCTGCCCACCCACAACTCCAACACCTGTATGCCCGTGCTGTACGGCACCCGCGTCTATCCGGACGGCGTGCACGATTTCAAGTACGAGGGCGACGGCACCATGGTCATCAACCTGGCATGGTCTCATGCTGTGGACGATATGGGCCTGTGGGACAACTACGGCAACCTGAACCGCGACCTGCTGTGGATCCTGCGGATGCCCCGCGAAGAGGCCACCAAGTACATCAGCGAGGCTGAGTACGACTCCCTGCCCTGGGAGTGGGAGAAGGCCGGCGATCCCCGCTGGGAGGTGGAGCTGATCCGCCGCATGGCTTACGGTGAGGGCGACCTGTCCGTGATCGCCAAGGGCACCCTGGCCATGATGGAGAAGTTCGGCCTGCCCAAGAGCTGGCTGGACCGCGACGATGGTGCCACCAACTCCAACCTGATCTACAACGGCTTCCCCAACCACCACGGCCCTGCTGAGGCATGGCAGGTGGGCATGCTGTACAACCTCGTCTACAACCGCGACTGCATGATCCACGAGATCGTCTGCGAGACCGGCTCCGGCGCTCCCTATGATGTGACAAAGAAGGTCATGGAGGACTTCTTCGGCGAGGGCTGCTACGATAAGGCCAAGGCCTACACTCCCATCAACGAGAACAAGGCAAAGCTGGCTGCATACTGCGTCAACGACAAGAACTTCCACGACTCCGCCACCCTGTGCAACTGGATGTGGCCCATGACCCAGTCTCCCTCCAAGGAGCGCGAGTACCACGGCGACCTGGATCTGCAGGCAGACTTTATGACTGCTGTTACCGGCGAGACCTATACCCAGGCCGATCTGCAGGAGGACGGTGCCCGCATTACCCAGATGCTGCGCGCGATGACTGCCATCAGCTTCCAGCAGAACTGCGGCAGCGCAAACCTGCGTCAGGAGCACGATGCCATCTGCGATTGGGTGTTCGATAAGGACCCCGACTTCAAGGCATTCGAGGAAGGCACCACCAAGCTGGACCGCGCCGACATGGAGAAGGCAAA